>Ga0172371_10006034_pt1 | contig 17770 bp, 11 predicted proteins | sample Lak12m_FD_114543 | JGI IMG/M metagenome (GOLD analysis project Ga0172371, IMG submission 114543) | Freshwater microbial communities from Kabuno Bay, South-Kivu, Congo - kab_022012_12m | ecosystem: Environmental > Aquatic > Freshwater > Lake | place: Democratic Republic of the Congo: South-Kivu...
ATCTGGTCGGTCAGCCCGTTCTGGGGCCTCGCGATGATGATCGTCTACGGTGTCATCATCTACGCGCTCACGGCCTACGCCGAGTACTTCCAGTAAGCGGATGAGCCGGCGCGAACGACCGGATGGACAGACTCGAGCGATGACGGCCGCACACAAGCCCTACGCCTGGGAGCACCCGGGGATCCGCGTCACGAACGGACGCCTGCTCGTCGCCGGGCGTGACGCCGAGGCGCTCGCCCGCGAGCACGGGACCCCGCTCTACGCGTACGATCTCACGCGACTCGGCGAGCAGGTCCGTACCCTTCGAGAGGCGCTCGAGCGTGCGGGCCTGCGACCCCGGGTCCGCCTGGCGCTCAAGGCGCAGCACGAGAGCGCGGCGCTCCGCCATCTTCGCGGGCTCGCTCCACCGGGCGACGGCGGCGCCGTCGGCATCGACGCCTGCTCGCCGGGCGAGGTGCTCCGCGCTCTCGATCACGGGTTCGAGCCGGGGGAGATCAGCTACACGGCCACCAACGTGTCGGAGCGCGACCTCGACGTGATCGCGCCGCTCGGCATCCACGTCAACCTCGACCTCCTGACGCAGATCGAACGCTTCGGGAGGCGCTGCCCCGGGCGAGCCGCCGGGCTGCGTGTCAACCCCCGCGGCGGCGTCATGCGCGGCCACGCGGAGAGCCTCTACAGCGGCTCCCGGCCGACCAAGTTCGGCATCTACGAAGAGTATCTCGACACGGCGGTCGAGGCGGCGCACCGGCACGGTCTGACCATCGACACTATGCACGTCCACCTTGCCAACGGGATGCTCGACGACGAGCTTCCGGCCTTCGACGGCGCGCTGGTCCCGGTGGCGCGCATGGCGCGCCGGCTGCTCGACCTGGGTTGCCCGCTCGGCGAGGTCAACGTCGGTGGTGGCCTCGGCACTCCGCTCCACGAAGGCGAGACCCGACTCGACCTCGACGCGTATGCCGCCATCCTCGCCCGGCACTTCGGGAGCCTCGGCGTCTCGATCGGCGTCGAGCCGGGTGAGTTCCTCAGCAACGAGGCGGCCGTGCTGCTCACCGAGGTCGTGACCGTCGAGGAACGCCTCGGCGTGACGTTCGTCGGCCTCGACGCCGGCTGGAACGTCATGAACGACCGGTTCATCTACGGGAACGAGCTCGCGCTCGTCATCGCGGCGCGGGCGGCCGCTCCCGCGACCCGGATCGTGACGGTCACCGGCCACATCAACGAGGGCAACGACGTCTTCGCCGAAGACCGCCCCTTCCCCGAGGTCCGCGAAGGCGACATCGTGGCGCTGACGAGCGCCGGCGGCTACTCGCCCGGCATGTGGACCGACCACTGCGGGCGACCGCGGGCGACCGCGGTCTTCTTCGACGACCGCATCTGAAGCCGCGGCGCTCAGCCGCCGGAGGCGCGCAGCAGCAGTGAAGCGGCGAACGCGAAGTCGGTGCCGGCGACGACGGCTAGCAGCATCGCGCCAACATGCCGACCCGTCGTCCAGGCGACCACCGAGAAGGTGGTGAAGAAGACACCGCCGGCGATCATCGACAGCACCACGACGTTCGTCGACAACGAGCACCTCCCGACGGTGGATGAGACGGCCGTCCCGGCCTTGTGCGTGCAGTCTGTCCCCGCGCCCGCCGGGAGACAACCCCGGCACGGCCGCGCGAGCCGCATGTTTGCCGGCGTGTCCGCCGCACGCGAGACTGTCGGTGAGACCCGCCGAAGACGGAGCACGACGGATACTCGCGGTCCGCGACGGGGAATCACTCCCGTGCAGGGATGTCCGCGAATCGCCGCGCACAGGCCGGCGGCGCGGATGCCCGGGGAAGGAGCCGAGATGTCTCATCCCGTCGTGCTCGGGTACGACGGCTCCGCCTGCTCGGCGGCCGCGCTCGACCAGGCCGTGGATCTGCTGCGCGACATGCATGACGCGACCCTGCTCCTCGTGTACTGTCACGAGCCGCCGCCGGGGCTGAGCTGCCCACTCGACCGGGGATGCGCCGCCGCCAGGGAGCTCCGTGACTACGAGCGGCGCATCGAACAGGAGGTCGAGCCTCTCCTCCACCGCGCCGCCGAACGCGTGCGCGAAGCCGGCGTCGACACGGAGGTCCTGCTCGTCTGGGACGATCCCGTCCGCGCCCTCGAGAGAGTGGCGCACGAGCGCGGGTCTCACGTGATCGTCGTCGGCTCGCACGGCGAGGGACCCATCGCCGGAGCGCTGGGCCGCCACACCCCGTTCGAGCTGCTCCACCGCAGCGACGTCCCGGTGATGGTGGTGCCGCTGCGCCGCTGAACGCCGGGCGTGGGCGAGATGCGCGCCCGGGGCGTTACTGCCCGTCGCGCGCGAAGGCGCGCACCGCCCCCACCGCCGCGCGCCAGCGAGTGCGGAGGGCTTCGACATCCATGCCGGGTGTGGGCTCGAACGTGGCGCCGGCCCTCCACAGCCCGACGACCTCCGCCTCGTCCTTCCAGACCCCGGTCGCCAGCCCGGCCAGCCAGGCCGCTCCGAACGCCGTCGCCTCGGGCTGGGCGGCGCGCGTCACCGGCAGCCCGAGCAGGTCGGCCTGGAACTGCAGCAGCAGGTCGCTCGCCGCGGCGCCCCCGTCCGCGCGCAGGCCGTCCGGGACGACGCCGGTGTCGGCGACCTCGGCCTCGTAGAGATCGGCCACCTGGAAGGCGATGCCTTCCAGCGTCGCCCTGGCGATGTGAGCCGCGGTCGTCCCGCGCGTGATGCCGAAGATGCCGCCGCGCGCGTGCGGGTCCCAGTACGGAGCCCCCAGGCCGGCGAGCGCCGGGACGAAGACGACACCGTCGCTCGACGACACACTCGCGGCCAGGGCGGTCGCCTCGGCGCCGCCGGCGACGACACCGAGACCGTCCCGCAGCCACTGCACGGCGGCGCCGCCCACGAACACGCTGCCTTCAAGCGCGAACGTACGACGGCCTCCACACTGCAGGGCGACCGTGCTGACGAGGCCCGTCGGCGCGGCCGCAGGCTCGTCCCCGGTGTGCAGAAGGAGGAAGCAGCCGGTGCCGTAGGTGACCTTGGCCATGCCCCGGCGCACGCAGGCCTGGCCGAACAGCGCCGCCTGCTGGTCGCCGGCGATGCCGGCGATCGGCACGGGCGCGCCCAGCAGTGACGGATCGGATTCCGCGACGACCCCGCTGCTGTCGCAGACGTCGGGCAACAGCTCCCGGGGCACGCCGAAGAGCTCGAGCAACTCGTCGTCCCACGTGCCGGTACGGATGTCGTAGAGCAGCGTCCGGGAGGCGTTACTGGCGTCGGTGACGTGCCGGCGACCGCCGCTCAGCCGCCACACGAGCCAGCTGTCGACGGTGCCGAAAGCCAGTTCGCCGCGCAGGGCGCGCTCGCGGACGCCGTCGACGTGGTCGAGCAGCCAGCGCAGCTTGGTGGCCGAGAAGTACGGGTCGAGCAGGAGTCCCGTCTTGCGCCGTACGAGCGCTTCGCAGCCGGCGCCTCGAAGCTCCTCGCAGAAACCCGCCGTACGCCGGTCCTGCCAAACGATCGCCGGCGCCACGGGCTGCGACGTCGCCCTGTCCCAGACGATCGTCGTCTCACGCTGGTTGGTGATCCCGATCCCGGCCACATCCACGGCCTGGAGGCCGGCGGCGGCCAGAGCGTCGCGCATGGTCGCGAGTTGGGCGTCCCACATCGCGGCCGGATCCTGCTCGACCCAGCCCGGCTGGGGGTAGCTGAGCCCCGTCTCCTGCTGGGCGCTCGCGAGCACGACGCCGGAGGCGTCGATCACCAGCGCTCGCGCACTGGTCGTCCCGTGGTCGAGAGACAGCACGACCTTGTCCGCCGCCGCACGCGCCGCACTCATCGCATCCCTCCATTCCTCCCGCGGACGATTCCCGACCGCCGGTCCCCACACGCTCCCACCGCGCCAATCATAGGCCACACCCAGGGACTCCGGACCGCAACGCCCGAGAACTCAGGTGAACACCCCATTTCGGTGGCCCGAGGCCCACAGCCTGCCGAACGGGGGTACCATGGCCCTGCTGGAAGTGGAACGCCGCGCGACCCGCGCTCCCGGAAGGAGAGGCCATGGGCTGGAGGAAGATCCTCGAGGCGGAGCATCGCCTGGTGCTCGAGGTAGCCGAAGCGTCCGACAAGGAGTGCGCCCACACCGAGGCGACCGGCGTGGTCCGCGCCGATCTCGCCGCCGACATCCTCGGCTTCTTCCGCTACTTCAACGACGGGCTGCACGACCCCAAAGAAGAGGATCTGCTCTTCGCGCGCTGCCACAAGCGCGGCATGACGGACGAGGACGAGCCGCTGGAGCAGATGCTCGGCGAACACGAGTGGTGCCGCGGCAAGCTGGACTGCCTCCAGCAGCTTCTTGAGGGCATGGACCCGACGGACCGTACCGTCGCGCTCGACTTCGCGGCGCGCCTGCGCGAGTACGTCGAGGTCGTGCGCTGCCACATCGAGATCGAAGAGGATCTCTTCTTCGACACCGCGCAGCACTACCTGACGATTGAGGACCGCCGGCAGCTCTCCGAGGAGTTCGAAGCGGTGCACTGGGACGAGGTCGAGGAAGGCGTCGCGGAGTGCTGGGAGGACCTGGCCCACCGCCTCACCCTCGCAGAGACCGAAGCGTAGCGGCCGGCTGGCCGGCCCGGCGGCCTCACGGCCGCGCCGCCGGCCCGCCCGCGGCCGTCACACCCACGTCGCCGCGCCGTCGCTCAGGTAAGCGTGCATGTCGTTGGCCGCCGTGCGCGCGGCTCCCATCGCGAGGATCACGGTCGCGGCGCCGGTGACGATGTCGCCGCCGGCCCACACGGCGGGCACACTCGTCCGCCCCGACTCGGTGAACGTGCGGATATAGCCGCGCTCGGTGCGCTCGAGCCCCGGAGCGTCCTCGAAGAGCGCTCGGTTGGGGCCGGCCCCGACGGCGACGACGACCATGTCGACCTCGATCAGGAAATCCGAGCCGAGAACGAGGACCGGACGCCGCCGGCCCGACTCGTCCGGCTCACCGAGCTTCATGCGGACGCAGCGCATCTCGCGCACCCATCCCTGCTCGTCGCCCTCGTAGGCGATCGGGCTGGTGAGGTACTCGAAGCGCAGGCCCTCCTGCTCGGCGTGCTCGATCTCCTCCGTGCGCGCCGGCATCTCGTCGCGCGTGCGACGATAGACCACCGTGACCTCCCGAGCCCCCATGCGCAACGCCGTGCGGGCGCAGTCCATGGCGACGTTGCCGCCGCCGACGACCGCCACCTTGGTGCCGAGCGGAGCCGGCGTGTCGTACTCGGGGAACTTGTAGGCCTTCATGAGGTTCACGCGCGTGAGGTACTCGTTGGCGGAGACGATGTTGCACAGGTTCTCGCCGGGCACGCCCATGAAGCCGGGCAGACCGGCGCCCGTCGCCACGTACACGGCGTCGAACCCGAGGTCGAAGAGCTCGCCGAGCCCGTAGAGCTTGCCGACGATGCTGTTGAGCTCGAACTTGACGCCGAGGTGGCGGAGATTGCCGGTCTCCGCCTCGACGATCGCCTTGGGCAGGCGGAACTCGGGGATGCCGTACACGAGGACGCCGCCGGGGCTGTGCAGCGCCTCGAAGATCGTGACGCTGTGCCCCTTGACGGCCATGTCCGACGCCATGATGAGGCCGGCCGGGCCGCTGCCCACGACGGCGACGCGCTTGCCCGTCTTGGGGGCCCGTCGCGGCAGTGTGACCTGATCGGTCTCGCGCTCGAAGTCCGCCGCGAAGCGCTCAAGTGCACCGATGGCCAGCGGCTCGCCCTTCTTGCCGAGCAGGCACAGCTTCTCGCACTGATCGTCCTGCGGGCAGACACGGCCGCAGACCGCCGGGAGGGCGTTCTTCTCGCGGATGACACGCGCGGCGGCGGCGAACTCGCCCTCGGCCACCAGCTTGACGAATCCGGGGATGTCGACCTCGACAGGGCATCCCTCGACGCACGCCGGCTTCTTGCACTGGAGGCAGCGGCTCGCCTCGGCCATAGCCAGCTCGCTGTCGAAACCGTAGCTGACCTCCTGGAAGTTGCGGATGCGCAGCTTGGGATCCTGCTCAGGCTTCTTCTGGCGCGGCGTACCGGCGAGGATCTTCACGCGCGTCCTCTTCGGCACTCCGTGCCACGAGCAGTCGGCACGCGTGCAGAGTGAGAGGGGAGCCACCCGGGTGCGCAACGACACGTCGATGGTGAACACCGGCGACTCGCACACCTCGCACAGACTGTCGCGATCGACGAGCGAGCCGCCGCAGTGCGGGCAGCGCACGTCGCTGGCCACGGCGTCCGCGCTCCAGCAGATCGAGCACACACGCTCGAACTCCTCGAGCCGGGGGTTGACCAGCAGACTGCAGGTCAGGGTCCCGACTTCCACGTCGAGGCCGACCCAGACACGCTTGGTCTCTGCGTCGTACACGTTCAGCGCCGCGTGGCACAGCGGACAGAAGCTCGCGAGGTCGCCCTGCTGGGCGAGGGTCGCCAGCTCGAGATCGGTCGTGGTCACCGCCGCCTCCTATCGCGCTCTGATGGACGTCAGCAGCGAGATGCGCTCGTCGCGGCCGTACATCCGGTTGCGCTGGATCAGCTCGTCGAAGTCGACCTCGAAGGCGTTGAAGTGCGGCCCGTCGACGCAGGCGAACTTCGTCTCTCCGCCGATGGTGCAGCGGCAGCCGCCACACATGCCTGTACCGTCGACCATGATCGGATTGAGGCTCACCTCCGTCGGCAACCCGTAGATGCGCGTCATCTCGGTGACGGCGCGCATCATGACCAGCGGGCCGACGGCGATGACCCGGTCGATCTGCTCGTGTCGTTCCACAAGCCCCTTGAGCGCGTCGGTCACCTTGCCGTGCATCCCGTAGCTGCCGTCGTCCGTCGTCACGATGAGCTCGTCGCAGAGAGCCCGCATCTCCTCCTCCAGGATCAGGAGGTCCTTCTGACGCGCCCCGACGACGCCGATGATGTGATTGCCCACCTCCCGGTGACCGGTGAGGATGTGGTGGAGCACGGCGATGCCGGAGCCTCCACCGATGCCGACGACGGTGCCGATCCGCTCGAACTTCTCGGCGACGCCGAGTGGCCCGCACAGGTCCTTGATGGCGTCGCCGACACCGAGTGAGGCGAGCATCGCGGTGCTCTTGCCGACCACCTGGAAGATGATCGTGACGGTGCCGTTGGCCTCGTCGCGGTACGCGACGGTGAGCGGCACCCTCTCGCCGGTCTCGTTCACGCGCAACACGATGAACTGACCCGGCCGGATCCTGCGCGCGATCTGAGGCGCCTCGACCGTGAGGCTGATGAGGTCGCGCTTCGTCAGTTCCTGCCGGTCGACGATGGTGTGCATGGCCAGTCCCCCTGACCCGGCATCCCGCCGGCTCCGCGGCCGCGTCCACCCACGACCGTCCCTTTCGTCTCCTGTATATACCCCCGGGGCCTCCAATGCGAGGGTCTCAGCCTCGTTCGAGGCGCGCGAACGCTCCTCCGCCACCCGCCGACGCGTTGTCGCAGTTGGTTCTCACGCAGCAGCGGGTACCGTGAGGGGAAGTGCTTCGCTTGTCGGTGGAGTAGGGGGAGTGATGGGCGCGCCGGCCAAGGCTCGAGGGAGACCGCAGGTGCGCGATGCGGGCGCCACGAAGCGCGCCGTGAGACTGCTCGTGGCCGGCTTCGCCGCGCTCGCCGTCCTCGTCGTCGGCCTTGCGTACTGGGCTTGGCTCGAGCAGGCCCGTGCCATCCGCGCCTCCGCCGAGGGCTCGCTGGTCGCGATCGCCGGACTCAAGGCCGACCAGATCAGCGTCTGGCTGGGAGAGCAGCACTCCGACGCGGAAGTGGTCCGCGGCGACCCACTGCTCGCGGCCGCGGTCGCCGACCTGCTCGCAGGTCGCGGCGGAGCGGCGACCGAGGAGGACATCCGCGCCCTGCTGGCGGACCTCCAGGAGCACCACGACTTCGTCGACGTCCTGCTCGTCGACCGCGACGGCCGGATCGTGGTCCGCCAACCCGAGGATGCGGCCCACGCGCCCGGCGCGGAGGTGCGGGCGCTGGCGCGCACGACCCTGCGCACGGGCCGCGTCGAGATGACGGACCTCTACCTCGATGCCGCCGGAGAGGCGCGCATCGAGATGGCGGCGCCGGTCCTCGCGGACGAGGCCGGCGACCCACCCATCGCCGTTGTCGTGATGCACATCGATCCGCACGACTACCTGTTTCCCCTCATCCAGGAGTGGCCCCTTGAAAGCGCCTCAGGGGAGACCCTGCTCGTCCAGCGCCGCGGCGATGAGGCCGTGTTTCTCAACGAGCTGCGCCACCGCAAGGGAACGACGCTGCGGTTGGGCAGCCCGCTGAGCGACCCGGACCTGCCGGCGGCCATGGCGGTGCGCGGCGTGACCGGGATCGTCGAGGGCGTCGACTACCGCGGCGTCCCCGTCATCGCCGCGCTCGAGCCGGTGCCGGACGCCCCCTGGTACATCGTCGCCAAGACGGACTCCGCCGAGGTTGTGGGACCGATCGAGAGCCGGGCCTGGATGACGGCCGGGTTCACGTTCCTCGTCGTCGCGCTCGCCGCCGCGGGCACCCTGTTGCTGTGGCGCGCCCGCGAGTCACAGGTCACCTCCCAGCTGGTCGCGAGCGAGGTCCGGTTCCGCTCGCTCTTCGAGAACATGGCCGAGGGTGTCGCCATGCACGAGATCGTCCGGGACTCACAGGGCGAGGCGGTCGACTACCGAATCCTCGACACCAACCCGGCCTACAGCACCCAGACCGGCCTGCCCGCGGAGCAGATGCACGACAGGCTCGCTACCGATGCTTACGAGACCGCAGAGGCGCCGTACCTCGACCTCTACGGCCGGACCGTGGAGGAGCAGGCCCCGCGTCGCTTCGAGTCCTACTTCGAACCGCTCGGTCGCCAGTTCCAGGTCTCGGTCGTGCCGCAGGGCGATGACCGTTTCGCGACCATCTTCGAGGACATCACCGACCGGGTCGTCAGAGAACGGGAGCTCCGGGAGACGCGCGACTATCTCGAGAGCCTGATCGACTACGCCAACGCGCCGGTGATCGTCTGGGACACCGATCTGCGCATCACCCGCTTCAACCACGCCTTCGAGGAGCTCACGCAGCGCGCGGCGGACGAGGTCGTCGGCCGGCAGCTCGAACTGCTGTTCCCAGACGACGAGCGCCGCACCCAGGCGCTCGGTCACGTGACCAGCGCGACGTCGGGCGAGCACTGGCAGGTGATCGAGATCCCCATCCTGCGCGCCGACGGGGAGGTGCGCACCGTCCTCTGGAACTCCGCTACCGTGTACGAGGCCGACGGCGTGACGCCCATCGCCACGATCGCCCAAGGCCAGGACATCACCGAGCGCGAGCGGGCCGAGAAGGAGATAGAGCATCTCAACGCCGAGCTTGAGCAGCGCGTCTTCGACCGCACGGCGGAGCTCGACGCGGCCAACAAGGAGCTCGAGGCGTTCGCGTACTCGGTGTCGCACGACCTCCGCGCGCCGCTACGCCACGTGAGCGGGTTCTCGGCCCTGCTGGCGGAGCGGACGGGGGACGACCTCGACGAAAGAGGCCGGCACTACGTCGAGAGGATCTCGACCGCCGTACGCGAGATGGGTGTGCTGATCGACGACCTCCTGCAGTTCTCGCGCACCGGGCGCGCCGAACTGAAGATCGAGCCCGTGGACATGGACGCCGTGCTGGCCGAAGCGCTGGAGCCCCTGCGGCACGAGACCGACGGCCGCGAGATCGAATGGCGCGTCGCACGACTCGGCGGAGTGGTCGCGGACCGCGCCCTCTTGCGCCAGGTCTGGGCGAACCTGCTCGGCAACGCCGTGAAGTACACGCGTGGGAGGACGCCGGCACGGATCGAGGTCGGCGTCATCGACCCGGGGCCCGGCGAGAACGGAGACGCGTTCTTCGTGCGCGACAACGGAGTAGGCTTCGACATGCAGTACAGTCACAAGCTCTTCGGCGTGTTCCAGCGTCTGCACAGCAGCGGCGAGTTCGAGGGCACCGGCATCGGCCTCGCCAACGTGCATCGCATCGTCACCCGGCTCGGCGGCAGAGTGTGGGCCGAGAGCGCACCGGACGAAGGAGCGGCATTCTGCTTCTCTCTGCCACGACGGAAGGAGACGACATCGTGACCGCGGACTACCCGGGTATCCTGCTCGCGGAGGACAACCCCAACGACATCGAACTCACGCTCGAGGCGCTCTCCCAGCACAATCTCGCCAACCGGGTCACCGTCGCGCACGACGGCGTGGAGGCGCTCGACTACCTTCGCTGCGAAGGAAGCTTCGCCGATCGCGCGCCCTGTCACCCGGCGGTCGTGCTGCTCGACATCAAGATGCCGCGCAAGGACGGCCTCGAGGTGCTGCGCGAGATCCGCGCCGACCCGTCACTCAAGATGCTGCCGGTCGTGATCCTCACCTCGTCGCGGGAGGAACAGGACATCATCACCAGCTACCACCTCGGGGTGAACGCCTACGTGGTCAAGCCCGTGGAATTCGACAGCTTCATCGAAGCGGTGCGCGAGCTCGGCGTCTTCTGGGCGCTGATCAACGAACGACCGCCGGCGGTCGGCCGCTGACGTGAGCGACGACGCTCGGACATCGCGACGCCTGCGCGTCCTCTGCCTCGAGGACTCGCCGCTGGACGCCGAGCTCACCGGCGAGGCGCTGCGCGGCGCCGGCCGAGACGTCGAGCTGGACGTCGTCGAGGACCGGGCCGGGTTCGAGCGGCTGCTCGGCGACGGCGACTACGACGTGATCCTCGCCGACTTCGCGCTGCCGGCGTTCGACGCCCGGGGAGCACTCGAGCTGGCCCTCCGCGAGCGCCCGGACACGCCCTTCATCTGCGTCTCGGGCACCATCGGTGAGGAGGCGACCGTCGAGTTGCTGAAGCAGGGCGCCGACGACTGTGTGCTCAAGGACAAGATGGCCCGGCTGCCCTTCGCCGTGGACCGGGCCATCGAGGAGCGGCGCGCGCGGCGGCGACTGGTCGCGAGCGAGCGGCAGGCGCGCTCTCTCATCGAGAACCTCCTGAACGGCTACGCCTACTGTCGCCTCGTCCGCGACCGGTCCGGCCGCCCCGTGGACTGGGTCTATCTCGACGTCAATCCGGCCTTCGAGCGCCTCACCGGGCTGAGTGACGTGATCGGCCGGCCGGGATCGGAGGTCTTCCCGGCCTTCTCGCAGACCGGGCCGGAGCTCCTCGCGGTGTACGACCGCGTAGCCAGGACCGGCGCCCCTGAGACCCTGGAGATCGAGATCCGGCCGCTCGGCACCTGGCAGTTCATCTCCGTCTACAGCACGGCGCCGGAGACGTACATCGCCGTCTTCGAAGACACCAGCGAGCGTCACGAGGCGATGGCGGCGCTCCTCGAGGCGGCGGACCGGCTGCGCGGCACCGTCGAGGGCGCGGTGGAGGCGATGGGCTCGATGATCGCCGCGCATGACCCGTACACCGCCGGCCACCAGAAGCGCGTGACGCAACTCGCGGTCGTCATCGGTGAGGCCCTCGGGCTGACGCCGGCGACCGTCGAGGGCCTGCGACTCGCCTCCCTCGTCCACGACATCGGCATGCTCAGCGTACCGGCCGAGATCCTCACCAAACCCTCCAGGCTCACGGAGATCGAGTTCGAGCTCGTGAAGGTCCATCCCCTGGCGAGTCACGAGATGCTCGCTCCGATCGGCTTCGAGCAGCCCGTCGCGGACATCGTCGCCCAACACCATGAGCGCCTCGACGGTTCCGGGTACCCCGCCGGTCTCAGCGGGGAGCAGATCATGCCCGAGGCGCTCGTGCTCGCAGTCGCCGACGTCGTGGAGGCGATGGTCTCGCACCGCCCCTACCGCCCCGCTCTCGGCATCGAGGCGGCGCTCGGCGAAGTGCGCGACGGCGCCGGCACGCGGTACGAAGGGGACGCCGTGGCCGCGTGCGAGCGTGCCTTCGAGACCGGTTTCGCGTTCGATCCCGCCTGACGGCCCGGCGCAACGGGTTCACGGCGCCTCAGCCCAGGGTAAGCACCCGTCATCGTCGGCCGGCGCCGAGCGCGCCGGCGTGGGGTGAAGGCGGTCGGGGACTACCGAGCCGGGACATGGGGTGTCGCAGGAACAGCACAGACTGGGCGATCTGATCGACATCAGGCGTCTGCAACGCGTCTGCGACGGCCTGGCGGCGGCAGCCGGCATCGGGAACGCCATTCTCGACCCGGAGGGCGCGATCCTGGCATCGTCCGGATGGTCGGACATCTGCGCGCAGTTCCACCGCCGTAACGAGACGACGGTCGCCGGCTGCCTCGAGAGCGACCTGCGCATCAACGAAGCCGTCCATGACGGTCTCGAGGCTCCCCGGCACATCGCGTACAAGTGCGCCAACGGCATGTGGGACGTGGCCGTCCCGCTCGTCATCGCCGGCGAGCACGTGGCCAACGTCTTCACCGGCCAGTTCTTCTACGATGACGACGAGATCGACGTGAAAGCCTTCAGACAGCGGGCACACGAGGTCGGTTTCGACGAGGAGGCCTACCTGGCCGCACTCGGCCGCGTGCCCGTGGTCTCGCATGCGCACGCGGCCCGGACGATCGACTTCCTCACCGACTTCGTCGGGATGCTCGGTGAGCTGGGACTGGCCACACTGCGCGAGGAGCAGGCGGCGAGCGCGTTGCGTGCCGGCAGCGAGGCTCTGCAGGAGGCGCAGGCGATGGCGCGCCTGGGGCGCTGGGAGCTCGACCTCGCGAACGACCGGCTCGACTGGTCGCCCGGAGTCTATGAGATCTTCGAAGCCGACCCCCGGAGCTTCGAGCCGTCCTACAAGGCATTCACGGCTCTGATCCACCCGGACGACCGGAAATCGGTGGATGCCGCGTACCGGCGATCACTCGAGGATCGCCGGCCGTACGACATCACGCACCGCCTCCTCATGTCGGACGGGCGCGTCAAATGGGTGCACGAGCGCTGCCGCACCGACTACGGCGCGAAAGGCGTGGCCCTGCGCTCCGTCGGCACGGTACAGGACGTCACCGAACAGGTGGCGGCGGAGACCGCCCTGCGCGAGAGCGAGGAGCGGCTGAGGCTCGCCAACAAGGCGACCAACGACGTCATCTGGGACTGGGACGTCGTCCGGGACGCCCAGCGATGGAGCCCGGCAGGCGCGAGCGTCTTCGGCTGGACCGACATCGTCGACCACCCTCAGACCGCGGCCTGGTGGGCGGAGCGGATCCATCCCGACGACCGGCAGCGCGTGGACGAGGGCTTCTTCGCCGTGGTGGACGATCCGGAAAAGAGCGCCTGGCTGGACGACTACCGGTTCCGAAAGGCCGACGGCAGCTACGCGCAGGTCATGGACCGTGGCTTCGTCATCCGCGACGATCACGGCCAGGCGGTCCGCATGATCGGCGCCCTGCTCGACATGACGGAGCGCAAGCAGGTCGAAAGCGCGTTGCGCCACAGCGAAGAGAAGTTCGCCAAGGCCTTCCACAGCAGCCCCGACGCGATCCTCATCACGAGGGTGGCCGACGGTCTGATCGTGGATGCCAATGAAGGGTTTGTCGAGCTGAGCGGCTTCACCAGAGAAGAAGCGATCGGCGTAGACACCCTCGCGCTCGGCGTGTGGGCCGATCCTCACGACCGTGAGCGCGTGATCTCCGCCCTCCGCACCGAGGGGAGCGTGCGTGACCTCGAGGTCGACGTTCGCGTCAGGTCGGGTCGCACCTTGCGGTGCCTCATGGCCGCCAGTTCCATCGACGTCGACGGTGTGCCCCATCTGCTCACGGTCGTGCGCGACGTCACCGCGCAGCGAGACGCCGAAGCCGCCCGGGAGCGGAGCGAGGCGGTCCTGCGCGGCATCATGGAGAACCTCCAGGACGCCTACGTGCGCACGGACCTCGAGGGGCGCTTCGTCATGGTGAGCCCGTCGGCGGCCAGGCTCTACCGGTTCGACTCGACCGACGAGATGATCGGCATCCCTTCTGAGTCGCTCTACGCCAGCGAGGAGACTCGCGAGAGACTCCTCGCCGAGGTACGAACCCGGGGGCAGGTCACGGACTTCATCGCCCAGGGCCGGCGCAAGGACGACAGCACGTTCTGGGTGTCCCTCAACGCCCAGTACTACCGCGACGCCGACGGAGTCGTCGCCGGCATCGAGGGGTTCGTGCGCGACATCACCGAGCGCCGGCGCACGGAGGAGTCACTGAGCCTGCAGGCACGGATCTCCGGGGTCTTCCTCACCTGCCCGGGCGACGAGATGTATCAGCGGGTCCTTGACGTGGTCCTCGGCGCTCTCGAGAGCCGGCGTGGCACCTTCGCGTATCTCGACGACGACGGTGCGGCCGTGGCGCCCACCCGCGCCGGCGGGGACGAGCGCGGGGCGCCGCAGGAGGAGATCCGCTTCCCTGCGGAGACATGGGGAGACGCGATCTGGGCGCAGGCGATCCGCAACAAGACGAGTGTCTCGGGGAACGAGCCCGAAGCGGCCCGCGAGGGGCACCCACCGGCCGACGGCGTCCTCGTGGCGCCCGTCCTCGACGCCGACGGCGTCATCGGCTATCTCGAGGTCGCGGGCAGGTCCGGCGGCTACAGTGAGACCGAGCGAGAGCGGCTCGAGGAGATCTCCCGGTTCATCGCCCCGCTCCTCGCCGCCAGGCTGCAGCGCCGGCGCGCGGAGAAGCAGCTGCGCGACATCTCCTGGATGCTCTCTCCTCGAGACCCGTCGCTTCCGGCCGATTGGCCCGCATCCGCCTATGGCGACCTCACCCTGCTCAATACATGCCGCATCATCCTCGACGCCGTCCCGAAGCAGACGCTCGAAGACATCGCCGGAGACGCCGTCGGGCTGCTGGACACCTCCACCGCGGTGTACGAGAAGAACGGCGACTACGCGCTCGGCATTTTCGCCTCGGACTGGTGCCGCTTCATGGACGCCGCATCCCGGCGCCTCTGCCCTGGGGACGACGCCGAGGCGCTTCGCAGCGGTCGCTGGCTGTGTCACGAGTCGTGCTGGACCGCCGCTTCCCGGATCGCCGTCGAGAAGCGGCGTCCGGTGGATATCCAGTGCAGCGGTGGTCTGCGCCTGTACGCTCTCCCTGTGATCGCCGGCGATGATGTCGTCGGCAGCGTCAACATCGGGTACGGCGACCCGCCGCGTGACCCCGCGAGACTCGACGCGCTGGCCGAGAGATACCAGGTGGATGCCGACGAGCTCAAGCGTCTGGCCGAAGCGTACGAACCGCGGCCCCAGTTCATCGTCGATCACGCCAAGCGACGGCTGGCGAGCGCTGCCCGGCTCATCGGTGCGCTGGTCGAAGCGCACCGGTCTCACAGCGACCTCGCCACGAACCAGCAACGGTACGAGACCTTCATCAACGCGACCGACGACATGGCGTTCCTCAAGGACGACGAGTCGAGGTACGTGATCGTGAACGCGGCGAATGCAGCGTACTTCGGGCGCCCCATCGACGAGGTCATCGGGCACACCGACGCGGAGCTCATGCCCCCCGGCCAGGCGGCCGCTTGCCACGACAGCGACGCGGCCGCGCTCGCCCGGGGAGGTGTGGTCATCGGTGAGGAGGAGGCCGACGGCCGTGTCTACGAGACGCGCAAGTTCCCCGTGCCGCTCCCCGGAGGCGCGGCCGGCGTCGGCGGCTACATCAGAGACATGACGGAGCGGCGGCGCGCCGAGGCGGAGGTCGCGCGCCTCAACGCCGACCTCGAACGACGCGTCGCGGCGCGGACCGCCCAGCTGGAGGCCGCGAACAAGGAGCTCGAGTCCTTCGCGTACTCCATCTCGCACGACCTGCGTTCCCCCCTGCGTGCGGCAGACGGCTTCAGCGAGATCCTCAGAGAGGACTACGGTGACCGGCTCGATGCCGAGGGTCTCGCGCATCTCGAACGGATCAGCGGAGCCGTCCACCACATGACAGGGCTCATGGACGGCCTCCTGCAACTCTCCCGGCTCAACCGGGAGGATCTCGACCGGTGCGCGGTCGATCTCGGCGCGCTCGCGGCCGAGATCCTCGGCGAGCTGCGCGCGCGCGATGCCGGGCGCACGGTGGATGAGCGGATCGGCGATGACCTCGTCGCCGACGCCGACCCCAGACTCACGCGGATCGTCCTCCAGAACCTGATCGGCAACGCCTGGAAGTTCACGTCACGTCACGACACCGCACACATCGATGTCGGCGCGACGCGCTCCGACGGCGGGAGGACCTTCTACGTACGCGACGACGGCGCCGGCTTCGACATGCGCTACGCCGACAAGCTGTTCGGCGCCTTCCAGCGGCTGCACACCCCGGACCAGTTCGAGGGAACGGGGATCGGTCTCGCGACGGTCCAGCGGATCGTCCACCGGCACGGCGGCTCGGTCTGGGCCGAGGCGGAAGTCGAGAAGGGAGCGACCTTCTGGTTCACGCTGGACGCGCCCGGCGGAGATTGATGAAACGGCGGCCGGTCGGCGTCCGCCGGCCCGGCCGATCCTCCGGCTACGGGGTCGTCCCCCCATGAAACGGAAGAGCTTCGTCCAGCGCGACGAGGTCTTCGCGCGACTGGGGGGCGCGGATGCGCAGCAGCCCCGCGCCTCCGGTCACCGCATAGGCGCCGGCAGTGGGCCGCGCGTTGTACGGCGTCATGAGCTCGAGCGTGTAGGCGCCGGCATCGTGGAACGCGAGGAGATCGCCGACGGAGGTGCCGGCGGGCAGGCGACGGGCGTCGCCGCCGTCGTCGCCGCCGTAGACGTCCCCGCCGTCGCAGAGGGGACCGGCGACACGGAACCGTCCGTCGAGGGGCTCCTCGGGCCGGCTGACGGAGGCCAGGGGGTAGTACCAGCCGTACAGCACCGCGTCGAAGAACGTGTTGTAGCCGGCGTCGACGAGCAGCCAGCGCTCCTCCGCGATGACGGGACCTCGACGATCGAGCGCCCGCTTGACCTTCTCGCTCTCGACGCGGGTCACAAGGATGGCGGTGTCGGCGGCGATGGAGCGGCCCGGCTCGACCCAGAGCTCGAGCGCCGGGCGGCGGCGATCCACGAGCTCGCAGACCGTGCCTGCATAGTCGTCGATGGTGAGGCCGGTGAAGAAGTAGTCGTCGTCGCCGATCGGGCGGCGGCGGTACGGGATCGCGAAGCCGCCGCCGACATCCAGCGCCGCGAGCGTGACGCCGAGTTCGCGCTCGACCTCGTCGACGAGGTCGAGCCCCTTGCCGACGGCCTGCTCGTAGGGGGCCAGGGCGGTGATCTGCGAGCCGATGTGCAGGTGTAGTCCTTCGAGCACGAGATGCTCCGACCCGGCGGCGAGCCTGAACGCATCGAGAGCCTCGCCCCGGCAGATGCCGGCCTTGCCGCCGCTGGCCGTCTCCAGCCCCGGGTGGGTGCCGCCGCTGACGCCGATGTCGATGCGCGGGAGCACGGCGGCCGGCCTGCCGAGGACCCGCGCGACCGCCTCGATGCGCTCGAGCTCGCAGATCGAATCGGCGACGATGCCGCGGATGCCTGCGAGCACCGCCTCCTCGATCTCCGCGCGGCTCTTGGCGACGCCGTTGAAGACGATGAGGGAGGGCGAGAAGCCGGCGCGCAGCGCCTTCCAGAGCTCGCCTCCCGAGTTGACCTCCACGCCGGCGCCGGCGCCGCGCACCTGCTCAAGGAACCAGAGGTTGGAGCACGCCTTGCCGGCGAAGAAGACCCGGCTCGCGGCGTGTCGCGACTCGAACGCACGCCGCACGGCGGCGACGTTGGCGGCGATCTGCCGCTGGGAATACAGGAAGAACGGTGTGCCGACCCGACCGGCCAGCTC
>Ga0172371_10006037_pt1 | contig 17764 bp, 13 predicted proteins | sample Lak12m_FD_114543 | JGI IMG/M metagenome (GOLD analysis project Ga0172371, IMG submission 114543) | Freshwater microbial communities from Kabuno Bay, South-Kivu, Congo - kab_022012_12m | ecosystem: Environmental > Aquatic > Freshwater > Lake | place: Democratic Republic of the Congo: South-Kivu...
AAAAAAGGATTTTTGGAAGGATCAGTAAATGAAATCGGCTGACCGGCAACGGTAATAAAATCAGGAGAAATGACCAAATTGAAAATATTGACAGACAGCCATAAAAAAGCTCCGCTGATTGTTCCTAGGATATTAAAGATTAATCCGAAAACAGTGGCGTAAACTCCTGATAAGGCAGTGGCAATTGCACTTGCTATTGGACCCATAAAATTAATTGTTTTATTATACCACACTGCAAAAGAAAAAAGAAAGAAAAGCATTGGTCAAGAGAATAAAACTTGCTATGATAAAGCCATGAAAAGGCTGAAAATAATTTCTTTTCTTTTAATTTTTGTTTTTTCTTTGTTTGCCGCCGGTTTTGTTTTCGCTGAAAGGCAATTGGAGCTTGATTATCCTGAAGCTGGCGGATTGAAACCGGAAACCACTCTCTTCGGGTTCCCGGCTTATGTAAAATATATTTTCAATCTTTCAATAATCGTTGCAGGACTGGTGGCTTTTGCCGCTTTTGTTTTTGGTGGAATAAAATATATGACATCAGCTGGTATTCCTGCCTATAAGAAAGACGCCACGGAGCAAATGTTTGCTGCTTTTCTTGGATTAATGATCCTGCTCAGCTCTTATATGTTTTTAACCAGCATTAATCCAGAATTAACTTTGTTAGCAGGTCCTGAAATAACAAAATACCCACCTGAATTTATAGAAACTCCTACTCTGGAAAAAGAAACCTTGTCGTACACGGAAATTCCAATAGGGGCTCTGATTCAGGAGCTGTTTTTGGAAGTAAGGCTGAAAAATTTAAAAAATTTTTCCCAAAAAATCAGAGATAAGTCAAAAATTATAGATCAAAAATCCAGCGAATTAAACGCTTTAATAGCCCAATGCGCTTGTAGCCAGCTACAATCCCAATGTTCGTCTTTTATCCCGATTTCCCAGGCAGCTTGCTTGGCTGGGAGATGTCTTGGAGATCCTTGCAGCAATAAGCAGGCAATTAAAGCAAAAAGGAATGAAATTAATGAACTTGTTAATAATGAAGAAGACGGTCTTGTTTATTGGCAAAAAAAACTGGATAGAGAAGTTAACGGTTCGACCGAAGAAGGAGATGAATATATCGGCTTCAGGCAAGTATACGAAGACTTGATTAAAGCCGAAGAGATGATGAAAAAATGTTCGGAAACGTTTAGTCCAAAAGGCAAGCCGCAATTCTTGGTAGCTTATAAGGATTTTTGGGTTTATCAGCAGTATATGTCAGAAAGACACAGGCTGGAAAACTTTGAAAGAGCAAGGCCCTTCGAGTATATTTATTTAACGAAACATCCTTTTGAGCTGACGACTTTTTATTGCTCTGAAATGATTTATCCCGTAACTTCGGTAGAAATAGATGATGATTTGCTTGCCGAACTTGAAAAGGAAGAGGGAATTTTCGAAGGGAATACGATTTGCGACAATGAGATTTTTCTGGGAAAAGACACAGATAGCGCGGAAGAATTATCCAGGAGAATGTTGGTTGAGTTGGACAACATTAATGACAATGCCAAAAAAGAAATAATAAACAGTACAAATCTATTTGATCTTTCTAACCCTGAGCAGTGCGTTATCTCCAATTGCTCTCATCAGTGTTTTTGGACATCTCAGCAGTGCGAATATGTAGATCATTACGAGTGTTATCGTCGTGACGAAGAAGGAAATTGCCTTGAAGAGAGACCGGTTTATAAATATAGAGATTGCAGCTATTGCACAAATCACGTCTGTCAAGGAGCTGAATGCCCTGGGGATGAGCCTAAAAAAACCCAGATCAGCTTTTTTGCGGATAAGATCAGAGAAAATTATTCACAAATATCTTCCTCTTATTTAAAACTGGCAAATCTTATACAGGAAAATGTTGACGATGAATTTTTAAAAATATCAAATATTTTAAAAAGTTTAAGAATCGTTCAGAATCAGATAACAGTTTGTCATAATCCGAAAGAGTCATACATAAAACTTGAAGAAAGGAGCGAAGGAGTCGTTTGGAAAGAGTTCTTTACTTGTTTTGACGTTAAAGAATACGCCATCAGGGAAACTCCTTTTTACGACGAAAACGGCAAAGTTATAGGGAAAAGCGTAGATGATTGTTACGGAAAAACTTCAGAAAATCCTGATTTTATGGATAATTTTTTCTGCTGCAGAGGAGGATATGTTTTGGAATAGAATTTGTGATATAATTAAAAAATCTATGTTTAAAAATAAAAAACTTTTAATAATTATTTTATGCTCGGCCCTGATTTTATCTTTTGTCAGTTTTCATTTTGTCCAAGGAGCAGAAAGGCCCTTGGAAGTTCCTTTGCCTGAAATCGGCTTAGAGTCAGGCATTACAACCACTCCTCTCTTGCCGGATTACGTAAAATATATTTTTAATTTCGCAATGCTTATTTGTGGCTTTGTCGCTTTCGGAGCTTTGGTTATCGGCGGCGTGCGCTATACATCTTCTGCAGGAAATCCTTCCACTATTTCAGATGCCAATAATCAGATGCTTTCCGGCATTATGGGCTTGGTTATTATTCTGGGCTCATGGTTGATTCTAACCACCATTAATCCGGAATTAAAAATTATCAGCGTGGAATATAAAGAAGCGGAAATAGTTTCCGAAGGAATAGCTGATATTTCCTTGTGCACAAATGTTTTGACGGAAGAAGGCGAAGAAGATTGCAGGCCTTTCCATCAAAGCGCTTCTACTCTGGGAGATTTTAACGGAAGAGTTGCTTATGTGAAAATCAACAATACAGAAGACATGCAATACGGAGCAGTTTTGCACAGCAAGACAAACTGGCAAGGCAGTTGTGTTGTCTGCCTTGAAAGCAATTGTGATATATCAAAAGCCAATGGAGGCTATTCAATTACGGTTTTTGTCACGGGAGATGGCGGAGGAGGAAGCGGAGTTACTCTTTACGAAGCAGACAGTTATAATGAGTTATGCGGAACAGAATGCAAAAACGCCTGTTCTGGATTTGGAAGCGTATGCGGAGAAGATTGCGTAGGCTGGCAGTGGTGGATATTCAGCGACATGAGAGGAGGAAAATGCTGGCCCTTTAGTTCTTCGGCTGCCAGCACAAATATAACAGACAATGTAAGATCGTTTTATATAAACGGCAGATATTTGGTAGCGCGTTTTGATCAGGAAAACTTTAACGGCAATTGCGAAGTTCACCGTTACAGTTCCATGAATATTGGAGCTCAAACAATCAAGTCTTTAAAAGTTATTCCTTTAAAATAGCTTTCGGTTAAGCTTATCCAGTCTTTCGGCCCAAGAGTTTCAGCCCGTTGAGAGGGCTGAATTTTATTTTTCAAAAGCCATTTTGCTGTTTTTTCTTTGTTAACTTTCAAACCATGAGAGAGATTATTTGCCAGCTGTTTTCTAGGCTGGGAAAAGCCTGCTTTTACGATTTTAAAGAATAATTCCTTTTTTTCAGGATACATATATAGATAATTGGAAAAACAAGGGATTATTCTGATGATAACAGAATCAACTTTCGGCATGGGCCAGAAAGATTTTCTTGGAATATAGCTGATGATTTCTGTCTTTGCGTAGGCTTGGACAGAAACAGCCAAAATGCTCATCTTAGGAGGATTGGCACAGATTCTTTGGCCTACTTCTTTTTGGACGATCAGGGTCATTTGTTTTGGCTTTTCTTTAATAATTTCAAGAAAATAGCGGACAACGTGAGAGGTTAAATAAAAAGGCAGATTGGCTGTTATCTTATAATTCTTAAAATCAGGAACAAACTTTAAAATATCGCTGTTGATAATTTCCAGGTTCTTAAGGTTTAAATTTTCTTCCAAAAGTTTAACCATATTTTTATCTTTTTCAACGGCAAGCACTTTTTTGGCCCTTTTTGCCAGTTCTTTTGTTAAAATCCCTGGGCCCGGGCCTATTTCTAAAATCGAATCATCTGATTTTATATCAGCTGCCTTTATAACCCTGTTAACTGCCTTGTCATCAACTAAAAAATTCTGGCCAAGTTTTCTTAAAGGCTTTATTTGTTCGTTTTTAAGCAGATTTTTGATGTTTTTTCGGAAAGACAAGTTCATTAAAGGCATTTTAGCACTATTTTGCGTTGTGGAAAAATCAGATCTTTTGCTCTTGACTTTGTCCGTAGAAAAGGTAACTTAGAATAAGTTCATAAATGATTGATTATCTGAGTAGAAACAAATTGATTAATACTATTTGCAGAAAAATCAAGGGATCTTTAAGGACCCCTTGTCTTTGTATGGGCATAACCGCTCTTTTTTTGTTTGTTTTTGTCAGTTTTGTCCCTGTTTTGACCTTTAATTCTTACGCCGGCAACAGCGATTCTTGCCTGGTCAATGACAAATCGGAAGAAAACAGCTTGTTTTGCCCTGTGATAAAAAGCTCTTACCCTGAATCTCCGGCCTTTGTTATGATTAACAACAGCAGTCTTGTTGCCTCTACTCCTCCCAACACCTTTTCCTCCCAGGTCTTGGGAGCTTTAGTTACCGGTTATGAGCAGGAAGACGTTAAAAAAGTTATTACTGAATATATCGTTGAAAAAGGAGACACCTTGTCGTCTTTGGCTGAAAAATTCGGCATTTCCATGAATACTATTCTTTGGGCGAATGATTTGACAAAGAATTCCGTGGTAAAACCCGGCCAGAAGCTGGTTATTTTGCCTGTTTCCGGCATTGTTTATCATGTAAAATCAGGAGATACCATATCCAGTATCGCTCAGATCTATAAGGGAAAAATAGACGAGATTATCGCTTTCAACAGCATAACCAATGAGGCTGTGTATGTGGGAGACATTATCGTTATTCCGAACGGTACAATGCCTTCTGCTGTTGTTCAGAAACAACAGTCTCCCAGCAGCGCTCCCATTGCCAGCAGCTACTTTATTTGTCCTCATTCAGCTTGTCGTGTCAGCCAATGGCTGCACTGGTATAATGCGATTGATTTTAGCGGCAAATGCGGAGACCCGATCGTTGCTGCGGCTTCCGGCACGGTGGTAAAAGTGCAGCTGACAAGCTCCACTTCGAAGTGGGCTTTTGGCGGAGCTGGCAATCATATAACAATACTCCATCCCAATGGAGTAGTGACTATGTACGGCCATGTTTCTGCCAGTCTGGTGAACCCAGGAGAATCAGTGTCCCAAGGACAGCCAATCGCTTTAATGGGAGGGAAACCAGGAACTCCTGGGGCAGGGCTTTCTACGGGATGCCATGTGCATTTCGGAGTAACAGGCGCTAAGAATCCTTTTTCAAGGTAATTTCTATTGTAAAAAAGCAATAAAAAAGCCTCTTAACAGAGGCGTTTTTTAATGATTTTTATTTATTTTCCTTCGCATTTCATGCAGAATCTGGCTGCGGGATAAGCTTTTAATCTGTTTTTGTCTATTTCTTCCTGGCAGTTTTCGCATTTTCCATAATCGTTTTTCCCTATTTTTTCTAAAGCTGAATTAATGTCCCTTAACTGAGTTTCAAGATTGTATTCCAAAGGCAAAAGAGTGCTGTATTCTTCCACTTCGTCAGCTGATTTTTCCAAAGAAGCTGAACCTGAATTCTCCCCGTCAAACCTGGGAAAACGCGTATCCCAGTCTCCTTTTACCTTATCGTCTTTCTCGGCGAATTTTTCCAGTTGGGACTCAATGTTCTTTTTTTCTTTTTCCAAGCTATTTTTCAGCTGGGCCGATAGTTTTTTATCCATAATAAATTAATTTAGTTTAACGTTTGAATAAATTTTTCCCGATCAAAATTCCAAGGATCAGTTTTTCCCGTAGAAGAAGTATCTTTATGCCCCAGGATTTTTTCTTGCGGGATGTTAAATTTTTGCTGAAGGTTTTTAACGAGATATGTCAGGGCTTGATATTGGATTTCGTTAGGACCTTCTTCTTCGGTATAAATAAGTTCAATGCCGACAGAGAAATTATTAACAACATTTGTTCTGCTGCCGTCTGGCATCGATCCCTTTCCGGCATGGTAAGCAATGGCTTCGTCGAGAACTAAGCGATATATCTTTCCCTCTCGGCTTATAAGATAATGAGAAGCCACTTTATACATTTGAAATTCTTGAATAATCTTATCTATACTGTAAACGTCTCCGCCAATATTGTTGTAAGCGGAATGTATGATAATTGTGTCAATTAAGCGTGGGGTTTTCGGTGTATAAAATCCCCACGTAATAATATTATCAACAATAGAAAAAATTGGGCTTGTTGTTGAGACTGTTTCTTTTTCCAATGAAGTCGTTTGAGATTCTTTGATTTTTACCGCATCAATTGTTTTTTCTAGGCTTTCGAACGAAGTGGCAAAAATGAAATAATTATTAAATAAAGAATAGCATATTCCAAAGTCGTCCTTGGAAATGGTCAGGAATCTGAAAGCGTTTCCCTGGTAAGAGCTGCTTTTGAAAGAAGAAGCCAGAGCTTTATCTTTCTTTCCCAAGACGGCAAAAAGGTTTTGCGTGTCCGCTTCCATTGTTTTTTCCCATAAAGAGACTTCTGAAGAAATATCCGAGTTTGTTTTTGCGACAAAGCCCAATCGGTTTGTCCCCTTGCTGGAATAAACAAACAAGGTGAAATCATTCTCCAGTCCGGCCAATATTTTTTCAGGAACAGTTACGGGAAAAGCGCTTATAAACTCTTTAAGCCCTATGATTTTGTTTTCTTTTGTGTTTTGGAAAAGAATCCTGGAATATCCTTCGTTCTCATAAGTTTTTTGCATAATCTGAGAAACCATTTGAGGAATAGCCGTTATGTCGGCAATTTCTATTGTTTCGGAAAAACCAGCCGAGATTAAGGCTTCCGGAATGACGATTTTTAGCTCTTCTGCTATTTCTTCGCTTTCTACGGGAGTTTCAGCAATGTTTTCCGTTTCAGGCCTGGTTATTTCTGTTTTTGGCAGTTTGCCCGCGGAAAACAGCCAGTAAAAGAAGCTTCCGAGAAGCAAAACAATAATTATTGCCGACAATCTGATCAGTATTTTTTTAAAAGAAGAAGCTGGTTTTTGCGCAGGAATAAGAGTTTGGATGATTTCTTCTTTTTTGGGAATTTCTTTGGCAATGGGTTCATTTTCTTGAGGCATAAGAATCCCTGGGTTTGCTGCAGGAGCCTGTTTTTTTGTCTCTCCCAAAGCAGCAACTCTTTGCTTTTCCTGTTCAGCTTCTGCTTCCCTCAGTTTGGCGAGATCCCTTTGCATGGTTCTTGCCTCGCCTCTTTTTAATAACTCAAGAGTCTCCTCTTTTGACTCTTCCGGCTGGGGAATATTTTGAGGAATGTTTTGAGGATTGTTTTCCATAGAATTTTATTTGTTTTTTGCTTCTTTCAAGGAAAGATTTATTCTTCCCTGCTCGTCGATAGAAATGACTTTGACCGGAATAATATCTCCGACTTTGACGATGTCTTCAACTTTATTGACTCTATAGTCGGCCAGCTGGGATATGTGAACCAGTCCTTCCTGCCCTGGCAAGATTTCAACAAAAGCGCCAAAATCCAAAATTCTTTTGACCTTGCCCTGGAACATTTCTCCGGCTTTGACTTCCCGAGTGATGTTTTTTATCCAGGAAGAAGCTTTTTCCACTGCCTCTTCTTTTTCAGCGGTAATGAATATTCTGCCGGAATCCTCGATGTCGATTGAGACTCCGCACTCTCCGATGATCTCATTGATTACTTTTCCTCCGGGCCCTATCACTTCCCTTATTTTAACAGGATTTATCTGCAGAATTAAGATTTTTGGAGCATGAGGAGAAAGGTTTTCCCTTGGTTTTGAAATTGCTTTAGTTATTTCTTTTAAGATTTGCAATCTGGCTTTTTTGGCCAAAGACAAAGTATTGGCAATGATTTCGTCTCCTATTCCCTGTATTTTAACGTCCATTTGGATGGCAGTAATTCCTTTTTCCGTGCCAGCCACCTTAAAATCCATGTCTCCGTGATGATCTTCCGGTCCCTGAATGTCAGTCAGTATTTTATAGTTTCCTTTCAAATCAGTCATAAGCCCCATGGCAATGCCAGTAGCCGGTCTTTTAATGGGCACGCCTGCATCCATTAAAGCCAAAGAAGCGGCTGAAACAGAAGCCATAGAGGTTGAGCCGTTGGAAGAAAGAATTTCAGTGACTATTCTGATGGTGTAAGGAAATTCGTCAAAACCAGGAACCAAGGGCATTAAAGCTTTCTCGGCCAGCATGCCATGTCCTATTTCCCTTCTGCCGGGACCTCTCATCGGTTTTACTTCGCCCGAAGAATAAGGAGGGAAATTGTAATGGTGCATGAATCTTTTTTTGCCTGTAGTTTCCATCCCTTCCAAAAGCCTGACGTCTCCCGGAGCTCCCAAGGTCAAAATAGACAATGCCTTTGTTTGTCCCCTGGAAAAAAGTCCTGAGCCGTGGGTTCTGGGCAGCAGTCCTGTTTCGCATTGAATATTCCTTATTTCGTCGATTTTTCTGGAATCAACCCTTTTTTCATGCTTGATGGCGTTTTCATGGACAATTCTTTCTGTTTCCTGGTCAAAAAAGTTTTTGGCATAGCTTTCTTTTTTTAAGTCCGGATATTTGTTTTGCACGAAAGAAACCAGTTCTTGCTTTAGAAAATTGACTTGGTCTTCCCTGTTTTTCTTGTCCTTTTGGAAAAAAGCTTGTTCCAGCTTGTCTCCGAGAAAATCCTTGATTTCTTTTTCAAGCGTTTCGTCTTTTTGCGTCTCTTCAATAATTGTTTTTTCTTTTCCGGATTTGTCGGCAATTTCTTTTTGGAAATCAATCAGGTTTTTAATGAAAGGCTTGGCAAATTCAATAGCTTTTAAGACCGAATCGTCTTCTATCTCATTGCTTTCCATTTCAATCATGTTGATTAAAATGCCGTCGTCTTTTTTATTGCCCAGATCTTTTGCCAAAATAGAAGAAATTCCGGCAAGAGCCAAATCCATTTCAGCTTTTTCTCTTTCCTGGTAAGTTGGATTAAGGACAAGTCCGTTTTCGTTTTTTCCGACTCTGACAATGGCTACGGGTCCTGCCCAGGGTATGTTGGATACGGAAAGGGCCAAAGAAGCGGCAATCAGTCCTACAATATCAGGATCGTTTTCTCCGTCCCAGGAAAGGCAGGTGACCACTACTTGGACTTCTTTTTTCAGGCTTTTCGGGAAAAGAGGCCTTATTGCCCTGTCAATGAATCTGGCAGTAAGAATCGCTTCGTCCGAAGGCTTGCTTTCTCTTCTCAGATATCTTGATCCCAGGATTTTTCCGGCAGCATAAAATCTTTCCTCGTACTCAACGGTCAAAGGGAAAAAATCCACGCCTTCTCTTTCATATTCCGACATGACAGCCGTGGCCAGAACCGTAGTTTCTCCGTATTGGACCAAAACGCTGCCCGAAGCTTGTTCGGCTAGGCTGTTTACCTCAACCTTTAATTCCCTGTTTCCGATGTTTAATTTGAAATTTTCTTTGTTCATCTTGTTTTTAATAAATATTTATCTAAACTTTCTTCAAGGTCAATGAATTCGTCTGCTGCTTCTTTTATCTTGGCAGAAGATGATTTTCCGAAAGCGACCACTTCTACTCTTTTGCCCTGGTTTTTCAGGTATTCAACCAGCTGCAGGAAATCGCCGTCGCCAGAGCACAAAACAATGGCATCGCAGCTCTGGCTGATTCTTATGGCGTCCACGGTAATGCCGACGTCCCAGTCGGCTTTTTTTAATCCGCCGAAAAATTCCTGCAAATCCCTGACCCTTGTTTCAATTCCCAACTTGATAAGAGCGTCAAAAAAAGGCTTTTCTTCCCCTGTTTTTGTTTTGACTACGTAAGCAAAGGCTCTTATCAAATTTCTGTTTGAAACAGCCAGCTTTAAAATGGCTCCAAAATTAACTCTGGCGTCATGCAGATTTTTAGCAGAATGATAGAGGTTTTGAACGTCCATCAGTACAGCTACTCTTTGGCCCGAATGCTTGATAACCATGATTATTTTTTCAACCCTATTTTTTTAATTATACTGTTGTATCTTTTTGAATCTTCTTCTTTCAGATAGCCGAGCAGGCTCCTTCTTTTGGAAACCATTTTTAAGAGACCTCTTTTTGAGTGGACGTCTTTTGAATGCTTTTTCAAATGCAAAAGCAGCTGTTTTATTTCCTCTGTCAGCAGAGAGATTTGCACTTCCGGAGAACCGGTGTCTATATCGTGCAACTTATATTCTTTTATTAGTTTTTCTTTTTCTTGTTGTGAAAGCATATTATTTTTTGTTAAAAATTATTAATGTGCCCCCGCCGCGACTCGAACGCGGAACCAAAGGATTAAGAGTCCTCTGCTCTACCGATTGAGCTACGGGGGCCTGTCTATGCCCCCGGAAGGATTCGAACCCTCAGTATTCGCGTCCGAAGCGCGACATGTTATCCATTACACCACGGGGGCGCGCATCCTCTTCCTAATAATAGCAGATTAATTGAAAAAAACAAGTTTTTAAGCTAGGATAAGCATATGCTTATTCCGAAAGAAGTAAAAACAGTTGTTGAAAAGCTGGCAAAAGCCGGATTTAAAGCCTTTATCGTTGGCGGCTGCGTCAGGGATATTTTAAGAAAAGCCAAACCGAAAGACTGGGATATTGCAACCAATGCCAAGCCGGAACAGATACAAAAGCTTTTTCCCAAGAGCTTTTACGAGAACAAGTTTTTGACCGTGACCGTTCAAACGCAAAGCAAAAAAGAGGAGCTGAAAGAAATCGAAATAACGACTTATCGTTCCGAGGCAAAATACAGCGATAAAAGGCATCCCGATCAAGTCAAATTCGCCAGAACAATAGAAGAAGATTTGGCCAGAAGGGATTTTACCGTAAATGCCATAGCCTTGTCCTTACAAGGCAAAAAACAAGAGATAAAAGACCCTTTTTCTGGGCAAAATGATATAAAGTTAGGGCTGATAAGGGCTGTCGGAGATCCGGAAAAGCGTTTTTCAGAAGATGCCTTAAGAATGATGAGAGCAGTAAGATTTTTTGCTGTTTTGAATGACTCTGTCAAATGGCAGATTGAGGAAAAAACAGCCGAAGCCATAAAAAACAATGCTCGTTTGATTAAGGAAATTTCCGAAGAAAGAATCAGGGATGAATTCATGAAAATCATCATGTCGGAAAAAGCTGCGCAAGGCATAGAGCTTTTAAGGGAATTGGGATTATTAAAATATATTATCCCGGAGATAGAAGAAGGATGTAATATCGGCCAGAACAAGCACCATATATATGAATGCTATGAGCATTACTTGAAGTCTTTGGATTACGCAGCTAAAAAGAATTTCAATAAATACGTAAGAGTGGCTGCTTTGTTCCACGATATTGGCAAGCCGAGGTCAAAAAGAGGAAACGGCCAGGATTCCACTTTTTATAGCCATGAAATAATCGGAGCCAGAATGACAAATCAGATATTGAACCGCTTGAAATTCCCCAAAAAAGATATTGAGAAAATAGTCAGGCTGGTCAGGCACCATCTTTTTTATTACAATCCTGAAGAGGTGGGAGAAAGCTCAGTCAGGAGGCTGGTGCGAGAAACAGGTCCAGAGAATATGGAAGAGCTTCTGCAAGTAAGAATGTCAGACAGAATAGGTTCCGGAGTTCCAAAGGCAGAGCCCTACAAATTAAGGCATTTAAAGTACCTTATTGACAAGGTTTCACAGGATCCGATTTCAGCCAAAATGCTGAAAATCAACGGGAAAGACATAATGGATATTTTAAAGATTGCGTCAGGTCCGAAAGTCGGACAAATAATTGATATTTTGCTGAGTCATGTTTTATTAGACCCAAAAAAGAACAAAAAAGAATTTTTGGAGAAAGAAGCCAAAAAACTTGGCGGATTATCGGAAAAAGAATTGGCTTCTCTGTCCCAAAAAGCGAAAAAGGAAAGAGAGAAAATTGAAACAAAAAAAGACGAAATGACTAAAAAGAAGTATTGGGTCACTTAAAAACCAGGGCGTGGTCTAGTAGCTAAGACGCCGGCTTCGGGAGTCGGAAATCGAGAGTGCGAATCTCTCCGCCCTGACACTATTTTAAAAAATCTTTAAATTTATTTCTAAGATTATCGTTTAAATAATCTTTAGGGTATATATCTTTTGAATATATTTCGATTAAAGCAATATTATGTTTTATGCATAGTATTTTTTTTCTTTAACGGAGCGATCGTATCTGGGGCTATCATTTGCCAAACCGAAATATTCAACAAATTTTTCTTTAGTTTCTCCCAGTATTTTCCAGTCCGCAACATGATGAGTTTCAGGATAAGGAACATTTTTTTCGTGCAGAATATTATTTTTATAAAACCAATTGTCGATCAAAAGCTCTGAAACGGAATCACATAAATGACCATCTTCGGCTTTAGCTTCCATGCGCTTATACATTCTATTGCTATGAGATCTATTGGGCAAAAAACCTGCCATTAAGACGGCATTGTTCCAAGAGCCGAAAATTTTTCTGCATGAATCACTGATATTTTTTAATTCGCGCTTTGAAGGAACTCTCTTTAGTTTTCTGACAGTTTCTTTTATTGTTTTGATTAATTCTTCTGGCGTTTTTTGTTCTGCTTTTTTTCTGCAAACAATAGAGCAATATTTTTTATTATTTGTGCTTTTTCTATATTTTTTACCACAGTTTGCGCAAGTAATCATTATTACTTCTCTTATTTTTGGATAGTTTTTATTGTTCATTATTGCAGCACAAGATCGTGAACAATAATTATGAGTCGAAATTTGGCTTAACGATCTTTCGAAAGTTTTTCCACAATTTTCACATTTTAATTTTTTTCTTTTAGTTCTATGTTCATATTCACATTTTTTTGAGCAATAGAAATTCCAGCCTAATTTTATATTTTCATTGAAGCGTCTGATTTTGCGATAAATTAGTTTTTTACAATTTTTACAAGAAACTTTTTTTATATTAGCCATAATTTTCTTGTTTACTATTCATAATTTTTATATTAGATTAAAAGAGATTAGAGAATTTATTAATTATATCATCTTTTGGAAGATGTGATTATAGTTCAATCCTAAATACCCCGACATATGAACAATAAAAAGCCAATAGGCATCATTTCCGATTCAACGTGCGATTTGCCCGAAGAAATGATTGAAAAATACGGCATAGGCATAGTTCCGGTCAGCGTTTTTTGGCCGGAAATAGAAAAAATTCCAGGCAGTAATTTTTTCCAGAAAATGAGAGAGCTTGAAAAGAGCGGAGACAAGTCTTTCGCCAAGACTTCCCAACCTTCTCCCCAGGCGTTTGTCCAAGCTTTTAAAAAAGGATTAGAGAATTTTGAAAATCTTATTTGCCTGACCATTACTTCAAAGCATTCCGGAACTTATAATTCCGGCTGCCAGGCGAAAAGATTTATGGGAGAAGAAGGCAAAAATATTTTTGTCATAGATTCTTTGCACAGCACAGCTTCTTTGGGGCTTATTGTTTTAAAGGCAACAGAGCTTTTGCAAAGAAGCAAGCCCTTACAAGATATTTTAAAAGAAATAGAGAATTATGCGCATAAAGTTCATCTTTATGCTTTGTTGGGAGATCCCAAAAGACTGGAGTATTCGGGAAGAATATCTCCTGTTTTGGCCAGCTGGATAAGAAAGGGCCAAAAGATCGGCTTAAGGCCGTTAATAGGCGTAAAAGAGGGAAAGATTTCAGCTATTGGAATAAAAGCAGGAGTTAAAGACGTGTCAGGGGCTTTGTTCAGCGAGCTGGAAAGCAAAACAAAAGAATACAGAAAGAACGGCAAGAAAATAAGAGTAGCGATTTGCCATTGCGATAATTTGGAAAAAGCTGAAAGTCTGAAAAAAATGATTGAAAAAGATTTAGGAGATACGAACATCTTGTTTGTTAATCAGGTTGATGATATTTTGGGGTCTGTTTTGGGCCAGGATACATTAGTTATGGCCTGGTCAGCAGAAGAATAAAAAATACGGGCCTGTGGTTCAACGGTACAACGCTACATTCGCATTGTAGTAATGGCGGTTCGATTCCGCCCAGGTCCACAAAGAATCTTTTTGGTTTTTTAATTATGTTAAATTTTATCCAACAGCAGGAATTAATGTTTTTTGCCTGGATAATCCTGAGTTATATCTTGGGCTCTGTTCCTTTCGGATATCTGATTTCTCGTTTTTCAAATAAAAACATTCTGGAAATCGGCTGGAAAAAAAACTCAGGCAGCAATGTTTTTAAGAACGTTGGAAAATGGCAAGGCGTTTTAACTGGCCTTTTGGATGTTTCCAAAGGATATTTGGCTGTTTTTATTTCTCAAAAAATTGGATTTTCAACAGAGATACAGGTTTTTTCAGGCATAGCTGCTATTGTCGGCCATAACTGGTCTGTTTTTTTGAATTTTGCCGGAGGAAGAGGAATCGGCACGTTCGCCGGAGCCTTGCTGGCTTTTTCTCCTAAAATTCTTTTAATATCCGCAATGCCCATTGTTTTGCTGGCTGTTATTTGGAACGCTGCCATCGGCACTCTTTTGTCTTTGGTAGTCGCTATCTTTTTTTCGTTCCGGCAGTTTGAGTTTTTGGGATTTTTTGTTCTTTTGTCTTTGTTTTTTATTTTAATAAAAAGACTCAGTCCGTTAAAAGAAATAAAGAATTCTCAAAACAAATTCAGTCTTATCAGAAACAGGCTTGTTTTCGATAACGATAAAGCTCTTTTTGATTTGAGAATCAAGCGGATTTTCTTGAAAGAAAAAAGCAATCCCAGCAAAGCCGTCAGACTGGCAAATTTTTTGGCAAACCCCATTTTATTTATTTCTAAAAAGGGGTGGAAGGCGGCCAAATACGGGGTGAACAGATTGGTTCGCGGCCCGGAAAAAGTCGTAACCGAGATAAGAACGGAAGACTTCAAAAAGATGATGGTTTCGGCCAGCAAGAAAATAGTTTTTTACCAGGAGGAAATAAACAGAATAAACGTTTTTCCGGTGGCTGACAAGGATACCGGCTACAATCTGGCAGCTACTCTTTTAGGCATAGAAGGAACTGTTTCCCGTAAAAGCCATGAAAAAATCAGGGAACTGGCCGAAGACATTAAAACTGCCGCCATGATAAACGCCAGAGGGAATGCCGGCATGATTTGCACGGGCTATTTTATCGAGGTTTTAGACAGAATAAAGCACTTGGAATCAATAGATGCTTTCCACTTGTCCCTGGCCATGAAGCGAGGGATTAAAGCGTCTATAAGTTCAATCGTTGAACCGGTTGAAGGCACGATACTCGATGTAATTAAATCTGCCGGAGAAAAAGCTTTTTTCCTGGCCAAAATAAAAAGGGAAAAAAACATAATCAAAGTTTTAGAAGAAGCTTATAAAGCGAGTGAAACAGCTTTAAAGGAAACCAAGGAAAAACTTCAGGTTCTAAAAGACAACAATGTTGTTGATGCCGGCGCCTTGGGATTTTTGAAAATCTTGGAAGCTTGGATAGAAAGTTTAAAAGGAGTAGAAATAGCGTCAAAAAAAGAAGAATCTTCTCCTATTTTGATGCCGTCAGCAGAAGAAGATCTGGAATTCAGGTATGAGATAGTCTTTAACTTCAAAAAAGACGAAGGAGCAGATCTTGGGGAAATAAAAAAAGAACTTTCTGGCATGGGAGGCAGTCTGGAGATAATAGAAGCAGATAACATGGTTAAAGTACATATTCATACCAATCAGCCGGAGCAGATTCAGCAAAAATTTGAAGTTTTTCCGGAAGCTCAATTTAGGGTTGAGGACATGCTGGAACAAACAAAAAAGATTGGGAAAAAAAGCTTGGGGCTGATGGTTGACGAAGTGGCTGATTTGCCAAAAAGCATTCTGGAAAAATACAAAATAAAAGAAATTCCTTTTTCAACAAGATTTCCGGAAGGAGAAATCATAAAATCCAAGAGCGAAATATATCTTAAGATGAAAGAAGCTTTGAAAAGAAATAAGCCTTTGCCTGTCACATCCGCTCCGAATTTCAGAGAGTTTTTTTTGGCCTATCAGGAAACGTTGCAAACATTCGAGAAAATCCTGGTGATTACTATTTCTGCCAAACTTTCCGGCGCTTACAGTTCTGCCAGAATCGCCAGATCAATATTCAAAAAGCCGAAAAAGCTCAATATTTATGTTTTTGACTGCAATACAGCCGAAGTGGCGGAAGGATTGGTTGCTTTAAAAGCTAGCGAGCTGATTTCTCAGGGCAAAAAAACAGAAGAAGTCGTGGAATATTTGAAGGAATTTTGCCCGAAAGTTTCCCTTGTCGCTTGCGTGGACGATTTCAAATATTTGGCAGCCGGAGGAAGGTTTAGGTTGCCGAGGATTTTTATAAAGCCTGCTTTTTTCATCCAGAAAATGGGGATTAAGTTTTTGGTCGGCCTGAAAAACGGAAAAATTAATTTTTTCAGAATAAGCTTTGGAAAAGACATAGCCAAGATTTTATCAGACGAAATTGACAGGCAAAGAAAAGGAAAAAGAATCATGGTGGCTATCGGCCATGCTGAGGCAGGCAAGATATCCGAAAAATTAAAAGCGAATTTGGAAAAAAAGTCCGGCGTGGAAGTTTCTTTTGTCTCGGAAGTTTCTCCGGTGGTCGGCACCCATACCGGACCGGGAGCAGTGCTGGCAGCTTTTTATCCTATTGACGAGAAGAATTAATCCGCTATAATTAACTTAGTCCGCAAAAATTGCGGGCACTTTTTAAAAATATGTTTGATATCAAAAATTTCATGTCAGCTATCGCCCAGATTGCTGAAGAAAAAAGCATTTCGCCTGAAAAGGTTTTGGAAACTATTGAAGTGGCCATTGCCGCAGCCTATAAAAAAGACTACGGGAAAAAAGGTCAGATAATAAAAGCCAAGCTTGATCCTGAAACAGGCGATGTTCAGTTTAAGCAGGTTAAGATAGTGGTTGATAAAAAAATGATTTACTCGGAAGAAGAGCTGGAAAAAATGAAAGCTTTGTCTCCGGAAATGCCGGTAAAAGACTTTGAGAAGCAAACAGCAGGCGAAAAGAAAATCAGATTCAATCCGGAAAAGCACATTATGATTGAAGAGGCCAAAAAGATAAATCCTAAAATTAAAATTGAAGAGGAATTAGAAACTGATTTGGAAACTAAAAAAGACTACGGCCGTATTGCCGCCCAGACAGCCAAGCAGGTTATTTTGCAGAAAATCAGGGAAGCGGAAAAGGAAAGCGTTTTTACTGAATACAAGTCCAAAGAAGGAGAAATAGTTTCTGGCATTGTCCAGAGAATTGAGGGCAGGAATATTTTTCTGGATATCGGTAAAACCTTAGGGCTTCTTCCGAGGGAAGAACAGGTTCCGGGAGAATTTTACAGGCCGGGCCAAAGATTGAAAGCTTATCTTTTGAAAGTTGAAGAAACTTCAAGAGGACCGATCATCCTTTTATCAAGGGCTTATCCCAAATTGATTTCCAAGCTTTTTGAATTGGAGGCTCCGGAAGTTTCTTCCGGCCAGGTGCAGATAAAAGCCATTGCCAGGGAGGCTGGTTTTCGTTCCAAAATCGCTGTTATCGCTGAAGTTGAAGAAATAGATCCGATAGGTTCGATGGTCGGCCAAAAAGGAACAAGAGTAATGGCCGTGATTAACGAGCTGGGCGGGGAAAAAATCGATATTATTGAATATTCTCCTGATCCGGAAAAATACATTGCCAATTCCCTTTCTCCTGCTAAGGTTCTGGAGGTTAAAATACAGCCAAAAAGCAAGGCCCTGGTTGTTGTTCCGGAAAACCAGCTGTCTTTGGCTATCGGCAAGGATGGGCAGAATGTCAGATTGGCTGCCAAACTGACAGGCTGGAAAATAGACGTTAAAGC
>Ga0172371_10006038_pt1 | contig 17763 bp, 21 predicted proteins | sample Lak12m_FD_114543 | JGI IMG/M metagenome (GOLD analysis project Ga0172371, IMG submission 114543) | Freshwater microbial communities from Kabuno Bay, South-Kivu, Congo - kab_022012_12m | ecosystem: Environmental > Aquatic > Freshwater > Lake | place: Democratic Republic of the Congo: South-Kivu...
CATTGTACAAGAATCAACACCACAACAAGAACAACCACAAGCAGAGCCAGAACCGCAAACAGAACAACAACAACCACAACAACCTCAAGCCCCACAACTTGCCAAACAACAATTAATCACAGAAATCAAAGCTAAGATCGCAGAACTAATTGCACAACTTATTGTCCTACTACAAGAGAAAATAAATAATAGATAAATAAAAATAAACTTATTGAATATTTTTCTAATAATTAACAAATTTTATTTTTTAATTATTAATTAATTCAATAATATTTTATATGGAGAAACAAGAGTTAAAAAAATATATTATAGAAGCTTTGGGTACAATGTTATTGTCTTTAGTTGTTATATTATCTTTGGCGGGTAATATGCCACTTGTTGCACCTGTTTTGTGCGTTTTGATGTTTGTGTTATTAGTATATTTATTTGGAAATGTTTTGATATCGTATTTTAATCCTGCAATTACTATTGCTTTGTGGACAGTTAAAAAATTATCTCACAAACAAGCAATTTCATATATTGTATCTCAATTTTTTGGATCTGCAATTGCAATAATAATAGCTACAATTTGTAAAATAGAATTTGTAAAATTGCCTTTAGAAAACACATCTGTGTTGGTAGGTTTTGCTGAATTATTTGGAGCTTTTGTGTTTGCTCTTGCAATTTATAGTATTATTAATAATAAATTTTCCAAAGATTTTGCACCAATAATTGTAGGAATTGCATATTTAACAGGAATTGCTTTGTCTATATTATTGGGAGCTAATGGAATTATTAATCCAGCTATTGCATTTGCAGTTAAATCTTTTGGTGTAATGTATATTTTAGGCCCAATTGTAGGAGCAGTTGCAGGAATATGGGCAAATAAATATTTAATTGATTAATTTTACAAAAAAGCCAGAGGATTAAAACTTCTGGTTTTTTTATTGTCAAGATTGTAGCTTGTGTTATATTTTGTTAAAATGACAAATTATCATAATAATTTTAAAATTTATGCAAAAGTTTAATATAATTCAAGTAGTAAATCATATAGGCGAGAAAGTAAAAATAACAGGTTGGGCAGATACAATAAGAGCTCATGGAAAAATTATGTTTATTGATTTACGTGATAGAAGTGGTTTTCTTCAGCTTGTTTTTTTGCCAAATAATAAAGAAGTTTATGAAATTGCTCAAAAAATTGGTTCAGAATGGGTAATAGAAGTAGAAGGCCAAATAGTAAAAAGACCAGATAATATGATAAACAAAGACAAAGAAACTGGTGCAGTTGAAATGGTTGTAGATAAAATAATTGTTTTGTCAGAATCTGAAACTTTACCATTATCTATAGATACAGATGGCAAAGAGTTGGGCGAAGAAATTAGAATGAAATACCGTTATTTAGATTTGCGTAGACAAAGAATTAAAAATAATCTTATTATGCGACACAGGATTATAAAATTTGCTAGAGACTTTTTAGACAAAGAAGGTTTTATAGAAATAGAAACTCCAAACTTAACCAAGTCAACTCCAGAGGGCGCTAGAGATTATATAGTACCATCTCGTATGCAACCTGGAAATTTTTATGCTTTGCCACAAAGCCCTCAACAATACAAACAACTTTTGATGGTTGGGGGATTGGAAAAATACTTTCAAGTAGCCCGTTGCTTTAGAGATGAAGATCCAAGAGGTGATAGGCAACCAGAATTTACTCAGCTTGATATGGAAATGAGTTTTGTAGAAATGGAAGATGTAATGGATGTAAATGAAAGATTATTAATTTCTGTTGTTAAAAATTTATATCCAGAAAAACAAATTCAAGAAATTCCATTCCCAAGAATTACTTACAAAGAATCTATGGAAAAATATGGCACAGATAGACCAGATATAAGAAATGATAAAAATAATCCAAATCTTTTGGCTTTTTGTTGGATTGTAGATTTTCCATTTTTTAAAACAGGTGAAGATGAATTTGGTTATCCTGATGGAAGATGGAAACCAACTCATAATCCATTTTCTGCTGCAAAACCAGAATTTAGAAAAGATCTACTTGATAAGAAAAATATTGCCAATATTCTTACAACTCAATATGATATTGCATTAAATGGTTTTGAAATTGGTGGTGGAAGTATAAGAAATCATAGGCCAGAAGCTTTGGAATCAGTTTTTGAAATTGTAGGTTATAAAAAAGATGTAATTCATGCTAATTTTGGTCATATGCTAGAAGCTTTTAAATATGGAGCTCCTCCACATGGTGGAATTGCTTGGGGTTTAGATCGTTTTGTAGCAATTATGTTGGGGGAACCAAATATTAGAGAAGTAATTGCTTTTCCAAAAACTGGAGATGGCAGAGATTTTATGATGCAAGCTCCAAGTGAAATTTCTAATAAGCAATTACAAGAACTAGGTATAGAAATTGTAAAAAAGAAAGAGGTAAAAACTCTTAAAAAAACTAAAAAAACCAAGAAATAAAAAATGACTTTTAGAAAGTTTATAGATATTTTTGTATTATTTATAGCTATTATTAGTTTTATAGGTTTTTTTATTGTTTTTATAAAAATATTTTCTGGAGATTTGGAAAAAGATATTGCACAAAGATATAATTTTACAGTAAGTAATATATCTACTAGTATAGAAAAGTTTTCAGTTAATGCAGAATCTGCATATTTTGTTGAATTAAATTCATCTTTAGACCAAGAATTATATAAAAAATCTCAAGATAAAATTTTACCAATTGCAAGTATTACAAAACTTGTTTCTGCTATGATAGTTATAGATAATTTAGATTTATCTAGTAAAATTAAAATTACACAAGATATTGCAGATTGGCAAGAAATAAGAACAATAAACTCAGAGGAAGAATTTTTTGCTAATGATTTACTCAAATTAGCTTTAATAGAATCAAATAATTCTGCAATAATTGCATTATCTCAAGCAACTAAAAGTCAAGATTCTTTTGTGGATTTAATGAATAAAAAATCTCAAGAAATAAAGCTTTTAAATACAAAATTTTTCAATGAAACTGGTTTAGATATTAAAGGTAAAGAAAGTAATTATTCTACTGCACAAGATTTAGTAATTTTAAGTAAATATATATTAAATAAATATCCAGAAATTTTCCAAATAACAACTAACAAAGATTTTTTATTGTGTAATGCGCAAAAGGAAAATTGTAGAACTGTTAAAAACACAAATGAATTACTTAGGTCTCAGGATTTCAAAGCACAAATAATTGGTAGTAAAACTGGTGAAACTAAATTAGCAGGTGGTTGTTTATTGTTGTTAATTAAATCTAAAGATAATATAGATTATATTAGTATTATATTAAATTCAAAAAACAGATTCAAAGATACAGAAAAAATTATCAATAAATATCTTAATGTTCAATAAAAAACTTTTATTTTTTTTAGAAATTTTATTAGCTTTATTAATAATTATTTTAGCTATTATTTTTGTTATAAATGAAAACAAAAATAAAAACAATGAAGTTTTTATTAATGCTATAGAGGACAAAGAAATGCAAGCAAAAGAACAAGTAAAAGAATTTGATGCAAAATTGCTTGATTGGCAGGCTTTAACATTAAATGCAGAATTTGGTCCAAGAGATTCGCATGGATTAGTTGCTTTTAAAGATAAATTGTGGGTTGTAGGAGGCTTAAATGCAAACTGTTGCGTATTAGAAGAAGGTGTAGTGAATTATGAATTAGCTCCACATTTTGCAGATATTTGGAGCTCAGAAGATGGCATAAATTGGAAATTAGAAAACAATAACGCTCCTTGGGGCAAAAGAAGATCAATTCAAATAGTAGAATTTAATAATAAGCTTTGGATTTTTGGTGGCTGGGGACCAGAGATTGGATATAAAAATGATATTTGGAGCTCAGAAGATGGCATAAATTGGAAATTAGAAAAAGAAAATGCTTCATGGCATGCTCGTGAAGGCCATTATGTAAATGTTTTTGATAATAAATTGTGGTTAAGTGGTGGAGTAAAATATGATGGCAGAGAATTAATGAATGATGTTTGGTTTTCTAAAGATGGTATAAATTGGGAATTAGCTACACAATCAGCTCCATGGAAGCCAAGGTGGGATCATATGGTAGCTGGTTTTAATGGGAAATTATGGTTAATTGGTGGTATGGGTTTTGCTAATAATTTGTATAATTTTGTGTGGAGCTCTGTTAATGGAAAAGATTGGGTGCTTGAGAATAATAATCCTCCTTTTGCTTCTAGACAAGGGCATGGTTTGGTAGTTTTAAATAATAAGCTTTGGCTTGTAGGACGTCTTGATGCAAAACTTAATGGTGGTGTTAATGATATTTGGTTTTCTGATGATGGTATAAATTGGCAAAAAACATTAAAAGATCCAGAGTGGTATGGTAGAGAAGATGTGGGAATTATTGTATATAAAGATAAAATTTGGGTAGTAGGTGGAATGGATAAAAATTTTGAATGGAAAAATGATGTGTGGACTAGTAAGTAAATAATGGCTCGCAATTAAATTTTTTGAAAAATCGGGACCCTCTCTTTCAGGGGTGCCCGCCCGATTTTTAAAAAATTCAATTGCTCGCATTAAAAATTTTATATGACTCAATTAACTTTTAACGTAATTAAAATTTTAGGAATTTCTTCTATTGCATCTTTACTTGCTATTTTACTAGCACCTATTTTAATTAATTTTTTATTTAAACATAAATTATGGAAAAAGAAAGCAAGACTTAAAGCAATTTCTGGAGAAGATGCAGTTGTTTTTAATTCATTGCACAAAGAAAAAGAAATAAATACTCCAAGATTTGGTGGATTGCTTATTTGGGGTACAGTAGTTATTGTAATTTTAAGTATATATATTTTATCTTTAATTTTCCCACAGATTTCTAGTTTGAATTTCTTATCTCGTAGCCAAACATGGCTTCCTTTATTTACATTATTATGTGCTTCTTTACTTGGCTTAATTGATGATATTTCTGTAGTTTCGGATTTTGGTAAATATATTGGTGGGGGAATGTCATTTAAAAAAAGGCTTATTATTGTAGCTATAATTGGTTTGATTGGTGCTTTATGGTTTTATTATAAACTTGGCTGGGCTACTATAACTATTCCTTTAATTGGACAATTTATAATTGGTTTTTGGTATATTCCATTATTTATTATAGTTATGGTTGCTTGCTGGTCTGGTGGAATTGTAGATGGTTTAGATGGTTTATCTGGTGGAATATTTGCTTCTATATTTGGTGCATTTGCTGTTATTGCTTTTTCACAAGGGCAAGTTGATTTAGCTACATTTTGTATGGTAATAGTTGGTGCTTTGTTTGCTTTTTTGTGGTTCAATATTCCTCCTGCAAGATTTTATATGTCTGAAACCGGAAGTCTTGGGCTTACTGCTACATTATCTGTAGTAGCTTTTCTTACTGATTCTGTAGTTGTTTTACCAATTATTGCAGGTATATTGGTGCTTGAAGTAGGAAGTGTAATAATTCAACTTTTAAGTAAAAAATTTCTTAAGAAAAAAATATTTTTATCTACTCCAATTCATCATCATTTCGAAGCTATTGGTTGGCCAGCAAGCAAAGTAGTAATGCGAGCTTGGATTGTAGGTATAGTTTTGGCAATATTGGGAGTTGCTATAAGATTGCTTTCATAGAGCATAGCTCTTGCAAAAAGGAAAATAATTTGGTATACTTATTAAAAATAGAATACAGAATATCGTATCTAGTAGCTTGAAGAGAATTTAGAATAGTGAATATAGAATATTAATTTATTCTAGCTTCTAGATACTAAATTCTAGATACTAATTAAAATGGCAGTTCCAAAAAATAATCACACAAGTTCCCGCAAAAATAGACGCAGAATGCATTTGTATGTAAGGTCAACAGCTTTGGCAATTTGTCCTAAATGCAAAAAATCTTTGAGACCTCATACAGTATGTTTGAGTTGCGGATTTTATAAAGGTAAAGAAGTTATAAATGTTTTCAAAAAACTTACCAAAAAAGAACAGAAACAAAAGCAAAAAGAAATAAAAACAGCAGAAAAAGAAAACAAAAAACAAGGGATATAAATAATTCACAATTTACAATTTTTAATTTTCATTGAATTTCTCAATGTTTCATTGAAACATTTATTGGAAATTGATAATTGAAAATTGATAATTGAAGCTATGGCTTCAAGGCACTTATCAAGATCAATAGTTTTGCAAAGCTTATATGAGTGGGATTTTTATAATAAATCAAAGCAAACATTACAAGATCTTGCCAAAAGAAATGTACAAGACTTTGGTCCTGGGTTAGAAGATCAATCTTTGGTGTGGGAATTAGTAAAAGGAGTTCAAGAACACTTAATTGAAATTGATAATATAATAGAAAAAGCAGCTCCAGAATGGCCAATTGCACAAATACCAATCATAGATAGAAATGTGCTTAGAATTGGACTTTATGAATTATTATATGCAGACAAAACTCAAGTTCCGCCAAAAGTAGCTATAAATGAAGCAATAGAATTAGCTAAAACTTTTTCTGGCAAAATATCAGGAAAGTTTATTAATGGTGTGCTTGGTACAGTATATAAACAATTACAAGAAGGCAAGTAGTTGGTAGTGAGTAGTTTGTAGAAAATTTATTAACTACTCACTAAAAACTACAAACTACAAATTAGCGATGAAAGATTTTACAGTTTTAGAAAATAAATTAAATATAAACTTTAAAGATAAAAAGCTTTTGACTCAAGCTTTTGTGCATAGATCATATTTAAATGAAAATCCAGATATAGATATGGGTCATAATGAAAGATTAGAATTTTTAGGAGATGCTGTTTTAGAGCTTATTGTAACAAAATATTTATACAATAGTTTTCCAGATAAACCAGAAGGAGAGCTTACTAATTGGAGAGCTGCTCTAGTTAATGCCAAAATGCTTTCTAAGATTGCAGAACAAATTGGACTTAATGATTTCTTGTTGTTATCAAGAGGTGAATCCAAAGAAGGCGGTAAAGCAAGGCAATATATTTTAGCAAATACTTTTGAAGCTTTAATTGGATCTATATACCTTGATTTAGGATATGATACAGCTGATAAATTTATAAATAATCACTTAATAATACATTTGCAAGAAATTATAGAGAACAAACTTTACAAAGATGCAAAAAGTCATTTTCAAGAACAAGCACAAGATAAAGTAGGTATAACTCCAGAATATAAAGTGCTCAAAGAATGGGGGCCAGATCATAAGAAAAAGTTTACAGTTGGGGTTTTCTTGGGCAATGAGAATGTGGCAGAAGGTGAAGGTTTTTCCAAACAAGAAGCTGAAGAGCAAGCAGCAGAAAATGCATCAAAAATTAAAAATTGGATTAATAAAAAATAAAATCAAAATAAAATAAAAATATGCTTACAATAAGATTTACAAGAAAAGGTAAAAAAAATCAACCATTTTTTAGAGTGGTATTAGTAGATAAAAGAAGGTCTTCAAAAGGTGGAAGAGCAGTTGAAATATTAGGTTATGTAAACCCACTTACCAAAAAGAAATCTTTAGAAAAAGAAAGAATTTTGTATTGGATATCCAAAGGCGCTCAAACATCAGATACAGTTCACAATTTACTTGTTTCTGAAAAAATAATAGAAGGCAAGAAAATCCATGTGTCTAAAATAACAAAGCCAGTAGAGCAAGTAAAAGCAGAATCTGCTCCAGCACCAGTAACTCCAGCCCCAGAAACTCCACAAGCTTAATAATTGCAAAACAAGAGCTCCTTTACGGGGCTTTTTTGTTATAGATTATTGTGCGACAAGTCTTGACAAATCTTGTATTTGCTCTTGACAAATTAAGGTTTAAATGATAATCTTAAAAGACGTTTGTTCGTGGCGGATGTTCCGCCACTTTGACAACTTGTTTGTTTTCTCAGAAAGGGCGAAAGCCAATGTCCAAAAATTTTGTTCGTCGTTTAGGTTTCGAGCAGTTTGAAGGTAGGATTATGCTCGCGGCTGGTGGAGATGATTGGAATGATAATTGCCAAGCCACGCCGAACATTGATTTTAATTGGGATGGTAAGGGCACGGCGCTTGATGCGCTAATGTTGATCAATGACATTAATTGGAATGGCGTTTATCACCTTCAATTTTTGTCTGGAGATCGGTCACAGCTGGTGGATCCGGACGGCGATGGTTATCGCGGCCCTGGAGACGTGCTGGTTGTAATTAATTTCATCAACAGCGGGCGTGGGCCAGACTTGATGGTTTGCAACGAGGTGGTATATCAACAGTATGTTGATCTTGGCCAAATCGTTGTTACGCCTGGTCAAAAGGACGCGCTGGTTGCGTCAGTTGTTTTCACTGCGCAGTCGAACAGCTTGAATCCTGTCTTCCTGTCGCAGGTGACTGCGGTAGGCGACGTGGATTTCATGAAACTGAAGGATGTTGAAGGAAATTGGATTGGTATGACGTGGTTCGAGTATCAAACCATGGGTGTTGGTGACTTACAGTTGAATCCTGGTTCATCGGTTCAGCTCAATTTGTTTGCCGATATTCCGGAAAACGCCTCTGGTGTGTTGGAGTTTGGGCTTAAAAACCCGTATTTTCGCACCTTTCCCGGCGAAACCGTTCAGACATCTGTGCTGAACGGCAATAACTCGGTGGTCGTAGAACAACCATATCCCAAGCCGACGATCGTCGAGACTCAGGGTTTCGGTCCTGGGTTGAGTGTTCTTGGGTCGATCGGCTGGGGTAGCGAATTGGATGGTGGTGATTTTTTCGACATTCAGATTTCGGTCGCTGGACCAAATCTGCATGGTGATTTACCAGTATTCTTGCCCATCCAGTCGATGACCGTCAAATCGAAGGATGGAAAGTTCACCGACGACGTACCTGTTGGTTGGTGGAGCGGAGATACGTTGGTGGAAAGCTTCACCTTTAGTGTTCCTCACAAGACAGGGGACATTGACTATCTGTTTGGACAAGTGGAGTTTCGTCAGGAGCTGCTGGATGCGGTCTTCTGGTTGACGGTCTTTGACCAAGACGGAATTCTGGCGGTAAGCGACAAGGCGCCAGTCTGCGTCCTGTAGCTTGCGTGGAAATTGTGGCGGAGTGGAGGGGTTTGCAAAAGCCTTCCGCTCCGCCCTTTTTATTACATTTTTATTATGCGACATAATAAATAATTATAAACATATCGCAACTATTGAAATTATTTTTTATTTTAGTATAATAAAAAATATATTCCGCGGTAGCTCAGCTGGTAGAGCGCCTCGCTGTTAACGAGGATGTCCTAGGTTCGAATCCTAGCCGCGGAGCATTGTATAAAAACAAGTTTTTAGAACTTGTTTTTGTTTGTATATTTTCACGTAATTTATATTTAGGATTATCTGGTAATGATGTCAAGCAATTGCAGATATATCTAAATAATAATGGTTTTATTGTTTCTGAGTTTGGTAGTGGATCTTTGGGGAACGAAACAGAGTTTTTTGGCAAATCAACTAAAAAGGCTTTAATAAAATTTCAGGAAGCTTATAGTAAAGAAATTTTAAATCCAGTTGGCGCAAAAATTGGAACAGGTTATTTTGGGTTATCAACAAGGAATTTTATAAATAGTAGATAAAATTAGTAAACAAAAAACCCTAATAAGGGTTCTTTGAGTGTATAATTATGAAAGGTGTTTGGAGACTAATTTTGTCATTTCAAACATATTTACAACTGCTTTTCCACCAAATACTGATTTTAATTTATCATCAGCATTAATGTTTCTTTTGTTTTTAGCATCTTGAAGTCCATTCTTTTTTATATATGCCCAAAGCTTTTTAACAACTTCGGATCTTGGCATAGGCCCTTTGCCTACAACTGCTTCAAGCTCAACTGAAACATTTAATGGCTTCATAAAAGCCGAATTTGATTTTGGCATTTATTTTTATTAACTTGGCCTAGATTGCAAGTCCTAGCTCAAGTTAAAATTATTTTTTAAAATTACTATTAAGTAATCATTGCATATACAGAGAGAAAATGCAATAGTTTATCCACAATTACTATTCCCAGTAATTTATTTTATTAAAATATTCATCAGTTTTATCAACAATTTTTTTCATTGTTTTTACACATTCAAGAGGGTATTGACCTACAGAAGTTTCATCGGAAAGCATCAAAACATCTGCTCCATCAAAAACTGCATTAGCTACATCTGTTACTTCTGCATAAGTTGGGTGAGGTTTTTCTACCATAGAAAGCATCATCTGTGTAGCTACAATAGCAGGTTTTTTGTGCCAATGAGCGTGCCTAATTAATTCTTTTTGTAATATTGCTAATTCTTCCAAAGGAGTTTCTATGCCAAGATCTCCACGAGCTACCATAATACCATCTGCTACATCTAATATTTGATCAATTACATCTAGAGCTACGGCTCTTTCTATTTTAGCAATTATTTTTACATTTTTACCTACAATTTCTCTTAATTTTAAAACATCTTCTGCAGACTGAACAAAAGACAATCCAATATAATCTACATTTTGTTCTGCTCCAAATTTAGCATCTTTTATATCTTTTTCAGTTAAGCCACCACTAGAAAGTTTGGTTTGTGGTACATTTATTCCTTTCTTAGAAGTCAAAAGCCCACCTCTTTCTACTTTGGCAATTATTCTTGAATTTTTAATTTCAATTACAGTAAGTTCTATAGCTCCATTAATTAAATAAAATGCATGACCTACTTTTACATCATCTATAAGTTCTTTGTGATCTATACAAATAAGATTATTATCTAAATCACATTCATTATATGCAAAAGAATAAATTTCACCTTCTTTCATATGCACTTCTCTTGGAAGTTCGCAAACTCTTATTCTTGGTCCACAAAGATCTTGTAAAATTGTTACATTTTTACCTGTTTCTTCTTTTATTTTAGCTAAATTAGCTTTAAGTTCAATTAATTGCTCATTAGATGCATGAGAAAAATTTAATCTGGCAATTTCCATACCAGCTAAAGCCATTTCTTTTAACAAATTATAGTCAGCAGATCTTTTGCCAACATTACACATTATTTTTGGATTCATATATTTTTGCCCAAAGGCTTAATTTAATATAATTTATATTATAACATAAATAAATAATTTTTGCAATAATGTACAAAATAAGCGACAAACTGAGAGTTTGTCGCATTTATATATTACATAGCTAAGCCTAGCGAGGCTTTGGCTTTTTTCGGCTTTTCTTCTGCACAAATTTGTGGTTAAACAAGATATCAGTCATATCTTTAGGTTCGCTACGACTGCCACCACCATAAATACGCACAACATAAATTCTGAGATTTTTGACGCCTAGGTCAACACGATTATTCCAAAGATTATCTGCCATCTTTTTATTGGCAAGACGCCAAAACCTTCGAGTTTTGCCATCTTGGCATTTCAACTCAATGATTTCAGTCTCAAAACCCGCAGTACATTCAAAGTATCTTGCCAATTCTTGATTGAGATTAACATCTGCTTCTGCAAGAACCAGCCATTCAAATCTAACTTTTCGTGTTGCTTTCATAGTCATAGCTTTTCTCCTTGTGTTTGTGTTTTATGGTAAAGCTTTACGAAACCAAAGATACATCCTTCATTTTGAGTTCGTTTCTTGTGACATATTTACGAACTGCATCTGTATAATCTTTGGCAGGTCCGTTGTCAGTCATAAGAAAAACATTAAATTCTACACAATCAGCTTTTCTGCTAAGCCAAAGCTCCACGCAAGCAATTTGATTGGGCTCAAGTTCAATGAGTTCGCGAGTTACTTCTTTTGAAGTTTCTTTATCTAAACAAATTATTCGAACAAAAGTTTGTCCACCAAACAACTCAGTAATTTTCCTAATTGCTTGCATATTATGCGGTTCGATAAACCATTTTTCTCCACTCATTTGTGTTCTCCCAAAAGAAAAGGATTGAATCTCAATTAAATGAACTACAAAAATAATAACATTATTTTATGCATAAGTAAAGTATAATTTATTGTTCTTAAGTACTTGTTTTGTTTTATATATTTTGGTAAAATATAATATTAATCTCAATAATATATAAATTATTAATATGCGAAATTTTATAGATATTAAAGATTCAAATGAGCAGAAATTGGTTGAAATTTTAAATACACGAAATGATGTTAAAGCTGAAAGAATTAAGCGTTTTTTAGATTTATTAGATTTAACAAAGAAAGAAAATTCACCAATTAAGATTATTGCAGATAGAATTTTGAGCTTACCAAGGTTTGCAGATTTTGATATAGTTTCAATACCAAAAATTGTTACAGTAGAAAATGAATTTGATGCATTAAATTCTCCAAAAGACCACCCAACTAGAAAAGAAACTGATACTTTTTTCTTAGACAATACTCATCACTTAAGAACACAAATGACAGTAATGTGGCCATTTTATTTGCGCGACAAAAACGTACTTAATAGACTAGAAAAAGATGGGCAAATTATGGCTTTAGCTCCAGGGCTTGTGTATCGTAAAGATGAGATTGATCGTAAACATTTTCCAGCTTTTCACCAAATAGATGGTTTGTTAATTTGTAAAAAATCTAAAAAAATAATTACACTTGATGATCTCAAAGAAGTAGAAACAGAAATGACTAAAGCTATTTTTGGAGATGATATAGAATATAGATTTTTGGTTGATTCTTTTCCTTTTACAGATCCTTCTGTGCAAATTGAAATAAAATTTAATAATGATTGGATGGAAGTAGTTGGTTCTGGATTGGTTCATTCTCAAGTTTTGGTAAATTTGGGAATTAATCCAGATGAATACAATGGCTGGGCATTTGGATTTGGTATTGAAAGATTGGCTATGGTTAAATTTGGAATTCCAGATATTAGAATATTTTGGTCAACAGATCCTAGAATTACAAGTCAATTTAAAGATATAAATTCTAAATACAAAGAAGTAAGTAAATTTCCTGAGACAAGCAGAGATATTTCTTTTGTGATTGATAAAAATATAAACTTAAATAATTATTATGAAATTGTAAGGGACTTTGCTGAAAATTTAATTGAAGAAGTAAAATTGGTTGATGAATTTGAAAATGAAGCCAAATTTGGAGCTGGCAAAAAAAGCTATACATTTAGAATTGTTTATAGAAGCCCAGAAAGAACTTTGACCAACGAAGAAATTAATATTATACAGGAAAAAATTAGAGAGAAAACTATACAAGAATTAAAAGCAATTTTGAGGTAAAAAAAGCGCCTATATGCTGTAGGCGCAGTTGTATAAAACATTTTTCATTTTTTGGGAGGATCTTTGTGTTTAGATTTGCAAGTGTGAACTGCATTCAACACAGCTTTACTGCCACAATAATTGCATTTGAATTCTTGGTTATGCTTTATAACCGATTCTCTATTACAGTTTAAACACCTTACCAACATATTACACCTCCTCAAGGAAAGGACTAAAACATTAATTAATTTATTTATAAAACTTTATTTTTAAAAAATCAATACAATGTTCAAAATAAATATAAAATCAAAGGATGAACCAGAAACAAAAAAAGAAATAAAAGCCAAAGTTGAAAAACCAAAAGTAGAAAAAATAGATAAACCAAAACCAATAAAAGCTGAGAAACCAAAAGCTGAAAAATTAGAAGAAAAAAAAGCAAATAAAACAGAAGATGATGGTATACAAAATACAAAAGTAAAACAAGGCTATGGAGCTAAGGATATTTTTGTACTTAAAGGTTTAGAGCCAGTAAGATTGCGTCCTGGAATGTATATTGGCGGAACTGGCACAGATGGTTTGCATCACTTAATTTGGGAAATTATTAACAACTGTTTGGATGAAGCAATGGCAGGATATGCTAAAAATGTTGTTGTTAATTTGTTGCCAGATAATAGAGTAAGTATTACAGATGATGGTAGAGGTATTCCTGTAGAGAAACACCCAGATACAGGTAAATCAACTCTTGAAACAGTTTTAACAACTTTACATGCTGGTGGTAAATTTGGTGGCGGTGCATATAAAGTTTCTGGCGGATTGCATGGTGTAGGCGTGTCTGTAGTTTGTGCATTATCTACATTTATGGAAGCTGAGATCCACACAAATGGAGGTGTTTATAAGCAAGAATATTTTAGAGGTAATCCAAAATCTCAAGTTAAGAAAGTAGGTGATTCTAAAAAAACAGGAACTACTATCACTTTTGATGCAGATCCAGAAATTTTTAAAGAAATAAAATATGATGCAAAAAAGATTTTGAATTATTTGCGCCAACAAGCTTATCTTACCAAAGGTATTAAAATTGTATTTAATGATACAAGAAAAAAAGGTGAAGAATATTCTTACACATTTTATTTTGAAGGTGGAATAAGAAGCTATGTAAAATACTTAGTTTCTGGCACAGATACAAGACATTATAATATTTTTTCTGTAACTAATACCAAAGATGATATTTATGTAGAAGTTTCATTCCAATATACCAAAGAAATGGAATCTACAGAAGAAAGTTTTTGTAATAATATTTATACTCCAGAAGGTGGTACTCATATATCTGGATTTAGATCTGCTTTAACAAGGTCTTTGAATGATTATGCTAGAAAAGAAGGATTTTTAAAAGAAAAAGATGATAACTTGTCTGGTGATGATGTAAGAGAAGGTTTAACTGCTGTAGTTTCTGTTAAGATCCGCAATCCTCAATTCGAAGGTCAAACCAAGGCAAAGCTTGGTAACCCAGAAGCCAAAGCAGCTGTAGAAGCAGCTACAATGGAGGGCTTAGCAGATTATTTGGAACGTAATCCTCAAGATGCAAAAGCAATTATAGAAAATTGTGTGTTAGCAGCTAAGGCAAGATTAGCAGCCAAAGCAGCTCGCCAAACAGTGCTAAGAAAAGGCGTTTTAGAAGGTTTGGCTTTACCAGGTAAATTAGCAGATTGCTTAAGCCGTAAAGCAGAAGAATCTGAAATATATATCGTAGAGGGAGATTCTGCAGGCGGTTCTTCTAAAATGGCAAGAGATAGAAGATTCCAAGCAATTTTACCTTTGCGCGGTAAAATTCTTAATGTAGAAAGAGCTAGGCTTGATAAAATGTTAGAATCTAAAGAAATTAAGGCTCTTATTATTGCTATGGGTACAGGAATAGGGGAAGATTTTAATATAGAAAATTTAAGATATCATAGAATTGTAATTATGACAGATGCTGATGTGGATGGAGCTCACATTCGTACACTGTTATTAACATTTTTCTACAGACACTTTAAGCCAGTAGTAGAAGCAGGTCATATTTTTATTGCTCAGCCACCATTGTATAAAATTGCTTCTGGTAAAAATGCTCAATATGCATATTCAGATGATCAAAGAGATAAAATAGTCAAAGAAATTGGTAAATCTTCTGTATCTATTCAAAGATATAAAGGTTTGGGAGAAATGAACCCAGATCAATTATGGGAAACAACAATGAACCCAGAAAATAGAACTCTTTTGCAAGTTACAGTAGAAGATGCACATGATGCAGATAAAACTCTTGATGTACTTATGGGCGAAGAAGTAGATCCAAGAAAGAAATTCATTCAAACCCACGCCAAATCCGTAAAATCCCTAGACATTTAGCTTGTCATTCCCGCGACCCGCTTCGACCGCGGAGCGAGGCGAGAAGTGGAAATCTAGAGTTCTGTGCGCTTTGCTCTAGATTCCCAATCAAGTTGGGAGTGACACGATGAAAATTTTTTGTAAAAGAAAAGCCCGAGGATTCGACGTGATGTTGAACCACTCGGGATCGAATGTGTTAATTATTTAGTTTTGCAAGGTGACATCTTGCGCCACAATACTTTGTCCGAGTACTCTTCCTGCTCGTTCCCAGTGTTCGGTGACTCGGCCGTCAAAGACCAAAATCACATCGCCTTTTTTCCATTTTCCGAGCCGAATAACCCCGATCTCCCTTGTTTGACCATCGAATGTCCATGTTCGGGGAGTTGCCTCGAGAAAAAGTTGAAGCCCATCGACATCGTCGACATTCTTTGTGATGATGGTGCCCGCTTCTTGAATCAGTGCGAGATAATTTTTCTGGCCCTTCATTGTATTCCCCTTTTTTCTGGTGTTGGAACTGGAAATTGTTTAATTTTTAGATTATCATATTATATAATCTTGTCAATAGTTAGCGGTAAAATACATAATCTATCAATCTATAGAATGATAGATTATATGAATTGTGTGTAAATTGTATTTCAGCTACTTGACTAATATCTTGGTATCGGCTACAATAGAAACATAGTAGCCTTGGGGCTATTTTTAAAAACACAGATATATACAATTTTAAGAATAAATTTATATGAATATTCAAAATATACAAGATAAAACAAAATCATTTTTCAAAGAAGTTTATGTAGAAATGAAAAGGGTAAGCTGGCTTTCTAGAAAAGATATTATAAAATATACTTTGATTGTAGTAGTAGTTACCTTAATAGTATCTTTCTTTTTAGGTGGTTTAGATTATATTTTTATGGAAGCTTTAAAGAAATTCATATTTTAAGTTACTAAATTACGAATAATAGTAATATAATAATTAGTATATTTGTAAAATTAGTAATTTCGTAGTTATATGGCAAAACAACAAATAGAACAAGATCGAAATTGGTATGTGCTTCATACATATTCAGGTTATGAAGACGCAGTAGCTAAAAATTTAAAACAAAGAATTGAATCTCTTGGAATGGAAGATAAGATTTTTAATGTATTGGTTCCAAAAGAAAAAAAGATTAAAATCAAAAATGGTAAAAGAAAAACAGTAGAAGAAAAAGTATATCCAGGATATGTACTTGTAGAAATGATAGTTACAGATGAATCATGGTATGTGGTAAGAAACACGCCTAGAGTTACAGGGTTCTTGGGATCTGGAACTACTCCTTTGCCAGTATCTAAAAAAGATGTAGACGAGCTTATGGGTAAAATAGAATCAGAAACTCCAGAATTTACAATTGATGTAGTAGTAGGTGATATAGTAAAAGTTGCAGATGGGCCATTTAAAGGTTTTGAAGGTAAAGTATCTGAAATTGATCAAGCAAGAGGTAAAATTAAAGTGTTAGTTAATATGTTTGGAAGAGATACGCCTGTAGAACTTGATTCGCTTCAAATAAAAAAAGTTTCGTAAAAATCGAATTTAGTATTTAGAAGTTAGAAGCTTGAATTGAATAAAGAATCCAGTATTCTAAATTCTATTCTAGCTACAAGATACAAGATTCAAAATTCAATAAAAAATACTAAGCATTGCCCTTAATCCGTGAACAATCTCTGATTATTGCATAGTGCTTTGTATAATATAGTATGGCAAAAGAAATAAAAGCTATAGTAAAAATTCAAATTTCAGCTGGTAAAGCAAATCCAGCACCACCAGTAGGACCAGCTCTAGCTCAGCACGGTTTAAATATTGCAGAGTTCTGCCAAAAATTTAATGATGCTACTAGAGATCAAATGGGTTTTACAATTCCTGCAGAAGTTACAATCTATAAAGATAGAACATATACTTTTAAGCTCAAAACACCTCCTGCTTCAGAACTTATCAAAAAAACAATTGGCATAGAAAAGGGAAGTGGTCAACCAAATAAAAAAATGGTAGGTAAAATCAATCAAGCTCAGCTTAAAGAAGTGGCAAAAAAGAAATTAGCAGATTTAAATACAAAAGATTTAGATCAAGCAGCCAAAATTATTGCAGGAACGGCCAAAAATATGGGAGTAGAAGTAATAAAATAAAATTTTTAAAAATAAAAGCGCTACAAAATAGCGTTTTTATTATGCGACAAATTATTCTACGAACCATAGAAATAATGACAAAATACTAAAAATGTGTTGCAAGCTATGTCTAGGTTCAGATACATA
>Ga0172371_10006039_pt1 | contig 17762 bp, 15 predicted proteins | sample Lak12m_FD_114543 | JGI IMG/M metagenome (GOLD analysis project Ga0172371, IMG submission 114543) | Freshwater microbial communities from Kabuno Bay, South-Kivu, Congo - kab_022012_12m | ecosystem: Environmental > Aquatic > Freshwater > Lake | place: Democratic Republic of the Congo: South-Kivu...
AGTACGCGGTTTGAGGAATTCATCAAAGACGGAGAGATGCCGGACTACCTGGGGGAAGAGCACCCGCTGTTCCAACAGCCGCCCCGTTCGCATTCATTCATCACCAGTCGCTGGTTTACGGTAGCGCTCACCGTCGCGGGGCTTGTTTCAATCGGGATCATCATCCTCACCGGCGTGACGCGACTGTTTTTTCCGGATCAACAGGGGACCGCCCCCCAGCCGACAGTGAGAACCGCGCAGCCCGCGGGTCATGATTCGTCCGCGGCCAGGATTCGCAGCGACGAGCACATGGAACCTGCCGACTTTCCGGAACGGCAGCCTGTCCAAACGGGAAAAAAAGTTCTTGAAATCAAGGCTATAGCCAAGACATGGATTCGAATCGAGCCGGACACCGGTCCGGCTGAAGAGCTTATGATGTCTCCGGGAGACATTCAGGTGTTTACGGCCAAAGAGGGGTTCCGATTGCTGACGGGGAATGCCGGCGGCATACGACTGCGGTTTAACGGCCGCGAGCTCCCGGTTCTGGGCAAAGCGAACCAGACCCTCTCCTTGACTCTTCCGCTTCCGTGATTTTCCTCGTCGGACCGTTCAGCGTTCGGAAGTCGGAATCGTATCGGTTCATCGGCAGTTATTTTCTCGCTCCCCAGGAGCCTCACATGCGCCAGAGAGCGTTCCACCGCTTGGGATGCTCACCCAAGCTCTCGCTGGCGCTCCCTTCAACAGCAGCCGCCGCACCCATCGCACGCAGCGACAGGGTCCGGCCCGAGGATATAGGATGAAGGAAACTCCCACGAAGTTGCTTCTCGTAATTCCCATTCGCCAGCACGACGACCTCGAGCCGGTGGTGGAGTCGGAGGGATGGTACACGGTCAAGGATCTTTTCAGCAAAACTCAGACCTCATTCAACACGCACTGGAACGGGAATTACGTGCTGGATCAGGACGAGATTCCCTGGAAAGCCTCGCAAGAGGAGGTCGAATCCCTCCAGAAGTCGAATGGCAAGGTGATCGTGTTGGCAGATGGGAAATACCATATATCCGACGCCACGACTCTCTTCAACGACACGGACGGTTCCGTGTACGTGCAGGAAGAGGACATCAAAGACCTGCTGGCCTGAGCCATACGCGCTGGTTGCCTGAATGGAAGGAAACGGGCGGAAGACGACTGTTCATGCCGGTTTTGAGTCTGAATCACTTCACGGCTCTCCGTGACAAGGAGACGAGGGCCCCATGCGGAGCAACAAACCGCGGGTCAGGATGCAAAAGCGGATCGGTTCCATCAGGCGCCGGCGAAAGGGAGTGGAGTTTCTCGCCGGCATGTGGTCGTCCGGGTCGGTGTTTTTTCTCAAGAAGCGGAATCGGGTCAATCCGAAGCGCCTCCAGGAGCCTGAAACCCAGCCTTAGGGCAAGTTTTCATAAATTCGGTGACGAAACAAGAGTCCCCAACCCAACCCTCCCCGTTGACGGGGGGACCAGAGGAGGGGGGCCGAGGTCGAAATCCGGTACCGAATTCAGGAAACGAAGGACTGAACCGTCAGCCGCTCCCTCCTCTAATCCCGAAAGCTTGTCGTGTCCCGGTGAACGGTTTACCCAGACAACCTCCGAGAGCGGCGACTTCGAATGAGCACTTACCGCGGCTTTTCGTTGCCGCCCTTCTTTCAACGTGGGGTCGACTCGATCTTCGAACGCGCTCACTGATCGTATCGCGGGTTACTCCTTTTGAAGTCCATCACCGCACTGAGGCTGCCGAAGGCGTTGTCCGCGCGTTCGAGCGCGTTGAGATCACGTGCCCCGCGACCGGCGGTCTGTCGCTCGCTTCGTGGGAGGCTGCGACGCGGCTTGCCGGGCAATGGGCTGAAAGCGGCATTCAGGTCATCCTCGAAGAGGACCTGACAGTTTCCGCAGGGACGAGCCGCGTTCCGCTCGTTCTCTTCGGAAAAGGTAATATCGCGCTCCTGCAAAGACCGGCCGCCACGGTCCTCAATTCGCGAAAACCCCGGCGAACCTCACCACGGGATCGATGGCTCGCCGCGACGCGCAAGTGCGTGCAGGTCGCGCGGGACCGAGATTATGTGGTGGCATCCAGCTACGGGAATCTTCCGTATGCGGTGGTGAGCTTCCTGGCAAGGGGGCATCCCCTTCTGGCTGTGTGCCCGGAAGTCCTGCCGTTCTTGGGCTCCGATCGGGTGCAGGACAAATTCCTTTCCCTGTGGGAGGATTTGTTCGATCAAGAGCGGACTCTCTTCCTTTCCCCGTTTCCTCCGGGCCCTCTGCCGCCGGCCGCAACCCGTTGCGCCGAGCGTGATCATCTGATCGCTGCGCTCTCTTCGCTGTTTTTGGTCGCGGACGTCAGGCGCGGGGGCGCCATGGAGTCGATCCTCCGAAGAGCCCAAGCCGACGGAATGGAGGTGCTCGGCCCCGCGGCCGTCGGTGAGGACTCGGGCCGCGAAGGAGACCCGACAACCGAGCTGAACGGGCCTCCGCCGGAGACTTCCGGGGACCTACTTCTCGACGCGCAAGACAATCGCACTCCTCCTCGCCTGGCCATCGGCAAGGACCCGATCTTCAGCGATCAGGAAGCGATGCCTATCGGAGCGGGGCCGGCTTTGTCCGGTCCGCGGCAACGTGCCATCCCAGAGGAGGCCACTTCCTTCCTGGTCCACTACACACGATCGTGTCCGGGCCCATGGGCGGATCAGACTATGGCGGAATACTGCCGATCCCTGATCGAGTGCCACGGCGACGCGTGCCATACTGCCTTCGATACCCTGTACCGAATCCTGTCGCAGCGCCTGATTCGAGGGAGCCGAAAACTCACCCGAGGTCCTCAGACGGTTGTGTCTTTCACGGAGCTCATGCCTGACAAGCTGGGAGATCTCGTGAAGTGGCGGAGAGGACTGATCCGTTGGTCCTTCGAACCCTACGGGGTAGCAATCCGGAAGGATCGGCTCCACGCCATGGGAGCAAGGCCGGTTGTTTACGCCGGAGATGCCCGATACCGGGAGCTGCCGGAGGAGAAAAAGCACCTGTTTCAGCTCGTGCGACCCGAGGGTGAGGACTGGTCGCTCGAACGAGAATGGAGGCTCAAGGGGAACCTTGACCTCAATGCCGTTGAGTGGAAGGATATGATCGTACTTGTTCCACGGACCGAGGAAGCGGACCTCATTCGCCGCACGTTCGGCGTGCGGGTCGAGCCGGCCGATCGGGCCGGGGCCGCGGAGACTCTGCTCTAGGAGGCGGTCTCAAGAGTCAGTTCTGAGCCGAATTCGTGGCACGATCCGGAATGACCGACTTCTTGGGTGGCCTGGACGGTATGCGTCCAGGCGCCGATGGTTCAAGAGGTCCGGACCACCTGTCTCCGCTGCCGACTGGAAAGTCATTGCGAAGACACTGCCCGGGCGCCCGACACCCGGCAGGGAAGTTTCCATGGAGTTTTATCTGAACCTCTACCTGGCCGCGGGATTCTTCCTCCTGGGAGCTGCGGTCGGCAGTTTCCTCAACGTGGTAATCGCCCGTCTGCCGCAGGGCGAATCGATTGTGTCCCCCCGCTCTCGGTGCCCGAAGTGCGGCACGTTCATTCGTTGCTACGATAACATCCCCATCCTGAGCTTTCTCTTCCTGCGGGGGCGGTGCCGATACTGCGGCTGCCGCATCTCGTACCGCTACCCCTTCGTCGAATTTCTCACCGCGTGCCTGGGGCTGGCCCTGTTTCTGAAGTGGGGGCTCACGACCGCGTTCCTCGTGTACTTTCTGTTCACCGCGGCCTGGCTCGCAGTTTTCTGGATCGATCTGGATCACATGATCATCCCGAATGTGATCTCATATCCCGGCATGGTACTGGGTTTGCTCTTCTCGGCGGCCGGCATGGTTCCGGGAATCACGTGGCAGTTGTCCTTGGCGGGACTCCTGCTCGGAGGGATCATCCTCTACGTCCCCGCGGTGATTTACGAGAAAATCCGGAAGGTGGAAGGGCTCGGCGGAGGGGACATCAAACTGCTGGCCATGATGGGAACCGTGACCGGACCCCACGGCGTGGTATTCATTCTATTCGCTTCCTCCTTGGTGGGATCGCTGAGCGGAGTCGTGGGCATGGCACTCCGGCGGACCGATTTGGCCGCGCGTATTCCGTTCGGGCCGTTCCTCGTCGGCGCCGCAGTGCTCTATCTCCTGGCCGGCGATAAGATCCTGAACCGCTTCTTTCAGATCAGTCGCTTGCTTTAACGACGACGAGCAGCATCTTGAACTGCTTTGCCGCGTGGAGAGCGTGGGGGACTTCCGCCGGCATGACGACCACTTGGCCCGCTCGTGCCACCACGTCCTTTTCACCGATGGTTATTGATGCTTCTCCGTCCAGGATCTGCACGAACGCATCACCTGCCGCGGTGTGGGTGCTCAGACCTTCCCCCGCGGCAAACGCGAATAACGTGAGGCTCATCGCCTTCGTCTGTGCGAAGGTGCGGCTGACCACTCTGCCCTCTTGATAATCCACAAGATCAGCCAGGATAAGCGGTTCCGCGAATTCAATATTCTTCATGAAACGACCTTGAGTCATTTTGTATCCTCCGGTTCAAAGGTTTAGTACAGGACGGCCCTTCATACCAATGCGCTTTCATATGAGTAACACGGTGCGCCCGGTTCACTGCCGGTCCCGGCAGATCTCCTCCGCTACCGATGGCAGAGTCTGACTTCGCTTCGTAGACCCGGCAGAACCGGCTTCACCCATTGTCACTTGTTCAACCGCGTATCGGTATCAATCCCTGGGCAGACCGGGGCCCGCGGGGCAGCCGAGGAGGTGCCACGACCAGAGCTCTCTCTTCACCCGGAATTGTCCGCCAATCGACCTGGCCTTCCCGAGGGTGAAGAAGTGGGCCGCGCCGAGGAAAATCACATTCAGGAGCAGGTTGGCCGTAAGCGCGGCTTTGAGTAACCCCATCGACGCAGGTCCGTAGTGCTTTTGGAAAAAGAGGTACCTGGACCGGTAGAACTCGATACGCGCCGCGGCCTGATAGCTCTTGGCCGTTGCGCCCTGGAGATGGACGGCCCCCGCCCGCGGCTCGTGGACGACCGTCCATCCTGCTGCCCGCATCCTCACTGCGAGATCGGTTTCCTCGAGGAAGAAGAAATAATCCTCATCGAATCCCCCCAATTCCTCCAGCGCCCGCCTCCTGATCATCATCACCGCGCCGATGAGCGCTTCCACGGGCTCAGGTTCCGTCAGCGCCCGCGCTTTGCCCGGATAGCGCCGCGGAAACACCCTCTTGAGCAAACTCCGGTTGAGGATTTCCGTTGCTAGGGTCGGGACCGCCTCGTACGAGGTTTGGGGCGTTCCGTCCGCATTGAGCAGTTGCGGTCCGACCATTCCCACCTTGGGGTTGTCAACCATGAGGTCGAGAAGTCTCTGCGCGCAATCCTTCTCCAGCATGGCGTCGGTGTTGACCAGCAGGACAAATTCGCCCTCCGCTCGGGCGAGCGCCAGATTGTTCGCAGCCGCGAACCCGAGATTTTTCCCGGCTTCAATTACCAGGCACTGAGGATAGTTCTGTCTGGCCCGGGATGCCGAGTCATCAATGGAGCCGTTGTCCACCACAATCAATTGAGGCGTGCAGTTCAGCGCGGACCCATAGAGGTGTTCGAGGCATTCCAGCAACAAATCGGCGGTATTGCGATTTACCACGATGAACGATATTCGGGGCTGGATTTCTGAAGAAGCTCCCATGTCCCTTTCGGCCACAACGAGGCACGAAAATACTAACCTTGCGCCCACGTTCGGGTTGGCAAGCACCAAGCGGCGACCAACGGGAGCCGCCAATATATTTGAAGTTTTTGGAAGGGGGGCGTGGGAGGAGGACCTTTTTTAAAAGGTCTCCCCCCGCATTCGCCTTTTTAATGGAACCCTGTCACCTCAGGCTCCTTTGAACGAGCCTTCCCGTTTTTGCATATAGGCGGAGAATGCCTCGAAGATGTCTTCGGACGGCATAATCATGCCGGACCGAGCCGCGGTATAGTCCAGAGCTCGATTACCGGGAACGCTCTCGTTGAAGAGGAAGACGTCCTTGGCCCCTTGGACAGCGAGGGGAGGGTTGGAGGCAATCTCGACGGCCATCTCCAGAGCGTGCTCATTGAGAATTTCCTCCCTGGCATACACATGGTTCACCAAGCGGATCGATTCTGCGTACTCGGAACCGAATCGATGCGCCCGGAAGGCTATTTCGCGGGCGTGCGCCGGTCCCACGACCTTCGGGAGGCGTTGAATACCTCCCAGGTCGGTGATGATGGCGAGCCTTGCCTCGGGCAGTCCGAAGGCCGTATCCGCGGAACAGAGCCGAATGTCGCAACAGAGAGCGAGCTCGAGCCCCGCGCCGAGACAATGACCGTGGATTACTGCAATGCTGGGCTTGGAAAGGTGTTCCAGCCTGGAGTAGATGGCCTGGACGCGTTTCACGGCTTTGTAGAAGGTCATCTTCTGGGACGCGCTCGGCTGGCTGGTGATGATGGGGATCAACTCGTTTTCAGGGCTCAAGTCGAGCCCCGCGCAAAATGATCTCCCCTCGCCCTTGAGCAAAATTACCCGGGCTTGATCATCCTCCGCGGCCATGGTGACGGCCCGATCCAACGCTTCCCACAAGGCCAGATTCATGGCGTTTCTTTTGTCCGGACGGTTGAGGGCAATCGTTGCGATGTAACCGTCTCGGTTGTAAGTCACGAGTCCGTCAAGCTTCGGGGCGTGCGATTCCAAGTTCATACTCCACTCCACCGGGCAACCGGGCGGCCACCAGCGGGAGCCGCCAAGATATTTGACGTTTTTCGAAAAGGGGATGCGGGGGGAGGACCCTTTTTCAAAACGCTGCCTCCGGCCGCAACCAAAGCAGTTTTCTCTCTGGGCGCCGCCTGGGGTTTGCCAACCCGGACGTGGGTGGAAGAGTGACATTTGCATTGTTCGTGGCGCCCGACGTCAGGCAAGGCGGCTAATATCAGTCCTCTTCTTCTATCCCGTGGGCCATGGCCTCGGGAAAGGTCTGACCCGAACGGGGCATGGTCTCCCGCGCCAGAACGGCTTTCACCCGCAGGTCCATAACCTGGCGCGCGAGCCCGGGAATACGGATGGAATTCGGAGCGGCAGCCTTGAGGCATTCGAGGAGCGTCTCCCGGAATTCCAATTCTGGTGAATCAGGAATTGTCTCGATGAGCGCGAGGGCTTCTTTCGGCTGTTCCATGTTCAGCAAGCAGCGCGCTCGCTTCACGACTGCCGACGGAATGGCCTCGGACAGCGCCTCGTAGTACGGAATCGCCCAAGCGAACTTCCCTGCCCCCACTAACGTGTCAGCCAAGGCATTCAACGCTGTGGGCTTGCCGTCGAGTAGCCGTGCAATCTTTTCGATCTCGGCCCGTTTCCCGAGCTTCGCCAACCGGTGTGTGAGCATGAGGAAGTGGCTCGGCGTCTTCAAGAGCTCTTCAGGGGATGAATCTCGCAGAGCAAGATAGTAGAGGATTTCGTTCTGGTCCCTCAGCAGGTTGAGATCGTGAAAATCGTACCGATTCTTGATTTTCAGCTCCTCTACCTCTTCGATGGTCCCGGCCTCCACGGTTTGGAGCACCTTATGGACGCGTGCTTGAACCTCCACTTCCTTCCCCTGAAGCTCGACCTGATGGTAATCGTCGGGGAACACGAAGCTAAACTTGGGCTCTTCGCCTCGAACGACGCCGACGAGGCCTGCTTCGAAGTCAGGCAGTAAAAGACCTCTGCCCAAGAGCACGTCCCAGTATTTGCCCGAAATTCCGGTGAAAGGAACTCCTCCAATATAGCTGCGGGAGTCGAAAATCACCCTGTCCATGGACCCGGAAGGCTCTTCCGTTTCCTGGAAGAAGCCCAGGGCGGAGATCAATTCTTCGACCGGGGTGTCTTCTTCCTCGGTCGCTCGAGCGTACCCCTTCAAGAATTGCAGGAGCAGGGAGAATTCTTCTATCGAAGCGCTGGCGAGAGCGCCATAGGCGTGATAGGTCGGCTCCTCTTCCAGATCGGACCGGTTCTCCAGCAGGAAATCCAAAACCTCGAAGGTGCGCTGTTTGTAATAGACGTCCCGCTTCAACTGTTCATTGGACAGGGCCCAGAGGTTACGGACCTTGCGCATGTCCGCGCGGGCCATGCCGGCGGTCCGGTAATCATCACCCACGGATCGGTAACGAGGCCGGTATCCCGGCAACGGGCTAATCCCGAAGCGCTCTGGTGTTTTCTCGTAGAGCGAACCGAAATAGAGCTGCATCTGCTGGGAGCCGGAATTGGATTCAATAGGAATTCCCAGGGATTGTACGAACGTGATGGTTCCCCGCGCGTCTTCGACAGTTTCGTCCGGAAGGCCGAATATGGAAAAGAGCTCAGTCTCGAGACCCAGCTCCTGCGCGGTGGCCACGTTTCCGCGAAGCTGCTCGAGCTCGATGCCTTTGTGGGTTTTCTGGAGGATCCCCGGGCTGCCCGATTCCAGGCCGAAAGCGATGGTATCCGCGCCGGCGCTCTTGAGAAGCTTCAGCAATTCCGCGTCAACGAGGTCGCCGCGGGTCTGGCACCAGAAAGGGGTCTGGATGCCTCTACGCATCTTCTGTTCCAGGAGTTGCTCGACGCGTTGTCGGTTTTCCGTGAAGTTCGGGTCGGCAAACCAGAACCGTTCGATGCCCTGGCTGCTGAGCAGCTCCATTTCGGCGAGCACTCTTTCGATGGAGTGGTAACGGATCTTTCCGCGGCAGACCAGCGGGGTGATGCAGAACCAGCAAACGTGGTTGCAACCCCTCGATGAAAGCAAAATGGCCGTGTTCTTACCGTCGAGGTTCAACAGTCCGGTCAGATAAGGGGAGGGGTATGTGTCGAGGTCTTCGGGTGGTTCCGACCCGGAGCCCGTGTCGACGATGCGGCCATCGGAGCGAAGGGTGATACCCGGGACCTGATTGAGGTCAAGCCCTGCCGCGAGCGCGCGGCTGATGTCCCGAGCCGCGATCTCGCCTTCCCCGCGAATCAGCACATCGATGTCGTGGAGATCGTGCAGGGCATCCGAGGGCATCATCATAACCTGGGGACCTCCGAGAACGATGGTAATATTCGGATGCCTGGACTTGAGGTAGCGGCTCAGGAAGCGAATCCGATTCATCGTGCTCTGATAAGCGGTAAAACCGACGACCTTGGGATTGAGTCGTCGCACCCACTTCTCTACGCCTTTCAGGGCGAGGGGCCGATCGCGAAGATCGTCGAGAATGATGCCGTCACTTCCGTCGGCTTTGAGCCCGGCGAGAATGTACCCCAGGGAGATGGGGATGCTCTCCGAGGATTCGTAACCCACGTCATGGTTCACATTGATGAAAAGAAAAGCCACCAGACGCCCTTCCATTGCTTCAAGGTTTGAGAAAGCAAAACATACCATCAAATGATGGGGGTTAACAACATGATGTTGAGCGCCGTGATCCGGTCAGGCCCGTTGGTCAGTGAGAACTATGCTATAGTGGCTCGGCAACGAAGCAGATGCCTCGGGAATTGCCCAACGAGGCCCGGAAGGCGGGCACGGGATTCCTGGGGAATCGGCGTTATTCACAAACCCGCATGAACGAGTAAGCATCATTCACATGAAAAAGATCCCGAGTCCCTGGTACGAAATTACGTGGATCGTGGTGTGGACTGCTGCGCTGGCCTGGTTTCTGGGGTCCGGGCGCTTCAATCTACGGGAGATGATAGGCCTCACCCTCGTATGGATGATACTGGTGGGAATCACGGCCTATTTTCTCGTAAAGCGCTGGAAGTATCTTCCCAAGAGGAAGGCGCCCGAGGAACGCGCGGTCGCTCGGACTCCGGCACGGAACGCGCCCTGTCCCTGCGGATCGGGCCTGAAATTCAAGCGGTGCTGCGGCGAGAAATGATTCTCCTCAGATCGACGGGAAACAGGCGCCTCGGACCTGTAGTGGAGCGCATTGGAAAGGATAGAAAATTTGAAGCTGAATCTCGAAGAAGGCTCAACGTCCATTTGGGGAAGTGCGGTCTACTATCAGTCGGCCATAACCATGAGATTCCGAGAGGTTGTGGATGATCGCCTCGTGGGGCTCTTACTCAAAGTCAACGAAGTCTCACTGGCATTCCCGTATGTGAAGAGTGCCTCGAATTTCAATGAGCGGCACGGCTGCGTACTCCCGGTCATGAGCTCGTTGACGTGTTCGGCTGCCGCTCCGGACCCGTCCGGCGGTGTATTCAGAACGATGCAGACTCCTCCGAAATGCCTGAGCCAGTCGTCTAGCGTGCCATCCTGAACGTGGCTTCGATGGTCTGTATGACTTGCCGCCTTGCCTGTTCCATGGGCCATCCGAGCTTGAGGAGACACGTAAGGTACTGTTTGGCCGTCATCTGCATTTCCACTTCGGACTGTGCCCGCGCGATCATCATGGGGTACTGCGTGCAATCCGGCTGGGGCTGCATCTGCTGAGGAGCGGTGGGGCGGGGGGCAACGCCGTAATGGGGGGGCGGCGCGGAAGCCGGTCGGGCAGATTGGGGAGGTTGGGGCGGTTGGGGAGCATACGGCCTGGCGGTCTGATAGTATTCTCTCGTTTCGTGTGTCGGAACAGCGGGACGTCGTCGAGGACGTCGCTCCTGGACCGGCGGGTCCTGGGCGTCCTGCCCGTCCGATCCTCTTACGTTTCCCCTGCTGTCGAACTCCGGCGCCTGGGGGACGCTGTAGGGAAAACTCTGTCCCAACACCTCTCCACACACAAAGACCCCAAGAAAAACCAACGACAGCCTGACCAGGAGATCCATCCTACCCACTCTCATCATGAAACTCCCTCTCTTGACGACAGGGACTATATCACAGGGCCGCAAAAAAAGCCACGGTGGAAACTGCGAGGCAGCAAGCGGGTTTCCACCGTGATTTCCATGGAAATGCTCGGTTTCGATCAACGCTCCGTGCCGTCGCCTCACACCAATGCGCTTTCATACAAGTAACACTGAGAGCCCAGCTCACCGCGGCAAGCAAACTCGGAAGCGAGTTCCCGACGTGCTTGGCTCCAAGGATATTGTGCCGCCGTGGGCCGCGGTGAGCGCCTGTACGATGGAGAGCCCCAGTCCGGTGCCGCCGACGGCACGGGCGGTGGTGAAGAACGGCCTGAAGACCTTTTCCCGATCGGCCTCGGATATGCCCTTTCCCGTATCGCCGACGATCAGATCGACAAAACCGGAGGCGCCTGTCACAAGTCTTCTCGTTGCCAGGTTGACGCTCACCCCATCCCCCCCGTGCTGCCGGGCATTGTCGAGTAAATTGGTGAGAATCGACTCAAAGGTCGTCGAAGCCATGCTTACGGTCTCCGCTGCGGGATCGAGATCCAGCGCAACCGGCATACCCGCGGCACGGTACCGCTCCGCGATGCTCTCCAGGACCTGGGGCACGTCAGTTCTCTCGGTGCCGGGGTTGATGACGTCCGCGCGCGCAAGATCCAACAGTCGGCCCACCAACCGCCCCAGTCTGGCGGTATCTTCTTCGAGAATGCCAAGAAAACGTTGCCTCTCCTCAGGCGTCATTCCATCGAAATGATCTCTGAGAATTTCAACGGCGCCTTGCATCGAGCTCAGCGGGGTTTTGAATTCGTGGGATACGTTTGAGGCAAAGGCACGGATGTAATCCGCACGTTTTTCCAGGGTCACGGACATCTCCGCCAATGCATTGGAGAGGCGGTCCACTTCGTAGGTCCCGGGCCTGGCTAAAGGAACGGCAGCGCTCCGTTCTCCCCTGGAGACCTGTTCCGCTTGGCGGATCAGGGCGGTCACGGGCCTGCTTATCGTGCGAGAGGTGAGGAGAGAAACCGGGATCACCACCGCGACGATCACCAGCGCACCCACCAGCAGGTAGCCGCGATTCTGGTACAAGGCCTTGGGAATGTCGAGGGCAGTGCGAGAGAGCGCCACGGTTCCCAGGACGCGATCCCCATGCACCACCGGCATGGCCACGAAAACCCGGACCCGGCCCCGGCGGCTGCTGGAATCCCAAGCAGGAGCCGGTTCTGTGAGAATTCGGTCCCGCAACAGGCTGACGTGCCTGCCCGTGAGAGCCTTCTTCACTTCTTCCCGCGGGAGGAGCGACAGACCCAGTTCCCCTCGCGTGGAGGCCACGACGACTCCGCGGAAATCCGTCACGCGTATGCCAGCCAGGGTAATACGTGAAGCTTCGTACAACATGGGATTGAGCCGTATTGCCGCGGCAACAGCGTACCGGTCCGGCGGGATGGTGGGAACCTCCGGGTCCGGAGCCGGCGGCCGCACCGCATCCCTGGCGAGGTCGAGTTTTGGATGCAGCGGTCGCAACGGATCATCCCGGTTGACGACCTCAGTCAATCGAGGGTCAACCGGCACGCCGTACCTTTGAGCATCGGGCGTGCCCGGTTCCGTTCCTCCCGAAGCACTCAGCACACGCAGGACCTCGTCTCGAAAGAGCGCGGATACAAAAGCCCCCTGTGCGATGAGCTCCGATTCGGTCCGCCTGATGAGCTCACTCTCATAAATTCTCAGGACTGCTATTCCGCCGATGGGGAGCAGGAGAATGATCATATTGACCAGAAGAAAGACGGTCCGCAGGTGAGGTTTCAACCGCATTGGGCGACTCCAGCTATCATCGGCACAGGCCGAGCTTGTAACCGACGCCGTGAACGGTTTCCACCGGATCGCCGCCGACTTCGGCGAATTTCCGCCGCACTCGCCTGAGATGGCTGTCTATGGTGCGGTCGGTCACGATGTGGTCGAACGAATACGCTCGGGACATGAGCTCGTCCCGGGAAAATACCTTGCCGGGGAATCCCATTAACGTGCGCACGAGATTGAACTCGGTCGCGGTCAGAATCACTTCCCGGTCTCCCCAGAATGCCTGAAATCGATCAAGATCCAGCCTGAGCAGGCCGTGCTTCAGTTCGGGCAAGGTCTTCTCTCCTCCAGCGATGCCGTCTCGATCCGGCGAAGGATCGGTTCGCCGTAGGATGGCCTTCACCCTTGCCACGAGCTCCCTCGGGCTGAAGGGCTTGGTGACGTAATCGTCTCCTCCCAGCTCCAACCCCACGATTCGATCTACTTCTTCATCTCTGGACGAAAGGAACAGGATGGGCACTGACGAGCGCGAACGAATCGACCGGCAGACCTCGGTGCCGTCCATCTCCGGCATGAGGATGTCCAGCACCAGCAGGTCGGGTTGGAGTCCGTGGAAGTGCGTTATTGCCTCGAGGCCGGTGGCTGCTTCGGCGGTCCGGAACCCGGCTTTTTCGAGCGCGAATCTGACAACCGCACGGATGTGGGGGTCGTCGTCCACGATGAGGATGAGGTGCGGCGCGGCCATAAGCTCTCCTTCCAAGGAGGAAAAAGGCGACCACAGAGACACAATACACAAAGAAATCAACGAGGTTATGGAATGGTCTACCCCAAGACCAAAAAGACGAATCCTCCGATTACGCCGATGGCCGCAGATTCAAGGTACCATGGGACGGACGCGGTAATCGCTGCGCAGCCCGTCATCTTCCCTCGCTTGAAGTTCAAACGTCTTGTTTTCAATGTCGGCGTCCATCTGCGTCCTCTGCGGATAACTGCTCTTCTCTCTTCGGAGTCTCGGTTTCGGCTCGCGGCGAACCATTGCATTTCTCTCCCTCAACGTTATAGACGATTCCTGCACAATTGTTGCACGGAAAATTCCCGAAAATTCCTCGAAGCCTCCGTCACCGTTGCATGGTTCCGCGAGAGACTTGCAATGGCGCCTGATCAATCGCGAGAGTGGAGGTGGATTATGAGCGAAATTCCTGTGACCGATCAAAGCAAAGCAGGGAATTCCATTCCCGGACAGCCGAAAAACTTCTGGAATCGTCGGCAACGGCCGGGGTCGTGGTTTCTCATCGGGGGGGCGGTATTTCCGCTGGCGGTGGTGATTTTTGAGCTCTCTTCACGGGCGTGTGCGTCAATCTTCTTCGATCCCATGCCGACGTGGTGGCATGCCGCGCTCGTCGCTCTGGTGCCGTGCGCGAATTTTCTTGTCTGGTTGGCCTTCCGTCGGCCTCTCGGACGACTGACGGCATATCTTGGGGCTCTCAACGGCGCGGCCATTGTCATCGCACTTTATTACGCTCTTCTATTCGCACCGATGTTGCCCTTCATTCTTGTAGCATTGCTTTATGTGCTCGGAATCATACCACTGTCTCCTCTGTTCTCTCTCGTTGCGGCTCTGCGCGGACCTCATTGGCTTGCCAAGCTGACCGACCTCCCCAAGCGGTCACCAGTCCGCATGACCCTCGCTGGAATGACGGTCGCCGTGGTCGCACTCGTGGCGCTGGACGTACCGACCGGGCTCACGCGAATTCTCATGAAGGACGCGGTTTCGCCCGATCCCCAAACGCGGCTCACTGCCGTCACGTGGCTGCGCACCATCGGTGAAAGGGATCTTATGCTTCGCCTCTGCTACGGTAGGGTCGGCACGGCCTTGGACGCGTTGAGCATGCACGGCCCAAGAGGAAGACTTGATTCCATTTCTGCAACTGAAGCGAGGGAAATCTACTATCGAGTCATGGGGACACCGTACAATTCGGTCCCGCGCCCCCGAATCGCCGCTGGTGGATTTTTCCTATCCGGCTGGAGGTCTTCCGACCAGGACCTTGGGGGAGCAGTCGTGGGCGGGAGAGTGACAGGATTGGAACTGACCAGTTCCAGGCTTGACGCATCAGTGGATGGCGACGCCGCGCTCGGGTACCTCGAGTGGACGCTTCAATTCAAGAACACCACGAACAGGCAGCAGGAAGCGCGGGCGCAACTGGCATTGCCACCGGGAGGCGTGGTTTCCCGGGTCACCCTCTGGATAAACGGGGAAGAGCGCGAGGCCGCATTTGCCGGCCGGGGAAAGGTGAGGGCGGCCTACGAGAAGGTCGTTCGGCGCAACCGGGACCCGCTCCTCGTCACATCCGCCGGGCCCGACCGGGTGCTCGTGCAATGCTTCCCGGTTCCTCCCAACGGCGGAGAGATGAGAATACGGATCGGAATCACCACGCCTCTCATCATTCCTGACACGAAACGCGCGTTGTTGCGGTTGCCGTTCGTAACCGAGCGCAATTTCCACGTCGATGACTCCGTCAGGCACCTCGTGTGGATTGAGGCGAAGAGCCGGCTTGCGACGCAGAAGAAGGGACTGGCCGTGGAAGAGGCCGCGGGTGGTGTCTTTGCGGTGCGAGGAGAGTTGTCCGACCGCGATCTCTGGGGGCCGAATTCGGTGATCGAAGCCGCTCGCGCAACGGAAGCAACTCGAGCCTGGGCGGACGATCCTACGAGCCGAGACGGACACATCGTCCTGCAAACCATCGAGGAGACCCATCCCACGCCGCCCGACACGGTGGTGCTCGTGGTGGACGGCTCCGCGGGAATGGCCTCATACGCGGCCGAGATTGCCGAAGCTCTCGCCTCATTGCCGGAAGGAGTGCGCCTTTCGGTTGTGATTGCCGCTGATGGGCCCGAGGAGCTCGGTGATTCAGCCACGGTCGGCTCCAGAGATGCCTACGACAGGCTGGTGGAGCTGCTGAATGCCTTCGGGTACCGGGGAGGCCGCGACAACGTTCCTGCTCTCGCCCGAGCCTGGGACATCGCGGCCCGAAGCCCCAACGGGATCGTCGCTTGGGTTCATGATAGCGTCCCTGTGGTGATGGAGAATCCGGATATCTTGCGGCAACGGTGGGATCGGCGGCCGGGCGGACCGATGCTCTACGACGTTCAGGTGAAACCCGGCCCCAACCGTGTGCTGAGCGACTTGGATCGAGCCGCCAACGTGAGGGCGATTGCCAGACTGGGCACGCTCAAAGAGGACCTCGCCCGGTTCTTCTCCAACCTGCGGCCGGGTGCGCCAATCATCGAGGCCCGGCGGGAGCGTCTGGGACCGGATCATGCGCTCGAGACGAAGGAAATCAAAAAGACTTCCGACCATCTGGCACGGCTCTGGGCACTTGGCGAGATCTCGAGGCTCGCTGCTCCGGGAAAGCCCGACGCGGTCCAGGAGGCGGTCCGATTGGCTTCAACCTACCACTTGGTCACGCCGGTGAGCGGCGCAGTGGTTCTCGAGACGCTGAAGGATTTCAAGGAAGAAGGGCTGACGCCAGCAGGATCGGCCGAAGAAGCAGACAAAGTGAAGGTTCCCACGGTTCCTGAACCGGAAACCTGGATGCTCATGGGAATCCTTGCCGCCGCGTTCCTCTGGGCCGTGCGGCGAAGGAGGCTGGCATGGGCAACGCACTGAGCACTCTCCCGCATCAGTCAGGTCTCGAATCTCCTCTATTGCGATCGTTTCCCCCGCTGGTGGAGGGGGAAAATGAGAGGCTGCGAATGTGTCATTGCGAGGAGCGGAGCGACGAAGCAATCTCAGCGGCCGAGAATGGAGGATCGTATTTCCGCAAGAGAGGGCTGGCGCTCCGCTGGGCTGTGCCGATTGTTCAGGTCGTTGCTTTCTACCCCGTGTTGCGATGGTACGGCCGACGACTCACGGACGGCTCTGACGAGCCCTGGGGCCTGGCTGCGCTGGGAGCGGCTCTCTTGTTGCTTGCGCTCAGGCGATCGGATCGGGTCGAACGGGACGTCAGCCTCATCCTTCCCGCAATAGTTACCCTGCTCTACGCCGTGAGCTATCCGTTTGTCCCGAGGCTCGTTCAAGCCGTTTTGGCCGTCACCGCTCTCGGGCTGACCGCGAGCCTCCTTCGATTGGGCAGGCCGCTGCACCTTCCCACGTTGGGGCTTCTGCTCCTTTCCTTGCCCATCATTCCATCCCTGCAATTCTTCTTCGGATACCCCCTGAGAGTTTTATCGGCAGCTTTGGCCGCGCCTCTCCTCCAGATGTCCGGCTTCGATGCGCTCGCGGACGGAACCTGTCTCCGCTGGGGCGCCCGGCTCATCTTTGTGGATGCCCCATGTAGCGGTATCCGGATGTTGTGGGCAGGGATGTTCTTCAGCTTTGCCGCGGCGTCGTACTTCGAGCTGACTCCCTGGCGGACGGTAGCGGCTGCGTCAGTGGCCGCGGTCGCTGTCATGCTGGCAAACGCTGCGAGGTGCGCCGCTCTCTTCTTTCCGGAAGCGGGGATCGTGACGATGCCGTCGTGGTGCCATGACGCTGTGGGACTCACCGTGTTTAGCGGCGTTGCCTTCGCGGTGGTCTCGATTTCGTTCAAGCTTGGAGGAACGCCTCGGAATATTGACAGATGGAGGATGCCTTGCACCCGGGGCGTGCTCGTCTTCGTCCTCTGTTGCATCGTAGCCGCAGCGGTTCCGCTGGTGACCCCGGCTCCGCTCGCGCCAGGCGAGGACTCGGGTTTCAGCGGCTGGCCGACCGAGTTTGAGGGCCGCCCCGTCACAGACCAGACGCTCTCCGATCGGGACAAGGCCTTTGCGCAGGGCTTTCCCGGACGCATCGGTACGTTTACCGACGGCACGAGATCCATTCTCTTCCGTTGGGTTGCCAAAGGGACCAGGAAGCTGCATCCCGCGTCGGATTGCTTTCGGGGGAGCGGCTATTCAATTCAGCCGCGGCCCCTGATGATAGACGGTCAGGGGAAGCGTTGGAGCGGGTTTGAAGCCACTCGACAGGGGCGGACCGTGCGGGTGCGGGAACGGATCGAGGACGCGGTGGGCCGGGAATGGACCGACGTGTCTTCCTGGTATTGGCCCGCGATTCTTGGGAGGACTACCGGCCCCTGGCTGAGCGTTGTCGTGGTGGAACCGGTCACCATGGAAGAGTGAATGCGGGAGGA
>Ga0172371_10006040_pt1 | contig 17761 bp, 15 predicted proteins | sample Lak12m_FD_114543 | JGI IMG/M metagenome (GOLD analysis project Ga0172371, IMG submission 114543) | Freshwater microbial communities from Kabuno Bay, South-Kivu, Congo - kab_022012_12m | ecosystem: Environmental > Aquatic > Freshwater > Lake | place: Democratic Republic of the Congo: South-Kivu...
ACCGTAAGGCCGTTGCTCAGTCGCACAAGGCCTTGTACCTTTTCACCGTCATAAAGCACGTGCGGATAGCGTTGAACCTGAACAGCGTTGTTGCCAGGAATTATGTTTGATGCATGAGTTTGCGAAACATTTATGATACAAGTCACCAAGACTTGCGCCATAAAAAACAACATTTTATTTTTCATTACGATCTCCTTCAATCACAAACATACAAAGAAATAAGATTTTTAAAAGTAAAAAACAACTGAATACTCGTATCAAATTAGGGAATAAAAAGGCAATTGTTTTTGTGATTTGCGTTCACTGCTCAAAAAAAATTTATTTTTCTTAAATACTACCGCATGCCAAATCCTTTTTTAAAAATTGTTTTGCTTTCAACATAAAATTTACTTTATATCAAAGAGGGGATTACTCGCATAACCCCCTCCTTGAAACCTCCAAGTGCGTTTAAGAACTGACGTTCTTAAAAATCTCCTAGGCGCAAATACGCGGTTAACCACTGCGGTGGTGAACCACGTAAAATGCGCACAGGGACTGAATGATAATACTGGGCCCTGAAGGGCAAAAGGGAATGTAATCTTGACTTCAGATTGTCACCCTGAATTTATTTCAGGGTCTATGTCAAACGGTGCGATCCTGAAACGAGGTTCAGGATGACAAATTTAGTTCTATAGTGGCATAAACCAAGACAATGAATAAGCATTTTCTGATGATAATAACGACGTTCTTTTTGCCCTCCGGGCACAGGAATTATTACTCTTTCCGAATGCGGTCATCCTGAGCTTGTCGAAGGATTACGTGGTTCACCTGTGCGGAGCTTGGCGAAGCATGGTTAACCGCGTATTTGCGCAAAGGGTTATCAGGGAGAATCCCTGATTGTCCGAGAGATGGTAAGAGAGGTGTGACAAGACACCTCTTTTACAAAACAAATATTTTGTTGATGTATTTAAATCAGTTTAAGAAAATGGATTCTGCATACGGCAGTTTTTATAAAAAATTGCATGCGGCAGTTTTTAATGTTAACTAAACTGAATCATCGTTCAAAAGTCCCTTGAGTTTGATGTTACATCAACTCAACAAGGTTGTTTGAAGGTTGTACGACGAGCCGGCATTTTTGTTTCCAAAAATTATTCCGTTGTTCATGGTTTGAGGCGTTGGTTCTTTGACGAAGGTAACCGGATAAATTTCAAGTTCTTCATGGCCTGCATCTGGAATAAGACCACCAACAGCCAAATATTTGTCACCTGGCCGCCAAGCAAGTGAATCAATTTGTTGGCCATAACTTTTAGATGTGATTAAATTTAAAGCTGAGGTGGCTGTTGTAGGCGAACCAACAAAAGAATAAATTGCCGATTCATATATGCCATTTCCACCAGCGGCTAAATATTTCCCGTCTGAGCTCCATTTACAAGCATGAACAGTAAAATCTGAAACACTATGATCAATTTCAGTCAGCGAGGTTCCACTAAAATAAAATACGCGCATAGCAATTGTATGGCCCGAATATGGATCAAAACCTATGCATATATACTTGCCATCAGGCCTCCATGACAAGCCTTTTAAATGGGCAATGTTAGACTCTGCATATGAAGCAATTGGGTCTGTGGATAGATTAGATCCATCAAAAAAATAAATTAATAACTTATTTAAAAGACTAAATAGGTTTCCATCTGTATCACCTATGGCCAAATATTTACCATCTGGGCTCCAGCTGACAGAATAAATGTATGAGCCACAAGTAATTTCTCTTAATAATCTTGTATAAATTCCATCAAAAGATACTAACTTAAAATTATTGCTACTAAGGTTGCCTCCGATAGCTAAAAATTTACCATCAGGACTCCAGTCAACTGATTGAAGAATTTCACTAGAGCCGTAAGCATATCTAGCTTTAGTTTTTTCAACCAATGTAGATCCATCAAATGAATAAATTTTAAGTCCCAAACCGGTTCCACCTACAGCTAGATATTTACCATCAGGACTCCACTTTAATGTATATATAGAATTACCATATGAAGTTGACGTTATGTCTGATATTGTTACTCCATCAAACTTCATAATCTTAATGCTGGCGCCTGTTTCACCCACAGCCAAATATTTACCATCAGGACTCCAGCTGATTGAATTAACTGAAGCTTCGCCAGTTTTTAAAATCTGTGTCCCAAGGTCAGAAATCGAAAACGTCGCTTGACTGTCAAAAATAACTTTGTTGTCACAAATCAATCTTCCCGTAGTAAGCCTCAAGCCTGTAAAAGTTGTTTTGAGGTCTGCTCCGTCAAGGTAGAGGCTTGATGTAGCATCAGAAAGTACGATCAAATTTTTGTCATTGCATGCTGGCACAAATGAAAATGTGGTGTTGTGGTCAAAGTACAGACAACTTTCGGAGTTGATGTAACAAGGCTTTGTGGATTGATAAATGAAGGCCGATGTGCCTGTGAACATAACATCATTGTTGATAAACATTTGGCCTTGAGGAAAACTAAAATCATTGATCGGAGCCATGATGACATTATCAAGCGTCAGCTGCGTTGTTTGTGCTGCAAGGCGTACTGGTGGATATGTCGTTGCGTTGCGTTTGTTTTTGATTGTCATGTTTTTCAGCGTTACAGAGACCGCTGTGTCCAAAAATATTTGAGAATTAGTGTCAACAATCAAAGAATGATTTCGGCCGTCAACAACTGCATTGTTCATGAAGTGTAAAACTTTACTTGGAGGCAGAGTTAAATCACCGGACATAAAAATGGTGTTGCCGTGTGCCTTAATTTTCCCGCCGCTGCTCAATGAAACATTTGAATCAAGATAAAGGTCGCTCAAAAGTTGTAGCGTCCCTGTTTCGCGCAAGTCCATAGCGCCTGAAACTGAAAGGCGAGTATCAAGAGAGCCCATGGCATCTGCAAGAACCGTGAACCCAGAACCAAGCCTGACAAAGCCTTGGACAATTTCACCGGCGTCGCCGTTTTTATGAAACACTTGGTGATATGGTTGAATTTGCGCGGCTGTATCACCCGGCGTTATGCTTCCGGCAAAACTTGACGAAAAATTTGTGATAAAAATCATCGTGAGTTGCATTACAAATAACAACATTTTATTTTTCATTACGATCTCCTTTTTTTAAATTTATCCGCTCAATCAGACCCTTCGACGGGCTCAGGGTGAGCGGATATTGTCAATTTTATAAACGGCGAGCTCGGATTGTTGATAAGGTTTTTAAAAGTAAAAATGACTGAATACTCGTATCAAATTATGGGATAAAAAGGCAATTGTTTTTGTGATTTGTGTTTAAACATGAATTTATGGGCGTGGGGGAAATTTTTTGAGGAAAATGAAAAGCCGCTCAAATTATTTAGTGGATTTTATGGCGCCCGCTCACCCTGAGCCCGTCGAAGGGTCTGACTGAGCGGGTTTTAAATTTGCATGCTGTTATAAACTTGTGATTTAAACATGTTTCGCTCGATAAAACTTCGCTCATGCTGAGCCAGGTCGAAGCACGACAAGCTAAGGGCGAGCGGCTATTGAAGCTATTAAAACATCGAACTAAGATTATTTGCCGATTATTTTTTTAAAGTCTGCAAAATCTTTGTCAACAGATTCACCTGTTGGTGTGAAATCTAAAATTTGAACTTTGGCTTCTTTATAAAACCCTAAAAGCTCATCTTTGAATTGTGCAAATACTTTTAACCTGTCGGCAACAACAGCTGCGTCATCGTCAACGCGTTTGATAAGTTCTGCTCCGCAGACGTCGCAGATACCTTCTTTTTTAGGTTTTTTTACAAGCGTTGAATAAACGCATTGGCAGGCTTTGTTTGAGCAAACAATTCGATTTGAAATGCGTTTGATAATCTCTTCATCAGAGACATCAAAGTTTGCGATTTTAAATGTTACTTCTTTGAATTCTGGGGTTTCTTGCAACAGTTTCAAGAAATTTTCAGCTTGTGCTTTTGTTCTAGGATATCCATCCAAAATTATGTTTGATGTTTTACCAACGCGGTCCTTGAGCCATTCTACAACCATGTTTGTAATTAACTCATCTGGCGCAAGTTGGCCAGCATCAACATATTTTTTTAGTTCTTTGCCAATTTCGGTTTGATCTTGAATATGTTTACGGCAGAGATTTCCTGTTGAAAGAGATTCATATTTTAATTCTTTGATTAGACGTTCAGCTACAGTTCCTTTGCCGCATCCTGGAGCTCCGAACAAAGATAAAATTTCTGTTTTGACCGGTTCCGTTTTTTCTTCAGCCTTGTTCCAGCAACCAGACAACAATAATGTTCCTGCAACTGCAACCATTGCAACGAACAGATTTTTTGTTAAAAATGACTTCATAAAAACTCCTTATAAAAATAAAACTAACTTCTTATTTAATTCCTAGATCTTCAAACAGTGCATCTGAATTTGGTTCACGCCCCAAAAAATCTTTGAGCAAAATATTTGGATCAGCGCTTCCACCAACGCCAATAACTTTTTCTGTAAGTTGGCGGCCAATGTTTTCATTAAGTAGGCCATGTTCTTTGATTTTATAAAAAATATCTAGAGAAAATACTTTTGCCCACATGTAGCCATAATATTTTGAGCCGTAGCCAGTCAAATGTCCCCAAGAATATTGCATGTGCGTTTGAGGCTCAAAGCGTAGGTGGGGTGTATATTTTTCGGTCATTTGTTTCACAATTTCATCAAGATCTTTTTTTGCGCCTTGCTTGTAATAATTTAATGCGATAAAAGATAGGCCGCACTGTCTTGATAAAAATAAACCAGAATCAAATTTTTTGAGCGCAATTAATTTTTCGATCAACTCATCAGGCATAGGTTCATTTGTTTTGTAGTGTCGTGTGATTTTTTTCAACATGTCGTGATCAAACATCCATTCTTCAAACATTTGAGAAGGGACCTCTACAAAGTCACGTTTAACACCTGTTCCTGAAAAAGATGCGATCTCTGTTGAGCCAAGAAGGTGGTGCATTGTGTGGCCAAATTCATGAAAGAATGTTTCAACGTCGCGGTGTTTTAGTAGTGATGGTTGTGTTGATGTAGACTTGGGAAAGTTGGCTACAATGACAGAGACTGATGGGGTTATTTTGTATGAACCATCGTTTTGTTTGATTTTTAATGTTGGTATAAAATCCCACATGCAAGCATGAGCATATTTGTTGGGACGAGGGTAAAGATCAAGGTAAATGAACCCCTTGAGTTCCTTGTTGGCTTTGTCGTGTATTTCAATTAATTTTACATCTTCATGCCATGCCCATGTTGGTTTGTAAATTTTGAAATCAAGCCCTAAAAATTGTTGATAAATTTCAAAAATTCCGTCGATGGTTTTTTCAGCAGGAAAATATTCTGCAACTTTGTTTTCATCTAGCTGAAGGTGTTGTTTCTTGTAATGATTTTTAATGTATTCCATGTCCCATGGTTCAATTTTACCGTCGTTGGTCAGAGTTACGCTTTCAGGAATTTCTTTGGTAAATAAATCAATTTCATTTTTTGCTTTGATCAAAGATCTTTTTGCGAGGTCATTAAGAAACGTTTCAACTGTTTTAGGTGTTTTTGCCATTTGGGAATCTATTTCAAGGGCGGCAAAACTTTCAAAGCCTAGCAGATGTGCAAGCGTATCATTTTTGGCGACAAAGCTTTGCAAGATTTCGATGTTTTTTGGATAAGCTTTGTTAGCGAACATAAGATAAAATTGTTTTCTTGTTGCAGCATTTTTGCAGTTGGTTGAAATTTCATCGCGAGTTGGATAGTCGCACCTGACTATGTACTTACCGCTTTTATCTTTTTCAAGTGTGCTTAGTAAATTTTCGCTAACGCCTGAAAGTTCTTCTTTTGATAATGTGAGAAAACTATTGTCTTGGTTTATGTTTGCTTCAAAGTTTGTTGCAAGTTCAGACAATTCTTTTTCAAGGTTTTTAACAAGTTCAAATTTTTCAGCTGGAAGGTTGAAACCATGTCTTACGAAGTCTCTCATTGATTCATCTAAGTAATACTGTTCTTCGGCGTTTAGGTTTTCTTTTTTGGCATTACCATCAAAATATTCTTTGAAGGCTGTGTAAATTTCTGGCTTAAAAAAAGCTTCAACAAAAAATTGACGAAGTTTAACATTTGAATCGTGATACGCTTTGCGCAGCGCATCATCGGGTTCAACCGTTTCAAGAATGGCTACTGCTCCTAAATTTATTATAAATTCACTTTGTAGCGAGTCGTAAGCATGGGCTGTGTTTTCAAATGTTCTTTGTTCAGCCGGTATTTCTAGGACGTTTTTGAATTTTTCTTGGGCCGTTTTCATGGCATAATCAGCCTGGGTGTTTATCTCGGCAATAGTTTTTGGAAATAGGTCTGGGAGAACAGAAGAATCTTTAATATTGGATGATATCATTTTCATGTCCTTTGGCTTTGGGGGTGTTTTTGTACAACTCTTAAAACTTGTTAAAAAAATGAGGCTTGAAAAAATTACAAACAACCAATTTAAACGCATTTTTCCCCTTTTTATGACATAAAATTAAGCCGTTGATTTTACGTGTTCTTTCAATATAATACCCCCATGATACTAACGAAGCCCATGGTTGGCAAGTTTGAACGTACCGTGTTTGAGTGTTGTTCCAGTATAAAGAGGATTGTTTCATGAATAAAAATTATTTCGGATTGGTTTTTGGATTTTGCTTGGTTGCAAGTGCAACTCAGTTACCTGCTCACAATTTGGAAGCGTCTTCAACTGGTCCAGAATATTTCAAAGTCGGTGAAAATGGTTTGACATCAGAAGATATAGCTAGTGCAGAAAGCATTTTATCTACTTGCAAAACTTTTCCATATACCAAAGCTACAGTCAATGCTCTTGATTCAGCAATGAGTATCATTAAAGTTTATAAACATGAAAATCCTGAAATCTTCAAAAGTATTGATTCAATAATTGGCTACACCATTTGGGAAGTTGGTCAATATGGTCTTGATATTTGCAAACTTGTTACGCCAGAAATTCAGCAAAAAGTTTGTGACGTTTTGAACAAGAACGTAAATGAAGTTAAATCTGATTGCGAAAAATTTTATTTAGAGTCATTGAAGCCTTTTGTCGATAAAACAATTGCTCCTGCTGTTAAGAAAACAATCGATGAGTTGGTGGTTGTTCTTGGCGATTACACAAAAAAATGCAATGAGCGCGGAGCCGTTTTGGATGAAAAGCTGATGGCTTTAAGTACAGAAGAAAATAAAGAAACGTTAAAAGAATTGGGTATGGTTGCCGAAGTTTTGGGTAAAGCCGTTTCCAAGGAATTTTCAAAGCATTTTAAGAGAAGTGCAGCTAAGTAATAAAATTCAGCAAGATTAAGTTTCAAGGCGGTCTAAGCGTTGTGTTTAGGCCGCCTTTTTTGTTGGTTAAAAAATGGCTTCAAATTTTTTATACGCTTTAGCCTTTTTTTTCCAAATGGAGTGTTTGCTTTTTTTTAGAGATGAGAGCTTTGTTAAATCGTTTTTTACGTAAATATTCGAATCTATTTTTTTGATTGATGATTGGATTCCTTGAGAACCTGGGTTGGCCATTAAAAATTCAATGTATTGCTTGATTATGGTTTCTAAAACTTCTTGGCTATAGCTTCCATGACGTATTGGCATTAAAAGTTTGCGATCTTTGCAAAACAAGTATATCGGTAATTCCATGTCTTGTTTTAAACCCAAACTATTTTCTACTTCAGTTAACAAATCCTTATTCATAGGATTAGCTTCAATGTTTATGGATACAAGCAGCGCTTGATTTTTGAATGAATCAGCTATTTTTTGGTAAGTTTTGATATTTTCAACATCATCGTTTTTATGAAATTTGATTATAACTAACTGTTCCATTGAATAATTTAGGACGATGGAATGAAAAGCGTCTGGACCATTTGATACAACTACGTTGCTGGCCTTGTTGTTGTCGTCAACGGATTGCTCGTGATACATAAGATTTTGTGGCGCTTCGGTTGATACAGATTTTTCGACCGGCATAGCTTCACGCTTTACATCAGCTTTTGTTATTAAGGTATCGATAAGCCTTTTGTAGGCTACGCTTCCGTTTGCATTTTGAATGTAGAATAAAAAAAATGAAAAGCCGAAAAAAATAATCTTTTTCATGTGAGCCCCCTAGAAAATGATCCCCAAATTATCCTTCATTAGGCTATCGTTTTCTAGGGGTAAACCGCAAGAACTTGGTTAACTTTGGGTTTTGTTGTTTTTGTGCTGTTTGTTAATGCTTTGGCTTAATTTTTGTGCCTCTTTATGTTCTGGCTCTAAAAATAAAACAGTTTTTATTTCATTTTTGGCTGTCGGTGTGTCTTTTAGTTGGTAGGCGGCTAATGAAAGGTAGTAATGAGCATCCAAGTATTCAGGAGCAAGATTGGTGGCTCGTTGAAAGCATTCTTTGGCTTTTAAATGGTTTTGCTGATCGTACCAAAATTTACCTTCATTAACGTAGGCAACCTCAGGTGTTAAATAATCTTTGCTATGTTCAAGATCTTGCCAAATTTTCAAAGCCTTTTCAGGTTGCTTTTTTTGCGCCAAAAGGCATGCATAGTTATTTAAAATTTCAGCCTTTACGTGATCCTCTTTGGTTTCGTTCATCGCATCTTTAAAGCTTTGTTCGCTTTCATCATAGTGTCCAAGGTTGAATAATAACGTTGCTTTTAAGGCTAGAAATTCTGGCTTAACATTCTGTTTTAGGGCTTTTTCAATATTTAATAATGCCCTTTTATAATTGTGTTCCGATATGTCTGTTTCCGACAACTCTAACATGCTCATTTTGTAGTAAGTTTGAGCAAGTGAGACATTTTTCTTTTTCTCACATGATGTTACAAATAAAATAAAAAATGAAAAAACTATAGTGTGAGTAAGTAATTTTGAGTTTTCAAATTTTTTCATACTAAAGCGATCTCCTCTTTGTTATAATGTGAAAATGTTTAAGAACGTTTGTGTAAAAAATGGTAGGCTACGTAATTTAACTAAAAGTTTACATTTAGTTCAATAGAGCAATCGGGATATTTTTTGATAGGGTCTCATGCAATTGATCTGGGAAGAGTTTTTAAGAATCATCAAAGAAGAAGCAGGAAGCCAAGTTGTAGAGACTTGGTTTAAAGCTGTTTGCTTTGATGATTGGAATCCAGCGACAGGTCAAGTTATTTTGCGCGTGCCAAACCAATTTGTTAGCAAGTGGTTGCAGGAACACTACATCGAACTTATAAAATTACATTTATCACGTCTTTTGAATGCGTCAAATTTAAAAATTTTATGTATTTGTGGGGATGGTAAATCCCTTGAGAATCGCAACATTATTCCTGCCTCTGTTATGCCACATTTAGCGTCTGACTCAAGCCAACAGATGGCTTTGGGTAAGTCTGCTAAACAGTCTTCCCAGATTGTTCCAATTGACACAAAAACAAAACTTGCGCCAGCAGAAAGTAAAAATAAAGAAAAGAACACCAATGTTATTAACGAACAATATCAGTTTGATAACTTTATTGTTGGTCCTAATAACTCGCTTGCACATGCAGCAGCACATGCGTTGTGCGAAAATTTGGGTAGAGTCTACAATCCTCTGTTTATTTATGGTGGTACGGGGCTTGGAAAAACACATCTTTTACACGCCATTGGTAATGAAGTCTTGAAGAGAAACCCTTCATTGGTTGTTCGTTATGTTACGGCCGATAGCTTCATAAACGAATTTATAAATTGTATTCGCCTTGATAGGATGCCTCAGCTTCGTAATAAATATCAGAAGCTCGACTTATTGATGCTTGACGATATTCAGTTTTTATCAAACAAAGAGCAAACCCAAGAGGCTTTTTTTCATATCTTTAACACTTTGTATGAGCAACAGAAGCAAATTGTGCTTTCAAGTGATACATTTCCCAAAGAAATTAATGGATTACAGAGTCGATTGAAGTCGCGCTTGGAGTGGGGCCTAGTTGCAGACATTCAAATTCCAGACCTTGAAACCAAAATTGCGATACTTAACAAAAAGGCTGAACTTAACAATATAGCTCTCCCTGTTGAGGTAGCGGATTTTATTGCATCCAGAGTTGTCTCTAATATTCGTGAACTTGAGGGTGCTTTGATAAGAGTTGGTGCTTTTGCTTCTCTTACAAGTCAACCAATAAGTCTTACCTTGGCCCAAAAAGTATTGATGAATTTAAATGAAAGAAAAAAAGAAGGAATATTGCTGGATTCAGTTTTAAAGGTTGTAGCAAGACATTTTTCCGTTTCAATAAGTGAAATCAAATCAAAAAAAAGACAAAAAGATGTGGCTCTTGTAAGACAGGTTGTTTTGTATTTAATGAAAAAGCATACATTTTGCTCGTTACAGGTTATAGGTGACTTTATTGGCGGGCGAGATCATTCTACTGTTATACATGCTATAAACAAAATTGAAGTCATGACATCCCAAAATCCGGTTTTTTCTCAAAAGCTTAGATCGATTGAGCAAGAAATTTTATCAAGTTGATAGATTTTTAATGAGTCTTTGGATAGATTTTAGGACGATAGTTTAGCGCTTTTTGAATGGTGAAAAGGGGATTTTTATGAATAGTCGATGTAAAATTTTAGTTCTTTTGCTTAGCTTTGTTTCTTTTTTTAGCCTTAGCTTTTTATGTAGCTGTGGTAAAAGTGCTTCGAAAAAAGCAACAGATGAAAGATCTCAGATAAAAAAGAAAATTGAAGCAAAAAATAAATTTAGCTCAATTTTGGAAGATGTTAAAAGCAAGAAATCAAAGCGCCAGGCAAAAGTTAATGGTGCTGGTGTAAAAGACTCTAAACTAAGAGCTGTGCCAGCAGAAATGCCTACACAAAAAGTAAGCCCAGAAGAATTAGATTTTACAGTTGCTAATCACACAGGTAAAACTGTTTATGTTGCCTGTTTTTCATACATAAAAAAGCGTACTTTTGCGCCATGGCGTTGGGATAAGTCGAATGTTTGTCGTTTGGATGATAATCAAAGCACAATGATAGATATAGACACTGTTCAGGATTCAGAAACAAGAGAAAATGTGTATGCGTATTTGGCTGTGTTTGACAATCAACAAGATGCGGTGGATGCGACTTATGAATTGCTTTCGGATAACAATAAATTGGACTTGGATCGACTTGTTGATTTGAAAAATAGAGTTGTAAATATTACCGTAAGTAAATATGGACAAAAGGGTGAATATTTGGACTTTTCGCTGCAAGATAGATTAGAAAAAATCAAAGAGGGTAAGTATCCTGAACTTGATTTTGCGGTTGAAAACCGAACAGGTAAAAGCATTTTGGTATGCTGTTTTATTTACCAAAAAAAGGCCAAGAGTAAGTGGCTGAAAAATTTGGATGAGCTTGATGATATGCAAGTTTGGCGCTTTACAAAAACAAAAATTATTAAAATTCCAAATGAAGAGCAAGGTATTATCGATGTTGATACGCTTGTTGAACCAAGGGATAGATCAAATGCTCGCGGCATTTTAGCGGTTTTTGATGAAGATGAAATGAAGGAAGCTGAAGAGGCAACATATGAGCTTTTGGATCGCAAGAGAAAAGTTAATATCGGTTTTGCTTTGTCCGGCATGAAGGGTAAAAAAATTGTCTTAGATGTAGAAAAATACGGATTCGAGAATGATTTCATAGATTTTGTAGTTAAACCGGTTAAAAAAATTGATTTTAAAAAAGTTTACGAAAAGAAGTGAGCACAATGGATTTAAAAGAAACCAAAGTTGTAAGTTCTACGGGTTACCACAAGAGTGTTTTGGTCGAAGAAGTTTTGCAGTACCTAAATCCTCAAGCAGGTGAATTATTTGTTGATGCAACTTTTGGTGGAGGTGGGCACACCAGGGCTATTTTGAATAAAGAGCAGGCGAGCAATGTTGTGGGTCTCGATTGGGACCAGGATGCAATAGAAATCAATCAACCAGCCTTACAGGAAGAATTTGGCGATAGGCTAAAAGTGGTTTGGGGAAATTTTGCCTTGATTGAGCGAATTTTGAAGAAAGAAAAAATTGATAAAGTCGATGGAATCTTGGCCGACTTTGGTACCTCTCAATTTCAAATTGGTAGCAAGGCTGGCTTTTCTTTTAAAAATGACATGCCACTTGATATGCGTATGGCATCAGGTTATTACAAGGTTACGGCGGCTGATATTTTGAATGAAGCTTCTCAGAAAGAACTTGAGAAAATATTTTGGGTGTATGGCGAAGAGCGTCATTCACGAAGTATTGCAAAGGCGATTGTAGAACAACGTAGACATAAAAAATTTCGTAGAACCGGTCAGTTGGTAGAATTAATTGAGCAAATAAATCCAATAAGGTACGGACAAATTCATCCAGCTACGAGGGTGTTTCAGGCTTTACGAATTGTTGTAAATCACGAGCTTGAGAATATTGAAACGTTTTTGAAAGCTGCCGTTAAGATGTTAAAACCTGGTGGGCGTCTTGTTTGTATTAGCTTTCATTCCTTGGAAGACCGCATAGTAAAATTATTTTTTAGAGAGCATAAATTTGAGCTTGAAATTTTGACATCCAAGCCTGTTCAGGCGTCAGAAGATGAGCTTCGAGTAAATTTATCCGCTCGTTCGGCAAAGCTTAGAGCCGCTTTGAAGCTGTAAAAAAAAGTTAAGCGTCTCTTGTTAAATCGTTTGATTTTTTGTATCTTGCTCTTCTTTTTACGAACAAAGGGTGTTTTAGCGTGTTGATGCGGATAATTTTTTTATGTTTTTTATTTACGTTTAAATGTTTTACTGTTTCGGCTGGTTTTGAGTGTTGTAAATCATGTTGTAATTCTTGTTTAAATGTTTTTTCTCAGGTTGCAGTTGGCAATATTGAGGGTAATATTTTTATAGATGATTTGCCGCAAGAAGATTTACAAATAGCGGGTATAGATACTCAATTTATTCAGCCTCATGCTGATTTCGTTTATGTTGGTTTTAATCGTTCAGATGACTTATTTAAGTTTCTTGATGATGCTGTTGCATCTCTTAGATCGATCGAACGTAGTGAAAAAAATGTTATTGTAATTGATATTGATGGGACTGCCATTGACAGAAGTCATGCCGTCATTTTTCCAGTGATGTGTTTTTATAATGAATGTAGGCAAATAGGTTTTTCTTTTATTTTTATGACGGCGAAGCCTAAACGAGAACAGTTGCTTACAGAAACGTTTTTACGATCTCATGGTTATGACGGGTTTATGGATGTTATTTGTATACCAGATGCGCTTTATGAGCGCTGTTCTGAATATGCTCAAGCCAATGATTTTGTATCAGCCGCTAGGATTATGGGAAATTGGAAGGCTGAGCAAAGAAGGCTTATTGCTTTAGAAAAACATCTTAATATTTGTGCAACTTTGGATGATTTGGATGAATGCTTGGAGGGTGACTTTACGGGTTTAAAAATTAAAATTCCAAAGCTGGGATCGCCGTTAAATTGAAGGTTTTTTTTAGCATGTTGATACGAATGTTTTTTTTATTTGCGTTTGTTTTTTTTAATGTTGAAGCTTGTTTTGAGTGTTTTAAATCGCATGCTGATTCTTGTTCTTCTCAACCTAAAAAATCACAACCTGAAAAAACACTAAAAAAGGCTAAGACTGCGTCTGTAGATCTAAATATTCAGTCTTGCTTTGAATCAAGATATCAAGAGTATATTGATAGTTTTTATAAACAAATGAATTATGCGAGTAATCTGCTTGCAAAAGTGCCACCGGCTAAAAATAATGTAATCATAATTGATATTGATAATACGGCGATTGATATTAAAAATTCGACGATTTTGCCAGTGAAAGCTTTTTATGATTACTGGATTCGCCGTGGTTTTTCTTTCGTTTTTCTTACGGCTAGACCTCAAAGTACAGAGATTTCTGTAGAGAATTTATTAAAATCCCATGGTTACAAGGGTTTTATAGGTGTTATTTGTATGCCAGATAAGCTTTATAAAAGGTGTCAATTCAATGAAAACGCCTTTAAAATTATGGGCAAGTGGAAAGCGCAACAGAGGAAAATTCTTGCCACAAACGGTTTTGAAATTTGTGCAACTCTAGATGATTTAGTCGAATGTCTGGAGGGGGGCTTTACAGGATTGAGGATCAAAATTTCCAATCAAATATTTTAAAAAATGGTGTTTGTAATGCTTGATCTTAATGCCGTCTAATGCTTGTTGGATATTTGCGATAGATTGGCCTGCTGTAAGGGCTGCAAAAGTAGTTGACAAAAATTTATATAACATTTAAATTTATACGCATAGTTAAGCTGAATGGTCTCGCTTAAAGGGTTGTGAAGGGTTGCTGAGCAATTCTCTAGGCGTCGTTCCTAACATATCACGCAAAAGGAATTTACATGAATATCACAGAGGTAAAGGTATTTCCTGCAACAGAGGGTAAGTTAAAAGGCTATGCTACAATGGTTTTCGACGAATGCTTCATTGTTCGCGATATGAAAATCATTAAAAGCGATAAAGGCTACTTTGTATCAATGCCTTCTCGCCGCAAAAAGGATGGCTCATTCAAGGATATAGTTCATCCGTTGAATGCAGAAACTCGTCAAATGATTGAAGACAGAGTTATAGAAGAGTATAAAAAAGTTGTTCCTGAAGACGAATAAAAATTAGTTCAATCTGCTGTTGGGGCGTCGCCAAGTGGTAAGGCAACGGGTTTTGGATCCGTCATTCGGAGGTTCGATCCCTCCCGCCCCAACCATTCTTTTTTAATTGGGTTACATGCTTAAAAAAAAATTAGATCACGAAGAATTAACTTGTAAGGAGAGTTGTAAGACACGCGATCAGGGGCGGGGTGTCTTTATCGACGAAGAAAAATTCTTTAGAAATTCCGAAACATATGTTCATCCAACAGCTGTTCTTGGCGAAAACGTTGAGCTTGACGAAAATGTCAAAATTGGACCTTTTTGCGTTGTTGTTGGAAAAACTAAAATTGCCTCAGGTTCTCGTTTATATTCAAACGTTGTGATGGGCTTGCCAGCACAATACGTTGGTGTTAGAGATAGTCTGGGTGTTATCGAAATTGGTCACAACTGCGAATTTAGAGAATTTGCTACAGTCCATGCAGCAAAGGCTGTCGATGGGCAAACGAAAATTGGTAACAACTGTTATGTCATGTGTCATTCACATGTTGGACATGATGCTACGCTTGAGGACAATGTTATTTTGATTAACGGTGTCAATCTGGCTGGTCATGTTCATGTTGAAAAAAATGCGATTATTATGGCCGGTGCAGCAATGCATCAATTTTGCCGTGTTGGAAGTTTTACGGCAGTTGCTCCGTTTGGTGGAAGCCGTCAAGATTTGCCGCCGTTTTGCCTTTTTAATGAACAACCCGGAGCTTTTGCGGGTTTGAATGTTATAGGTCTTAAACGGGCTGGTTTTACTTCAAAAAACATAAATGCGTTAAAGCATTTAACTAATTTGTTTTATCAAAAAAAATTACCATTTCCTGATATTAAAAATTTGGCGCAGGTTGAGCCTGAATGGGGCCTGGAGCCTGTGGTTCAGCAATTTATGAATTTTGTTGAAAATAGTAAACGTGGCGTATCTCGTCGTTCTGTGCGCGATTCTGGAAAAGAACAGTCTAGCGACTTTTGAAAAGTGAAATTATGATTAAAATTGGTATAATCGGTCTTGGCCGTATGGGTGGTTATCACGCTTCAGCCAGCATGTTATTGAATAATGTTCAACTTGTTGGTGTTGCTGATCATAGCGAACAAAATTTACAAAAAATAACATCTCATGACGTTATCAAAAGCACTGATTACAATCAGTGGCTTGATCAGGTTGAAGGCGTTATAATCGCTACTCCAACAGATTTTCACTACTCAATCGCCAAAGATTGTTTGCAAAAAGGCAAGCATGTTTTGCTTGAAAAACCACTTACAAAAACTTTACAAGAAGCTGAAGAACTTTTTGAGATTGCCGCAAGCAAAGGACTTGCATTGCATGTTGGACACGTAGAACGTTTTAACGGCGCGGTCCAAGAATTGAAAAAAATTATAGACAAACCCCTCCTGATTGAAAGTCATCGCATGGGGCCTTTTGCTCCGCGTGTTCAAAAGGATAGCGTAGTTCTTGATCTTATGATTCATGATCTTGATATCATTTTGGGAATAGCTGGATCAAAGGTAAAGAGTCTTTCTGCGCAGGGCGCCAAAGTGTATACAGATTCTTGTGATTTGGCTGATGTGCAAATTGGTTTTGAAAATGGCATTATTGCCAACATAGTTTCAAGCCGTGCATCTCAGATCAAAAAACGTACAATGGCTGTACATCAGAAAGATGCCTTTATTAATTTAGATTTTTCTACACAAGATATTTCGATTTATAGACATACAAGCTCAAGTGTTCAAATGGGTTCAGACAGAATTAAATACAAACAAGAAACAACAATTGAACAGTTGTTTGTACACAAAGATAATCCTCTGAAGCTTGAGATACAGCATTTTGTTGAGTCTGTTAGAACTAAACAAAATTTAATCAATCCAGAGCAAGATTTACAAGCCCTGAGTTTGACCTACGAAATTGAAAGATTGTTAGGAATTAGGTGATTGCTGTTATCGCCGGGACCGGCACACTGCCGGTATTGGCCTGCAAAAAATTATTAGATCTTCATGAAGACTTTTTTGTTTTGTCTTTGTTCCCAGAAGATAACCTTGCTCTTTTGAAAGAGGTTGTCTTGAATGATTCTCAGATCATTGCTCAGCCATTTTATAAGGCTGGTCAAATGCTTGATTTGGTAAAGGAACGTGGCACAAAAAAAGTTCTTTTTATAGGAAAAGTTGATAAGCAGCATCTTTTACAACACATCAAGTTTGATTGGTTTGCGATTAAGCTTATGGCGTCTCTTGTAAACAAAAGTGATAGTTCGATCATGGAACGTCTCTTGGCTGAATTGCAGTCTCATGGAATCGATGTCATAAAACAAGATGAGGTTTTAGGTTCTCTTTTAGTACCTCCCGGTGTTTTGTGCGGTGAGCTTGATGAAAATTTGAAGGCCGATATCGAAATCGGAATGCACATTGCCACCCAGATGTCATGCTGCGATGTTGGCCAGTCTGTCGTTGTTAAAGACAAAATGATTTTGGCTGTAGAGGCAATTGAGGGTACTGATGCCTGTGTTAGACGTGGTATCAATTTAGGTAAATCTGGCGTTGTTGTTTGCAAGTCAGCCCGGCCAAGTCAGAACAGAAAATTTGATTTGCCAACCTTAGGTCCAGCATCATTGACTGGAATTGAAAATGGACAGGTCAAGGCTATTGTCTGGCTTTCAAAGTCTACATTTATTGCCCAAAAAGAAGATTTTATAAAAATGGCTCAAAGCTTGGGTATTACATTAGTTTCTGTTGAGTAATTAGCCTTAGTTCGATACCCCCCCCCTCATGCTTAGCTCATCTGTTCAATCAAACCTCGCTCATGGTGAGCCCAGCCTTCGATCAGACCCTTCAATCTTTCGACTATGCTCAGGACTAGGGCGAGCGGCTGGAAGTCGAACCACGACAAGCTAAGAGCGGCGGAAATTGTCAATGTTATAAACGTAGAAATTGATCTATTAATGTTTCAATTAGAAACAAATTACATGTTTTTTGCTCTAAGTGTAAAGTTGTATTTACACTTAGAGGCTCTATGTGTTAAGATGACTTTACACTTAGAGTGAAATTGTTTTGATAAAAGGGGATTTTTATGCTTGTAAAACGTTATTTTTGGCAAAAAATGATTCAGGACGCGTGGCTTGAACGAAGTATTGTTTGGCTTATGGGGGTAAGAAGGGTAGGCAAAACAAGCCTTTGTAAAAG
>Ga0172371_10006041_pt1 | contig 17757 bp, 11 predicted proteins | sample Lak12m_FD_114543 | JGI IMG/M metagenome (GOLD analysis project Ga0172371, IMG submission 114543) | Freshwater microbial communities from Kabuno Bay, South-Kivu, Congo - kab_022012_12m | ecosystem: Environmental > Aquatic > Freshwater > Lake | place: Democratic Republic of the Congo: South-Kivu...
CAGTACGACACCTGGTACGGGCCCGACGACCTGGGCGTCGCGCCGCTGTTCCGCACCGGCAGGGGCGTGGACGAGGATGGCGACGGTGACACCGACTACGTGCAGTGGTCCGACCCCTACGTCCGCGAGGAGAAGGCCGTCGACTGGGAGCTGGGCTGGTCGTGGCGCGCGGAGCGGCTGAGCTGGACGCTGAACGGCTACTGGATGGACTTCACGGACGAGATCGTCCCCTACGGGGCGGTCGACGACGAGGGCGCCGCGATCCGCGGCAACGCCGAGCGCACCCTGCACCGCGGTCTGGAGCTGGGCCTGACCGCGCGCCTGGCGGACCGTCACGAGCTGCGGGTGGCCGCCTCGCGCAGCTGGGACGAGTTCGACGCCTACGTCGCGACCCTCGATCCGGACAGCTGGGAGAGCGGCAGCTTCGACTATTCCGGCAACCCGATCCCGCTGTTCCCGCGCCACCTCGCGAGCGTCACCCTGGCCTCGGACTTCGGCGCCCTCGACACCCGCCTGCGGCTGCGCAGCGTGGGCCGCCAGCACCTGGACGCCACGGGCCGCGGCGAGCGCACGATCGACGGCTACGCGACCCTCGATGTCGGCGCGGGCCTGGATCTGGCCGATCTGGCGAGCGGCCTGCGCGGTGCGCGCTTCTCCCTGGACGTGCGCAACCTCCTGGACGAAGAGTACGAGACCAACGGCTACTGGTACGCTGGCCGGTACCTGATCCCCGCCGCCGGCCGCAGCTTCCAGTCGGGGGTGCGCTATGACTTCTGACGGCCCGGCGGGCGCGCTCGACGCGATCCTGCTGCCGAAACGCGGCCGGCGCGCCGTCGTGCTGGCCGACGGCGACCCCCCGCCGGCGCGCCTGCTGGCCGCGCACCTGGCGCTCGCCGACCTCTTCCTCTGCGCCGACGCGGCGGGCCGGCCCTACGCCACGCTGCCGCGCCTGCCGGACGCGATCGTGGGCGACCTCGACACCCTGGGCGCGGGCGTGCGCGACGTGCCGGACGGCGTGACGGTGCTGCGCGACGTGCATGAGGACACGACCGACGCGGAGAAGGCCCTGGCCTTCGCCCTGAACAACGGCTGCCCCGAGGCCGTGCTGCTGGGCGCCGGCGGCGGCCTGCTCGACCACGCCCTGCACAACGCGCTGCTGCCGGAGCGCTGGGCCGGCCGGCTGCGCCTGCTGCTGGCGGACGCCGGGACGGCGGCGGTGCGGGTGGGCGCGGGCGAGTCCTTCGCCTGGGACCTGCCCCCCGGCACCGCGCTCTCGCTGCTGCCGCTGCCGGGCGGCGCGCGCGGCGTCGCCTGCGAAGGCGTCCGCTACTTCCTGCGGGACGCCGTGGTGGACGGCGGCGGCGCGGCCACCATCTCCAACGAGGTCGTCGCGGGGCCCGTCCGTCTGACGGTGGGCGAAGGCTCGCTGCTGCTGATCGTGCGGCGGGGCGCCGACGCCCCATGATCCTCGTCGTCGCCTACGCCCTGTTCCTGGCCTACGCGGTGCTGCGCCTGTTCCGCGCGCCGGCCCGCGACGAGACCGATTACCTGCTCGCCGGCCGGCGCCTGACCCTGCCCGCCTTCGTGGCGACCACGGTCTCGACCTGGTACGGCGGCATCCTGGGCGTCGGCGAGTACGCCTGGACCTACGGCGTCAGCAACTGGCTCGTGTTCGGGGCGCCCTACTACCTCTACGCCCTGGTCTTCGCGCTGGTCCTGGCCGGCCGTGCGCGCCGCGGGCGGGCGCTGACCATGCCCGACCTGCTGCAGGAGCGCTACGGCACGCGCGCCGCGGCGGTGGGCGCGGGCGCGATCTTCGTGATGACGGTGCCGGCCCCCTACGTGCTGATGATGGGCGTGCTGGTCGAGATGGCCCTGGGCTGGCCGCTGTGGCTCGGCGCCGTGATCGGCATGGTGCTGTCGGTGGGCTACGTGGTGCGCGGGGGCCTACGCGCGGTGGTCGGCACCGAGATCGTGCAGTTCGTCCTGATGTTCCTGGGCTTCCTGGTGCTGGTGCCGGTGTGCGTCGCGAAGTTCGGCGGCTGGGATTTCCTGCGTGACGCGCTGCCGCCGCAGCACCTGACCTGGCACGGCGGCCGCGGCTTCCAGGCCGTAGCGATCTGGTACGTGATCGCGGCCTCGACCCTGGTCGAGCCCGCCTTCTACCAGCGCTGCTGCGCCGCGCGCGACGAGCGCACGGCCCGGCGCGGGCTGCTCGTCTCGATCCTGTTCTGGGTCTTCTTCGACTTCCTGACCACCACCTCCGGCCTCTACGCGCGCGCCGTGCTGCCGGGCCTGGAGGATCCCGTGGCCGCCTTCCCGCGCCTGGCGGCCGCGGCCCTGCCGCCGCTGCTGCAGGGGCTGTTCCTGACCAGCCTGCTGGCGACGATCATGTCCACGGTGGATTCCTACGCCTTCATCGCCGCCATCACCGGCGGCCGCGACGTCTGGCTGCGCCTGCGCCGAGGCGGCTCTCCCGTCGACGACCCCCGCACCACGAGCGCGGTGCGCGTCGGCCTGCTGGCGACGTCCGTCCTGGCCGTCGCCCTGGCCCTGTGGTCGGGCTCGGTGATCGGGCTGTGGCACCACCTGGGCAGCGTGGGCACGCCGATCCTGCTGCTGCCGATCACCCTCGGCTACACGCGCTGGCGCCCGCGGCCCGGCCGCGCCACCGCCGCGATGCTCGCCGCCGGCGCCGTCTCGCTGGGCTGGCTGGCGCTGGGGCGCGGCGGGCCGTGGCTCGAGGTCGAGCCCATCTTCCCGGGGCTGCTGGTGTCGGCGGGCGTGCTGCTGCCGGGCCTGCGGCGCGGCTAGAACAGCTTGCGCGACTAGAACAGCTTGTACGTCACCCCGAACCCGAAGATCTCGCGCCACCGTCCGCTGTCGGAGATCTCCCGGTCGTAGAGCCACTCCAGGAACAGCGTGGTCTGGATGTACTTGGAGACCTGCGCCGAGAACTTCGTCTCCAGGGCGGCGTCGGTGCCCTGCCAGTCGTCGCCGTACGTCTCGTCGAGGTTGCTGGTGACGGCCTGGAAGACCCGCAGCTTCGAGACGACGTTCAGCTGGGGGTTGAAGGTGTGCGTCAGGTCGGAGACCCACTCCAGCCCGGCGTCCTGGACCGTCGCGACCCGGTAGGCCGTGCGCTGGCGCACGCCGAGGCCGACGCGGGTCGACAGGTCGGTCGTCTCGTTCTTGACCAGCTGCCGGCCGAGACCTGCGGACTCGGTCAGCAGGGCCGGCGTCAGCGGATGGTCATTGCCGTCGTGGAACTGGGTCTCGGCCGCGAACGCCGCGTACGGCGTGATCGGGTGCTCGACGCCGAAGCGCAGCAGCGATTCGAGGAAGATGCGGTCGGTCGACTTCAGCGGCGAGGACCACACCTTGCCGGCGACGGTCTCCTTCTCCTGGTGGGTCTGGCCATAGGTGAGCTTCAGCGTGTTCTTCCAGTTCGTCGACGCGCTGAGGTCCTTCTGCGCCGCGACGTCGCCGCTGAAGGTCCAGACCACCGTACCCAGCTCGCTGCCGGCCCAGGATCCGCTGTACCCGCTCTGGCTGAACATCAGCCCCAGGTCCGCCGACTTCTGCCACTCACCGGCCGCCGCCACCGTCACCGCGCACAGCGACCACGCCGCGATCAGAACGAGCTTCGACTTCACGACCAACCTCCAGGGTGCGATCCATGGCCTCACCGTTTCCGGCGCCGATACTAATGACGGTCGACGACCTGCGCAACCGCCGAAGGACCCGGCGACGGGCGCGGGCCCGTCCCGGGCCGGCTCAGAGCGGCGCGCGCCGCAGCGGCATCGTCATGCAGCGCGGCCCGCCCCCGCCGCGGGGCAGCTCGGAGCCGGGCAGGACGATCGCGCAGCGGCGGTGGCTAGCGGGATCGACGCGTCCCTCGGCCACGTCGCGGGCCTCGACGACCGCGAAGCCGTGGCGGTCCAGCTCCTCGACCGTGTGGACGTTGCGCGCGTAGACGATCACGCGCCCCGGCGCCAGCGCGAAGCTGTTGGTGCCGGAGTGCCACTGCTCGCGCTCCTGGAGCCAGGGATCGGTGTGGCCGCCGCAGGCCACCGGCTCGAGGTCCAGCCCGAGCCGGCGCAGGCAGTCCAGCAGGTGCTCGTCCTCGCGGATCGAGACGACGCGCCCCCCCTCGACGCGCAGGTGCACCGTGCGCAGGCGCGACGGCCCCGTGATCACGGGCTCGTAGACCAGGCAGGCGTCGCGGTCCAGGATGGTGAAGACCATGTCGAGGTGGATGAACGACTCCGGCGCCGCCGGCAGCTCCTGCACCACGACGTCGAAGCGCCCGCGGGTTTCACGCAGCCGCTCGACGACGAAGTCGACCGCCTGCGGCGAGGTGCGCTGGCCGAGACCGAAGATCAGCAGGTCCTCGCGCGCGACCAGCACGTCGCCGCCCTCCAGCTTCAGGGCGGCGCCGACCGGCGGCTCCGGCTCGACGATGTGCGTACGCAGGCCCGGGTGGCACCGCAGCACCGCCTCGAGGATCACCGCCTCGCGCTCGCGCACCGCGCTGGCCATGCGGCCGACCAGGACGCGGTCGCCGACCACGGCCGCCGCGTCGCGCATGAAGAACAGGTTGTGCAGGGGGCGCAGGGCGTGGCGCTCGGCGCTGAGGTGGTCGGTCAGCGACGCCGGCTCCAGGGCGATGCCCTCCACGAGGCGCCGCGCCAGCTCGGCGGCGGGCAGCGCCGCCAGGACGCCCTCTAGCCGGTCGACGCCCTCGCGCGCGCAGATGCGACGCAGCAGCGCGGCGCGCGCCGCCTCGTCGGCGAGCACGTCCGCCAGCAGCTCGTCCACGTGCAGGACCCGCGCGCTGCGGGCCAGCACCCCTTCCAGCACGGCGTACTCGGCCGCGGCCTCCTGCAGGTTGAGGATGTCGCTGTAGAGCGCCCGCTCGGCGTTCTGCGGCGTCATGTTCTCGATCTCGGGGCCCGGCCGGTGCAGCAGCACCGCCTCCAGCCCGCCGATCTCGGAGTCCACCGCCACCTGGATCCTGTCGCTCATCACGTGCTCCCTTCAGGTGGTGCCAGAGTAAGCCGGTGCCGCGGGACGGCAAATCGAAAAGCGGAGCGCCGGCCCACAGCGACCGGCGCTCCGCCTGCCCTCACCTGCCGGAAGCGGATTATCGATAGAGGACCTTCACGCCGCCCCAGGTGGCGTCCTCGTTGCCGACGTAAGTGCCGGCCTCGATGGCGGCGGCGTCGAGCCGCGCTTCGGGCCAGGCCACGATTTCCATGTCGTCGTCCTGGCTGGCGACCAGGGCCAGGCCGACCTGGACGGGGCCGTCCAGCAGGAACGCCCAGTTCGCCACGGCGGTGCCGCCGATGGTCAGGAACGGCGTGCTGAGGTCGAAGGCGCCGGTCAGCGGCATCGTCACGGCCCACAGGAAACCGCCCTGGGGGTCGGGCACGAAGGCGACCAGATCGGCGACCCAGTCCACGAGGACGCCGTCGCCATCGCGACGCTGGCCGTTGAAGGCCTCGCCGGTCCAGTGGATCGACAGGTCGGCGATCGAACCGACCTCGGGCGCGAGGGTGAAGGTGGTGGTCCGGGCGCTCTCCCCGAACCTCGCGACGTACGTCCCGTCGAGATCCGTCAGGGGGATGACCAGGGGATCGGCCAGCGCGGGCACGGCGGCGATCAGGCAGAACAGCAGCAGCAGGCGCAAGGTTGTCATGTCGGTCTCCCGGTTCGCGACGGCGAGGAGGCATGACCGGCACACCTGGCCGGTCTCCATGTCAATAATTATACCATCGTCAGATTTATTGATCAATAGTGATTATTGCAATAAGACGGCGGAGTTTTGCCAGGCGGGGAGCGGGAGGCGGCAGGCGGTCCGGGTCGCACAACAGATCATGTAAGTGATTCCATGCCAATGGGATGTGATCGCGGAAGGCTCGCTTGCCCTTGACGTTCGACAAGAACGCGAAGGCGCCCAGGGCCTGCATGACGCGCTGCAGCCCGGCCAGGGTCGCCGCACGGAGCAGGTCCGATTCGGCGCGCGGGGCGGGACCGCCGGCGGCGACGCTCGCCCGCCGGAAGCGTTCCAGGAGTTCGCCGCGCAGGTCGTCGCCGAGATCGACGTAGGCGTCGCGCAGCAGGGACATCAGGTCGTAGGCGCAGGGTCCGAGCCGCATCCCCTGCACGTCGACCAGCCGGACGCGTCCGTCGCGCATCAGGAGGTTGCGCGACTGGAAGTCGCGGTGCATCAGCGCGCGCGGCTGCGCCGCCACGGCGTCGGCCAGCGCGGCGAACTCGTCGTCGAGCCCGGCCAGGTCCCCCGCGGGCACGCCGCGATCCTCGAGCAGGAACCGGCGCCGGAAGTAGGCGGTCTCGGCCAGGAGGTCCTCGCGGCCGAAGACGCGGTCGCGCGCCGCGGGGCAGGCGGCGCTGCGGGCCGTGCCCCGCGACTGCAGTTCGGCCAGCAGGTCGACGACCGGGCCGTACAAGGCCGCGCGGTCGGCGCCCGGGGCGTGCGCGAGCCGGTGCAGCGAATCGTCGCCGAGATCCTCCATCAGCGCGGCGCCGTCCTCGCGGTCGGCGCCGAGCACGGCCGCGCCCCCGAGTCCTTCCGCGTGCAGGAAGGCGGCGACCGACACCGCGCGGTCGAACTCGGGATCGCGGGGGCGGTCCTTCATGAGCACGGCGCTGCCGCCGTCCCGGCGCAGACGCCAGAAGCCGCGGTCGGAGCCCTCGGGCGCGAGGCGCGTGACGTCGGCGTCGCCCCAGCCGCCGGCCCGCACCACCGGCAGGGCCGCGACGGCGGCGGCGGCCGCATCGGCATCGGCGGGGTCATCCAGGGCGAGCAGCGCCTCGAGGTAGCGGCCGGGCGTCCCCAGGTCGGACCAGCGCAGGTCGGCCGGCGCGACGCCGCGCACCGCTGCAGGTTCGCGCCCGATCCACGACAGCAGCGCGTCGGCGAGCGCGCCGGGGCCGTCGGGCAGAGCGTCGAGGAAGCGCGCCGCCAGCACCGCGACGCCGGTGTAGGTAAGGGAGCGGTCGCCGGCGCGCGCGGCCGCGCCGGCGCGGCCGCCGAGGTCGCGCACGATCCCGTCGCCGCCCAGCAGCACGGAGTTGACGGGCGGCCAGTCGGCGAGCAGCAAGGTCGCGGCCGCGCCCGTGGCGAGGTGGTCCGCGACGAGGGCGCCGAGGTCGGTGTCGGCTTCCACGTCGCCGTTGTGCAGCAGGACGTGCGGCTCGTCGCGGAAGAACGCCCGCGCGTTCGCGATCCCGCCGGCGGTGCCCAGGATGTCCGGCTCGATGAAGACGCGGATCTCGTCGAACCCGTCCAGGGCCCGCGACGCGTCCGCGATCCGCGGCGGCAGGTGGTGGGCGTTCACGGCGAGGCGCCGCGCACCGGCGCCGTGCAGCCGCGCCGCGATCCGCGCCAGCAGGGTGCGGCCGCCGAGCTGCACCAGCGGCTTGGGGGTCGTGTCGGTCAGGGGGCGCAGGCGCGTGCCGAGCCCCGCGGCCAGGATCATGGCGCAGCGGACGTCGGGGGCGGGCTCAGTCATCGTCGCGCAACTCCCGCAGCTCGTCCTCGAAGCGCCGCAGCTCCCCGCTCCAGCCGGCGACGAGCTCGCGCGGGTCGGCGCCGGCGTCGACACCCTCGCGCAGCCCGCGGCCGCCGGCCAGGATGTCGATGGGCGGCTTCACCGTCTCGTACTCGTACGGCGGCTCCTTCCAGCGGAACTCGTCCGGCCACAGCGCGCGCGCCGCGCAGAGGACGGCGACCGCGGTCAGGACGGGGCGGAATTCGCGGCGGTCGGTCACGTGCAGCTGCAGGCCGCCGCACAGACGGCCCTGGTGCTTCTGGAAGGTGGGTTCGAAGTGCAGGGGGCGCAGCCGCAGGCCCGGCAGGTCGTAGGCGTCCAGCCGGTCGGCGAGCCGCTCGGGCGCGAGCCACGGCGCGCCGAAGATCTCGAAGGGCCGCGTCGTGCCCCGGCCCTCGGACATCAGGGTGCCCTCGAGCAGGCACATGCCGGGGTAGACGGCGGCGGTGTCCAGCGTGGGCATGTTCGGGGACGGCAGGACCCAGGACAGGCCGGTCTCGTCGAACCAGGCGGCGGGATCCAGGCCGCGGCAACCGATCACCGCGAGGTCGACGTCCAGGCCGCGGCGGCGGCGGAAGAGCCGGGCCAGCTCGCCGATCGTCAGGCCGTGGCGCATGGGCAGCGGTTCGAGGCCGACGAAGGAGCGGTAGTCCGGGTCCAGCACGTTGCCCTCGCGGGCGTTCCCCAGGGGGTTCGGGCGGTCCAGCACCAGGACCGACCGGCCCTGCTCGGCGCACGCCTCGAGGCACAGCAGCATGGTCCAGATGAAGGTGTAGTAGCGCGCGCCGACGTCCTGCAGGTCGATCACCAGCAGGTCGACGTCCGCGAGCATCGCCGCGGTGGGCTTGCGGTGCTCGCCGTAGAGGGAGTGGGCCGGCAGGCCGGTCGCCGGGTCGGCGAAGCCGCGCCACTCGACCATGTTGTCCTGGGTCTCGCCGCGCAGACCGTGCTGGGGGCCGAGCAGGCAGCGCAGGTCCGCGCCGACGGCCGCACGCAGCAGGGGCGCGGCGTGACGCAGGCGGCCGTCCACCGAGGCGGGGTGGCAGAGCAGGCCGACGCGCCGCCCGCGCAGCGGCGCGAAGTCGCGCTCGACCAGGACGTCGAGACCGGTCAGGATGGCGTTGCGGGACATGTCGCCGCCTCGGCTGGAGTTCGGCGCCAGTGTAGGCGGCGGGCGTGCAACTGTCGAGGCGCGGTTGCGTAACCGTCCCTCGCCGGCGCCGGTCCCGGCCCGGTCCCACTTCCGAGAGAGGCGGCCCCCCATGCGCACCCCCCTGCTGCGGATCATGCTCTTCGTCGTTTGCTGCGGCGCCGGCGGCCTCGCCGCCGCGACGGATCTCGTCACCGCTCCCGCGCCCCCCGTCGCACGGGTCGAGCCGCACGTCTTCCGGGAGTTCGGCGGCGAGCGCGTCGACGACTACTACTGGCTCAACCGGCGCGAGGACCCCGCGGTGATCGCCTACCTCGAGGCCGAGAACGCCTACGCCGAGTCGGTGCTGGCGCCCACGGCCGCCCTGCAGGAGACGCTCTTCGCCGAGATCACCGGGCGCATCAAGAAAGACGACGACACGGTCCCCTACCTCGACCGCGGCCACTGGTACTACGCGCGCTTCGCCGAGGGTCAGGAGTACCCGGTCTTCTGCCGCCGGGCGGACGCGCCGGGCGCGGCCGAGCAGGTGATGCTGGACGTGAACGCCCTGGCCGAGGGCCACGCCTTCTTCCAGGCCCGCGGCACGACGGTCAGCTCCGGCGGCGGCGTGCTGGCCTGGGCCGACGATGCGGTCGGGCGACGCCTCTACACGATCCGCTTCAAGGACCTGGCGACCGGCACCGTCCTGCCCGACGCCATCCCCAACGCCAGCGGCAACCACGTCTGGGCCGAGGACGACCGCACCCTCTTCTACACCAAGAAGGATCCGGGCACCCTGCGCTCCTACCAGGTCTGGCGCCACACGCTGGGCGAGGATCCCGTCCGCGACGTCCTGGTCTACCAGGAGGACGACGAGACGTTCGCCGTCGGCGTCGGCAAGACGAAGTCGCGCCGCTACGTGCTGATCACCTGCTACCAGTCGGTGAGCACCGAGGTCCGCTACGTGGCGTCCGACCGCCCCCGCGACGGGTTCCGCGTCTTCCAGCCCCGCGAGCGGGACCACGAGTACTCCGTCGACCACCTGGGCGACACGTTCTTCGTGACCACCAACTGGCGGGCCCGCAACTTCCGGCTGATGACCGCCGCGGAAGCCGCCACCGGCAAGGAGAGCTGGCGCGAGCTGCTCCCCCACCGCGAGGACGCGCTGCTGCAGGGGGTCGAGCCGTTCCGCGACTGGCTGGTCGCCAGCGAGCGGCGCGACGGCCTGACCCGGCTGCGCGTGCGCGTCTGGCCGGGCGGCGACGGGACCTGGGAGGATCTCGACTTCGGCGAGCCGGCCTACGTCGCCTACCTCGGCGTGAACCGCGAACCCGACACCGACGTGCTGCGCTTCGGCTACGAGTCCCCCACCACGCCCTTCTCGACCTACGACTACGACATGCGCGCGCGCCGCAAGACCCTGCTGAAGCGGGACGAGATCCTCGGCGGCTTCGACCCGGCCGACTACGCCTGCGAGCGCCTTGCGATCGAGGCCCGCGACGGCGCGCGGGTGCCCGTCACCCTGGTGCACCGCCGCGACTTCCCGCGCGACGGCACGCGCCCGCTGCTGCTCTACGGCTACGGCTCGTACGGTTCGAGCACCGAGCCCGACTTCGACTCGGCGCGTCTCAGCCTGCTGGACCGCGGCTTCTGCTACGCCATCGCGCACGTGCGCGGCGGCGACGAGCTGGGCCGCCGCTGGTACGAGGACGGCAAGCTGCTGAACAAGATGAACACCTTCGAGGACTTCATCGACTGCGGGCGCGCGCTCGCGGCGGCGGGCTACGCCGACCCGCGGCGGCTCTACGCCATGGGCGGCAGCGCCGGCGGCCTGCTCGTGGGCGCGGCGCTCAACCTGGCGCCCGACCTGTTCGCGGGCGTCGTGGCGCAGGTGCCCTTCGTCGACGTGGTCACCACCATGCTCGACGAGTCGATCCCCCTGACCACCGCCGAGTACGACGAGTGGGGCGACCCCCACGACGAGGCGGCCTACCGCTGCATGCTGGCCTATTCGCCCTACGACAACGTCGCGGCCGTGCCCCGCCCCCACCTGCTGGTCACCGCCGGGCTGCACGACTCCCAGGTGCAGTACTGGGAGCCGGCGAAGTGGGTCGCCAAGCTGCGCCGCCTGAAGGCCGACGACCGCCGCCTGCTGCTGGTCACGAACATGGAGGCAGGACACGGCGGCGCCTCGGGCCGCTTCCAGCGGCACCGCGAGACGGCGCGGGAGTACGCCTTCCTGCTGGATCTGGCGGGGATGGCGAGGTAGGTGGCGGCGGCACGGCCGGACGGATGCGGTCAGACGGGAGCGACGATCCGGTTCTCCGTTTCGACCCGGTTGCGCCCGGCGCCCTTGGCCCGATAGAGGGAGCCGTCGGCGAGCCGGATCAGGTCGTCGACCGTGTCCCCCGGCGCCGGCACGAGCGTGCCGCCGCCGATGCTGACGGTCACCGGAACCCGCTTCCCGTCGACCGTGAACTCCATGTCCGCCACCGCCAGCCGCACGCGCTCGCCGAAGGCGGCGAGCTGGTCGGGAGCCGCGTCGGGGATGATCACGGCGAACTCCTCGCCGCCGTAGCGGGCGGCGTAGTCGGTCGTGCGCCGGGCCGACTCGTCGATCGTCTTGGCCACCGCCACCAGGCAGTCGTCGCCGACGAGGTGGCCGTAGGTGTCGTTGAAGTTCTTGAAGTGGTCGATGTCGATCATCAGCAGGGAGAGCGGCTCGCCCTCGCGCTGCGCCCGCCCGAACTCCAGCTCCAGCCGCTCGTCGAACGCCCGCCGGTTGCAGATGCCCGTCAGCCCGTCGAAGTGGTTGCGCAGGTCCAGCTCCTCGTTGGCCTGGGCGAGCTCGCGCATCATGTTCTGCAGCTCGGAGGTGCGCAGCTGGACCTCCTGCTTGAGCACGCGGTTGGCTTCCTCCTGCATCCGCAGCACCTCGGCCTGGGCCGCCCGGCGCGCCTGCTTGTGCTCCCGGAAACGGCCGGCCAGCGCGAGGGACAGCAGCATCGCCTCGGCCGCGAGGCCGAACAGGGGGCCGTTCTCGGTGACGAACGTGCGCGGCAGCAGGCCGAACTTGCTGGCGATCATCAGCATGGTGCCGAGCAGGAACGTCAGCCAGGCCGCCACGAACCAGCGGGCCGAACTCCCGCCGACGCGCCACTGGCGCAGGCCGCCCCAGGCGATGACGGCCGCGCTGACGACGGCCGCCACCAGCACCGGCCGCATGATCATCGCGTAGGGCAGCAGGCAGCTCGCGGCCAGGCCGGCCAGGCCGGCCAGCGTCCCGGCGCGGAACAGGCGCGAACAGCGCGGCGACAGCTCGCGCAGGCCCAGCAGGTCGTGGGCGAAGATGAAGGCGCTGCCCGTGGCCGCGGCGACGAACAGGGCCGGCGCCCGCTCCTGCAGCCACGGCCAGTGCGGCCACAGGTACTGGTAACCCAGCCCCTGCAGGCCGGCCATCAGGCCCAGGAACGAGCCCATGTGCACGACGAAGGCGAGGTGCAGGCGTTCGCGCAGCACGACGAACAGGAAGGCGTTGTACAGCACGACCAGCAGCATCGCGCCGTAGAAGAAGCCGAAGAACGCGTAGCGGTCGGTCTCGGACCGGAAGTAGGCGTCGGCGTCCCACAGCGCCAGCGGCACCTGCAGCGAGCTGTTCGAGCGCACCCGCAGCAGGTAGGTCGCCCCGTCGGCCGTCGTCGGCGCGAGCGGGAACAGGAAGTGGCGGTGCGGCAGCGGGCGGCGGGCGAACGGCTCGCGGTCGCCGGCCCTGCCGGCCGCGACCGGGAGGCCGGCCTCGACGGCGTAGAGCTCGATCTCGTCGAGCAGCGGGTAGGAAACCACGAGCAGAGCCTCGTGCCGCACCCGGACTTCGGGTGCGAGGCGGAAGGCCACCCATATCTCGCGGTCCGTGTAGCCGAAGTTGGGGATGCCGGGGGCGATGGGCAACCAGGCGGCGGCGGCGGCGTCGTAGACGAGCAGCCCCTGGTCCAGCGCGACGTGGTCGGCGCCGGCGTCGAAACCGAACGCGTCGCCCTCCCATCCGACCGGCACGGGCGGCACGGCGTCGGCGACGGCGGGGGCCGCCAACAGCGACAACGAGCACAACAGCAAGATCCGCAACGACATCGTGTACCTGCTCACCGTTCGGGCCGACAGCAGTCGCAGGTGGATACACGCTCGTTATCGGCTCGCCGGGATCGGGGTTGAGCCCGATCGGCGCCGTCAGTCCGGAGGCTGGTTGCGGACCAGCTCGCGGAAGCTGTCGAGCGGGGCGTTGTCCGGGTCCATCAGCGCCGCCTCGTCCAGGGCCAGCAGGGCCTGCTCGCGGTGGCCGGCGTCCAGGCAGATCAGGGCGGCGCGCGACCACAGCGCCGGATCGTCGCAGACGGGATCCCCCGGCGCCAGTTCGCCCGCGGCGAGCCGGCCGACCAGGGACAGGGCGCGGTCGGTGCTGCCCAGGGCGCGGTCCGCTTCCAGCAGCATCTGCCGCTCGAGCGGCGCGAGGTCCCGCAGCCAGAGGCGGGCAAGCAGCTCCTGCAGGTCGGCGTGGCGTCCGGCCTTCAGCAGCGCGGCGGCCAGGTCCTGCCGCAGCTCCGGCGTCGGCGACCGCATGTAGCGCGAAGCCAGGCTGTCGGCAAGCACCACCTGGTCCACGCCCGCGTCCCCGGACAGGGCGATCCCCAACGCGTCGCGGGCCGGCAGGTGCGCCGGGTCGCGACCCGCGCGCAGCCCGGCGGCCGTGCTGTCGGCGGCCGCGCCCAGCCTGGCGGCCGTCTCGCGCCCGCCGCTGCGCAGCAGGGACGACTGGGCCGCCTGCATCATCTCCAGGGCGTCCGCGTTGCCGGGCTCCAGCCGGACGGCGACGCCCAGGTCGCGGCACGCCTCTTCCCAGCGTCGCAGCTCGAGGTGGTGCAGCCCGCGGTTGTACCAGCCGCTGATCTCGTAGGGGTCGAGGTCGATGGCGCGATCGAGGACCGAGTCCGCCTCGGCGTGGCGGCCCAGCTTGGCCAGCGCGACGCCGTGGGTGCGCCAGGCGCCGGCCAGGCCGGGCTCCAGGGCGACGGCCTCCTGCAGGCAGAGCTGCGCCTCGGCGGCCTGGCGCCGGTTCAGCAGGATCGTGCCCAGCACGAGGCTGGTCGCGGCATCGCCGCGGCCTTCGGCCGCCAGGGCGGCGCGCGCGGCGCGCAGGTCCGCCAGCGCCTCCTCGTCCTCGCCCAGGTAGTAGTGCATGCGCCCGCGCAGGGCCTGCGCCAGCGTCGGGCGGTCGTGCTTGCGCATGCAGATCGACAGGGCTTCGACGACGACCCGGCCGCGGCGGGGCCGGCGCGCCTCGTCGTCGAGCGTCCAGTAGCGGGCCATGGAGTTGGCGGCGAAGGCGAAGAGCGAGCCCGCGAGGTAGTGCTCGCCCCAGGCCAGGTAGACCGGGACCGTGGGCGAGGGCTCGCCGAGGATCACCGGGGGCACCGAGCAGCCCTCGTAGGGGAAGAAGGCCAGCAGCGGGAAGCGTCCCTTCAGGGAGCGCGCGTAGGTGGCATCGGCTTCGGCGTCGCTGCCGACCGTGTCCAGGATCAGGGCCACGTCGTTCCAGTACCGCGTCGACTGCTGCACCGCGCGGTAGGCGTAGATCTCGCCGAGGGCCTTGCGGGCGAAGGCCGGCTCGCCGATGGCGAACCAGGCCATCGCTTCGATCCAGTTGTTGCCGTGGCTGCCCGCGGCCATGCCGTAGCCGTAGCGGGGGTACCGCAGCGGCGGCATCTCCTTCGCCACGGCGACGGCCTCCTGGAAGCGGCCGGCCCCGGCCAGCAGCAGGCCGCGCAGCAGCTGGCCCCGGTCGCCCCCCCCCGCCGCGGACATCCCGTCCCCGCGCTCGAGCAGGGCGAGCCCCTCCTCCCAGCGCGCCGTGTCCCGGCACAGCCAGGCGTGGGCGTGGGAGATCCCTCCCGCGGTCTCGGCGCGTCTCTCCAGCCTGGGATCGTGGGGGCAGGCCTGCCAGGCGGCCGTGTAGGCGGCATCGGCACGCGACCAGTCGCCGTACTGGGTGAGGTAGCTGCCCATCCAGTACCAGGCCTCGGTGCAGGCGGGGTCGATCTGCACGGCGCGCTGCAGGATCGGCATCATGCGGTCGAGGTCATCGACGGTCAGGCGGCCGTCGGCGAGCAGCCCGTTCCCGTCGAAGAAGTCGAGGGCGACGCCGCTGCGGCGCAGCAGGCTGGGGATGTCCTGATGCCACCGGTGGAACCGCGCCAGTTCCTCGTCGGCAAGCCGGCGACGATGTTCCTGGTCCGCGACGGGCAGGGCCCGGAAAGCGGCGAGATCGAGCGGCGCGACCTCGGCGGCGATCGCCGGCGTTCCGTCGGTGAACGGCGGCGGCGGCGCCGTGCTGCGGCAGCCGGCGACCAGGATCAGGACGAGGACGCCCGCGATGGTGGACGGAAGCCGCATGTCATGCTCCTGGCGATGGGATGGTCATGGCGCCGAGGGATCGCCGTCGATGATGATTGAACGTAGGGAGAACGCCGCGGCGCCGCCACTCAATCCGCGCCCCCGTCCACCAGCTGCCAGAGGTACCAGGCCGCCAGCGAGCGGTACGGGGCCCAGCGCTCGCCGATCGCCGCCATCGCCTTGGCCCTGGGCGTCTCGGCGAGGCCGAGGTGCTGCTGCACGCCCTTCTGCAGGCCCAGGTCGTCGACCGGCCAGACGTCGAGTCGTCCGAGGTGGAAGATCAGCATCATCTGCGCGGTCCAGACTCCGATGCCCTTGACGGTGCAGAGCGCGGCGGTCGCCTGCGCGTCGTCGAGGCGGCGCAGCGCGCGCAGGTCGAGCCGGCCGTCGTCGAGGCGCGCGCCGAGGTCGCGCAGGTAGCCGAGCTTCTGCGAGGAGAGGCCGGCGCCGCGCAGCTCCGCGTCGGACAATTGCGACAATTCCCGCGGCGAGGGGAACGCGTCGCCCGGCGTGAGCGCGCGCACCCGTCTGGCGATGGTGGCGGCGGCCTTCAGGGCGAGCTGCTGGTGCACGATGCTCGTGACCAGCACGTCGTAGGGGTCGCGCTTGTCGCCGAAGGCCGGCAGGTAGGGGCCGGCGCGGCGGATCACGCGGCCCAGCGCGCGGTCGCTGCGCGCCAGGTGGTCCATGCCCGCCTGGTGGCGCGGGCTGAGCACGACCCCCTCGCGGTGCAGCAGCCGGACCTTGAGGTCGGTGCCGCCGGGGGCCGAGAAGCCGCCCAGCGCGCCGCCCGCCGCCAGCACGCGGTGGCAGGGCACCAGCAGCGGCAGCGGGTTGCGGGCCATGACCGTGCCGACGGCGCGCGAGGCCCCGGGCGAACCGGCGCGCTTGGCGAGCTGCGCAAAGCTCACCGTCGCGCCGGGCGGGACCCGGCACAGGGCGCGCGAGACCTTGCGCGCGAAGGGCGGCAGGCGCTCGAGGTCCAGGGGCACGTCCCGGAAGTCGTCGGGCTTGCCGGCCAGGTGGGCGCGCACGCGGCGCGCGAGGTCGCGCACGGCGGCCGGGGGCCGCGCCGGGTACTCGCGGCCGGGCGCGGCGCGTTCCAGCAGCTCGCGCACGGCGGCCTCCGAACGATCGGGCAGGGCCAGGGCATCGACGCCGCGGCGCGTCCAGGTCAGGCCCCAGGGGCCGAGTGCGGAGTCGAAGACGGCGGCGCCGGGGGCGAGGTCTCGGAACATGTGGCCTCCGATATCGGGACGCGGCGCGGTAGCCCGGCCGCGGGCGATGGGTTAGCTTGTGGGTCGGCTCGACCGCGCGCATCGTACCCCGGCGGGTCGCGCGGGCGCAACCCGGACCCCGCAGCGGTGGAGATCGCAGATGAGCGCGACGACGGCCCCCCACCTGTTCGCACGACCGCCGCACCGGCCCGACCTGGCGCCGGCCCCGGTGCTGCCGATGTCGCGGCCCGAGATGGAGGCGCTCGGCTGGGACAGCTGCGACGTCGTGCTGGTGACCGGCGACGCCTACGTCGACCACCCCAGCTTCGGCATGGCCCTGGTGGGCCGCCTGCTGGAGGCGCACGGCTTCCGCGTCGGGATCATCGCCCAGCCCGACTGGCACTCGGCGGAGCCGTTGCGCGCCCTGGGCCGGCCGAACCTGTTCTTCGGGATCTCGGCCGGCAACATGGACTCGATGGTCAACCGCTACACCGCCGACCGCAAGGTGCGCAGCGACGACGCCTACAGCCCCGGCGGCGAGGGCGGCCGGCGGCCCGAACGCTCGGTGCTGGTCTACGCCCAGCGCGCGCGCGAGGCGTACAAGGACGTGCCCGTGGTGGTCGGCGGCATCGAAGCCAGCCTGCGCCGCATCGCCCACTACGACTACTGGTCCGACAAGGTGCGCCGCTCGGTGCTGCCCGACGCCAAGGCGGACCTGCTGCTCTACGGCAACGCCGAGCGCGCCGTCGTGGAGCTGGCGCACCGCCTGGCCGCCGGCGAGCCCATCGCGACGATCACCGACCTGCGCGGCACCGCCCACCTGCGCCGCGGGATCCCCGACGGCTGGCTGGAGCTGGACTCGACCGGGATCGACGAACCGGGCCCGCCGTGCGTCCATCCCTATCCCTACGCCGCGGAGCCCGACTGCGCGAGCGCGCCGGCCCCCGGCACGGCGCCGCGCCCCGAACCGCACCGCGGCCGCCTCGACCGCGCCCGCACCGTCATCCGCCTGCCCGCCTTCGAGCAGGTGGCGGCCGATCCGGTGCTCTACGCCCATGCCTCGCGCGTCTTCCACCTGGAGACCAACCCGGGCAACGCCCTGTCCCTGGTGCAGCGGCACGGCGACCGCGACGTCTGGCTGACGCCGCCGCCGGTCCCCCTGGAGACCGACGAGCTGGACCGCATGTACGAGTTCCCCTACACGCGCCGCCCGCACCCCTCGTACGGGAAGGCCCGGATCCCGGCCTGGGAGATGATCCGCTTCTCGATCTCGATCATGCGCGGCTGCTTCGGCGGCTGCACCTTCTGCTCCATCACCGAGCACGAGGGGCGCATCATCCAGAGCCGCTCGGAGGCCTCGGTGCTGCGGGAGATCGCCGAGGTGCGCGAC
>Ga0172371_10006043_pt1 | contig 17753 bp, 28 predicted proteins | sample Lak12m_FD_114543 | JGI IMG/M metagenome (GOLD analysis project Ga0172371, IMG submission 114543) | Freshwater microbial communities from Kabuno Bay, South-Kivu, Congo - kab_022012_12m | ecosystem: Environmental > Aquatic > Freshwater > Lake | place: Democratic Republic of the Congo: South-Kivu...
AGGCGAGTACCTTCACTTGTCCATTCGATGTCGGCAAACAGCGCCTCACCGTTTTCCCACGGCCTGATGGAGAGCCCCTTTACCCAACCTGCGGCTGGGGCAGACTCATCGTGCCGCCCACTGGAGTCAATGAACGGCTCAGTGGCTCCAAGTACATGTCCCTCGAAGTTCTCGATGATGGACTCCGCCAAAGCCCTATCGAGATTCAGCTTGGAGTACTTGGAAGTCTTGAAGTTTCCAATTGGGAACACCATGACGCTACTGGTAGGCCCATCGGAAAGCATATACTTTTCAATTGTCATATCAGTCACCTACTCAGTCCTCAGGCTGTTCCTGCACATCACCCTTGGTGGGATTTGAATCACCCTCACCCGGAGGGACATACGGACCCTTCTTCACCCCGGGCTGGCCCGGGACAGCAGGAGCGATAACGGGAGCCGGTGGCTTCGGAGGATTGAGCATCTCGTCAGTCGCCTTCTCGTCCATCTCCTCTTCTTCTGGAAGACCAGCCTCCTCGCGAATCCACGCGTGGGTCTTCCCGCCAAACTTGACACCTGCGTTAGCAAGAGCCTGAAACCCGAGCGCCCAGTTCTTGAGGTCCATCTTCTCGACCTTACCGACGGTCAGCTTGGGGATGTACTCTTCCCAATCAGGGAAGTTGTACGCAATCAGCTCTTCTATCAACCCCCCCTCGGCATTTACGATGTCACATATGTAGTCACCCGTAGACTGCACTGATTCATCGAAAATCTCACCCAGCGTGCGCCCGAGCGCGCGAGAGCCTTCCGATGACGTACCGAGGTCGAGCACCTGAGCAAGGGCGGCGGCATCAATCTGTTCGTCGCAGTAGCGTATGAAGCCCTGTAGGTCCGCCAGCGTCATGCCGGTAGAGGACTCGACGGTCGCATCCCATCGGGGAGGGAGAACCATGTACATGGTCTCATTGATGCGGAAATCGTTTCCGATTTGCTTCGCTGCGGAAACGTCCGCTGGGGTAGCGCCGTCTGGAGTAATGAACTTGAGCCAGCCGCCCATTCTTTCGGCCATGACCAGCAGGAGAATCTCAGCCCGCTCCTTGTTGAACCATGGGCGATAGAACGAACGCAGCATAGGAATACCGCGATAGTTGTCGCCCTCCTTGCGGTTCACAAACCAGACGAGCTTATCTCCGGGGATGTTGACGAGCCCCTTGCTGTTACTGAACTGGTCTATGGACTTCACTTTCCTGTCAACTACATAAATCTCCTGTACGGTGTGCGGAGGAAGGTATCCCAGACGCTTCAGGTAGACCTTCCCATCCTCAATCTCCCAGACCTTCTCAAACGGAGCGAATCCGAAATCCTGATAGAGAAGAATCTCAGCCAGCATCTGCGGCCACGGAAGGTCGATGTGGTTGAAGAGGTTCTCCTCAACGAAGTCGGCAATCTCTTCTGCGCGAGGGTTGTCGTCCTCGGACGGAACAATATCCCAGTGAGCGCGGAGGATAGGGAGGTCAAGGGCGCGGCGCAAGCCCACAATCTTCGGGTCGCTACGACGCATACGCTCATAGATGCGATAGGCCGCTGGACCGATGAGGTCGGGCAGGTACTCCTGCTGCTGCAGGCGGCCAACGGAACCAAACGTAATCCCGGAAGAACCAACCTCAGATGTGGTCGGCTTGTCCGGGAACTCAGCGGCTCTCAATGTCGGTACCCTGAATTTCAAATGTTCCCCATCAATATATCTTGGTGTACATGCCTGCGGTCACAGGGGCAGACTGCCGGGTCGATATCTGGTACTCCCCATCGAAGTGCCCAGCAATCCCCATCGCCACATTTACCATACCATATCTAAGTGCATCCATGACGTGGTCAAACTCATTGTCTTTCGAGTAGACATCCGGAGAGTTTGTATCTGGCTCTAGGGATTCGAATGACGTAATGAGTTCTCGGCACTCAGGGTGTATTATCAGCGACTTTCTTCCCACGAGGTGGTGCTGGATGAGCACGCATCCGTCACGGATTGCGGAAGACTTCGCGATAGGGAAGAGACCGCACTCGTTGAAAATCTCAATGTCGCTCGTAGCGGTCTGCGTGTTCTTCGAGTAACCGGCCGGGTCACAGAACGTCAGCATCGGCTTTGGCATCCCGTGGAGCTGCATGAGAGCGTTGTCGTGAGCGATGATTCCAGCGGCGAACTCACCAGTGGTGTGCTGACGGGGGACATACTCTGAAACGACGTGAATCCGACCCTCACGTGACGTCTGCACGTACACGCAGGCGGCGTGTCGGTATCCAAAGTCGACGCACCTGTACGTGTTCCAGTCGCTCTTGATATCCACCTCTTTGACGTGAATCTTCTGGTCGAAGCGGTCGAAGAAGAGACCCTCAGCGCTGGAGAACGCTTCCGTCGGATTCGAGGCGTACTCGCGCTGGGCCAAGCGCACGCGCGGAGCGTTGGTCACGTGCTCCTCGTACCACTTCTCGTCCCGGCGCGGAGAAGCTGTCCATGGGATGAAGATAGCCTTGAAGTCGCTCTTGCCCTCAGAGGCCTTCTGCCAGAGGTCGTAGTAGAGGTCGGCCTTGCGGTACCCAGTGGAGACGCAGCGGATGCGCCGGGCGGCCGGTTCGACGGCGGCCCACATTTCTGACTGGTATGGCATAAACGCCATCTCATCGATGATGGCGGCGTAGGCAGCGTAAGAACGCGCCAGCGACCTAGTAGCCGGGAGCACCTGAAACTTCGAGCCATTGGCGAAGGACATGGAGAGCTTTGAGTCGTCACCGATACGACGCTCAGCGCGCCACTCAGGAGGAAGGGTGTCGTGCATCAGGCGCACGCGGCGGAGCATTTCCTTGCCTTCGTCCTCGCGCTTGGAGGCAAGCAGGAAGAGCCTATTCCCCCAGAAGGTGGCCTCGTATAGAGCCTGCGCCAGCACGAGCCACGTGAGTCCCAGCTGGCGCGACTTGAGGACAATGACGCGCTCGTTCTCCGCCATTGCTATGAGCGCCTCTCTCTGGGCGTCCCACAGTTTGAACGGAGCTAGACCACCAACGTCCTTATCCTCAATCTGTATAGACTCTACGAATTCAATCAGAGAAGGAATCTGGCGCTTCGATACTCTTTCTATCGCTTTCTCCCAAGCCTGCGACAGACCTGAGGTCTCCGATGAAAGCGCCTCGTTCCTCTTCGGGAATTCTCCGAAGAGCGATTTCGATGAGTTGCTCAACCTTTGTCTCTAGTTCCTCTCTGGTGAACCCGCCACCCTCATCCTTCGGCTTCTCGGACCACTTAGCTGGCCTTCTGCACTTCAGAAAAAACGTGATGGCGGGGACATTTCCTCTTAGGCACTTATCAAAAAGAGCATCCTCGACCAAGTCGATGGACTCCGCCTCTGCCCTGACGACATCCTCTTTGAACGTCGAGTCTGCTCTCAGGTGCGCGTAAAACGTCCCTCGGCTGATTCCACAAGCCTCGATGGCGGTCTTCTTCGACACTCCAGAACGGAGCATCTCCAGAAGCTTCTCCTTCACCTCGGCCGTGAACTTGTATGGGTCTATATGCTCAGTCTCTATAATCATGTACAACGCGCTGTTGGGTTCTCTATATCTATCTTGACAGAAAAAGACTTACGGCGTCCATATGCAGCAAGCATAACGACCTCTGAGATATCCATCTCAGTCGTCTCTAGAACAATCCGTCCGCACCCGTCACTATAGAACCCTATCGTCTGACCTTTATCTGTGAGGTGACAATTCAAATCAAGAATGACGTGCTTCACGCCCTTCTCGTCAACAATCATCTCTGACATCAAACTCCTCCAAATTCATCATTATCTTCAACTTTGCCGGTCCATCGGGGTCATCGAATGAAATGAATCCTGATTTCCTTCTAAACTCTATAGCACCTCTGTGATGCTTCCTGTGGCACCCCTCGGCATTCCCGCTTCTCATCGGGCTGAACCCGCACAGACAGGCAAGGTTTCCGGGGTCGTCACTTCCGCCCTGACTTCTCCTTCGTATGTGGTGGGCTTCGAACGGACCCACTGTCGTACCACAGTGCTCACAGCGCCCACGAGCGCGGCACGCTGCTCTGTTGGTTCTGCTATGAGACACTAGCGCACGTCAATCTGACCATCTGGAGGTCTATCCCATTCGCCACTGGTCTCTCGCAACAAACCACCTCTTCTGCCGAACATGCATTATCAGCTGCTTCGTTTACGAATACCTCGGCAGAGTCTGGATTTAGAACTGCAAAATCACCAATCACTGCAGTCCTCATCATCAATTGTATCATCGAAGGCACCACTTTGATAGCATACCTTCAAAATCGCTACGTTCTCAACGAATTCCTGAATCTTCAGCAGAGCCTGCCGGTGTATCCTCACGACGGCCTGCTTCGAGAGACCTACCTCCTCAGCAATCTCAGAGAAGCGCAGACCGGCGACATAGCGGAGGTAGACGACGTCCCTCTGATTCACGGTCAGAACGTCTGAGGGAACGCTCTTGAACTCCTCAGACCAATCGTACTCGTACATCAGGAGCCATCCTGACAGAGGAAACAGGTCGCACTCTTGTTGTAGCGGGAAAGCTTCTGGCCGCACTTGTGACAGTACCGCTGCGAACTCTCACGCCAGTAGAGTCCGTCGCGAGTAAGATGGACGCTGTATCCTGACTTCCGAGCGCTGAATATGCGACGCCTGACTGCACCTATGGTGATTCCGAGCGCGTTTGAAAGCTCTGCTGCCGTCTTCGGACTCCTCAGCGCCTCAAGCAGTTCTGACGTTGCAGCAGACGCCTCTATCACTTCCGTATCAAAGCTGAACCTTCCTCCAACCTTCAGACTTTCGTCATAGTCCATTGATTATCTCCTCAATAGAAAAATCATCATGCCCCATAGCTCTCTCGACAAGAACCACAAGGATATGACGACGTTTCATCTCATCTATCACCTCACGCGGGACTCCCTCGTGCGACTCTGACATCTTCTCAAGAGATACACCAAGAGCACCAGCTATCTTCTCCAACGACTCATACGTTGGATTAGAGAAACGTCCATTCTCTATAGCAGAGATGTATCCATAGCTAACCCCAGCGTCTTCTGCGAGCTGCCTTACGCTCATTCCCTGCTCTTCCCTATTATACCTGATGATTTCACCAAGCTTGCTCATCTGTTATTCGACTCCCACTCTATAGCGTCATCAAGACTCCTCATGACGACATATATGCCACCGTGAGCTTCCATCTCGAACTTGAACTTCTCCTGATAGTCACTGAGACGACCGGTAGGAGTCTTTATCTCTATCCAAGCCACAACACCGTTCTTCACCGCTATCAAATCGGATATACCACGGTGAGCACCTATGCCCTGAAGTATTGTCAGAACGAACCATCCCTTTACCTTCAGATAATCTCTCACCGCCTTTCTGATAGCGGTCTCGGGCTGCTTCTTCGGTGGCATCAGACAATCTCGTCTGGTTCTACTTCTTCGTACATCTGCTTGAATATGCCAGCATCACAAGGGTAATGATTACCGCTAGAATCACGGCAAAGATAGTCTCCGGGTTTACCAACCATAGTCCCTTCAAGAGTGGTTACGACGAACTCTTCGTCCATCTTCTTAGCCCACGTATATACTTTCTTCTTGTAGCATCTCCAAGCCATCATATACCTATCCTACGGTCGACATCGTTTATGCTAAGAATCTCTGTGTCACACATGAGACGTGACGTTACACGCCTTCCGACACGGTTCGAGAACTCCTGCATATTCGTGTTGGTTGTCACTATCGTCGGCAGCTTCTCCTCGAAGCGTTCGTTCGAGATGCGGTAGAGCACGTCACGCATCCACGCCATCGTGCTCTCCTGCCGATTGTCTGAGCCGAAGTCATCCAGCACCAGAAGAGGCTCAGTGAGGCAGCGCTTTAGGTACCCCTCCGCCTTGTCGAAGTCACGGGCATACTCTGCCCTGAGGTCGTCCATGAGGCGTGCCTCGTTCACCATGAATCCCACACCAACGGTCTTGAGGAGAGCGGAGACAAGGTGGGTCTTCCCTACCCCAGTGGAACCAAGGATGATGAGGCCACCAGTGGTGACGCCGATGGAGAAACGCTCCGCGTATTCCAAGCAGCGCTCATAGGCGTGGACATTCATCTGGTTCACAGAGAACGTAGAGAAATTCTGGTCGAAGAATTTCTTGGGGATGCCCATGTCACGCCACTGGGAGATGTCCCTCGCCCGACGGGCGTTCTCCAGCCACAGAATCTCGCTGTCGGTCTCGATGCGGTCCTGACAGGAGGTGCAGAGCGGGGAGTAGTAGGTCCGCCCAGAGAGGACGTAGGCGGCGGGAGGATTGCAGCAGCCCGGCGTGATGCAATGCTCGGCGCGGACCTCCTGATTGTAGGCCTCCACTATCTCAGGCTCCCAGTGGAGCTACGGTCACCGAACAACTCGATGTAGCGCTCTCCCAGCTCCGGGTTGAGGAGGTTGCCGTCGCAATCCCGGGCGCAGAGGTAAAAGTCCAGCTTGCCATAACAGGTTCCGTTCTTATCGTAGAACACTTCATTTGTACCGTTTACTATCATACCACGCTCACAGGCTGGTTCCTCACCATCTGGGAGGCCGTCAACGAAGTCGAGCCAGCGCTCGTTGGGGCCGAAGAACGTCGCCCCATGCATGATGAACTTCTGCTCGGTGCGGTCACGCTTTACATAGGTGACGTAGTTTTCAAGCGCCCTCTCCAGAGATTCGCGAGGTATCTTGTCGTTCTCAACCCTTGCACGACAAGCGCGCTTTGCCATGGACTTCGAGACCTTCCTTGGGTACACCTTCCAGAGCGACTCAAACCACTCTTCGAACGTTGTCTCTTTGCCCATACCAACAACCCCCCCACAACTTTGTTCGTGACAATCGAAGAAACTAATCTGGATAGCTTCTGTGCTCACGAGTACTCCGACCACCTGCTGCCATTACCAAAAAACGTATGACCACACATTATGTACTTAGTATCAACTCCGCGAGAAGAAACCATTGAAGAGTAGTTACTAACTGCGCCTTCGAGAACTTCCATAGGAATCCTATCAACGTTCACCCTAGCCCTACACGCCTTCTTCATCTGGTCTTTTGCAATCTTGCGAGGGTAGGCTTCCCACACACGCTCGAACCAGTCGTTGAATTCACCATGACTGGATTTTTCTGATGAGCGCTGAAACTTTGGCGCGTCGAAAAGCTTCCCATCGTAATCCGGAATCCCCTCGGAGAACGTCTCCCAGTAGCGGCGTGGTCCGAAAAACGCCGAGCCATGAAGTGATTTCTCGGTGGGGATGCGATACGCCCTAACGTACTCTGCGTAGTTAGACACAGCGCGTGCCAGAATCTCGTGAGAAATCTTGTCCTTGAAAATGCGAGCGTGGCAAGCCTTCCTCGCGGTCGATTCCGAGCCCCTTCCCGGGAATACCTCCCAGATAGAGTCGAACCACTCGTTGAAGAGTGTTTCGCTGTTCATAACGCTAAGGTCCATCGTCATCTTCCCCGCTCCCGTCGTTCTTTCCAGATGGTGGTTTGCACTGCGCAAAAATTGTTTTGAACTCTCGCGCTCTCCAAGTCAGCTTACCAGCTTATGGTGCTCTTTGTGAAAAGAACCAGAGGGTACCCTATATGGGTACCCCTAAGACCGCGCGCTTTCGTGCACATGATGCGCCCGCGCGAGGGACGCTGGCCAGAGTCAAACGCTTTTGGGTAGTGTGTCAACCCTCGGACCTCTTGTGGACGCGGTGGCGGTACTTCGCCTTGCGGATGTACTCAAAAGCCTCGATAAGCAGGTAAATAGCGCCCATAGACGAGATGGCTGCAAGAACGAACATGAAGCCCGCTCCGAGCAGATAAAGCGGTGTAAGAGCACTCACCCACGACTGGAAGACCTCTCCGAGAAGCATCACAGCAGATATTACAGATGCCATTGCAATCATGAAGAATGCGAATGCCACAATGAACCAGACTATTTGCTTAGTGATTGTGTTGGGCTTAGCCTCAACCTCCCGTGTATTCATCCATAGCCTCCTTCTCAAGAAATTCAAGAACATCGTTACGGTAAAGCTCACTCATTGGGTCATCGTTGAAGCACCACTCGTCACCGTTGCGCCATGCGATGAGGTCCTCACCGACGTCTGGGCAGCAGGTGGCTCCGGAGTAGTCGCACCACTCGCTGGTGCAGTCGTGGTTCGTGCAGGCCGATATCTCAGCGTACTGGCCCTTGACTTTCTTGCCTGTATATTTTATCATTCTTGGCAGTATATTTGGCAGGTTCGGAAGGTCCGCCCTAGCCGCCTCAAGCTCGTTCATCTTCGACATTACGTAGGCCTCTGTTGAGGCGGTGACATCGACCGCGCACTCGCGCGCGTCGAAGTGCTGGAGGTCGCGCTGGATGTAGAAGAGCAGCGGGTTGAGGGTGAGCTTCCAGTCGTCGCGCAGGAACATATGGTAGGCAGCTACTTGGAACATGTGCTTGAGCTGGGGGAACTGCGCGGTCTTCCCGATGTACGCCTTGGTCTTCACGTCGGCTATGCGAAAGCCGCCCTCGTAGTCGATGACGGCGTCGAAGCGTCCAGTCCATCCCGGGGGCAAATATCCCCGGATAGAGCACTCTTTCTCGATGAGGATGCCCTGTTCTCCCCACGCTGCGTAGCACTCGTCGTGGAGCCAGTTGGCGAGATAGAACATGTACTGCTTCTTGCGCTTCTCCTCCCCGAACACCTCGCGCTTCTGCTCACCCATGAGGCGTAGCATGGTCATGCGCGGGCACTGTCCTATATCTGATATATGCAGGAGGTCGTCGTCCCAGCTATGCGACCGCTGGGTGTGGAACAACACGTGCTCAAGCAGCATGTCGTCCAGCGTCATCAGGTGCTTATCCAATCAGTACACCTTCCATACAGCGTGGCCCGACTCGACCATGAGGTGCGAGAGGTTGGTTGCATCAAAATTGCATAAAGTGACATCTCCTAATACACGCCCGAAGGAGTCGATGCTGTGGCTGGCGACGATGATGCGGTCGTTCGGGGAGAGGAAAGCCTGCAGATACGCCTTCGCCTCCTTGCCCTCCGCGAGGTTCATCTCGGGAGCGTTGATGTCCAAGAGACGGATGTGCTGGTCCTTCTTCCACATCTTCCAGCCGAGGTCTAAGTCGGCCACGATGGTGTCTCCGTCAACGACGCGAACGACGTAGCCGGGAACGTTCCAGATGTCTCCCATGGTTCCCCTTCCGATATGAAATAGCCTTCCTAGTATAGCACGGCCCGGGGCGCTGATAAGAACTAGGGACGACCGTTCCGGATGTGTGAAACACGTCCCACAGTGACTCCCACGATGCCCGCTATCTCTTTGTTTGATAGCCCACTATTTATCAGCTCGACAACATAGTCTCTGTCGGCGGTTGGTGGTCTTCCCCCGCCCCAACGCCCCTTGTCATCGCGGTCGCGAGCATTGTCTGCGTGAGAGCCCAGCCAGAGATGATTTGGATTTACGCAACGACGGTTATCGCACGAGTGGCATACGCACATGTCGCTTGGAATTTCTCCTTTGAACATTGTGTACGAGAACCTGTGCGCGCGAGTCTTTTGTTCTCCGTCCCAGAATCTTCCGTAACCACTTCCGTCGGTATCTCCGGTCCACTCCCAGCAACCAGACTCTTTCTCTTGGTACCTCTTGACGAACCGTATCTCGGGAGGTGTCCTTGGCCTTCCGCTTCCAACTCCACCCATTGATACCTCCAAGAATCGGGCGACTGCTACCAGTATATAGTAACAGCCGCCCGAAAAAAGAAGGACTTACTTATATGTCAGCAAGGCGTCAGAAGGGCAAGTTCTCCTCGCTGCCCATGGGCGTCGGCTCAGGAACCGGCGCATGGGGCACAGGAGCCGCCTGAGGGGCCTGCGGGGCCATCTGAGGGGTAGGAGCCGCCTGCACCGGCTGAGGGGGCGCAACGGGCGTTGTGGGGTCGACAACCGGGACGGCGTCGCGGACCCACGTCTCCATCTTCTCGGCTGTGCCGAAGGCATAGCGCATGATGGCCTGAGCGACCGTCTCACCCTCGCGCACGTCGAGGTGCCCATCCTTGAGCAGGGATGTGGCAATCTCAACGCCACGGTCGAGGCAGCTCTGCCGGATGATGAGGGCCTGCTTATACGGGTCAGCCTTGAAGCTGCCACCGCCACCGCCACCAGAACCACCGCTGTAACCACCGCGCGCGGCCTTCTGGACCATCGGCGGGGCACCCGGGGCGTGCTGGATAGCAGTGACAATCTTGTGGAACACGGCGTTCGGGGTCGTCTCGGTGGCGACCTCAGCGCTAATCATGGAACTGGTCTTGATGATGTCAAACAAGCGGGGGTCCGTGCACATGTATGTCGTTTCAGAGTTTTCCTCTTTGACAACAAGATACATTTTCCCGTTCTTGTTGACGCGTTCGTCGTAACTTGCAATAGTGATTGTCTGCACGTTCAGCTCCTCTTTTTCTTTGTTGACAACATCATCCAGTGGTCTATAGTAGCTTCATCGACTGATGAGGAGAAGTTGTCAAGGAGATGCTGTGCCTTCTCTGGAAGAACATCTGATTCAAGAGTGCTGAACCACTTATCCAGAGCGACGAACGTCTCCTTGACACCTCCCGGCATCAGGGCCGTATCACCGACTATGACCTTTACGTTATCAGTGTCGGTGTTGAGCATACTTATGAGCACTGCCTTGGCATAGCTCATCTCTGCATCGGTAGCTCCAAGAGCTTCTGACGCGAAGAGATAAGCTGCTGCCGTTACACCAGCTATGGAGCTGGCATACCTTACGAACCTCTCACATGTATCAGAATAGCTGCGTCCGTCTTCAATGACCTCCAGCATCCTTCTTGCGAGAGTCTCCGTTGTTAGTGATTTGCTTTCCTCAGACAAGTTACCTCACTCACTCCCCCTCTGGGAGCGAGGCGTATGGCACCATACGGTAGTGGATACGTCCCCCAACGTACTTCTCAATGGCATCAAGTTCCTCGGGGGTGGCAAGACGGAGTCCACGCTCTATCTCGGAGAGGTGGGGGAAGGGGATGCCGATGTCTTCCGACATCGCGCGAAGAGAACCGAAGCGCTGCTTGCGAATCTGCCTGAGTGTTATCAGGTGATTGCTCCGCTGGAGCCCGGTACCCTTGGAGCCCTGCACGGCCTCGATGAACTGCGCCTCCTCATCGACAAGATGAAGCTTGTTCGTCGCGGTGACGAACTCATCAACGTCGCGGAGCGCGGTCTCGTAGTCGAGAGCCAGAGCGTCCATGTTAGTCTTGATTGCTTCCATTGCCTTGTGCTCCCCAGCGAACCTGTCGCGCAGAGCGGTAGCCTGCTCTGAAATCGCCGGGCGGGTCTTCGTTCCACCACCATTTTTCGGTGTCATGTCCTCCTCCTCCTAGTCTGTCGGTGTGGCTGTCATCTCCCGGAACCTTGTGAACTCCGGTGTGAACACAAGCTGGACCTCGCCACGGGGGCCTTGCCTGTTCTTCTCAATCGCCAGTGTCGCCAGCGTCTTTGTCTGGTCATCTGGGTCAAAGAAGAGGAAGCCAACAACATCGGCATCCTGTTCAATGGCCCCGGACTCTCTCAGGTCGGATAGCTGTGGGCGCTTGTCTTTCCTTGACTCCACATCGCGGTTGAGCTGGGAGAGCACAAGCGCAGGAACATCGAGTTCCTTTGCCAGAGCCTTCAGCTTCCGGGATATAGACGACACTTCAAGCTGCCTGTTGTCTACGTTCCGACCATCGAGCGTCATGAGCTGTAAATAGTCTACCACAATGAGGGCCACCTTATGCGTTGCGGTGAATCTTCTTGCCTTGGCACGTAGCTCTGTGAGCGTAAGCGACCCATCGTCGTCAATGAACAGGTCGGCGTTCTCAACCTGACCGATTGCTCGGAACACACGACCATACTCATCTGCGTTCATCGTGTTGGTACGAAGAGAGCTTGAAGAAACGGCAGCAGTCGAAGATATTATCCGGTCAGAAATCTCATCTTCTGTCATTTCTAGGGAGTACACAAGAACGCTACCCTTGCCCTGCAGCGACACATTCTTTGCTATGGTGATTGCTGCAGAGCTTTTACCAACACCCGGTCTGGCGGCCAGTACGTACAACCGTCCACCGACCAGACCGCCGATTATGTTGTCGAGAGAATCAAACCCAGTAGGAAGACCCTCTTCGAGAGCGCCATTACCGATGTCCTTGTATCTGTCGAACAACACATTCTTGATATACCGGAAATCTGTCTTCTTGGCCTGCTCGTTGATGCGGGTGAGGCTGCTCTCCATGGTGCCAAGCAGCTCGTCTGGAGAGGTCTTCCCACTCCGCACCAAGTCCTGCACCTCAACGGTCGCGGCAAGGACGGCACGGGCCACACTGGCGTTCTTCACGGCAGAGGCGTAGGCCTCGGCGTTCTCCGGTCCCGAGATTGACTCGGCCAGCGAGCGGATGAACCCCGCCCCACCGGACTCGTCAAGCGTTCCAGACCGCTCAAGCTCGCTGGACACAGTGACCGGGTCGATGGGCTTGCCGCTGTTGAATAGTTTGTATACAACGCTGTATATTCTCCGGTAGATATCGTGGTCGAAATCATCCGTAGTCAGCAGCTGTACTGCTGTTGCAGCGGCCTCAGGAGAACAAAGGGAAGCGCCAAGTATCGACGCTTCGGCCTCTAGGTCTTGCGGCTTTGGAAGAACATTGTCGCTATTTGTGAATACTGTGTCCTCCCTTCTTAGACACCAAAGGCAGGGACCGGCCCTGCCCGTAGTGTAGTTATTCAGTTTTACGCGTGAAACTTGAACAAGGTATGACCTTACTTACCGGCGAGCTGTTCGAAGCTCTTGACCGCCCCCACGCCATAGCGCTTGATGAACGGCATCGCCCAGTTGATTCCGAAGGCCAGCACCGCACCGATGGCGGCGTTGGTGACGTTCTGCCAGTTCATGTTCCACATGTCGCCGCCTGCGTTCAGATAGGCGCTCGCGAAGTTGACGAAGAACACGAGCCCGAGGGTCCAGAGAATTCCTTTGTATCCAACCATATTTTCACCTCCCCGAAGGGTCGTATCGGTCAGCCCCAAGAGTGTACCACAGATAAGAACACCTTGCGGCTATTCCTCTTCGTAGTCGCCCCCGAGAAGGGAGCCATTCGTGTCTGGGTAGTATCCGTAGTTGATAGCCGTCATGATGACCGCCTCCGAGACTTGGTCGTAGGCGTCGTCGTTCTGGATTGGGCAGCTGAATCGCAGCGCGCCCTTGGGCTTCTTGTTCGCAAAGGAGATGACGGGCACTCCCAAGAAATCATCGGCTGGCATGACCGCCCAGCGTGAGCCCCCTCCAAGGGGGTTCCTGATGATGTACGCCTCAGGCTGCCCCTCTTCGTCTTCAATCCACCATGCGGGCGGGTTCTCGCGCTCCCCGGGACAATTCATAGCCGTCCTTTGTTAGATGGGCGGGGAGGGGACCCATCCACTAGAGCTATCCCCTCCCCGTCGGGCTGTTTACCCGCATGAATATTATAACAAGGACGGATACTTTATTTACCGCTTGCGCATGGGATTCTGAGCGACTATCTTGGTGACCTCGTCACTGTCTAGATAGATAATCTTGTCTCCAGAGCGCTGCATCTTGACCCCGTTGCGCTCTGCCCACCGGACTACAGTGCGTCTTCCAACAGCGTACTTCTTGGACACGTCAGTCAAAGTCATCCACGTCACTGGAATCCTCCTTCATCCAGAATATCTCCCAGAAAAGGTATGTGAGTTTGTCTAGGTCGGCCAGCTCTTTGAGCTTCCACTGCCAGCGGTGGTCTTTGTAGCTCATGCAGGGAGTCCCTGATGGTTCTAACGAGCCTCCACGATAGGGAATCTCTATCTCATCAAGGACTGCCGTGCTAAGGCCCCCAGACCTCTTGTCTATCTGCCAACGATAGACCATTCCCACAAGGTCGGTCTCAATCATAATTGGATGAGAAAGACCAGTGTGTTCTGGGGCGACGACATAGTCAAGGGATGTGGCGTTCTCTACCTCATCACTGCACAGCATTACTGCGAAGACCTCACGGTCTCCGTCTCTAGGTGAACCGAGCAGCATACACAGCCTGCTAGCTCCCTCAATCCCGTGTACAACACGAAGGTCACCTAAACACTTGATTCCCTTGTACAACTCGTACATGGACTTCATTTATTCTCATTCATGATATCTAGCCAATCCTTCCCCATCTTCGGGGACATCTTCACCGTCACTATATATCCCCGCTCGCTAAGATTCCTGAACGCACGCGCGGAGCTGCGCTGGCCAGCGCCAGAGACGTCGTTGTCGGCCCATATCTCGATGATTCTCACCCCGGCTGGGGGGTCGAAGCGCTCAAGGTTCCCGGCACTGATTGCCGCCAAGGTGGTGCAGAGCGTGCTCTCCTGCACGGCGAGACCTGTCTCTATCCCCTCAGTCACGCAAATGCGTGCTGCGATTGGTCCGAGACGGATAGCCGCTCCCCTTGTAGCCCCGGGGTAGATTGGCCTGACGAGCTTCTTCGGCTCGTCAACGGCGGCCTTGCCGCTTCCATCGGCGCTCAGGTAGGTGCGATGGATTGATACCATCTGGCCATCCTGCCGCTGGATGGGAGCGCACATCACCGGGAACTCTCCGCAGGAGGTTCCACTCTTGTCGAAGAACTCCAACGCTGGGTGGAGCCTGATGCTGGCAGGGACCTCTCCGCTAAGACCACGCATCCTCAGATACCTAGAGAGCAGTCCATTGTCTGGTATGGTTTCTTTCCAGATAGCGTCTATGCGCAACCGGTCATTGTTGTCGTTGCGCCATGCGTCTCCGCTCTCAAGCGAGGGAGCCATCGTCTCTATATCAAGACCCAAATAGACTGCTATCTGTTCAACGCACTCGACAAACGACCACCCGTGCAGCCACCTGAGGACCGAGATACCGTCCCCAAACGTACCACAGGTGTTGCAGATTGCCCCTCCACTATCCTCCCAGTCTTTGAACAGGCGAAAGCCATCTACCCCTCCATGCATAGGACATGAGACGTGGCGTGGAGAACTGGTAATCGCCGCAGAAAGCTCGGGGGCCAGTGAGGCGTAGATTACACCCCACCGACTCCTAGCTGAGTCCTTTATTTCCTGAACGTTTAGGATTCTGGGCATGTTCAGTTCATGGCTGGGACTTCGGAGGCCAAGGCCCGGGCGATGAGCTTCGGCGCAGCGTCCTTATCGAACTTCTTGTACTTCCTATACTTGCTTCCGGGCTCACGCCACCCAGAGCCGACGATGATGACGTCCAGCTCCTTCTCCGTCGCCTCCGGGTTGTTCTTGCGAACGTAGTAGTAGGCGTTGGCGTGCGGCTTCGAGCAGAAGCGGCGCTGCGTCCCGTGCAAGTCGATGCCACACATCAGGCACTTATGCCCGTTCGGCTGCGTGTCCGGGTCGAACTCGTCCGCGTTCTTCTGCTCCCAGTCGGTGGTGGGCGTGGTTGTCTTTTCGCCGTTCAGGTACTCGGCCGCCTCGGCCCAGTCTTCAGCCGTGAACGGGTCCTGCGCGGGCGCGGGAGATTCCTTGTGTTCGTACATCGCCAGACGCATCTCCAGTGATTCCACTCTGGAAAGCAGCTCCTGAGCGACGACCAGCCACATCCCACCGTTCTCCCTGAGGATGTCTTCGGTCTGCTTCTTCAGCTCTTTCTTGATGTCCATTTCTCCTGCCTCTGTTACTTGAGGACCTTCGAGCGGGCCTCGGAGCGGGTCTTACCGGAGACGCGCCCCAGACCCTGACGCTGGCGGATGCTGATAGCCGTAGTCATCGGCTCAATCACCTCAGCCTCGTGGGCCGCAGCTTCGGGGATAGTACCCATCCGCACATACGTATCAACCAGCTCCCTATCAGCCGACTGAACAATGACGCCGACGAGGCTGGTAACTTCTGGGTAGGCGTGGATGAGAGTCTCCGCATCGTAGCTCCGCTTCTCCTTCTTCGTGAGAACGACCTCGAAGTAGCGGTTGGAGCTGCCCTTGCCCTCAGCGCGGGCTTCGGTCTTCAGCGTTCCCAGCTTGGCCTCAAGAGACGCCTGCAGCTGCGCCCTCTGCTCCATGATGTCGCTGTAAACAGCGTCGAACACGTGCAGGTCGCGAGCTGCCTGCGTGTACTCTTCCAGTGCTTTCTTGGCTGACATGTTCACCTCCTATGTGGTTGTGTTTCCTTCCGCTGCTTACGTTACACCCATAAGGACCCTATGTCAAGCTTTCAGGCAAAGAAAAGGGGCAGCCCCGCCCGAGGGGCCACCCCTGAGTTCGTACTATCTCACAGAGCCCAAGGGGCGAATCCTTCCTCCCGCCAAACGTGCAGCCCGGCAGTGAGATTCTGAACTGGGTCAAACGGGTTGAACGCGGGGTACCCCCACTGACCGTGGTACCAGCCCGGCATGAACTGCAGCAATCCAGCTGCGCCAGAAGATGAGTTGAGCGCCTCGCAGCGACCAGAAGATTCCCTTGTGATGATGTATACGAAGTTTGGAATTATGCTACGAGGGTATCCTAGCCATAGCATGAGAGGAACCCATCTCTCTCCACTAGATGAGCCTCCGGGATAACAGGCATCGTGATACAGTTCTTTGTACTTCTTGTCGAACTTCTTGGCGTAGTGCTTCATTTTGTTTCCATACGACATCCACTTCTTCTCGCCATCGGAGCGCATTGGTGCGCGATAGGAAGTGCGATGGGCAGATATTCCGAAGCATGAGCGAGCCCAGTTGAGCTTCTTCTCAGAACGCCGGGCGGCGTTCTCCCACTTCTTCGCCCATTGCACCGTGGCAGCACGAGGGGGCGGCGGGTCGGTGGCGGTGAGTTCGGGGGCGGGGGAGAGGGACGAGGGGGGGGGTGTTACGGTGGTGGTTGTTTCCGTTGAAGCGAGGGCGGTACTTATGATGGCGGTCAACAGGAGTGTTGTGGTAAGTGCGACCGCACCAACTATCAAATACTTGGTAGCTTTCCTCATGAGGTTCCTTTGTTCGCCTACAGAGCCGGGTATCGGGCTACCCTCCCGCAACGCGGGATGTATTCGTCACTCGGTCGGTACTGAGTAAAAATTCAGTTTTGCGTGCTCACCAAAGAACCAAGACGCAGCGGCGTCGTATGCGCATGCGGCATCGTATTCGTCACGGAAGCTTCCTATCGACAGTCCTACTTGGTCAATCTTGATGTGAGCCCTCCATACCCCGCTGTCCTTGCAGAACGAAACCCCCTTGTATACAGATGAGCCCTTGTGTTTCACTCTGTTTCTTGCGTTTTCACGGTGCGTGACTATCCTTAGGTTGCTCTTTCTATTGTCTATGCAGACATGGTTGATGTGGTCAACCTGTTTCCCGTCCCCTGTTACAAGTCTGAGAATTTCACGGTGCATAAGAATGTGAGAACCAGCCTCACGGCGTCCTGCATACACGCGACCACGGTCTTTTACGGCACTCCACTTGTATTGTGATATGCGGTCAAAATCTTCCTCATCAACTATAGCTACGAGGCCATTACCAAGCTCAACCATCACTCCATCGTCAATAGCACGCAGAAATCCTACTACGAGTCTGAATATTTGTTCGCTTTCGAATTGTATGTGTGGCCTGTCGTCATCAAGACCATGCGCACAGCACGCGGATGAGACACCGGGGAGGTGCCCGAGACATGAGTCGTGTCCCGCCTCCGTGGGCACCTCCCCGCACTGCGGACAGG
>Ga0172371_10006046_pt1 | contig 17747 bp, 13 predicted proteins | sample Lak12m_FD_114543 | JGI IMG/M metagenome (GOLD analysis project Ga0172371, IMG submission 114543) | Freshwater microbial communities from Kabuno Bay, South-Kivu, Congo - kab_022012_12m | ecosystem: Environmental > Aquatic > Freshwater > Lake | place: Democratic Republic of the Congo: South-Kivu...
CACGTCCCTGTCCGCGGCCAGCACGTAGGCGTCGCAGTCCAGCAGCCACCCGCCGACGGTGGGCGACAGCGCCTTGAGCATCGCACTCCTGGAGCGCTGCAGGCTCAAAAGTGTCTTGCGCAGCGGCTCGACCACGAACGAGTCAGGAGACTTGGCAGCTAGCTCCTCGGCCTGCACTGCGTACTCGCGGCGTTCCGACTTGCGAGGGAACCCCTCGTCGCAGGCATTGGCCGCGGACGAAGAGCAGACCAGGTGTGCGCTGCGATAATCGTTGACCGAGATCTCTCGGAGGTTCACGGCGATCAGTATCTCGCGCGCGAATTCATTAATCTCCGTCGGGTTTCCGCCTGGCATCGGCACGGTCCTCTCGGGTGCACGAACAACGCTCTCCAAGCTGAGGGCTACTGCGCTGCGGGGGAGCCTGATGCCGTACATCGAGCTGAGGAATTCGTGGAGGGTCCTTATCTGGGAACCGGCGAGCACCGACACTTTTCCCGGCTCTTCCGGGAGCGGCTCCTGAGTGCCGACGGAAGGCACATCTTCGATGATGCCTGGGCCCTCGCCGCCGAAAGCGACTGGGGCGGGCTGCTCCACCGGGGCCACGGGTGTGCCCGTCTGCCCGCTCTCCGCCGCGGCCTCGCTGCCAATGTCTTCCTCGATCATGCTTGGTTGCGGCGCTTCCGGCTTGGCCTGGGGCGGGGCCGTCCCCTTGCTGCATGCTGCCCCGGTCAGCAAGATCATTAATATATATGAGGCGTCACGACACAGCGTTTTCATGGCCCGGATGTTATGCCCGCGCACGAATGGAGTCAATTGCAGTGCCGGCAGTCTAGAGGGTGAGCGCGGTTCGGATTCTTTCCAGGGCCCAGGACATTTCGTCCTTGGTGATCACGAGCGGTGGGGCGAAGCGGATGGTGGTCTCGTGGGTCTCCTTGGCAAGCACGCCGAGGTCCTTGATGCGCTCGGTGAACGGCCGGGCGGGGCCAGCCTTCTCGTCGATCACGACAGCGTTGAGGAGGCCCATACCTCTGACTTCCTCGACAATGCCGTTGCCCTGCAATGGAGCAAGAAAACCCCGGAACATGCGGCCCATCTCGTCGGCGCGCTCAGGAAGCCTCTCTTCCACTATCACGTCCAGCGCCTCCATCGCGATCGCACACGCCAGAGGATTCCCACCAAAGGTGGAACCGTGGCTGCCAGGGTCGAAGACCGACATCACGTCCCAGTCCGCGACCAGAGCTGAGACAGGCATCATGCCGCCGCCAAGCGCCTTGCCCACGACGTAGGCGTCCGGCTTCACACCTTCCGCGTCACACGCGAACAGCTTCCCGCAGCGGCCCAGGCCCGTCTGGATCTCGTCCGCGATCATCAGGATTCCCTTGCGGGTGCAGATCCCCCGCACGCCCTTGACGTACCCGGGGTCAGGCACCAAGACGCCGGCCTCGCCTTGCACGGGCTCGAAGAGAAAGGCAGCGGTGTTGGGGCCGACGGCACTCTCCAGTGCCGAGAGGTCGTTGAATGGCACGGTGACGAACCCCGGAGAATATGGGCCAAAGCCCTTGCGCGTCGCCTCGTCAGTCGAGAACGAGACTATGGTCGTCGTCCTGCCGTGGAAGTTGTGCCCGCAAACGACTATCTCGGCCTTCCCGTCCGGGATACCCTTCCTCGAGTAGGCATATCTGCGAGCGCACTTGATGGCGGTTTCGACCGCTTCCGCCCCAGTGTTCATCGGAAGCACGGTTTCCTTGCCGCAGAGCTTGGCGAGCTTCTCGCAGAATGCTCCCAGGCGGTCGTTGTGGAAGGCCCTGGAAGTAAGCGTCAGCCGCTCCATCTGCGCCGCTGCTGCGCGCAGTATCCGTGGATGCCGGTGCCCCTGGTTCACCGCGCTGTACGCGGACAGCATGTCCATGTACGTGCGACCGTCGAGGTCCTCGACCCAGACGCCCTGCGCCTTCGAGATGACGACCGGGATTGGATGGTAGTTATGCGCCGAGAACCTGGCTTCGTGCTCGATGTATTCTTTGGAGTTCACCGGAGAACCTCCGACCGGATGCCGCGTCGCGACAAGCGCCCCGTTCTTACGCTCGCCCGTATCCGTTGTCAATTTGCCTACCCTGCCTCGGGTCGGCATCCAATTGACACACCGCCTGCCTCCACTCACAATGAGCGGCAAGGAGGTCGTGCATGCGCGGGACAGCCCTGCTTCTCTGTTTGGCGCTCATTCTGGCACCACTCGTAGGGTCCGCACAGGAGCCGGACAGAGCCCGGGCGCTGATGCTGGACGAGGCCGGGAAGACCCCCGGCCAGGCTAGGGGCTGGGTGCTCAAGTCCGCACTGGCGCAACAGGAGCGCTTCACGTACTTCTTCCTGACTCCCCGCGGAGCGCTGGTCCACGTGATGCTTGCACCTCTCTCGTCCGAGGAGAAGGCTTACGCCACAACGCAATCGCTGAAGATTTGGTATTCCGCGGACGGCGCTGCACTTCCCGACGACGCGGCCAGGGCGGAGCTGTCTCGCTTCCTCGCTGAGGTCGTCTCGGCCCTGCAGCGAAACGACACCGGCAAGCCGACCTTCACAGCGACGGGACCATCTGTCGGCACTGAGAAGTCCGCAGCAGGCGGAGACCTTGTCCGTCTCCTGCTGGTGGTCGCGTTCACGCTGATCCTGCTGTCCGTACCCGGCCTTGTGCTGCTGGTCCCCGCCCTTGTCGGCCGCGTCAGGACCTGGTCCCGCCCCGAACAGCTTGTCCTGCTGCCAGCGGCCGCCGCCGGGGCCGTGCTTCGGCTGTTCGTGGCGCCGCACGTGCTGGTGAAGGTCGGGATGGCGTACCCGCTCATGGACTCCATCATCACGCTGGATTCCCTGCCGCGCTACGGGCCCGCAGGTCCGGCATTCTACAATCTGATCATACGCGTGTTTCCTGCCGACACGGATACACTTCTCTGGACAAATGCAGTCATCGGAAGCGCAACCGTGTTGTTGCTGAGCGTGCTGGCCCAGGAGATCTTCCGGACGAAGTGGACCGGAGCGCTGTCCGCGCTCTTCCTCGCCCTCACCCCGGTCTTCATCCGCGACTCCTGCTCGGAGAGCTTGCTGGTCCCCGGCGTCTTCCTGCTTGCCGGCGGGCTGCTGTTGCTCTGTACGCATGGATGGGCGGCGGGAGCCGCCTGGAGGGGAGCCGGGGGCACCGGCGCTTCAGTCACAGCCCCCCCGGCCCGACGACTGGGCTCGGGGAATGCTGCCCCGGAAGCGAAGCCGCTTCCGCCGGGGGCTCGTGCGCTCCCTGTGTACGGGGCCTGGCCTTGGGCCTTCGCTGTCCCGGTGTTGGCGCTTGCGGCACTGATGCGGCCGGAGCTGATGTTGGTGGTCCCTGCTGCGGCGCTATTCCTGCTGGTTCCCGAGTTGGGGGAGAGGGCCAACCGCGTGCGCATGGCGATCATGGCAGCAGCCTTGGCAGCTCCGCTTGCGCTCGAGGCGCTGTACGTATTGCAGCGCACGGGCGGAGAAGTCGCGCTGGGCAACCTCGACTTCGGCCGCCTGACTCCGGTGAAGGTGGTGCTGGACCTGTGGAGCATGGACCTGCTGACCGCCGCGGGCAGGTTCCCTGCGGGGCTCACGGTCCTGGGTCTTCTGGGCGTGGCATTGTCGTTCCTGCACGGCCGCTGGAGACGAGTGCTTCCCGTGTTCGGGTTGGCACTCGGATGGCTGCTCATCTACTATGTGGACATCAACGAAGAGTCGATGCTGCGGCTGCACGTTCCCCCTGCGATGCTGGTTGCCTGTCTGGCCGCGTGGGCCGTAGCGCAAGTAGCGGCCCTGCCCCGCTCTGCATTTGCTCGCGGAACGGTCGCCGCTGCACTTGCAGCCCTGGTTGCTGCAAGCGCGCTCCCTTCGGCAGGATTCTGCTGCAAGTGCCTGGCAGCGCTCTCCTCGGGGTGGCAGGAGCCCGGGTGGAGGGGAGCGGGGGGGACCGGCGCGTCAGCCGCACCCCCCCCGCCCCTCGGCTACGCTCGGGACAGGCTGCCCCGGAAGCAAGGCGGCTCCTGCCACGCTGCCGGGTGGACCCAGGCGAGGGCGTGCGGCGTGTTCTTCGAGACGAACTTCCAGACGGAGGACAGGGTGTTCCGAGAAGCCGCTGCGCGGCTGCCCGCGGAGCCGGTGACGTTCGTGCGGCTGGGCTTCGAGGACTACCCGTTCCACGCTCTGTCGCAGGAGTCGCTTGCAGCGCTCAAGGAGACTCGGCTCGCGTACGCGCCGGTGCACCGGTATTACCCGGACTACCTTCTCAAGCCTCCTCACCGCGGCGACCGCATCATGCCGATTTCCGCCATCACCGACGTCCCGTTGCCCGACGACCGTCCAGCGTTTTTCTACCTTTCGACGCAGTGCTATGCGATCCTGGACGTCCAGGGGGAGGCCCACTGGGACATAGCGCCCGACCCGTACCGGCGGATCCATCCTGCTTGCAGGTGGATCATGACGCGCTACGCGATGGAGCCGGTCTACCTGGAGCGGGTGCCGAACCACTCGGAGTTTGCGCTTCCGTTCAGGTGGTATCCCGACGAGCTTTCGGAGATGACGATCGGCCTGTTCAGGATCGGCGCACCGTCCGAGCGCTCGGGGGCCAAGGACACGTTTGTGAATGCTGCCGCGGCCTATTACGATCGTGTCCGCCCGCTGCTTGAGCGCAACGAGATGGACGAAGCCGAGAAGATCCTCCTGGAGGGGGACCGGCTGCTCGCCGACTCGCCCGCGATGTGGAGAGTGATGGCATCGTTCTACTTTCTTGCGGGTGCCAGAGAGAACGACGCGGGCAGGCTCAAGCAGGCGATCGCGTATTGGGATCGAATCGCGGAAGCGGACATCCGCTTTCCGATGCTGCTGTCGGAGGTCGGTGCGGTCCACATGGTTTACGCAGGGCTTGTGGATCGGGCTGAGTTGGAGCGGGAGGTACAGGCAAGGCTCAGCCGGGCCCCTGATGATACGGTCGGCTTGTACCTGAAGGCCGTGCTGATGTTCTACGGCAAACAGGCGTACGGCGACGCGGAGGCGCTGCTCCGGAAGGTGCTGAAGGTCATTGATGACGACCCGCGGGTTTACATCTACCTTGCGCTCTGCCGCTTCTACAGCGGAGCGCAAGAAGAGGCGGAGAAACTGGTGGCAAGGGCGATCAAGGCCGGCAAGGGGACAGACCCGGACGCGTACTACGTTCGTTCGATCGTTGTCCGGCACAAGGACATGGCCCAGGCAGTCCGCGACATACAGACGTACCTTGACCTTTCGTCCCCGGAAGACAGGTTCCGCTACGAGAAGAAACAGCAGTGGCTCAGGAAGGAGTTGGAGAATCTCCGGTCCGGCAACCCGTCCCCGTGGTGGCGGAGCCGCACGCCGGAAGAGCCATGGAACGCGAAGTAGCCGTGCAGGCTACCGCCCCCCCGCATTGCCTTCCCCCGTCTGGGGGGAGGGGATGCGTGAGTTGGTCGCCCCTCCACCGAGGATCAGTATGTTGGGGACAGTCAGAAAGAGATCGCCGACGAGGGCCATGGCCATGGTGTAGCTGGCCAGGTAGCCGAACTGCTTGAGCGCGACGAACTCGCTGACCAGGTTTGTGAGGAAGCCCGCGCAAAGAATGGTGGTCGCTACCAGCATTGCAGGTCCGGCGTGCCGCATGGTGGTCACGATGGCGTCTTCCGGGCTCAGCCCTTTCCTGACTTCCTCCGTGTAGCGGGCCACGAAGTGGATCGTGTCGTTGACCGCAATGCCCAGAGAGACGGAGAAGATGATCATCGTCGAAACGCGCAGGTTTATCCCGGCAAGCGCCATGAACGCGAGAGTCGTGGCAAGAGGCAGCGTGTTGGGCATTATGGTCAGGAAGCCCACGCGGAGGGACCGGAACAACAGAGCAATGATAAGGAAAATCGGAATGAACGCGGTGACGATGCTCGACATGAGGTCCGAGATGATAAAGGAGAGCGCCTTCTCGACGTACGTCATCGTCCCGGTAATTGCATGCGTGAATCTCTCCGCCAGCTCGGGATCCCGGTCCATACGCTGCTCCAGCTCCTTCTCGATCGCAGGCCGCACCACGTCCCATGCGGTCGAGCCGTGATCAAGCAGGAAGAGCGACAGCCGGGTCGTATTGTAATCCGGTGTGGCGTAGCGCTCGACCAGGTCGGGAGCGCCAGATTCCAGAGGCATCAACACCTGCGACACCGCCTCCGTCGTGTCCGGAACGCGGTCGGACCCCGGCGCATCCTTCTTCATCCCCCTGTGCATCTGCCGCACGACCGCGGCAAGGGAATCCACCCGTCTCACGTGCACGCTGGTTTCCGGGTTGTCCAGGATCGCCTTGCCCGCTTCCTCCAACGCGTTCAGAAGCCTTGGAGACTTGACGCTTGCAACGCAGGTCCCCTGCACTTGCCGGGCGCCGGATTGCAGCCGCTCCTCCAGCTTCGACAAGACGTCCATTCCGCCCGGGACCCCCAGCTTCACGACTGCGTCCCTGTATGGGGCAAGGGCAGCGACGACGCGGTCCTCCCGGTGGCAGGAGAAACCTTCTTTGCCGCAATCTGAATCGGTCAGGCAGTCCACCCCGGCAATGGTCTTTCCCTCGACCAGGACGTCATGTTCCATTACCGGCGTCAGCCGGTCTTGAACTGCCTTGGTCGCCTGGTAGACCCGGTTCTCCGGCGGCACCTCTTCCAGCAGGTGGCTGTCCACCGCGATGAGCCAGGCTCCTACAGCGATGCCCGCAACGTTTGCTGCCAGGCCCCCGACGAACAGGGGCACCTTGAATCGGATGAGGAACCGGGCGAACGCTTCCATCCCGTTCTCCAACCAGACGCTGCTGCGGGACGGGGCCTTCGACGGGCCGAAATAGCTCAGCGCCACGGGAAGCAGCGCAATATTCGCCAAGAAGGTGAGCATACACGCTATGCCCGTATAGACGCCGAAAGAGGCGACGGTCGCGATCGTGGCGGTGACCAACGAAGCGAACCCTATGCCGTTGGTGAAGTTTGTCAGGAAGCAGGCCCGGCTCATGGCCCAGGCCATCTCCTCAGCCGCGTCCTTGCGCGACTTCCCCTTTCCTCGTTCTTCCATGAACCTGTGCACAAGATGCACCGAGTCGGAAATGCCGAGCACGAGCACCATCACGGGGACCAGATGATTCAGGATGTTGATGGGCTCGTCCGTGGCTTGCATCAGGCCGATGCTCCAGAGGACACCCAGCATCACGGCAACCAGCGGCATCAGCACACCGGCAAGCGAACGCAGGAACACCAGCAGCAGGATCGCCATCACGCCCGTGGACAAGGGAGCGGTCTGCACGATGTCCTTGATCGACAGCCGCGTGTACTCTTCCGTGACGACCGGGACGCCGAAAAGGTGTGCTGTCACCCGGCCACCAAGGCGCTCCTGTTCCTGCTTCACGACGTCGTCGAATGCGGCCAGGAACCCTCGGCGTGACGACGGGTGCACGTGGTCCATGTTGAATCGGAAGTGAGTGGCACCCGCGGTCCCATCACTTGACAGCAGCATCCCCCTGTAGAGGTCGTGCCGCATGAGGCTGGATGCCGTGCGGCCGTATTCGGCAAGCCAGTCGGGCAAATCTGGTGCGGCCCACGCTTCTGCCGCTTCTTCGGGGTTGGTCTCTGCGCGGTCCAGCACGTCGTTGTGTGCCTTGAGGGCTGCGACCAGGAGCGGCTCGCTGTAGAAGTCGGTGGCGGTCAGCGGCGACAGGGAATGCGCCTGCTCAATCTCCGGCCGGTCCGCTACCCACGCTTCGATCCTTCTCATCGACGCTGCGATGTCGGGCGATAGGGCAGCGGCCCTGCCGGGCACTGCGTCGGCGGCAACATAGAGCACGCCGAACGCGCCCGCGTCGTCCCCGAACCGGTCCTTGAACCTCGCGAGGAGCTCGGCGTCTTCTCCCTCGAAGCGGAACAACCTGCGGAACGAGAAGTCGAACCGCACGTTCTCCAGCGGTATCATCGGCGATATCATGAGCACCGTGAACGCGGCAGCGCCGAGGAGCACCAGCAACCGGTACTTGATCAGGAGCTTGGCATATAGCCTCGCCATGGCCTCTCCTACGTGGCCGGAGCATAATAGCTCGCCGATTCCACTTTGACAAAGCCTACCCTTTGGTATTAGATCCACGCCGAAAGGAATGGAGGGCGGGATGCGGCTGGCAGTCGTCGGTACAGGCTACGTGGGGCTCGTCGCGGGCGTCGGGTTTGCAGAAAGTGGAAACGACGTGATCTGCGTGGATAAGATCCCAGAGAAAGTCGAGAAGCTCAAGAAGGGCGAAGTCCCCATATTCGAGCCCGGAGTCGATGACCTCCTGGCGCGCAACACGGCCGAAGGCCGTCTCACCTTCACCACGGACCTGAAGGGCGCGGTGAAGGAATCCTACGTGATATTCGTGGCAGTAGGCACGCCTCCGGGAGAAGACGGTTCCGCTGACCTCAGTCACGTGCTGAACGTTGCAGAGTCGATCGCCAGGGCGATGGACGGGTACAGGGTTATCGTGTTGAAGAGCACGGTGCCCGTCGGCACGAATGAGAAGGTCCGGTCGCTCATCCAGAGCATCACGCAGCACCCGTTCGACGTGGTCTCCAACCCCGAGTTCCTCAAGGAAGGCGCGGCGCTCAACGACTTCATGAAGCCGGATCGGATCGTGATCGGGAGCAGCAGCGAGCGGGCGAAACAGATCCTGGCCGAGCTGTATGCCCCGTTTGTCCGCACAATGAACCCGATCCTTTTCATGGACGAGCGCAGTGCGGAGATGACCAAGTACGCGTGCAACGCGATGCTTGCCACGCGTATATCGTTCATGAACGACCTTGCGAATCTCTGCGACCTGGTGGGAGCGGACGTGCAGCTCGTCCGGATGGGGATGGGCACCGACCCTCGCATCGGGCACAGGTTCCTGTTTCCCGGCGTCGGCTACGGCGGATCGTGCTTCCCGAAGGACGTGATGGCGCTCATGCGCACCGCTTCAGACAGCGGCTACAACCTGAGGGTGCTGGAAGCCGTGCACCGGGTGAACGAGGATCAGAAATCGCTGATGGCCCGGAAGTGCATTGCGCACTTCCTGGGGGACGTGAAGGGGCGGAAGGTGGCGGTCTGGGGACTTGCGTTCAAGCCGAACACTGACGACATGCGAGAAGCACCGGCGGCACGTCTGATTCGTGACCTGCTGGACGCCGGGGCGTCGGTGTGTGCGTACGACCCCGCGGCTACCGACGCTGCGCGCGCCATCTTCGGCGAAACGATCGAGTATGGCCAGTCTGCCTATGCTGCCGTCGAGAACGCGGAAGCGCTCATTGTGGTCACCGAATGGAACGAGTTCCGCACTCCCGATTTCCCGCGCATCCGCAGGTTGATGAAGGGGAATGTGATCTTCGACGGCCGCAACCTCTACTCGCCGGACCGGATGAAGGAGCACGGCTTCAGGTTATTCACCGTCGGCCGCGGAGTGGTGTGATGCCGAGAGCGCTCCTGCTTCCCCTCGCTGCGGTCGTCGCAGCGGCGTGCACACCGTCCGTGGGCTTCCGGATGACCGAGCCGCAGATTTCGGACGATACTCGGTACATCGGTCCCGATTTCGAGATGTGGTTCATGTTCAGCGACGAGACCATCGGGATGACCGTGTTCAATACTGGTGACGCTGATGCGATGATCAACTGGGACCAGGCGACATTTGTTTCGACCACCGGGGATGCGGTAAGGCTGATCTCGACTGGCGGTCCACTGATCTACGCGATCCCGGCAGGTACGAGGGCTTCGGTTGAGCTGACTCCTGCAACGTGGTTCTGCAAGAGGCCGAAGCTGTGGAACCGCCGGGCGCACCTCCGGCACGTCCTGGTCCATGCAAGCGATGCCGATTTGCCGGGGAACCGGGTGCGGGTCATCCTTCCCATCCGCAAGATGGGGCTGGACGGCAGCACGACGGACGAGACCTTCCAGTTCGTGTTCGAGCCGACGACAAAGGGCACGGGCGCCATGTCTGAAGGGGGCTACGGTGGATCCCAACTGTTCTAGCGTGACCCGGCCCACGGCGCTCCGGGCACATCGGCCCCGCACCGGCATATCTTGCAGCGCCGCCTGCGTGATGGCCGCGGCCATCGCGGCCGCAGCGATTGCGTCGGCTCCTGCGCCTGCCACGGCCCAGGGCCAATGCGTATACGTGGACCGACCGGGCTCGCCGGTGTGGTTCGCCGTGGAGGGAGGCGCCGGTATTGCGGCGCCGCTTCCCGTGTCGGGCGCCATGAAGATCCAGAGCGCCGCCGCGACGTGGACGGTCGGCGTGAGCGCTTATCACGAGAGCCTCATCAACGCGTCGCTGATGCTCTCCATGAGGAACTTCGATGGGAAGATATCGACCTACGACCACGTGGATTTCCTGGACGTGGTCCTCAGGGTCGGGTATCCGGTGATTTCGACGCCGGCGTTCGACTGGCACATCTTCATTCAGGGAGGGGCAGCCAAGGTCGGCAAGCAGTACCTGAAAGTGAAGACTGATCCGAATACCGGGCAGCCGATGTTCACCGTGGATCCGGTGACCGGCAAGGCTGTGCCGCAAGGAAGTCGGGTAACTCAAAACATGACCGCCGGCCAGGGCGGCTGGGGCACCAGGTTCACCATCTTCCCGGTCAACGACGTGGTCGGTATCTATCTCGATTCGTCGATGAGCTACACGGCGTTCAAGGACCTTGGAACGGACGAGGGGGCGCTCTCGATTTCCGTCCTGGCCGGCGCACTGGTCCAGTTCTGACCGAAGGTCAGTCCCGCCGTAGCCTTGCCAGCGCGGGCACATCCTCACTTCTGCTTGCAGATCTCTCCGTCAGTTCGGCCGGTGCTCGGCACAGGCGAAGGCGGACACTGGGTACGGCGCTTCCTCCGCTCAAGGCACTATGCACCAGAAGTAGCCGCCTTCCTGGTACCACCCGCACTGCCATTCGGGGCCGAGATTGGCGCACTCGAAGATCTGGAGGATGCCGTTCTGACACCACTTGACGGAGTTGTTCTCGCACAGGCCGATATAGTCGACGTCGCCGCAGAACCCCTGGCCGTACACGCACTGGGCCATGTCGTTGCAGAACATGGTGACCGGGCAGTACCCGCAGACGTAGCCGCAGCCGTCGTCACCGCACTCCTTGTCTTCGCACTGCGGGAGGCATTCCTCCTTGTAGCACGCGTTCACGAACAGGTTGGGCACCCAGCCGCAGTGCCATAGCTGGCCGTTGGCGGCGCAGTCCTGGAACATGAGCTGGTCGTTTTCACACCAGACTACGGTGTCGCCCTGGCAGACCGGCTCGGGTCCGTACCCGCCGCAATCCTGGCCCGCACCTTTGCACTGGAAGTCCACGCACGACACGCCGGCAGGGCACGTTCCGCAGTCGCCGCCGCAGCCGTCGTCTCCGCACTGCTTGTTGGCGCAGGAAGGCACGCACTCGCCCTTGCAGTAGAACGGGTCGGTATCCGGGCCCTGCACAGCTTCGGCCACGCAGTCGTAGAACTTGAACTGCGCGTTCCATCCGCACTTCTGCTGCGTTGGGCTTGCCATGGTGGTGCAGTCCATGTGCCAGAGCACCCCGTTGTCGCACCAATACACGGCGTTCTCGTTGCAGCAACCCTTGTAGGTGATTTCGCCGCACGGTCCTTGGCCGACGCAAAGCCCATTCTCGCATTCCATTCCGTACTGGCAGGATCCGCAACTGCCGCCGCATCCGTCGGTGCCACACTCCTTGCCGGTGCAGATGGGAACGCATTCGCCGTGGGGGTTGCACCCGTAACCGTCGAGCGCGGGCATGAACTCGCAGACAACGTTCTTGCCCTCGGTGAGACAGTCGGTAAACCCGAGCTTGCCGTTCATGCAGACGATCAACGTGTTGCCGTCGCACCAGCCCTTGGAGTCGACGCTTCCGCACTGTGCCTCTTCGAGCTGACACGAGCCGTCGGGGGCACAAAGCGACGGGACAGGACACGTGCCGCAGGAGCCGCCGCAGTTGTCCGATCCGCACGTCTTGCCCGTGCAGTCGGGCGTGCAGTCCGAGATGCACTTGCCCTGCGCCGAGCACCACGCCCAGGGCGGACACTTGCCGCAGGTTCCGCCGCAACTGTCGCTTCCGCATTCCTTGCCGGCGCACTGAGGCTCGCACACGATGATGCACTTGCCCGCCACGCAGGTATCGCCGGGCTTGCACTTGCCGCAGTCACCGTTGCAGCCGTCCGGGCCGCAGTGTTTGCCGGCACAGTCCGGGACGCACGGCTCAGAGCATTTGTCTCCCGGGCCGCACACCGATCCGAAGGGGCAGCTTCCGCACTGGCCGCCGCAGCCGTCGTCGCCGCATTCCTTGTTTTCGCACTGAGGCAAGCAGACGGAGCACTTGCCGTTCCCGCCGCACGCCTTTCCCGGTGGGCAGTCGCCGCAGCTTCCGCCGCAGGAGTCCGGGCCGCATTCTCGGTCTTCGCACTTGGGCTTGCAGATCGGACTGCACTGGAAATACGGGTTGCACTCGAACCCATCGTCGCATTCGCCGCAAGCGCCCTGGCAGCCGTTGTCTCCGCACAGCTTGCCGAAACAGTCCGGGAGGCAGCACAGGCCGGCGCCGCCGAGGCACACTTGCCCATCAGGGCACTCACCGCACTTGCCCCCGCAACCGTCGAGCCCACACTGTTTGCCCTCGCACTTCGGGACGCAGACGACCTCCGCCTCTTCCACGACCTCCGTGACGCTGCCGTCTTGGCCGGCGTCCCCGCCCTCCGTGCTCTCCTGGTCCTTGGGAACGACCGCATCCACCTCCCCGGCCCCTACCTCTCCGGCATCGGCTGCGTCCCCTGCGGGGGCCGCGGTACAGACTGCGTTCTCGCACACGGCTTCGCAGTAGTCCTGTACACCCCAAGTCGTGTCCCCGGAGACGTCCGCTTCACAGACGAGCACTGCTGGGCGCCCGTACGAGTCGAGGCCGCACGAAAGCTCTCCGGTGGTCGAGCAACCGTCCCCTGCCGACGGAAGCGACACGACGTCGGAGCCCCCGCTGGAGCACGACACGATGCAGGACACGATGAACGACACGATGATCGCGATGACCGGTGCCGATACGGCAATGCGAACGCTCATTTTCCAACCCGCACGCAGTTACAAAGAAACACCGGCCGACATTCTTACATAAACTGAGATCCGATTCCACAACTCCCTCCCCCTCCCCGGGTTTGACTTGGCCCGGCGTCCCGGGGAGAATGCGACGCGTAAGGGAGGTGATTCTGCGGTGAGAGCCACATGCATCTGTTCCGTGGCCGCAGCGCTCGTGGCTTTGCCGGGCAGCGCGCTCGGGCAGGGGGTGGAGCTTGCCGGGGCCTACCTGATCCGCGGGTATGCCGACCACAACAGGTTCGACCCATTCCTTTCGTTCCTTCCCAAGAATCTCAACACCGATCTGCCTGGAGAGCCGCCGGCTTACAGCTATAGCCTGGTCCTGTGGGCATCGGAGCGACTGGCTGCGTCGCTGGAGGATCAGAGCCTGGTTCTGGCCGTGGACACCGGCGTCGATTCCATCGAGCTTGGAGATGTGGCGGAGGGGCAGGACCGGCTTTCCGTGGACGGGCTCGCACCGGACGAGGCGTTGGAAAGCCTGGTCTTCCTCCGGGAGGCGTACCTCGAATGGGGCTTCGGCAGCGGGCACCCGCTCGTGGCCACTGCCGGCAAGAAGCGGACCGTGCTGATGGACGGGTACTTCTACGACGACCATGGATTCAGGTTGGGTGCGGACTGGGACTTCGCAGAGTTCGGGGCGTGGACCGCAACAGCATCCGCGACGGCCCTGCTTCCGCAGCACTACTTCCCCGACGCGGACACCGATCTGGCCTTGCTCCACGGGTCGCTTGCGATCACGGATTCCATCGACTCGGTGACTGTCGGAGCGATCTTCTTGAGCGACCGCCAGGACGTGCTCGCGGGGATGCTGCGCGACGTGCTGGCGGAGGACCTGGCCGCAAACGAGAAGCCCATAATGAGCATGAAGGCATCCTCTCTGGACGTCACCGGCGACCTGGGGTTGCGAACGTTATACGCTTCGGGTGCCGTGACGCTTGGCCCCGCGACATTCCGAGCACTGCTTGCCTTCCAGGGCGGCGGCGGGACGCTGACATGGACGGGAGAGAAGCCGACCGGCCGGACTGGAGGCAGCAAGCAGGAGCAATCCGTGGAGCGCGAGACGGACATCGGAGGGCGGCTGCTGTCCACGGAGGTACAGTTGGATGTGGCGGGAAGCGTGTCCCTGACGCCGTTCTTCCTTGGCGCTTCCGGGACGTCTCTGTCGGAAGCGAAGGACGAAGGCCGTTTCGATCAATTCTTGACTCTGGTTCCCTGCGTGGAAAGGCTGAGACTCTTCTTCGGAACGAACGGAACGATGCTTGCGACGAGGGAATACCGGTTGCTGGGACTTGGAAGCGGCGGCGTGAACGCGTTCGGCCTGCAAGCCGGGTGGGCCCCGACTGCCGACATCTCTTTGTCTGAAGCCGTCGCCGCGCTGGGTCCTGCCCGGCCGGACGATTCACCGTTCACGAAGGAGTATGGAGTGGAGTCGGACTTCACGCTGTTGTACTCTGTTTCCAGCGTTCTTGGTGTCAGGATCGAGATTGACGCGCTGTTCCCTGGCGGCTACTTTGCGGACGACGACCCGATGGTTCGGGGGGTGGCGGGTGTGGAAGGAACCTTCTAGACTGTCTGGTCTCTTCTGGGCCGTATGCCTGGCGTTGGGAAGCGCAGCGGCCCAACCGGACCCGAACGATGAGATCTCGCCCGAGATGGCTGAGATGCTGGAGATGATGGAGATCCTCCAGGAATATGGGGAGGCCATCGAGGCGGAAGCCGAAGTGCAGGATGCGGACCGTCCCAAGGAGCCTCCGAAGGAATGATCGGGACCTTCTCCATATCTTTCGGGACCTTCTCCAGATCTTCCGGAACCTTCTCCATTTCTTCCGGTTTACAAGAGATGTAGCGACGGTGGGCCATGCTCGGCGATGACGACATCGAGTTGATGAAGCAGGTTCAGCAGGACCGCCGGGGTGCGTTCGACACTCTGTATCGAAAGCATGCGTCACGGGTATTCGGTTTCTTCTTGCGGTCTACGCTGTCCAGGGAGGAAAGCGAAGAGTTGGTGCAGGAGACCTTCTTCAAGCTGTATCGACTCAGGGCCGGGTGGGAGCCGCGGGCATCCTTCAACACGTACCTGTTCACGGTGGCCCGGTCGGTGCTCCTCAACAACTGGCGGGGGCTGGCCAGCTGGCGCAACGGGAAGGCGGACGGGGCGGACGTTGCAGAGACGCCGGGTGCAACGGACACTGAAGCGGACGTAGCGGCCAAGACGATGGTCAGCCGAGTCGCGGACGCCCTGGGCGCTCTGCCGGAGAAGCAACGGACCGCGGTGCTGCTGGTGAGGTACGAAGGGATGGGTTACGAGGAGGCGTCTGTCGTGATGGGAGTCGGCCCCAAGGCGATCAAATCGCTGTTGAATCGAGCAAGAGAACGACTCGTGGCGGAGGTGAAACCATGAGATGCGGAAAAGCCCGTGAGAATCTTCTGCCGTTCATCCAGGAGAAGCTGGGAGAAGCGGAACGCAACGCGTTGCTGCTCCATGTCGCGGCTTGCGCTGCGTGCAGGCAGGAGTTGGAAGGGACTCGGAAGCTGTGGATCGAGATGGGGAATGCACGCAATTCCGTGCCGACATTCGACACCGAGGCCGGGCTGTCGGCTCTGCGTTCCCGGCTGGAAGTCGAGGCAGGGGACGGACGGTCCCCATTCCTCGACCGGTTCCGCGTTTTTCGGCCGGCCTACCTGCTGCCGGCGCTCGGCGCGGCAGCCGTCGTGATCGCGGTGACCGCCGTCTACCTTCAGCTTCCCGGAGCGGATGACGGACCCGACCGAGTGAGTCAAGCGGAAAGCGAATCGCCGGCCGACGGTGAAGCGGCAATGCCCGAAGTCGATTTCGTCGAGTTGCTCGATGGCATGGAGCTGTTCGAGGAGTTCGACGTGTTCCAGGACCATGAGACGGTGGCGGACCTTACGGAGATGGACGAAGACGAGCTGGACAGCATCCTTGCGGAGGTGGACGGATGAAGACACTTGCGCTGAACCTGCTTGCGGCCGTCTCGGTTCTTCTTACGGCCCTGCCCCAGAGCGTTGCACAGGCGCCGGATGCTCCACGGGAGATGACCGAGGAGCGAAAGAATGAGCTGAAGGCGCGGCTGGAGAAGTTCAGGACGCTCCCGGAAGAAGAGCAGAAACGCCTCATGAAGGTCTACAAGGCGTTCAAGAGCATGCCGGAGAAGAAGCAGAAGGAGGTTCTGGACAACTACCAGCGGTTCCGGAAGATGCCCGTCTCCGAAAGGAAGGCGGCCCTGTCGGCGTACAAGCACTTCCAGAAGCTTCCGCCTGGAAAGAAGATCAAAGCGATGAAGCTGCTCAAGAAGCTGATGAGCCTGCCCCCGGACCAGCGCCGCGAAGCGCTCAAGAAATGGCGCGCCAAGGTCAAGGGCAAGAACAAGTAGCCGCGCTGGACCCCGGCAAGACAACGGGACGGAGACGGAGGGCTGGGTGCGGGTTCCGTCACCTGCACTGGAACTGGTTGAGGAGTATCTTGACTTCCCGCAGGTCCCCGGGCGACCAGCCCTTCGTGACCGAGTTTACGTGCTTCTCGACCGTGACCCAGACCTGTCCGGCCTTGGTGATGTACTCGATCCGCTCCTCAGGCTTCTCTGCGTAGAACCGTAGCGCTGCCTGGCAGTCCTTTCGGAAGCCGTCCAGCCGCTTCTTCCTGAACCGCTGCATGTTCCACAGGATCTTGCCCGGGTCGCCTTCCGGCGCAAAGAGGTCCATCAGGCTGGACTGGGCGTTGATCACCGGCTCCCATGGCGAGCCCTCGATCTCCGTGACCGGCGGCCTCGGTGCGACCACGTCCTTCTGCTTCGCACCCGTCTCGGCTTTGTCCCGCTTGCACCCCGCTGCAAGGCCCCCGCACACCAGCGCAGCGGCCAGCACGGCCGCCAACGCCCGCCATCCCCTCTCACTCCATGGGAGAGGGTTGGGCGAGGGAAGCGTTTGGCGCATGTGCGTTCCTCTATAGCTCATACACCCCCGTATTCCGGTCGCGCAGGTGTTGCACAAGCGACTGGGCCGCGACCGCGGGATCGATGTCAGCGACCACGTACTGCTCGCCTGCACGGGCAAGCGCAATGATGTTGCCCAGCGGGTTCACCACCATCGAATGACCGAAGTAGTAGTTGCCTTTCGCATCGGCCCCGACCGAGTTCACGGCAACGAAGTGGATCTGATTATCATAAGCGCGGGCTCGATTCGTCAGTGACCAGATCTCGTAGTCGCGTAGCAGCGCGGACGGCCGGACCACAACGGACGCCCCTTTCAGCGCGAGCGTACGGACAAGCTCCGGGAAGTCGCCGTCGTAGCAGATCACCATTCCGATACGGCCGAGCTCTGTGTCGAACACATCTGCTGCCGTGCCGGGCGTGGTGTAGACCCGCTCGGACGGAAAGGGATGGGTCTTGCGATAGATGCCGATCGTCTTGCCGTCAGGACCGATCAGCACCGCGGTGTTGTAGATCTTGCCCGCCCTACCCTGCTCCCACGTGGGCCACACCACGTGCACCTTGTGCTTACGCGCGGTGGCGGAGATGAGCTTCATGGAGGGGCCGTCGAGGGGCTCGATGCGCTTCCAGAAATC
>Ga0172371_10006047_pt1 | contig 17746 bp, 16 predicted proteins | sample Lak12m_FD_114543 | JGI IMG/M metagenome (GOLD analysis project Ga0172371, IMG submission 114543) | Freshwater microbial communities from Kabuno Bay, South-Kivu, Congo - kab_022012_12m | ecosystem: Environmental > Aquatic > Freshwater > Lake | place: Democratic Republic of the Congo: South-Kivu...
CTCTTTTACAGGCTTTCCCGTCCATCACAACCATAACTTTCAGGCTCAGGATAGTGCTTCGCAACTCTATACCTCAATCACGCCATCCCAAATCGCAAATAATCGTTCGCTAAGGATCAAGGTTGTTCCTTTGCTCTTAACACATTTGTTTTGCCTTTGTGGCGGTTCAGTATGTAATATTCGGTTTCAGGTAATATAAAAGGTTGGGGGAATACCAATGACGACGGCGATAGACATGAAGGGCAGGGGGTTGCTGACCCTGCAGGAGCTGGATGACAGGGAATTCCTCTACCTTCTTGACCTGGCGGATGTGCTGAAGAAACGAAAGAAGTCAGGGGTAAGGGGTGACCTGCTTGAGCGGAAGAACATCGCGCTGGTGTTCGAGAAGATGTCCACCCGCACTCGGTGCGCGGCTGGAGTTGCCGCGGCTGACGAGGGCGGGCGGGCTGAATACCTTTCCGCGCGGGAAATCCATCTTGGAGGAAAAGAATCGGTTGCCGATACGGCACAGGTGCTTGGCAGGATGTTCGACGGAATCCTGTTCAGGGGCTACAAGCAGTCGACCGTTGAAATGCTCCAGAAATATTCCGGGGTTCCTGTATGGAACGGCCTGACTGACGATTCACATCCCACGCAGGTGCTGGCCGATCTCATGACCGTGCGGGAGACATTCGGGAAACTCAAGGGCCTGAAGCTCGTGTATGTCGGGGACGGGCGCAACAATGTCGCGAATTCCCTGATGGTCGGATGCGTAAAGGCCGGCATGCATTTTGTAAACTGCACGCCGAAGGAACTCTCACCCCTGCCGGAGCTCGTACAGCGGGCCGAAGAAATCGCCCTGCGGAACAAGTGTACCGTTTCGATCATTCACAATCCCGAAGGCGCGGTTACCGGGGCAAATGTGATATATACGGATGTCTGGGTTTCCATGGGTGAAGAGGCGAAATTCGCAGAGAGGCTCAAGATCCTGCGGCCGTACCAGGTAAACATGAACATGATCCAGAAGACCGGCAACCTTAAGAACAACAAAGTCATATTCCTTCACTGCCTCCCGGCGTTTCACGACAAGAATACGGAGATGACGAGTGACATAGGGGCCCTTGAGGTTACGGACGACGTTTTCCAGGCCCCGTTCTCAAAGGTTTTTGATGAAGCCGAGAACAGGGTCCATACAATAAAAGCCCTGTTTGTTGCGGCGCTGGGACCGGGGAAGGATATTTCGAAGCTCTTAAAGGCGCGGGGGCGTAAGTGATTAGACGTTTAAGCGAGATTTCGTGGGATGATTTCAACAGGCTTTCGCCTGCGGAAAAGAACCCGTATCTTGTTGAAAACAACCGGCCGGTCCATGTGCTGGTGGCCCAGCAATTTGACAGGAAGCAGATGGATGACCTTGGCTCGCTGGCTACCAGGATACGTTTCATAGCCAAGAACTACCGTGGCATGGAGTTCCTCCACGGCCTGATGAAATACGAGCGGGCGATGCTCTACTTCAGCCAGCCAAGCACCAGAACGTTCCTGTCGTTCTGCACGGCATGCGAAATACTGGGAATGAGCATAGGCGAAGTGCGGGACACAATAACCTCGAGCGAATTCAAGGGTGAATCGCACGAGGATTCCGTCAGGACCTTTAGCTCATACTTTGACCTGATCATAATGAGGAGCGAGATCGGCGGGCTGGCCGAAAGAATGGCCTGGGTCCTCTCGAACACTGACAGGCCGGTGCCGATTATCAATGCCGGTTCCGGCAAGGATCAGCACCCGACGCAGGCACTGCTGGATGTCTATACCCTGCAGCGCAGTTTCGAGGAATCCGGCGGGATAGACGGCAAGACGATTGTCTACGTCGGCGACCTTGCACGGGGCAGGACGGTGCGTTCCCTTGCTTCGTTGCTGACAAATTACAGGGACGTAAGGCAATACTTCGTTTCGCCGAAGGCCCTCCAGATTGGAGAGGATGTCATCTCCATGCTCAAGGCGGCTGGCGTGAAATACGGGGTTTCTGAAGACTTTGAGCAGATGATACCCCAGGCCGACGCGGTTTATATGACGCGCGTCCAGGATGAATGGGACGAGAAGAAGGGCCAGAGTAAGAAGATCGACACCTCAAAATACCATTTCACGGTAAAGCACCTTGATATTTTGAAGCCCGACGCGGTGATAATGCATCCTTTCCCCCGCAGGAACGAGATCTCGCCGGAAGTCGACAACGATCCCCGGGCCGTTTACTGGCGCCAGATGAGGAACGGGATGTGGATAAGGACCGCGCTCATCGCGACAATCTTCAGCCGTGATGACGAGATACGCAGTTACGACCTCAAGAAGAAGTAACTGGTGCCGGGATATGGTCTTCAACCTGGGATGGTGCAAACTGATTGTGTTTCCGGAGAAGTACATGGCCGGGGTTGTTAAGGGCAGGGATGGCGCTCTCCCGACCTCGCGGGGAGTCGGGACTGTACGAATTACGGCGGTCAAGGGACTGACCGCCCTACCTGCAGGGAATGGGTTTGTGAAACTTCATGCCATATTATGACTAAAATAACAATAGGACCGCAATATACCAGTCTCCAGTTCAGGGGGAGACTGGCTGGAGTGTGTTTTGTTTCCCTTGCCATGATGTTTTCTTCGTGTGCATCGTCGTCTCCCGCGAGACGCCAGTCATTTGACGTCGGGCCGCTGTCGAGCCGCGACAACGCCACGGATGGTAACCTGCGCACGCGGGCGGTTGGGCCGTTCTTCGAGAAGCAGACCGCTACGAACGGGACAACTTTCTTGGCGGTCAGGCCGTTCTACAGCCGCACAATGGATCCCGTAAAAGAACGAAACCTGACCGAATTCCTGTGGCCGCTGGGGATGGTCAAGGAATTCCAGGGCGAGAAATACTGGCGTTTCATCGTATCCATTACCCATGATTTTGACATGAACGATCCGGACTCAAGGTTTCGGTTCTGGGTTCTTCCGGTCCTGTTCGCGGGGAGTGATGTCAACCGCGAGAACTATTTCGCGGTCTTTCCCGTGGGTGGAAAAGTCAACGAGTTCCTGGGCAGGGACAGGATAATTTTTGCCCTTTTCCCCCTGTATCTTTATTCTGAGGTGGATGGTATTAAAACCACTGACATCCTTTTCCCGTTTATTTCCCGGACAAAAGGCAAGGACGTAAGCAGGTTCAGAATACTGCCTTTCTATATGCAGTCTGAAAGCGGCGACCGGTTTGCCAGCAGGTCGATCATGTGGCCGATATGGACCTCTGTGAAATACAACCAGCCGGATTCAAAGGGCGGTGGGTTTGTTCTTTTCCCGCTGTTCGGACATGTCAAGCTTACGAACCAGGAAACGTGGATGTTCCTGCCACCGTTCTTCAGGTTCAGTGAAAGCAATCATGGCAGGTCGGGGAACTTCCCGTGGCCGTTTATCCAGTACAGCGCCGCGGATCCGGAAAGATTATACATCTGGCCGATATGGGGATATGAAGATGATCACGGGATAAAGTCTTCGTTCTTCTTGTGGCCAATCGGGCGGACAGAATATCTTGTCCGTCCTGATTACGAACAAAGGCGGTTTTCGATTACTCCGGTTGTCTTCTACGAAAGCCGTGTGAAAAAAGAAAAGACGGATGACAATGTTGTAAAGGAAGACGTTATTGCGCGGTATTTCCGGCTGTGGCCGCTGGCCTCGTACCGGCGTGAAGGCGACTCGTTCCGATTCCGGACGCTTGAGCTGTGGCCTGCCAGGCAGACGCCTGCAATCGAGAGGAACTGGGCCGCATTATACACGCTTTATTCGCATACCCGGACGGCTGAGAACAGCGAAGACGAACTGCTTTGGGGCCTGTTCCGCCGTGGAAACAGGGGGAAAGACGAGAGGAGTTGGTCGGTTTTCCCGCTGTTTTCATGGAACAAAACCCCGGGAGAAGGGGGCGGCAGGGAGTGGAATTTCCTTAAGGGGCTGGTCGGGTATAAACGTGATGGTTTGCTAAAAACGTACCGCCTGCTATACTTGCTTAAATTCAATTCTAAAGGGGAGACAAAGCCATAATCACTCGTGAGCCAGAATATTTTCCGCCTGCGCGGAACGAATTGGGAAAAATAGGCCGGCCCGGTCTGCTGTCGTGCCGTGCAGCGGGAAGGGCGCTGATAATGCTTGCGCATGCATTTGCATCCGTGCGCTTTGCGTTCGACAAGCGGGGCCGCCGCGAAGTCCTTTCCCAGATGTTCACGTCCGGCATCAAGAGCCTCGGCGTCATAACTGTTGTGGCGGTGTTCACCGGGATGATCCTGGCCCTCCAGACCGGCATTGAGCTGCGAAGGTTCAACCAGGAGGTGAATATCGGGACAGCCGTGATGATTTCCATGCTCCGCGAAATGGGGCCGTTCATGACCGGGCTGATACTGGCGGCATGTGTCGGCTCGGCCATTGCGGCGCAGCTAGGCACCATGGTGGTTTCGGAGGAGATTGCCGCGCTGGAGATAATGTCCATAGACCCGGTCCGATTCCTGGTGACGCCGCGCCTTATCGCGATGTGCATCATGACCCCGATGCTTTCTTTTTATACGTGCGTGATGGGCCTGATCGGCGGCGGTATCGTGGGGGCAACCCAGCTGGGTGTCTCGTGGACGGCTTACATGGACAATGCCACCAAGTATGCCGTGGTGAAGGACCTCAATGTCGGCCTGTTCAAGGCCCTGCTGTTCGGGATAATTATCACCACCGTGGCGTGCCATGAAGGGTTTTCAACAAGCCAGGGCGCGGTAGGCGTCGGCCTGGCTACCAGGAAGTCTGTTATTGTGTCGTTCCTCCTTATTCTGATCGCAGGTTATTTTGTAACGAGGTTACTGTATTGATCAAGTTCGAACATGTAAGCAAAAACCTTGCCGGCAACACGGTTCTCGACGACATCAGTTTCGAGATAAAGAAGGGTGAAACCTTCTGTATCGTGGGTCCTTCCGGCGTGGGCAAGAGTGTAACGCTCAAGCACATGGTGCGGCTGTTGACCCCTGATGAGGGGCAGGTCCTTGTCGGTGACAGCGCTGTCAGTTCGGCAGCCGGTCATGAACTGGAGAAGATCCGTGAGCGGTTCGGGTTCCTGTTCCAGGGCGGCGCGCTGCTGGCCTGGCTGTCGGTGAAGGAGAATGTTGCGCTTCCGCTGCGTGAGAAGACCAGCATGGAGGAGAAGGACATCCAGGACAGGGTGACCGAAACCCTGCAGAAGGTCGGCCTCGAAAATGCCATGGATAAATTTCCTTCCGAAATATCCGGCGGCATGAGGAAAAGGGCGGGGCTCGCCAGGGCGATAATCAGGAACCCGGAGATAGTCCTTTATGATGAGCCGACTTCCGGCCTGGACCCGGTAACGTCCCGCACAATAGACCTGTTGATTGAGCAGATGAGGACGGGGACGGGGGTCACCAGCGTCGTGGTGACGCATGATCTTCACAGTGCCCTGTCGATAGGGACCAGGATAGCCATGCTTCACGGCGGTAAGATCGTGGAGTTGTGCGCGCCTGCCGAGTTTGTGAATTCGCAGTCGCCTGAAGTCCAGAGTTTTCTTGAATCGCAGTTCATTACCAAGGCAGGTTCTTGGGAAAGGAATATAAAATGAAGAAAGAATGGGTTGCCAGAGAGCTTACAATGGAAGTTATCGTAGGTGCCTTCATGGTGCTGATCTTCCTTGGGTTGTGTTACTTCACGATAATACTTTCTAAAGAACGTTTGTTTGGCCCAAAATCCGAAATGGAAGTTGTCTTTAATAATATCATGGGGTTAAGCAAGGGCGACCGCGTTGTTATCCGGGGCATGACGGTCGGGAAGGTGACCAGCCTTGAGCTTGGAAAGGATGGCGTTCACGTTTCCGCCTCGCTCGAAGAACCGGTAACCCTGAAGAAGGATTACAGCATATCGGTTGTGACGGCGTCCGTGCTGGGAGGCAGGTATCTCGAGATCAGCGAGGGAAGCAAGGATGCCCCGGTCATTCCAGACGGGACTGTGTTACGCGGAAAGGAACCGTTTGACCTTGTTTCCGATGCGGCCGAGATGATCAATTCCATCAAGAAGGGACTGGGTGAGGGGAAAATCATTGAAAACCTCCAGCAGACTTTGTCAGAGCTCAGGGAGATCATAGCCAGGGTGAATTCGGGAAAAGGAACGCTGGGGAAGCTCCTTTCGGAGGACGACAAGCTTTACCGTGATCTATCGGATACGGTGGCTTCCATGAAGACCATAACCGGCAGGCTTGAAAAGGGTGAGGGGACACTGGGCAAGCTGATGTCGTCTGACGACAAGCTTTACAAGGACCTGGCGGAATCGATTGCATCGCTTAAGAACATATCTGGAGGTATTGAACGCGGTGAGGGCGTGCTTGGGAAGCTGGTGAAGGACGAGAAGCTTTACAAGGACCTGCAGAGCATTGTCAGCGAAGCCAGGGCGACGCTTGATGATTTCCGCGAGACTGCCCCGATAACCACATTCTCGAGCGTATTTTTCGGGGCGTTCTAACCCGCTTATTGCGTGAGCTTCTTATAGCTCTCGCAATAAGCGGCTCTGGCAGATCAAGTTGGACTGCAAACTCGTATGCCAGAGCACGTTGCCCCGACGTATTCGGGGCAAGTGGTTAGCCCCTTGTTTGTCCGTCAGCCGACGGACAAACGACGGCCCTGCGGGCGAATATTGCACAAAGAATTGTGCGATATTCGGGCTAGGCTGAATTAATAAACATGACGGAAGGGATGAGTATGAACGAATCAGCTAATGTATCCGGCGGAGGAGTGCGTACGCGCTTAAGTGTGATGATGTTCCTGGAGTTTGTTATCTGGGGCGCCTGGCTGCCGCTGATTTTCGGGTACCTGCCCAGCCTCGGGTTTACGGCCACGCAGCAGTCGCTTGTTCTCAACGCGTTTCCCATTGCCGCCATCGTGGGGATGTTCTTCAGCAACCAGTTTGCCGACCGTAACTTTGCTGCCGAAAAATTCCTGGCGTTCAGTCATCTTGTGGGTGGCGCGTGTATTTTCTCGCTGGCATGGACAAAAGATTTCTGGATGTTCTTCGGGCTGATGCTGGTCCACTGCCTGCTCTATGTTCCGACAATATCCATCACGAATTCCATCGCATTTGCCAACCTCAAGGATGCGCAGAAAGATTTCGGGAAAGTGCGTCTCTGGGGCACGATCGGCTGGATTTTCGCGGCATGGCCTTTCACGTTCATCCTGGTTGACTGGGGGAAGGTGAACGCGGCAAATGTGCAGGGTTTTGTCAGCTGGCTCGGTATGGTGCTCAGTTCCGGGCTGACTGGCGCCCCCCTGAAGGAGGCGACAAAATGGACCTTTATCGTTGCCGGCATTGCATCATTCGCGCTTGCTGCTTTCAGCCTGGTTCTTCCGCATACTCCCGCGAAGAAGGCTGAATCCGGCGGTGACAAACTGGCGTGGCTGGAAGCCTGCAAATTGCTGAAGCATCCGTTTGTGCTGGTCCTGTGGCTGGTAACGTTCCTTGATGCGTTCGTGCACAACTGCTATTTCAACTGGACCGGAACATTCCTGGGCAGTTCTGTTGTCGGTATTCCGGGCAACTGGATCATGCCCGTCATGAGCGTCGGCCAGGTCGCTGAAATCCTTACGATGATCATCCTTGGCGCAACACTCAAACGCCTCGGATGGCGCTGGACAATGGTGGTTGGAGTCCTGGGACATGCTGTCCGTTTCGCGGTCTATGCTTTCCTGCCCCAGTACAAGGAGATGATTATCCTTGTGCAGATCCTCCATGGTGTCTGCTACGCCTTCTTCTTCGCCACGGTTTACATATTTGTGGACGAGTTCTTTCCCAAGGACGCGCGTTCCAGCGCACAGGGGTTGTTCAATGTAATGATTCTCGGAATAGGCGCGCTTGTGGCGAACTCTGTATGTCCCTACCTGATGCAGAATGTGTTCACGCACGGCGGTGTAACAGATTTCCGGAGCCTGTTCCTTGTCCCGATGACGGGTGCATTGATTGGCGCCGCGGCCCTGGCGCTCTTCTTCCGTCCGCCGGTGCGGAAGGAGCCGGAAGGAAGCGGAGCAGTATCTGGTTGATGATTATGACCGGATCGCCAGATCGGGTTATCGCCATCATCAAGATTGACGGGAGTAGATGGGGTGCAGTTCGCCTCTGGACCAGTTCTGGATTGTCTCACCCATAAGAGGTAATATCATGTGAAATTATAGTTCCCAAGTATCCGTTGATCGTCAAGACACATTGGTCGGACTGGTTGTAGTGAACTAGTGTGTAATCCACCAAGTTTTGAAACAGTACTTTTTTCGGTATCAACTAATATTCCGGATATTTCTTCTTTTATTGCAGACGCCGAAATGATAACTTTGTCTTAAATCGGATGAAAATTCGGATTGATTTACATACGTTGGAAAGGGCGCAGGAACGCGGAGCATCTGAAAAAGAAATTCAGGACGTCGTAGAAAATGGAAAGTTGTTGCCGGCAAAACGGGGGCGTATCAGGAAATTCAAGGTTTATGCCTTCGGACGGATATGGCTGGGACGAGAGTATCCTGAGAAACGCGTTGAAGTTGTTTATGTTACCGATGAGAATACTGTTATTACTGTGACGGTTTACGTATTTTACGGAAAATGGGAGTGAAAAATGCAAGTAATATATAATTCTGAGACAGATCTGTTGTATCTACGTTTTGATCCAACGAAACAAAAAGTGCTGAACAGACGAATTGATGATGACGTGGTTCTGGATGTTGGGGCAAAGGGTCGCATTATTGGCATAGAGATCAGTGATGCATCACGGCATGTTGACTTGCCCGGAGTTCTTCCGATCAGCGAGCGTAAGGCTAATAAAAGAGAACGGGTTTTTATGGGTGCATAACGTCAACCTGACCGGACTTGGCCGCCATCTGGTTACCCTTCAAAGCAGGCGTAAGTTGTTGTAGAAGAGCGGGAAGAAAAGAACCTGGCCACTTTTGCGCCTGAAAGCATGTAAACTAGATTTTACTTCAGCCGCTTGACGGCGAGGGCTATGTCGGCAAGGCGTTGATCGCCGGCTTCGCGTTCAATGGCAACCGCTCCTTTGTAACCGGTTTTCTGCAGCGCTTTCAGGAATTTGCTTCCGCCGACTTCTCCATCACCCCAGGGCACTTCCGCTCCCCAGGTACCTGGTTTCTTCGTCCGGATTGCGTCCTTGATGTGGATATGGCGTATCCACGGGGCGAGTATCTTTACCGCTTTTGCCGGTTCGTCTTTATCGTAGAGTATCATGTTTGCGGGGTCGAAATTTACTCCCAAGGCAGGATGTTTCAGTATGTCGAGAAAGTAACTCAGGTCAGCCGCACTTTCCTGGCCGGTTTCCATCAGAAGGACCAGTTTCTTTTTGCCGGCAATATCCGCCAGCCAGTTCATGCGGTCATAGAACTTCCGCGCGTATTTCCTGTTTCTATGATCGAGGAATCCGGCGTGGAACGAAATGTAAGGTGTTCCCAGCATGGCGGCGGCATCACAGGCTTTGATGAAAAGTTTACGGTTTGCCGGCCATTGCCTGTCGGGTGCTATTCCTCCGGTGCGGCGGATTGCCCCGAGACTGCTGTAATCCTCCTGCGGAAAATTGATCATTGCGCTTGTAACGGTCCAGTCCTGCTTCAAGGCGGTGCTGAGATATGCCTTGCCGCCTTTGCCTGCGGCCGGGCCGACCGCAAGATGCACATGTTTTATCCCAAGCTTCCGCAGGCTTGAAGCGACGCCTTTGATGTCTTGCCGCAGCGACCAGCTGCAAACGCCGATGGGCCATCCCTGTTTTGTTCTCATATTCAGACTCCAACAATGCTGCGCTTCAATGCCGATTCTTTCTCGGCAAGGACAAAGCGCACGGTTTCCTTTGATTGCTCTAGGGTTAGAACTTCTTCAACGTTTTCACCCCGGATTCTCCTGGCAAAATGTTCAACTTCGCGGCTGTAACCGTCACCGGCCAGGAGTTCCGGCGTAAACGCCTTGCCTTCGAAAGGGTAGACAAGGAAAGCGGGGGTTTTTGTGCAGTCATATATGATGGTGGCTTTTTCCAGGGTGATCCTGAAGCTCATGCTGAACCCGAGTACCGGCGAAACGCGCCATGATGCCTCGGCAGTAATGACCGTTTCATCATTGTAAAGAAACGTGGTGAAAATGTGGGACATTGCTTTGTCGCTGACACTCATTACCGATTTCGGCATTCCGAAAAGGTGGTGGACAAAGTCGGTGTCGTGAATATGGAGGTCAAGAGGCATTCCGCCGCTTTTCTTTTCGTCGCCGAGCCAGTTGCCGGTGCTCCAGGCAGGCATGGGGCTGAACCGCTGGAAGTTTGCCGCCAGGACTTTGCCGTGTTTGCCGCTGAGAATTATCTCTCGGGTTTTGGCGTATTCCGGCCAGAACCGTATGCAGTGGCCGATCTGTAAAACACGGTCGCTTTTCTTTGCGGCATCTATCATGCGGTCGCATTCAACTGTTGTCAGTGCCATCGGCTTCTCACAGAGAACATGCTGTCCGGACTGAAGTGCCTTTATTGTGAAATCCGGATGCAGATTGGTAGGCAGTGTGATTGAAACTGTATCAGTGACTTTTGCTGAAAGCATTTCATCGTAGCTGGTAAAAGTTCTTACGCCGGAAAGGTCAATTGTATCAGCGGCATTGCTTAAGTTGCCTGTGACCGTTGTTGACGGCTTCAGCGATTTTGCGTCGGCATCGCATATTGCCGTTACTGTGACGTCCTTTAACGCTTTCCAGCACCGGTAATGCATCCGTCCCATGAATCCGAACCCGACAATACCAACCCTGATCATCCTAGAGTTCCTTTATATAAATATTCCGGAAATAAAGCGTGTTGCCGTGGTTCTGGAGTTCAATCTGGCCAGAGGGAAAGATCGGCTTGCTCCTGTCCCAGTAATTTTCCATGGTGACGTTGTCGACAACGAGCTTGTCATTAAGGTGGACCGTCACCTTGTCGCCGACCATCTTGATCCGGAAGGTGTTCCATTCTCCTATCGGGTTGTCAGCGCATACTGAAGGTTTGCTTGGGTTCTTCTTGTTGTTGTAGAGGCCGCCCGATCCTTCAGGATGTTTCGTCGAGTCCCATATCTGGACCTGCGGCGAACCGCGCAGGTATATGCCGCTGTCGCCATTGGGCTTGATCTTCCAGTCCACCAGCATTTCGAAATCCCTGTAGTCTTTTGAAGTGCAGATGGAGCGGCCTTTTCCGTCGAACACGAGTATGCCGTCTTCCGCTTTCCAGTGGGCGGTCATGTCTTTGTTGGCCTCGGCCTGGGCTTTATCGAAAGCTTCCTTGCTCAATGCCGCACGCTTGATGGGATTGTCGTTTGGACCGGCCAGGAGTCCCTTCCATCCGGAAAGGTCTTTGCCATTGAAAAGAGCCGTAAACCCTTCCGGAACAGTCATGGGTGCGGCAGTCGTAGTGGCCGCGGGAGCCGGACTGGCGGCGAGTTCCTTTATCCGGATATTCCTGAACTCAACCACTGTGCCATGCCCCAGGAAACCGATGTGGCCTTTCTCGTTATGAAGACCGGGATGCTTCTTAAGATCATGCATTTTGTCGGTTTGTTTTATCTGGCTCAGGTCGGCGTCGACAATGACTGTGCCGTTGAGGGTTATTTTTATTTTCGGACCGTCGGCAATTACTTCCTGGACATTCCATTCCCCGACAGGTTTCTGGTGACCCTTTATTGACGGCACTATCCCGTATATCGAGCCGTGGAACTGGTATGGCTGGAGATTCTTATACTGGTCCGCAGTGTCATCCAGGATCTGAAGTTCCATGCCGACATAGGCGGCATCGCCCTTGGGCGGTGTGCGGATTCCCAGGCCGTTATTTGCGCCCGGGGTGAGTTTGAATTCGAACTGGAAAATGAAATTCTCGTATTCCTTTTCCGTGTAGAGGTTTCCGCCGGGGCGGCATACGATCTTTCCGTCCTCAGGGACATAGCCCATTGTGTCTCCGATCCATCCGGTCAGGTCCTTGCCATTAAAGAGGGGAACAAAGCCTTCCTCTTCGGCGGGGGCAGTGCCTGTCAGACATAAGCCAGTTATCACAACAGCGCCAATCAATATCATCAATCTTCTCTTCATGCTTGCTCCTTTATTTGAACTTTACGTTCTCCCGTGTCGGCTCACCCGGAGGGTTTGCCTGCCTTAAGAACCAGATCCGTGCTTGGTAGGGGCGCCGCTTGTCGGCGCCCGCGGGCGTCGCTCCAGCCAGCCAACGGGGCTTGGGCAGGCTGGAGCGACGCCCCTACATACCTTATTTTATCTTTGCAATCTGGGCCTTAATCTTTTTCTTCGTCTTCTCATCTTTGACGATAGCTGCAGCTTTTTCAAGCACCGGTTTGACAGCAGGATCAGTCAATCCCTTGTAGCCTTTTTTTCCCGGACAGCCGATCAGGGCTGCAAGGCTGGCGGCTTCTTCCCGCACATCCGGATCATTAAAGTAAGTGCCAACAAGGTTAAGTGATTCCACTGTTTTAACATCTGTCAATGCGCCGAGGATAAGTTTCTTTTCATCGGGTCTCTTTGCCACTGTGAGGACTTCCCTGATCATGCCGATTTTTGTTTCCGGTTTCATTTCTTCCTCACGGACCAGGCGGACATAACCCCTGATCAGCAGGACCTGCTGTGTCAGGTTTGTTGACAGTGAAGCCATCTTGATTATTGAAGCTGCTGCATCTTTGTCCGGCCAGTTTGAGAGCGCGATAATCGCCGCGTTCCTGGCCTTTTCATCATTTGCGCCGGTGGACGCGATTACTGCGTCAAGGGCCTTTTGCCCGCCAATTTCCGGAAGCGCTCCAAGGATCATTTCTTTCCTGCCGTCACTTGCCGTGGATAATGCAGGGAGGAAGGCATCTGCCCGTTTCCCTGTATCCGGAATGTTTTTTGCCACCGCAGTTGCCGACCGCAATAAAGCCGTCCGTTCCGTGGTATCCTGGACATTAAGGAAGAGCTTCATTATCTTCTCCAGGTATTCGGGCGGGGCAACGGTTCCAATCGCTTTCATTGCGGCGAGCCGGACCACCGGGTCCGGATCGGCAATCGCACCAAGTACTGCTTCCGCCTGGGTTGTGGCGCATCGCTGGCCAAGGATATCCAGTATCGCTGCCCGGGCTGGCGCAGGAGAATTTGCCATTGCTGCAGACAGGTCCTTCATTTCGTTCTTTCCTGCGGAAAGCAGGACGGCTTTCTTTATTTCAGGCAGGTCTTCTTCTTTCCAGGACTTCAGAAGTTCAAGGAGGCAGGATAACCCGGCTTTTCCTGTTATTGCGTTGATAGCCGCAATCCGTATTTCCGGGTCCTCGTTTTTCAGGTTCGGAGCGATCGAATCGGCAAACGCCTGGCAATCTGCGGGTGTGATGGTGTTAAGCAGTGCAAGCCGGAGATGTGTTCGTCCATCCTTCAGGACTTTCCCGAGTTCCGCAACGGCCTTTTTGCTTTTCATCCTGATGAGGGAATTCATGGCGGCCACGCTGGCAACCCTGTTTGAGCTGTTGAGCGCTGTCACGAGGTCAGGAATGGCATCGTCGCCGGTAATCACGGCAAGGGTGTCGAGCGCTTCCGGCAGAAGATATGCCGCGCCCGGCTCGGAGGAGAGGGCGATGACTTCACGGCATACTGCCGCAGCCTGTTTCTTTTTGCCGGATTCAGCGATTCTGTTTGCGTAATGCAGGTAAAGTGATCCGGCAATGGATTTCTCCAGTGGATCCCTGGCCTGGCAGGCTTTCTTAAGAATACTGCCGCTGGAGCCGTCCTGGCCGATGTTGGCGAGGGCGTACAGCGCGGTACGGCGCAGGTCCCTGTCTTCGTCTGTTGCAAGTTTCGCGATAGCCGAAACCGCCTTGTCTGCCTGAAGTTCGCCGAGTGCCTTGACAAGCGTAATAACCTGTTTCCCTTTTGCGTTCTCCAGCGCCTTAAGGAGAATATCAGCCGTGCCTTCCGCGCGGATGGAGCAGAGGGCCATTGCCGCGGGTTCTGTAAGGCTGGAATCGCCAAGGCATGCGGCAAGCGCAGGAAGGTTTTCTTTCCCTCCGCACCAGCGCATAAGTCCGAGCAGGAACGACTTTATTTCGCTGTCCTGCGCTTTCTGTACAGCTTCCATGATTGTTCCTGAAAACATCCTGCGTTCTGCTTCGGCCCCGGGGCGTGCGACATAAAAAGCCAGGCCGCCGATCGCGTAGCGGGCCTTGCTGTCTCCACCGGTTTCAGGAGGGACCAGTGTTTCGCAAACCGCAAGAACAGCGTCCTTGCCGCCCTTCGTGAGTTCATCGAAAACTGCCTTTTCTTCTGCAGCGTTCGGCGCCGGCATTTTGTCAACCAGGGGTTTTACATCAACTGTTCCGGCCGATATCAATCCGGCAAACAGGAAGACGGTGGCGCTCAAGGCGGTTTTGTGGAGGATTTTTGTTTTCTTCATTGTTATATCCTCCAGGGTGCGCGCATAGGTTGATCGATGAGACGGTTAGCAGCATCATCGTTGATAAACTTCTCGGCGACCGGATCGTAATGCAACGGACGTCCAAGTCTCACTGCGGTGACCGCGAGGTTAACCAGTGTACAGGAGCGATGGCCGTTGCTTTCGTTGAGAGCGAATTTCTTTCGCCTCAACACGGAGTCCGTGAAGTCGGTCTGCTGCGGCAGCGGGTCTGGCAGTTCGCGGAGTTTCCTCTCGATATCCGGTATGTCGGATTTGAATCCTTTGAAAATCTTGCCGCCTGGTCCCTCGATAAACGGAGCATCCGCCAGGCTGTTGTTGCCGTCGAGGATGATTTCGCAGCCGTCGGCGTATTTCATGCGCACGCGCCGCCAGGGCAGGGCCGCATCCGGATGCTGGAGCGTGGTGTCGGCTTCGATTTCCACCGGGCTGGTTTCGTCCTTGTCGAGAATGTACTGGACCGGGTCGAGGTAATGCATTCCCATGTCGCCCAATCCGCCGCCATCATAGTCCCAGTAACCGCGGAAGGAGCCGTGGGTCCTGTGCGGGTGATACGGCTTGAAAGGAGCCGGCCCCAGCCACATATTGTAATCGAGGTTTGCCGGAACGGGTTCCGGTTTCAGGTCGGTTCTTCCCTGCCACCCTCCCAGTTTCCAGTCGAATCCCTGGTGTGCTCCAACTGTAACCTTGAGCGGCCAGCCCAGCAGGCCGTTCATCGCTGCCTTCTTTATCGGTTTTGTTGGGGTGTTCATTCCGTAGAGGCCGCCATCGAACCTGAACCATGTATTGAGCCTGAATATGCGGCCAAGGCGAAGAACGGTGTCCCTTACTTTCCTGCTTTCGCCGATAGTCCTGGCCATGGGCTTCTCGCACCATATGTCCTTGCCGGCCTCGGCCGCAGCTATGGAAATAAGTGCGTGCCAGTGAGGCGGGGTGGGGATATGAACAACATCAATGTCAGGCCTGTCGAGGACTTCCCGGAAGTCCCTGTAACCCTTTACATCGGGTCCGCCTCGTTCCATTGCTGCCTTCAAGTGCTTTTCGTCAACATCGCAGACCGCCAGCAGTTTCTCGCCGCCAAGGCCCAGGTGGCCCATGCCCATGCCGCCAACGCCGATCACGGCCTTGGTGAGTTGTTCGCTTGGAGGAGTATAGCCAGGGCCGCCGAGAACGTGCCGCGGGACGATGGAAAAGACGGCTGTAGCCGCTGCTGCGCGTAGAAAATTCCGGCGTGATTTCTTAATCTTCATAAAGGAGCTCTTTCTTTTTCTGCTCTGTATTTGAATGTTCTGCAGTATGTTGTTTAGCTGAAAAGCGGCTGCTGTGCAAGCGCCGGGCAAGAAACTATGCCGAAAAAGTGAGCGATGTCCGGCTTCGTGCTGGCACTGGTACTCCTGATGTCCTTAGAAAAAATCGTGGAATTCCTTGCTTTCATTTATTACTTCCTTCAGTCAATTCATGCGTACTTTTTATTTCAAAATAATATACTTTTTTCTGCAACGATCGGTGACTTCCGGACAAGTATATTGTGTAAGAGATAATGCTCGGAGTTCAAAGGAGAATCGGAGAATACGACACATCACTGTGGGATGGTTGACTATGGTTTTGATTTGTGTGTTGCTTGTTTCCGGTTTCGCTGGTGTTGGCTGTGTGAATTCCTTATAACAACAGGGCGCATACTTCGTGGTCATTAGTGTAACGGATTTCAGCGGAACGTTAACAGTCAGTGTCGTTGACGATTCGCAATACAAGGAGCAGAAGAAAGAAATCGATCTCGATAGCGAGGCAATCAACAAGCTGATGGCTGAATTAGGGAAAGTTAACAGCGACATGGTCGAGGGTCGAAATAAATCCCGCTAAATTGTAGAATGACAAACAAATACTACAGGTTGATCGCAGTGGTGGTGACGGCGCTTGGGTTGTGCATGCCGGCCGATGCCGGCGAGCTGGTCCGGGTGGCTTATGATGATGCCGGCGTTAGCGGCGTCCAGCCGCATCTTGTGTCGTCCGACGGCGACTGGCGGTGCCCGAATCCTGGAACCTCCGACGAAGCGTTACGCACTGTCGCGTTCGGCACAAGGATTGAGTTTGGATACCAGGGCCTGAATCCGCAGGCTGTTTACAGGGCCAAACTGCGTTTCTTTACCGATTCCCATCGCGAGGTTCGCGTAAAGGCGGGTGACGTCACAATCCTGGCATCGGTTGTTATTGAAATTGGCAAGCTGGTTGAGCGTGAGGTGGACATTCCGTCCGTGGCATATGCTTCAGGCAAGCTGGCGCTGGTTATTGAACATATAGCAGGACATAATGGCGGGGTGGTTTCGGATGTTGAAATCCTTTCGACTGATCCCAAACCCCTTGCTTCGATTCCGCTTCCTTCGCTGGTTCTTCCTCGCCTTAGTCCGCGGCCTGTCAGGGTTACCGGTGTTTCCGATGTGTATCTGGATTTTGGTGGTAAATGGCAATTCAATCCGGCGCCTGCAGCCGACTGGCAATCACAAATCTCGACTCACAAATCTCAAATTACCCAGGATTGGGCGCAGATCCAGGTGCCAGGCGAATGGGCCATGCAGGGATTTGAAGTAAAGCCTGGAACAGCAGCCGGGTACCGTCGCACGTTCAAGATTCCTTCAGACTGGAGCAGTAAACGCATTAAACTCCGGAGTGAAGGTGTATACAGCGATGCAACCGTTTGGATCAATGGGAAGATGCCCGGATGTCACCAGGGCGGTTTCACGCCGTTTGAGCTGGATGTTACCGATTTTGTCAGGTTGAAGGGAGAGAATGCCATTGTCCTTGCGGTGATCAATGAGTCAAAGTCGGATAAACTTGCCAGCGGGACGCGATATGCCTGCCACCAGCTGGGCGGTATTCCGCGCAACATCAAGTTGTTCGTTCTGCCAGCCGTAAGCCTGTCTTCATTGCAGGTCACAACGACATTTGACACAGCTTTCCGGGATGCGACTCTAGGTGTTTCGGTTAATGTCGTCAATGAGGGACCGACCGAACTTTCTAATGTGAGTGCCTTGCTCTCGCTTGTCGCACCTGATGGCAGGGCTGTAAAGCTTTCTCCGGATTCCATCTCCCTCGGTACCCTGGCTGCCGGACGTCAGGTTTCAAATGCCGTGAGCATTTCCGTTATGAGTCCTTTGAAATGGGACAATGAACATCCGAACCTGTATACCCTTAAGATCAAACTTAACGCCGGCAGGAAGACACAGGAGACGCTGGTTCAGAAGATTGGTTTCCGCCAGGTGCAGGTTCGGGGCAACCGTTTGTTTGTCAACAACATGCCGGTTAAGC
>Ga0172371_10006055_pt1 | contig 17736 bp, 12 predicted proteins | sample Lak12m_FD_114543 | JGI IMG/M metagenome (GOLD analysis project Ga0172371, IMG submission 114543) | Freshwater microbial communities from Kabuno Bay, South-Kivu, Congo - kab_022012_12m | ecosystem: Environmental > Aquatic > Freshwater > Lake | place: Democratic Republic of the Congo: South-Kivu...
ATGTAATGGAGCTTGGCAGCCTGGTTGACAATGTGATCCATGGCGACGAACGCGAAGTTGATGGTCATCAACTCAGCTACCGGGCGCATGCCGGCCAGAGCGGCGCCAACGGCCGAACCCACGATGGCCGCTTCCGAAATGGGCGTATCGCGCACGCGTTCAGGGCCGAAGTGATCCAGAAAGCCCTTGGTCACGGCATACGTGCCGCCCCACAGGCCGACCTCCTCGCCCATGATGAACACTTTGGGGTCGCGCTCCATCTCTTCCCACAGCGCTTGTGAAATCGCCTCTCGCATGGTTATGACAGACATCAGGCACCTCCGCTTGTTTCCGGGGCGTAGATATGCTCGAACAGCGCTTCATCAGGCGGTTCAGGGCTTTCCTGGGCAAATACCACACCCGCTTCAATTTCCGCGGCAGCTTGACGGTCGATTTCCTGCAATTCTTCAAGCTTGCAGATCTTGTTTTCCAGTAAATGTTTTTGATAGCGATCGATGGGCCCGTTTTCGACGTATTGCTTGACCTCTTCAGGCGTGCGGTACCTTTCGGGGTCACCCATGGAATGACCGCGGAAGCGGTAGGTGTTTACCTCGAGAAACTGCGGGCCGCTGCCCGCGCGGATCCCGGACAGTCGTTCGGCAGCCATATCTTTAACCGCCAGCACATCCATGCCATCCACATCGTAGGCGTCCATGCCATAGCCGCAAGCTTTGCGGATGATCTCAGAAACCGCGGAGGCTCGTTCGGGCGAGGTGCCCATACCGTAGCGGTTGTTCTCACACACCCACAATACCGGCAGATTCCAGGTTTTGGCCAGGTTGACTGCCTCGTGAAAAAAGCCGATATTGGTGGCGCCTTCTCCGAACATGCAAATGGTGACGCCGTCGCGTTTTTCCATTTTGTCCGCCAGCGCCAGGCCGGCCGCGATGGGCAGGTGGGCGCCGACGATGGCGTGCCCGCCCCAATAATTCAGGCTGGTATCGGCCAGGTGCATCGAACCGCCCTTGCCGCCGGTTACGCCGGCGGCCTTGCCCAATAATTCCGCGAGAATGTTTTTGGCGGGGATACCCGCGTTGATCGCCACGCCGTGATCGCGGTAAGCTGTGATCACGCGGTCCTGTGGCTGGCGGGCTGCCAGGATGCCGGTGCTGACGGCTTCCTGACCGATATAGAGGTGCAAGAAACCGCCCACTTCGCCTTTTTGATACAGTTCAGCGGCGCTTTCCTCCAGACGGCGGATGAGCACCATCTGGCGGTAGAGCTCCAAATAATCCTTTTTTTGCATAGTGAATCCTCCCGATGAATGATTCCTATAGAACTAATTAGGACTATTTAACTCCAGTTTATACAGCGCGCATGTTGGAAAAATATTAGAACCGGCAAATCTGCCGGTTCCAATGGCGCGCTAATTGCTGGGCAGAAACGGGTTTATTTGATTTCAGATGTGCAGGCGGGGCAGCGGGTGGCTTTTTGAGGAATCATGGTCAGGCAGTAGGGGCATTCCTTGACGGCAGGCGCCGCGGGCGCGGGCTGCGGTTTTTGCAGTTTATTAACCTGGCGGATGAGGAGGAAGATCACGAAAGCCACGATCATGAAATCAATCACCATATTAAGGAAAGTTCCATAATTAATCGTGGCCGCGCCGGCTTCACGCGCGGCAGCCAGCGAGGCATATTCCCCGCCGCTTAAATTGATATAAAGATTGCTAAAATCCACCTTGCCAAGCAGCAGCCCGATGGGCGGCATGAGGATATCGCTGACCAGCGACGATACGATCTTGCCAAAGGCGCCGCCGATGATCACGCCGATGGCCAGGTCGATCACGCTGCCGCGCATGGCAAATTCCTTGAATTCTTTCAACATATGTTTTACTCCTTTATATTTAAAGTCATTGTTTTTTCCTGGCAATATAGATATCCGCCTCCAACATTTCACCATCTTTGTAGAAATGATGCACGAAATAAATATTACCAGATTGATCGATGCTGGGCTCGCCAGCAAAGCGGGAAAGGATCAACTCCGCTTGGCTCCACACGCCATCCACCAGCAAAGAACGAAAAATTGCGGGAGTCCCCTGGTAAGTGCGCGTGAACCATAACTGCGTGCCGTCTGGTGAAAGCGCCGGGTGCGAGTCGTCCTCGGTTGAGTTGACGGCGCTCAGGTTGAGCGGGCTGCCCCAGCCGCCGTTTTCCGGGGCTGCCTGCCAGATATCCAGGTCGCTTTCCTGCGGACTGCGCGGGGCGTGATAGAACAGCCGGCCGGAGACAAGGTCAATGTGCATTTCGCCGATGGCCAAACCCGTATTAAGGGTTTCACCGGCGTTTTCCACTTCGACCCAGCTGCCGTCGCGCCAGCGGGCAGTCCAGAAATCGATATCCCGGTAATTGCCGGCGCGGGCGGAACAGAACCACAGCGTATCGCCTGCCAGGGCCGGGCAGCCGTCCAGGGCAGGCTGGCCGGGTTTGGAGAGCGTTACGCGCCGGGGTTCGGACCAGCTTCCCTGAGACCAATGCGATTCATAAATTCCGGTCACGCCGTCGCCGACCTGCTGGACGGCGCCGATGCTGGCGGATGGCGTGAAGAAAAACAGGAGCGTCTGCCCATCCGGCGCAATGAAGGGACTGTCTTCCAGGCCGGCGGTGTTGACAGGCGCGCCCAGGGGCACAGGTTCTTCCCAGGCTTCATCATGCAGCAGGGGAGGATAGACATCCTGCTGCGGACCGATCTTGGCATTACCAGAAGGTATGGACACGGCGCGATCAAGGTTCGGCTGTGAACTGCCGGCGGGGGGAAGCGCGGCGCAAGCGTAAAACAACAGGGAGATCATGGAAACGACAAGAACCCGGCAGGAAAATTCGCGCGGATTCATACCGGCTCCCCGGAAATGCGGCAGGCTTGAAGAAAGAAAAGATCGGCCAGGTCTCCCTGCGGTTGCAATAATACTTCAGCCTTATACATGCCGGCTAAGTCCCGCTGCGCCGGTAGGTGCCATAGATTTCGACCTGTTCGATGATATGGCCCTGCAGCGACGCTAACAATTCCATTTTCGTCAAGCCGGGCGCAGGAGCGGGCATTTGGCGCAAGGCGTAGAGTTTGAAGAAGTAACGGTGCGTGCCGCCGGGCGGGCAAGGGCCGCCGTAGCCGATGCGCTTCCAGCTGTTCAATCCCTGCAGGCTGCCATCCGGCAGGATTTCCACCCCCGGCAGATTCTCCGGCAGTCCGGGGCAGTCAGCCGGGATATTATAGATAACCCAATGCACCCAGGTACCCCCGGGCGCGTCAGGGTCGTCCATGATGAGCGCCAGTGAATGCGCCTGCGCAGGGATATCCTGCCAGTTCAGCGGGATGGAAATATCGCGCCCATCGCAGGTGTATTTATCCGGGATGGGAGATTTTTCCTGAAAAGCAGGACTAAATAACTTCATCAAGCTCTCCTTGGAATTTTTGAATCAAGTTAACTATATAACAAAATGGGGATCAGAGTTCCTGAAATACGCGCAGGCAGTTGCGGCCGGAAGCTTTGGCCGCGTACATGGCTTTGTCGGCTTCAGCGATCATTTTTTCAAGGGTGGGCAGCTCATGCAGATGATGGGTGACTCCGAAACAAGCCGTGATATGGAAAATACTGCCATCGACCTTGAAAGCCGCCTTCTGCAACTTTTTACGCACCCTTTCCATAGCCCTGACTGCTTCAAGCGGCTGCGTCTCGGGCATAATGATCACGTATTCATCTCCGCCGTAACGGCAGATGATATCGATATTTCTGACATTTTCACGCAGTAAGCGCGAGACTTCCTTCAGCACCCTATCGCCGACAATATGGCTGTGCAAATCATTGACTTCTTTATAATTATCCAAATCCATCATGGCCACTGCCAGCGGCCGCTCCAGCCGGATGGCTCGCGAAATCTCGTAACTTCCGATTTCAAATAACGCTCTGCGGTTCAACAACCCGGTCATTTCATCCGTGCGCGCGATTTCCTGAACCTGTTCAAACAGCATGGCATTATCGATGGCGATGGATGCATGCTGCGCGAAGATGGTTAATAAGTGCTGGTCGTTGCCAGTGAACTGGAAATCCGGATTATAGTGAAAGACGCTGATGCAGCCCAACATTTTTTCGCCCGCTATCAGCGGGGAGGATAGTGACGCCTTGATTTTCTCTCCTTCATATTCAGGGAGACGATGCGGCCAGGCAGAATAATCCCTGATCCACAAAGTTTTTTTCGCTGCGAGCGCTTTGCCGACTGCGCCTTCACCGATCTTTGAGCGCATGCCCTTATAATTCCGGTCCATATTCATGGAGGCAACCGTTTCCAGTTCCCCGTTTTTTTCATCATAGGTCAGGAATTCCCCGCCCTCGGCGTTCAACAATTTCACCGCGCGTTCCAGGATGGTATCCTGCAATTTGGCGAGATGGAGTTCAGCGGAGAAATCCACCACGGCCTTGCGCAGGCTGCGCAGTTCGCGGGAGATTTTGCGAGACTCCTCCAGCGATCGATTCTTAATGATCGCCAGGCTGATCTGCGTTGCGGCTTGCAGGCAGATATTCTTTTCAAGCGGACTGAATTGATGCGGCTGGTCGCTGGCGAAGATGATCAAACCCAAGTGCTGGTTCCTGGCAGCCAGCGGCAGGGCGATAAAGGATTTGCCAAGCTGATCGAGATGCGCGTCATTTGAGCGCTGAGCAGCACCGCCGCCTGGGTGGACGTAAAAATCTTTGCTGGTCATCTCCATCAAGGTTTCCAGAACCTTGATGATTTCCTCTTCCACAACGATTTTTTTACCGGATTCGTAAACCTGCAGCTTGCCAGCCTCATCCAGCATGACCAGCCAGTGTCGGTCCAGATTCAGCAGCAGGCGCAGATTCCGAGATAACGAGCGAATGGACGCGTTGTAATTATCCTTTTCAATACCCGTTCGGGTGACCTGGTTGAGGCGATACTGATATTTGTGGCTGGATTGCAGAACCAGTTCATTGCGTTTGCGGTCAATTGCACTGGAAATGATTCCGGCAATGATCTCCAGCATCACGGGAATCTGGTCGGTCCACTGGCTATCGCGCTCGACGACCGCGAAAGCAATCAAGCCGATCCAATCATCGGCGACTGAAAGAGGCATGCCAATCGCCGCCGAGATGTGGTGTTTCTGCAGAAAAATCCGTTCGTGGGCGGCTGATGGCGGCAGTTCTTGTGGACTGGAGAAGATGATGGATTCTCCCCGGGAAAGTTTCTTAAAAGCCCAACGAAACGAATTGATATTCGTGTTTGAGAAATCTGTTTTCAGAGAACCAATATCCGGTTTGCGCCATTCGAAGTGTTGGGCAATGACAGGGTTGCTAGGGTTATCCAGCAGGAGGATGTGCGCAAAGTCAGCATCGATTTCTTTGCCGATGGTGCTCAGCATCTCTTTCAAATTCTGGTCGATTTTGCTGACCGGAATATTAATGAAGCGGGTGGAAATTTCCAGCATCAACTGCGAATAATGCAGGAAGCCATTGATGCTGTTCTGTTTTTCAATCAGCGCATGCAGGGTGTGATCGAATTCCAGCGACAAACGGGAGATCTCATCCGATCCGGGTAATTGGACGCTAATGGCCGCGGGATCGATATTGCCCTGGCGCAGGGCGATGACCGAATCGTGCAGGGTGGATAATCTGGAGAGCAGGGATTTATCCAACAACAGCAGGAAGAACGGTCCCGCGATGATCCCGGTCAGAACCACCGCCAGCATCAAGCTGCGGAATCCCTCCATTCCGCGCTGATAAATATCCCGGCTGCGAACCTGTTTGACGATCAAAATGGGATTGCCCTGATAATCCCTGACCAGGGAATCATATTCGATGGTATCGTCCGAAACCTTATTGACGATGATCTCCGCGCCGCTTTCATCATCGAGCGGCAGTAAACTGCTGCCGGCCGGGATCAGCGCAGGGTCGTAGGGAGAAAGCGTGATTTCTGAATCCACGGAATTCTCTAAAGTTTCAAACAAGGCGCCTTGCAGGTAACGACCAAAAACCAGAAAACCGCGCTGCGGTCCTTGATCCAGACTGGTCAGAACAGGGGATATGCAGAACAGCATGGGTGTTCCCGAGGCGGATAAGACGCCAGTGACTGTCCCAACGGATGCACGCTTGGTCAGCTGCGAAGCGCGAAAATATTCCCGATAGGAGTTTGAAACTGAAGCAGACTGTTGTGCATCCAGGTCGAAAACGTTTTGATACAAGATATTGCCTTGGACATCATATAAAACCGCCAGATTCAATTCCAGGTTGGCAAAAGTCCCCTCGACCCAGTTCGAGGCAAGGTATTGCGGATTGCGATCCTGCATGAACTGGTAGGTATCATCCCAGGCGGCCCAATCGGCGCATAGCGCGCCCAGGTCATCCAACTCGTTTTGCAAGGCGGCGTGCAGGCGCAGCGCATCCGCGCGAATTTCATCTGTCTCCAGGTCGTTGAAATTTCCCAGAAACAGCGTGTTCGCCAACAAGCCCCAGATAGTAAAAATAATGCTAATGCTTAGCAGGGCAAACAAAACTGTTTTACTTCGAAGGCTCATCGAGGTTCTTGCGATTATTCATTGTGGTTGATCAACTCGCTTTTGATCAGAGACAAAAAGATTTCCACAACGTGGGGATCGAAGTACTTTCCACTCTGTTCACGGATATAATCCAGGGCTTTCTTGGAGGTCCAGGCTTTTCGGTAGGGCCGGTCAGAGGTGAGCGCATCCCAGACATCCACCACGGCGAAAATGCGGGCTGCCAGCGGGATCTGCTCGCCTTTCAAGCCGCGCGGATATCCGCTGCCATCCCATTTTTCATGATGGCAGTAGGGAATATCCAATGAAGGCCGCAGATGGGTAATTGGATAGATCAGCTCATAGGCATACACGGGGTGGCGCCGCATAATTACCCATTCCTCATCGGTCAACGGCCCGGCTTTTAAAAGAATGGAATCCGGAATACCCATTTTGCCGATGTCGTGCAGCACGGCGCCGCGGCGCATGTGGGTCAGTTCCACATCATCGATTCCCATGGATTGGGCAATGCGCAGGGTGATATCCACCACGCGCTGGGTATGGCCTTCGGTTTCTTTATCGCGCAGATCCAAAGCCTTGGACCAGCCTTCCAGGGTTGTGTCATAAGCCAGCGAAAGTTCGACATTGGTGCGGTGCAGGTCTTCCAACAGGCTGGTGTTATCGATGGCAATGGCAGCCTGCCCGGCCAGGGTTTCCAGGAAGTTGAACCATTCCTGGTCGGGGTTGAGCGGGCTGCGGTTGAAAATATCCAGCACACCCTTGATTTGGCCTTTGGCTACCAGGGGCACGCTGTAGTAGCTGGCAAAGCCCTCCTCCTGCATCAGGCTGGTGTATGCCAGGTTATCATCCAGTTCACCCAGGTTCAAAGCCTGCACCAAATGCCGTTCCATGGCAGCCTGCCCGGAAATACCCTCGCCCATACGAAGATGGTAGTGTTCGATGATACGCGTGCGGAACCCGCGGCTGGCCGTGTATTCAAGCATCTGCGAACGCGGATTGAGCAATAACACCGCCGCAGCGTCCACCTCCAGTTTTTCCACTACTTGATCCAGCAGGATGTTCAGGGTGACTCGCAGATCAAGGCTGGAATTGATGACCAGGTCGATATCATGCAGGGCAGCCAGGCGGTCAATCTGGTTGTGGGTTTGCTCGAGCAGTCGGGCATTATCCAGGGCAATGGCTGCCTGGGCAGCGATGGATTCCATCAGGCGCAGGTGACCATCATTGAACATATGCGGGCTGAAGGATTCAGCCGTGATCGCGCCAATCACGTAATTGCGCGTGACCAGCGGGACTCCCAACCAGGAGCGAATCTCTTTTTCCCCGTGCATCTTATGCGCGGGTTTTAACTTGCTTGTCAGCAGGTCGCTGAAGAAATACGATTTTTGTTCGCGAATGACCTTGCCATATAAATGGCTGGATTCCTGGTCAAATTTTTTACCAATCCAGTCGTGCAGCGGCCGGTCATTATTCATAATGAGGGCAACTTCGATGGCATCCGAGATCGGATCGAAACGCACCAGTGAAAAAACATCCAGCGGTATCAACTCCTTCACTTCCTGGTATACCTTCTGATAAAGCGTATCCGTTTCCAGGACGCTGCTGGTGGTCAGGGCAGTCTCATATAAAACAGTGATTTCCTTGGTGTGCTGTTGTTCGGATTGGAGCAGCTGGATCTTCTCAATGGCGACTGCCAGTTGGTTGGCCAGCGTGGCGAGCAGTTTCTGGTCAGCGTCTGTGAAGAAGGCCAATTTTGAGCTTTCCGAATTGATCACGCCGAACACTTTATTATTTACCAGGATGGGGATTGAAAGCTCCGAGTGGGTTTGGGGATTGGATTCCAGATAATCCTTATCCTGTTTGACATCCACGACAAGCTGCGGTTTTTTGGTGCGGACGGTGCGGCCGGTGATACCGATTTTTATCGGAAGCTCCAGTTTTTTCCGATCTTCATCCAGGCCGATGTAAGAAAAGTGCGGGTGGAGCGTGTTCTTCGACTCATTGTAGATCATAACGCCGAAATTATCGGAATACAGGGTTTGTTGCAGGATTTGCGTGGAGCGCTGGATCAGTTCGTCGATGCTGGCCGCTTCGGTACCGGCTGAAGCGATTCCCTGCAGGGCGGTCACTTCCAATAGCTGGCGGCGCAGGGCTTCTTCAGAATTCTTTCTGGCGGTGATATCGCGCACGAATGCCCACAAACCCACCGCGTTGTTCTGCGCATCGCGGGTGATAAAGCCGCTGATCTCCACCGGGACCACTGAGCCATCCTTGCGGATGTATTCTTTTTCAAACAGGTCGGAATACCCTCTTGCCTGGATTTGGGCGTGTACCTTCTTGTTCTGCGCGTGCCATTTTTCAGGAGTGATATCCCAGACGCTCATGGATTTCAATTCAGCGTCCTCGTACTGGAGCATTTTCTTCAAAGATGAATTGAAATCGGTGATCCTGCCCTGCAGATCGACCGCAATGATGCCATCGATGGCTCCTTCATAAATTTGGTGGTACCTTTTTTCAGATTCGGAGAGCGACTGGGAGGTTTCCTTGATCTCCAACGCCCGCTGGATGGTGACCACCAATTGGTCCACGTCATATGGTTTCTGCAAGTAGCTATAGGCACCCAAATTGACCGCCTGAATGGCCGATTCTGTCGAAGCGAATCCAGTCAGGATGATGCATTCCGTGCCGGGGGAAACCTCCTTGATGGCTTTCAGGACATCCAATCCGGGCATATCCACCAGGCGCAGGTCAATGAGCGCCACCGGAAAAGAACGCTGTTTCACCGCCTTGATGGCTTCTTTTCCGCTGTTCGCCCCGCAAGCTTCGAATCCCTTCAAGCGCAGGATATCGCTGAGCGTTTTGCGTAAATTGGTATCATCATCGATTATCAGTACCGTGTGCGGATTGGACATGTTTTCCCTATTGGATCGTCTTCTTTGCTTGCAAGTAATATTGTTTTTGAAGGATCGATTCGATCTCCAGCGTGGCTTTCTTTTCGCGCGGCAGGATAATTAGATTCATTTTTTTCGGAAAGGCTTTTTCAGTCTGGACAGTTTTTTTGAAATCACAAATGACGACGATGGTATTTTCAGACAGCTGATCCAAAACCGCCCTGATCTTGGTGCAAAAATGATCGCAGTATTCGTGGGTATCGATAAAGACGATGGCAAAATCAGCCCGGCGGGATTGGAGCAGCTGATCGACGGATGTGAAAAGCGTGAAGGAAAACCGCCTGTTTTCCAGAATCCGGTTGATCAGGGCGCAAATTTCCCGGTCTTCGCAGACGACAGCCCCGCTCAAGCTTTGGCTGAGCTTGGCGAAATACTGCAGGATGCCTTTGATATCGATCGGCTTCTGAAAAGCGGCCAATACCCCGGCTTCAAGGGCTTTTTCGATGACTTCACTGGAGGTGTAGGCGGTCATCAGGATGAAAGGCAGGTGCGGAAATTTCTGCTTGATTTCATAATACAAATCCGGGCCGCTTTTATCCTCCATTTTTACATCGGAAAGGACGAAATCGAACTGCTCGCGTATCAACAATTGCTGGGCAGCCTCGACAGAATAGACTTCACGGCATTCGTACCCCTCTGACCTCAGAATGGCGCAAAGCGTGTGAGCGAAATTTCGGTCATCATCCACTACCAGGATATTCAACGTTCTGTTTTTCATGATTTTTCCATCGCTTTTATTATTCTATAACATAAAGCGTGTTTCAAAATCTCTATTATTCTCTTCCCCGGGAGATTGGCAGCCAGAGCGTAAATGTCGATCCTTCTCCCAGCTTGCTTTTGACCGTGATCTTGCCGCCGTTGATTTCCGCCAGCATTTTCGATATGGTCAATCCCAAGCCAATGCCTTTGGCTTTGGTGGTGAACAAGGGTTCAAAGATCTTGTCGATGTTTCCTGGTGCAATTCCCACGCCAGTATCGCAAAATTGCACCTTGAGTTGTTTCTTACCGGCCTCAGCCCGCAGGGTCAGCTGACCGCCTTCCGGCATGGATTGGTAGGCGTTGGTGAGCAGATTGGTGATGACCTGTTCGATCTGCTTTTGATCGACGTAAACCGGAACGGACTGCCCAGCCAGGTCATTGACGACGCGAACAGTCTCCGGGGGAACGAATTTCAGCAGGAGTCCATCCAGCAGCACCGGGATATCCACCCGATCCAGGTTGGCTGGCTTGATACGCGCAAAGGTCAGCAGGTCGGTGATGATCTTGTTGGAAGCCGCGACTTCCTGATCGATGATATCCAGGTATTCACGCAAGGTCGGATCCTGATCACTGGATCCCAGCTTGAGCATGTAGAGGGCATTATTGATCACCGCCAGGGGGTTGCGCAGCTCGTGGCCGATGCCGCTGGCCAGTTGCCCCATGGTGGCCAGCCTTTCCTGCCGCACCAGGCGCTCCTGCGCTTCCAGCAGGTCGCGGGTTTTTTCTTCAACGATTTTTTCCAATCCTTTGGAGTATTTCAGCAGCTCGACCTGGGTGTTTTTCAGGTCAGTGATATCGCGGCCGTAGATATTGACATAATCCATGTTTTGAATGGGGGAGAAATACAGGCTAAAAACCCGCCTGCCGACATGGATATCCACCAATTCCCGCTGGTTTTCTGCCAGGCTGCTTTCAAGCACAACCTGATATTCTGCGGGAACACATTTCAGTTGGTAATAATTCCAGATTTCCAAGATCTCCTGGCTGCCCTTGTTGGCATATAACAATTGGCCGGTTCTGGAAAAACGCATAACCGGGTTGGGATTCTCTTCCGGGAATCTTGCCAGGGATTGCGTCTCGCTTTCAAGCTCTTTTTGGAGCGTGATGTCATCCGAGATCAACTGAACCCCAATGCAAACGCCTTGATTATCCAGAATACGAGTATAGGTGGTGTGATACCATTTTTTACCGATGGGCGAATCGAACATGCTCTCGAAAACAAGCGATTTGGTGGAATGAATTGCTTGTTCAACTCTCGATTTGACCATTGCCCCGTCTTTTTCGCCAAAGATATCTTTCACATCCCTGCCAACATAGTCCTGGGGATTTCCACCGATGGTTGCAAGGCTCTTGCTATTAATAAAGATGATATTTCCATGCGGATTGGTGTAAATAATCCCCACACCGGCATGCTCGGCTAACAGGCGGAATTTGGCTTCGCTGGCAAGTAATTCCAGCTCGGCATTTTTTCGAGTGGTGATATCGTTGGCTGAGACGATCACGCGGGAATAATCCTTTTCGTGCCCGGGTAGAACCGCCCAATCGATGATGCTGTAGCGGATGCTGCCGTCCGCTGCGCGCGTGGTGATTTCGTACGTGTTGGCGGTCCTCCCTTCCACAATGGCCATTAATTCCTGAACGAAATTCGGGTAAGATTTCTCCCAAAAAATTTGGTTCAGAGAAATGATCTTTTTCTTCCTGCCTGAAGAGTTGGCATAGCGTTTTTCCACCAATTTGTTGTACGCGTTGATTTTCACCAATCCCGCCAACCGTTGGATGATTTCAGGATGTTCGTTGAAGTGGCGCAAGAAATCATTCACACCTTGCGTTCGCAGCGCGTCAATTTCCTGTTTAACCACGGAATGATCCAGTTCCCAAATGCGAATGGGCGCGTCCATGAAAATGGTCTGGTACAGCCGGCGGGCTTCTTCGATGTGTTTTTCCTTAATAAATTGATCGGTAATATCATGCAAGACGATAAAAAACCCAATAAATTTCTTTTGAAGGAGACGCGGTGTGGCAACCAATTCGAGCATGCGCATATCGCCGTCAGGGCGGGTGATTTCCATTTGTTGTAAAACCGGTTTATTTTGCTGCAGCAAGGCGTAAGCCTGGATATATTCGGCTTTTTCGGCTATGGGCAGAAATTTATAAATACTATTTTTACTCAAGAGATTGCTTCCAACCCCCAGGATCCTTTCAGCCGCTGGATTATTTTTCACGATTCGGTGTTGCTGGTCCAGGATGCAAATGCCATCGTTCGTGTATGTAAAAAGATCCTGAAGCTGACTCCAACTGGTTTGTAATTCGTGATATAGAACATCCTGCGGGCGGGCGATGCCGATCACAAGCATGATATTCAGGATTAACATGTATGATATGACTTTCAGGTTCAATCCAACCAATAATGACCGGTTGAATTTCGGAGGCATTCATGATGATAACCTCGCTGATAACGGCCAGCGTTACACCGCCAAAAATAAGGCTGAAAACCAGCTGCTCGAAGCGCTCTTTTTTCAGGTAAACATGAGCCAAAGCCATAAAAAAAAGGAACACAACGATCAGTTCCAGTATTATGCGTACGCGAGATATGCTCCCGTCGGGAAATGTCAACACAGGCAAGGGGGAGTAAATAATCACATGCGCCAGGGCAATGGATACAAAGGCGTAAATCCATATTACCAGGTTGTGGCTGGCCTGTCTTCCCACGCATAGCGGGGCAACCACGAAGGTCAGGCTCTGCAGGAAACGAGCCGCCAGCCAGAAATACCTCGACTGGTTCAGGCTGATATTGGAAAACAGGGCCATATTTTCATATGAGAGATTGTGCAATAAATCGAAAAAGGCCGAGAATAGCAAGCCAATGCCAAGCACTGAAAAATAACCATTATCGATTTTTTCGCGCAGGATCCAGGTGAATGCGAAAAGGCAGCAGCTCATAACGATGGTGCTCATTTCAGTCAGGAAATGGAATAAGGTATGGTTGCGCAAACCCAGGTAATTCACCAGCCCAAGAGCGACCAGAAACAGGATTGAGGCGGAGTTTATGGTGTATTTAATGGGCGTGATATTTTTGTTCATGAACAACATCCTTGTTCAGACATCTTCATATCTTTTAGACCAGCGCCAGTGCCAATAAAATTATTGTATATTCAAATTTTGTATAATAAAAGCTTTATTTCAGGTATTTGACCCGATTAATCATCTAAAAATGAACGCTGCGCAACAGTAAGCGAGCGATAACTGCGTAAGGGTTTTCCCTCAAGGATTGTTCTATTGTAAAAAAGATTTTTCTTTGTATAATCGTTATAACGAAGGGAAAAGGGCGGTTCCGGTAGATAAGTGTTTTAAAGGGTATAACCGGAGGGTCGATGGTTACATCCAAGCTGCATCTTAGCGCCATGCTGTTCGCTCCCGAAATTGATATTGGGTTAAGAAGGATAATGCATGTCGGGGTTAGTTAAGCGAATTTTGTTGATTTCCGCAGAGAAAAAATATGGTTCGTATTTAACCAGTTTGCTGAGAGACCAGATCGATTATGAGTTTGAAATCGACCAAATCTACTCGCTTGAGAAAGCCTTGGGAGAACTGCATTCCGGCGATTATGATTCGGCCATCCTGGATTTCAACGCAGTTGAAGATTGCGTTAATGCAGCGGAACGCATCTGTTCCGCAAGCTCTTATTTACCTGTCGTTGTGATTTCACCAAACCAAAACAAGTACATCCCCGATGCCTATAAAAAAGGCGCGCAGCAGGTTATCAATAAATCGAATCTCGACGCATACAGCCTGACCCATTCCATCTTGTCAGCAATAGACCGCAAAGAAATAGAAAATGCCATCCGAAGCAGAGATGAGATCCTCAAAGCGGTGAACAGCGCGGCTGAAATTTTTCTCACCCAACCCAACTGGGAGACGTACCTGGAAGAAGTACTGGCTGCCCTGGGGAAGGCAACCGAATCGGATCGCGTTTATCTGTTTAGAAATGTGCTCGATTCAGCAGATAAACCCATCGCTTTACTGCAATCTGAATGGGTGGCGGAGAATGTTGCGGTAAAAAAAACCGCCAGCGTTGAGGATGGAATCGATTACGAAAAAGAAGGATTCCAGCGCTGGAAACTGCTCATGGAAAAAGGCCAGGTGATTCACGGTGATGTGGATGGCCTGCCGGCAGGCGAACAGGCTTTGTTGATGAAACTGGGAGTAAAGTCATTCGTGTACATGCCGATCTTCATCGACCATACCTGGTGGGGTTTCATCGGATTCGATCAATGCACTCAACGGGGTAAATGGCTTGAGGTGGAAGTTGAAGCGCTGAAAACCGCCGCGAAAATCCTGGGCGCAGCCATTTCACGGCAGGCCACCGAGGAAAAACTGACCTATCTGGCGACGCATGATTATCTGACCGATCTGCCCAACCGCCTGTTGTTCGAAGACCGTTTCCACCAGGCGATTGCCCGATCCCTGCGCAGCGGAAACAAATTTGCCATTATTTCCATTGATATGGACAAATTCAAGCTGGTCAACGATTCCTACGGTCACCAGACGGGCGATGAGGTCTTGATCGAAGTGGGAAGGCGGCTGACCAATACCATCCGCGGGACAGATACCTGCGCGCGCATTGGCGGTGATGAATTCGCGGTGATCGCAGAAGAAATCCACAACAAGAGCGATGTGATTCGCGTGATGGAGAAAATCTGCCAGGCGATGCAGCCCGACATCGAAATCGAAGCGCGGATCCTGCAGGTCAGCGCCAGCATGGGCGCTTCGATCTTTCCACAGCACGGCGAAAATATGGAATCACTTCTCAAAGCGGCCGATAAAGCTCTATACTTAATCAAAGGCTCCACGACGCGGTTCAAGATTTATTCTGACGAACAAATATCATGGCTGAACGACTGAAAATCCTGGTTCTTGAAAATCGACCGGAAGCGCTGGACTGGTTCCAGAACACGCTGGATGTCAGCCTGTTCAAATGTCAGGTTGTTGGAAATCTCGAGGAATTTAAAACCAAATTCAAGGCAGACTCTCCCCAGATCATCGTGCTGGGTCTGCCCTCAGCGGGTTTTTCGAATGTTGAAGCGATCCTATCGATCGCCAGCCTTGCCCCGCAAACCCCGGTTGTCGTGATGGTGGAATCCGCGTCGGATAATGAAATTTTGGAATGCATTCAAAGCGGCGCCCAAGGTTTTCTGCGCGTCAAAACGCTGGGAAGCCATGTCGTCAGTTCGGTGCTCTTTCAGGCATATGAACATCAAAAAGCGATCAATTCCGTGAATGAAGGCCGGCGCATGCTGCAGAACCTGATCGGCAACCTGCCCGGATTTGTTTACCGCTGCCGAAATGATAAAGACTGGACGATGGAATACCTGAGCGAAGGGTTCAAGCACCTGACTGGTTATGACCCGGAACAAGTGCTGCATAACCGAGAGTTGACATACGAAGATATTATTCATCCGGATGACCGCTCACGCATCCGCAAGGATATTCAGAAAGCAATAAAAAAAGGCACTCACTTCCAGCTCGAATACCGCATCTCTACCTCGAATCATGCCGAGAAATGGGTGTGGGAACAGGGCAACGCCCCCGAGGGATTCAAGGCGGACGGGATGCTGGAAGGTTTCATCACCGACTTAACCGAGAAGAAATACCGCGAGAACCAGGTGCAGTTGATCATTGGCATCGGCGATGTATTGAATAGTATTATGCGGCCTGCTGATTTTTCTCAAAAGGTGCTGGAAAAGCTGGGTGATTTGTATAAGACCGGCAACAGCGCTATCCTGCTGCCGCGCGAGAATGGCGACCGGTTCATTATTGAAGCCGCAACCGGCGACTGGGAAAAATTGCCCGGGCTGGAAATCGATACCCGCATGCATCCGTACGCTGACGTGTTTTCCAACAACAAGATCTATCTGCTCGACCGGGAAAAGGACAAACAGGCGCTCAGCGCGAATGATGAATTTCTTTCCAAAGCAAAACGATTCATCGCTTTCCTGCCTTTGGTTTCACAACAAAGAAAAATCGGGCTGGTGGTCATCTGCCGTGAAACCGAATTTTCAATCCAGGATAGGGAAGTGATCCAAACCGTGGCTGAGATGATCTCCACGGCGATTGAACGGGCTGTTTTATATCGAAAAGCAGAAAAACATGTCAAGCATCTTGAATCCCTGCATGCCATCGACCAGGCCATCACGGCGGTTTTTGATATTCAAGTGGTGAACAAGGTCATATTGGACCAGGCCTGCCGGGAACTGGAGGCAGACGCCGCGGATATTTTGATCCTGAACGCGCCTGCCAATATGCTGGAATTCTGCGGCGCGCGCGGCTTCATCGATCCGATGACTGCCCATCTGCGCATTCCCTTGACCACCAGCACGGCCGGCCGGGCTTTGCTGGAGAATCAAGCCGTTGCCATCTCAAGCTTGGCGGAAACTCCATTATCATTTGCGCGCAAAAATATGCTGGTGGAGAATTTCCAGTCTTATTTCGCCAGACCACTTTCTGTCAAGGGAGAAACTGTGGGGGTTATGGAAGTCTTTTTTCGCAGACCTGCCTACCCGGATGATGAATGGACAAATTTCTATAATGCCTTGGCCACACAGGCGGCCGTGGCTTACGATTCACATCGCAAATACACTGACCTGCAGAAAATTCAGCAAAATATGGCTTCCTCGCTGAGGTCAACGATTGAGACATGGTCGAGGACTCTGGAGCTGCACGAGATTGAGACGCACGGCCATATCCGCCGGGTAACCAATGAGACTTTGCAGATTGCCAAGCTTGTGGGAATCCGCGAGGAGGATTTACCGAATATCGAGCGGGGCGCGCTGTTGCATGATATTGGCAAACTGGCCATTATGGATGATATTCTGCAGAAGAAAGGCGCGTTGACGGATGAAGAATGGACAGAGATCAAACGCCACCCTGAAATCTCACGCGAACTGCTCTCCAACGTGAAATTGCTGGAAGATGCGGTGGATATCCCCTACAGCCATCATGAGAATTGGGATGGCAGCGGATACCCGCAAGGATTAAAAGGAGAAGAAATACCGCTGGCTGCCCGCATTTTCGCGGTAGTCGAAACCTACGACGCCCTCATCAGCCCGCGCCCATATCGCGAGGCCTGGCCGAAAAAGCAGGCCATCCAATACCTGATCGAACAGAAGGGTAAAAAATTCGATCCCAGGATCGTTGACCTGTTTGTGGATATCCACTCAAAAAACCCAACCCAGTAATCAAAAAAAAATAAATAAATTACAGCACTGGCATATATATTGCATGGTTCTGTGTATATAATATATTTATAATTTGTACGGTTATCTGGGAAGATTAAATGAAAAGACTGCCATTATCAACTATCCTTTTAATACCCAGATTCCACGTCTGATATATTTTGCCAACAAATTCACCCCAGAAGGGTGATGGTTGTGGCTGAACACACTTAAGTTTAGCATAATTACCTCCATTGTACAGCGGTTTTAGCGATACA
>Ga0172371_10006056_pt1 | contig 17724 bp, 19 predicted proteins | sample Lak12m_FD_114543 | JGI IMG/M metagenome (GOLD analysis project Ga0172371, IMG submission 114543) | Freshwater microbial communities from Kabuno Bay, South-Kivu, Congo - kab_022012_12m | ecosystem: Environmental > Aquatic > Freshwater > Lake | place: Democratic Republic of the Congo: South-Kivu...
ACCGGCGTGGAGCAGGCGCTGCTGACAACGGTCATCCCCGTCTTCTACGGCGCGATGCCCAACTTCGGCCTGTACGCGCAGCCCGACGGGCCGTTCCCCAACCCGGCCGACCTGCTGCCGCGCGGCGAGACGCAGGCCGCGCGCGACGCGCAGATGGCGATCGCCGAGGCCAGCCGTGAGGACATGCTGTACGTCAGCAGGGCCATGGCCGAGGTCGGCGCCGACGGCATCAACTTCGACACCACGGCGTCCATCGGCGACGCCGAGTTCTACGCCACGCTGCTGACGGTGGAGGAGCTGGCCAAGACTACCGACCTCGCCATCGAGGTCGGCATGGCGGCCGAGTTCGTGCTGGGCTTCCACGGCGAGGTGGAGTGGCACGGCCACCGCCTCGCCGGCCTCTGGCCGCACCAGCAGGTCAAGGTCGTCGAGGAGGCCGGCGCCCACATCTTCGGGCCCGTCGTGAACACCAACTCGCGGCGCTCGGTGCCGTGGAACGTCGCGCGCTCCGTGACCATCGTCAAGGAGTGCTCGCGCGTCGCGACCATCCCCGTGCACGCCAACGTGGGCATGGGCGTGGGCGGCGTGCCGATGTTCGAGGTCCCGCCGGCCGACGTGCTCACCAGGGCCAGCGCGGCCATGGTCGAGATCGGCCGCGTGGACGGCTTGTAGGTCGGCACCGGCGACCCGTACGGCATGTCGATGAGCCACGCGCTCGCGTCGGGCATGGGCGGCATCAGGACCACCGGAGACCTGGTGGCCAGGGTGCAGCTCCATACCAAGATGAGGCTCCCCGAGGCGAAGAAGTACGTGGCCGACAAGCTCCACGTGAGTGTGGACGACCTGGCCGATTCCACGGTGATGCGCAACCTGCGTCAAGAGCTGGACATCGGCGTGATCACCGCCGTGCCCGGCGCCCGCAGGGGCATCGAGGCGAAGCGGAACATCTCGGAACTGCTCGACGTGCCCGTCGCCTGCCTGAAGAGGCTGTAGGCTGGGCGCGGGGCGCGGCCGGCACACCGCTCCGGCGCCGCCGCGCAGGACGAAGCACGAATCGGGACCCCGGGCCGCCCGCGCCAGCGGGCGGCCCGCCCGGTTCCCGGGATGGGAGTCATGGCGACAGCGACCGCGACGACGCTCGTGGGACGGCTCAAGTCGCACGCGGCCGGGTTTCCGCGGCCGTTCTGGCTGCTCACCGCCGGCTGGTTCATCTACGTGCTCGGCTACGAGTGCGGCTACCCGTTCGAGTCGATCTACCTCAACGAGAAGCTCGGCATCTCCGTCACGGCCATCGGCTTGATCTACGGGTTCGCGGAGATCGGCGGCCTGCCGGCGCAGGTGGCCGGCGGCGCCATCGCCGACCACGCCGGCCGCAAGCCGGTGCTGCTCATCGGCATTGCCGCCACGATGACGCTGTTCGTGGGCCTCGCGCTGGTGCACAGCACCCCGCTGGTCGTGCTGCTGATCGTGCTCGAGGCCTCGTGCGGCTGGAGCTTCTTCCAGATGTCGAGCAACGCGATCATCAGCGATGCGCTGCCCGAGAAGCGCCGCACCGAGGGCTACAGCATCTCGAGGACGGCATCGGCTGGGGGCATCGTGGTGGGCCCTCTTCTGGGCGGCCTGCTGTTGCGCCATGACCCCACGTACCGCTGGCCGTTCCTCGTCGGCGGTGCGTTCTGCGCGGTCATCTTCGTGATCGTCTTGCTGCGCATGCCCGAGACGCGTCCGGCGGTGGCCGCCACGCATGCCCGCGTGCGCGACACGCTCGCCGGGTACGTCCACGTGCTCCGCGACCGGCGACTGCTGGCCTTCTCGGGCGTGACGCTGCTGCCGCTGTACTGCCACGGCCAGTTCCTGATGACGTTCCCGATCCTGCTCAGGGACTCGGTCGGCGTGTCGCCTGGCACGGTCGGGCTGCTGTACTCGCTGTACGCACTGACCAACATGCTCGTGCAGTACCCGCTGGGGCGGCGCCTCAGGGAGGCCGACCGGATGAAGGTGATGGCGGCGGCGAGCACCTTCATGTGCGTCGGCCTGGCCGGCGCCGCGTTCGCGCCGAAGGGTCCAGCCACGGCCGTCTTCGTGGCGGTGATCGCGCTCGGCACCGCCTTGCTGCAGCCGTTCTCGGTGACGGTCGTCTCGCACCTCGCGCCGGTGCGGCTGCGCGGACGCTACATGGGCGCCTGGACGCTCGTGTGGACGACGGGCATCGCGCTAGGTCCGATCTTCGGCGGCGTGGCGATGGACCGGCTCGGGGGCCGCGGCGCCTACACGCTCGTGCTGGCCGCGGGGCTCACCGGCGCCGTGCTGTACCTGGTGCTGTCGCGGCGCGGGACGATGGAGAGGCCGCGCGAGGAAGCCGAGGCCGTGTGACGCGGATCGGCGGCTCCGGAGGCCGATGGTCTCCAGGCGCTACGTGTGGCCGTAGATGTCGTCAGCCGTGAATGTGAGCGCCTCAGCGGGTGCAACATCGGTCACGTTCCCGCGCGCGAAGAGCGCCAGTTCGACGTGCGGAGCCCGGTTCGGCAGGGCCTCGACTGCCTCCCGCAGCCGCTGCAGTTCCACCCGGCCCGCCGCCGCGGCCCACTTGACGGAGCCGGCCAGCACCACCTTGCGGTCATCGAGGCCGACCACGTCGATCTCGACAGAGTTGTCGCGGTTCCACCAGCGACCCACCGTCGACACCTCAGCGGGTAATACGCCCCCGGCTGCCAGCCGTCTGACGTGGTCGCGGCACATCTCTTCCCAGGGCTCTCCCATGTAGTCGTTCAGCCTGGGGATGATCGTGCGGTCGACGACCTCTGTGCCGAGGCCGCGGGCGATGTCGACGCGGCGGCGATGCACGAACCGGAACCAGAAGTGCAGGAAGTTGTCGCCGATCCGGTAGACCACGCGCTTCGAGCGATGAGGATCCTCGGTTGCCGGCACTTCTCGCTGTACCAATCCGACTTGCTGGAGCCGCTCGAGCTGGCGTGCGATGTCGATGGCGGCGAAATCGCGCAGGGTCTTGAACGTGCGGTTGCCTGCCGCGATGCCGTGCAGGATGCGGAAGTAGCCGGACGCATCCGGCAGCTCACTCGTGAGGACGAACTCGCCCTCTTCGATGAGCGGTGACGAGGCTTCGCCGAACAGCCTGCGCAGATTGGCATCTCTGTCCTGTCCGGGACGCCACCGCGACAGGTACGTCGGCATCCCGCCGAGGATGCCGTAGATCGTCGCCGCATCGGCGGCCGGGAGGCCCGGGGTGAATCGTGCGGCGTCGCGTGCGCTGAACGGCGCGACGTGAAGGCGTCGGTCGATGCGACCGAACAGCGGGGCGCTCTGTGACTGGAGCTCCACCATGATCGCCTGTGCCGACCCGCACAGGACGAGCATCAGCTGTGACCCGCGTCCACGGTGGTCCCAGAAGCGTTGTACCAGCGACGGCAGTGCGGGCTCGGTCGCCACGAGGTACGGGAACTCGTCGAGGACGACCAGGAGTGGCTGCGCAGCAGCCTGGTCGGCGAGGTAGTCGAGCGCGGACGCCCAGTTGGGGAAGTCGTCGTGGGCGAGGAGGTCGGTCCCCGTGGGCGCGAGCGCGGTGCGCACTGCGTCGGAAAACGCTGCCAACTCCGCTGCGGGTGCCTGCTGAGTGGCGCCGTAGAACACGGCGCGCTTGCCCTCGGCGAAGCGGCCGAGCAGGCGGGTCTTGCCGACCCGGCGCCGGCCCCAGACGAGCACGAGGCTGGAGCCCTGCTGGTCCCACGCGTCCTGGAGGCTCTTCAGCTCCGGGTCTCTGCCGATGAAGGGGTCTTCCATTGAAGTAGTATGGCATACAACTTGTATGGCATACAAGTTGATTGGCGTCAGGTCCCCCGGCAGATCGATCGGCCAGAGCTCCTGCCGGCGGTCCGTGCGCCGATCACGGCGGCGATCGTACCGGGGCCGCGAATCGGAATCACCGGTGACGATGCGCGCCGGTGGGTGACGTTCGACGGTGCTGCGCCCTTGTGCGCGCAGTGCCGAGGTCAGCCGGTTCGCGCCTCCAGCGCCTCGCGGATGGTCCGGCCGAGGCGCGCCGCGCCCTCGCGCAGCTCCTCGGGCGGGTACATGCTGAAGCCCAGGCGGATGCCGCGGTCGGTGCGGTCGACGGCGAAGCGCGTGCCCTCCATGAAGCCCACGCCGTTGGCCTCGCCGGCGGCGACGATGTCGCCCGAGGCGAGGCCCTCAGGGAGCCGGACGAGCAAGAACAGGCCGCCGGCCGGGCGCGCGAAGCTGCACCCGGCGGGCAGGCTCTTTATGAGGCCCTCGACGAGCGCGTCGCGGCGCGCGGCGTAGTGCCCGCGCAGGAACTCGACGTTGGCCGCGTACTCGCCTTCGAGCACGAGCCGTGCGGCCACCAGTGAGGTGAACTGGCTCGGGCAGCCGCCGCTGTCGAACACGGCGCGCTCGGTGAACTCGAGCACGCGACCGGGGCCGGACGTGAGCCAGCCACAGCGCAGGCCGGGCGAGAGCGTTTTGGAGAAGCTGCCCAGGCGGATGACGTGCTCGTCGGCGCCGTCGACGTCGGCGGCGATCCGCCAGAGCGAGGGCGGGGGCGGGGCGTCATACCAGAGCTCACGGTAGGCGTCGTCCTCGACGACGATGAGGTCCTCTTCGACAGCCAGCTCGACCAGCCGCCGTCGGCGCGCCTCGGACATGCACACGCCGACCGGGTTGTGGAAGGTCGCGACGGTGTAGACCATGCGCGGCCGGCGTCCGCTCGCGCGCACGTCCTTGACGGCCTGCGCGAGGGCCTCGACGTCGAGGCCGTCGGCGTCGAGCGGGACGGCCACCAGGTCGAGGCGCGTGTCGCGCGCCATGCGGATGCCGAGGCTGAAGCCGGGATCTTCCATGAAGACCACGTCGCCCGGCTCCACGAGGTGCGTGAAGAGCAGCTGGATCGACGGCGAGCAGCCGTTGGTGACGGCGATCTGCGGCAGGTCGACCGGGCGATCCTCGAAGGCCGCGATGTGCTGCGCGAACGCGGCCCGAGCCGCGCCCGACCCCTCGTTGATGCCGTAGTTCAGCGCAGCCTCGCCGACGTTGCCCGTGACCCACTGCATCGCCTCGCTGATGGCGGCGACGGGGATGAGGCGCGGGTCGGGGTCGCCCCAGCGCAGCTCGATGATGCCGGGGCGCATGATGGCCTGAGGTTCGACGACGAAGCCCACGGGCGCATTCTACCGGGGGGCGCAAGGGCAGGGCCGGGGCCGGCGCGACCGGGGGGGTCCGGGCAGGTCCGCCTGCGCGCTTTGTCGCACCGGGCGCCCGTGCTAGCGTGGGCGCGGCGCCGCCGCGAGGCGCGCGCCGGTCGACGACACTTCGCCGGAGGTCCATCGGGATGAGGGCATCGCTCATGGTCACCTGCCTCGGCGACGCCCTGTTCCCCGAGGTCGGCGAGAGCGTCGTGACGGTCCTGCGGAACCTCGGCGTGAGCGTCGACTTCCCGGCCGGCCAGACGTGCTGCGGGCAGCCGGCCTTCAACAGCGGCTACGTGGACGACGCGCGCCGCTCGGCGCGCGCCTTCATCGACGCGTTCGAGGGCAGCGAGCACGTCGTCTCGATATCCGGGTCGTGCGTGGCCATGGTCCGTCACCACTACCCGGGGCTGTTCCCCGAGGGACGCGACCATGCGCGGGCCGAGGCGCTCGCCGCGCGCACCTGGGAGTTCAGTCAGTTCCTCAGCGACGTGCTCGGCGTCGAGAGCCTCCCCGTGACGTACCGCGCCGCGGTGACGATGCACCACTCCTGCCACACGATGCGCATGCTCGGCGTGCGCGAGGGGCCGGAGCGGCTGCTCGGCATGGTCGACGGCCTCGACTACCGGCCGCTGGCCAGGGCGCAGGACTGCTGCGGTTTCGGCGGTACGTTCGCGGTCAAGATGGCTGCGATCTCTGCGGAGATGGTGGAGCGCAAGGCAGCCCATGTGCAGAAGACCGGCGCCGAGGTGCTCGTGGGCCTCGACATGAGCTGCCTCATGAACATCGGCGGGCGCCTGCGGCGGCGCGGGGCACGGGTCGCCGTCAAGCACCTCGCGCAGGTGCTGGCCGACGGCTGGCGGATCGACGGCGGAGCGGGCCGGTGACGGCGAACGCGGAGCGCGAGCGCTTCGACGCGCAGGTCGCCAAGGCGCTCGGCGACCGGCGCCTGCAGGACTGGCTCGAGGACTTCCAGCGTCTGGGCCAGGAGGCCCACGTCGAGGCCATGGGCGAGCTCGACGACAAGGAAGCCTGGCGCGATGCGCTCTCCGAGCTGCGCGCCCACACCGTCGCCAACCTCGACCGCTACGTCGACGAGTTCACGGCCAACGTGGAGGCGAACGGCGGCCGCGTGTTCTTCGCCGGCGACGCGGCGGAGGCGCGCGAGTACGTGCTCGACGTCGCGCGTGGCATCCCCACGAAGCGGGTCGTCAAGTCGAAGTCCATGGTCACCGAGGAGATCGAGCTGAACGGCGCCCTCGAGGCGGCGGGCATGGAGGTCGTCGAGACCGACCTCGGCGCCTTCATCGTCCAGCTCACCGGCGAGGACCCGTACCACATCATCGCCCCGGCGCTGCACCTCACGCTCGAGCAGGTGCGCGACCTGTTCTCGCGGGAGTCCGGTGAAGACCTGCCGGCCGAGCCCGACGTGCTGGCCGCCTGGGCGCGCCGCCGCCTGCGCGAGAAGTTCATGACTGCCGAGCTGGGCATCAGCGGCGGCAACTTCGGCATCGCCTCCACCGGCACCGTCGTGCTGGTCACCAACGAGGGCAACGGCCGCATGTCGACGACGCTGCCCGGCACGCACGTCGCCGTGATGGGCGTGGAGCGCCTGCTGCCGGACTGGGAGGGCCTGGACACGGCGCTCACGCTGCTGACCCGCGCCGGGACGTCGCAGCGCATCTCCACCTACATCAGCGCCATCTCGGGGCCGCGGCGCGACGGGGATCGGGACGGGCCGGACGAGCTGCACGTGGTGCTGCTCGACAACGGCCGCTCGCGGATCCTGGGGACGAAGTACGAGCCGGTGCTCAAGTGCATCCGCTGCGGCGCCTGCCTCGACCACTGCCCGGTGTACGGGTGCATCGGCGGGCACGCCTACAGCCGCGTGTACTCGGGGCCGATCGGAGCGGTGATCACGCCGTTGCTGGAAGGGCTCGACGCGCACGCGGAGCTGCCCTACGCGTCGAGCCTGTGCGGCGCCTGCGTGGACGCGTGCCCGGCGCGGGTGCCGCTGACGGAGTTGCTGCTGGCCCTGCGCGCCGACGCGGTGCAGTCGGGCCTCGAGCAGCAGAGCTGGCGCGCGGGGATGCGCGGCTACGCTGAGCTGACGGCGCGCCCGGCCGTGTGGGACGCGGCCGTGCGCGTTGCCGGCGCGCTGGCGCAGCCGCTCGCGCCGGGCGGGGTCCTGCGCTCGGCGCCGGGGCTGCTCGACAAGTGGACTGCTTCGCGCGACCTCAAGACGCCGGTGCGGCGGAGCTTCCGCCGGCGCTGGCGCGAATCCGGCGGCCGCGTGGACGACGGGCGGGGGAGCTGACGTGGACCGCGAGCGGTTCATCGGCACGATCACGGCGCGTCTGGGGCGCCGGCCGCGGGCGGAGGCGCCGCCGGTGCCGCGCCGCGACGCGGGCGCGGCGGCCGAGGCGCCGGACCGCGAGGCGCTCGTGCGGCGCTTCTGCGAGCGGCTCGCCGAGGTGTCCGGCACGGCCGTCGCGGTCGCCGACCGCGCCGAGGCGCAGGCCGCGGTCGAACGTCTCGCCGCCGAGCGCGGCTACCAGGGCCTGGACTGCCCGGCGGCGCTGCGCTGGCCGGGCATCGAACCGCTCTGCAGCGGCGACCCGCGCGCGGCCGACTTCGGCCTCAGCGAGGCTCGCCGGGCGATCGCCGAGACCGGCACGGTGGTGCTGTGGCACGACGCCGCCGTGCCGCGGGCCGCGTCGCTGGTGCCGCCCGCGGCCGGGGTCTTCGTGCCGGCCTCCACCGTCGTGCCGCGGCTCGGCGACATCACGGCGCGCCTCGCCGCGGTCGCGCGCCCGGACCTCCCGGCCTGCATCACGCTCATGAGCGGGCCGAGCCGCAGCATGGACATCGGCTACGTCTCGTGCATGGGCGTCCACGGCCCGGGCGAAGTCATCGTCTGGGTCATCGCCGACGAGTAGAAAGGCCGGCCCGGGGCGCGCCGCTGCGCCGGCGTGGCTGTGTCCCCGGCCTCTGCTCTGACCTCCTTGGGTGACATATGCCCACCGTGGGTGACACTTGTACGCTCTAGCGGACAGTACGAGCGTGTTTGCTGCATGGACATGTCTTCGCCATACGCCGTCGTCCTGTCTCCTGCCGAGGGGCCGATCCTGGCAGTGCTCGCCGGAACGACCAGGGCGCTCAGTGGCCGCGAGGTCGCGCGCCTGAGCGGCGTCTCCGCGAACGGCGCCTGGAAGGCGCTTCGGCGTCTGGCCGAGCACGGCCTGGTCCGCGAGGAGCCCGCCGGCGGGAGGACCACCCTCTACTCGCTCAACCGCGAGCACATCGCCATTGAAGCAATCACGGCTCTGACGCGGCTCCGTGCGATCCTCATCGACCGGCTCAGAGACCGTGTCGCGAGTTGGACCCTTCCGCCGACACACGCCTCGATGTTTGGTTCGGCGGCGCGCGGAGACGGCGACACCTGCAGCGACATCGACGTGTTCGTTGTTCGCCCGCTGGGGACGGATGAGGATGACCCGCAGTGGCGGTCGCAGCTCGATGAACTTGCCAAGGCTGCCTGGTCGTGGACGGGGAATCACACGAGCATCGCCGAGATGCCCGAAGGGGAGCTGACTCGCCTCCGCCGCGAGCGTCCGCCGGTCGTCGAAGACGTCATACGAGACGGGATCACCCTTGCGGGCGAGCCGGCCACGTCGCTTCTCAGCCGTATCTGATGAGTCGGCGCACCTCCACCGGCAGCCGCTCGCAGCCGTGCGGCGATGCGGAGGCACGAGCCGAGCTTCGTCGTGCGGAGCAGTACATGGAAGTGGCACGGCTGCTCACGGCTGAGGCCGATCCCGATCCGGACGGGGCAAGCGCAGCGGCCGCGCTCGCCGTCCTCGCCGGCATCCACGCCTCTGCTGCCGCATGCTGCAAGGCGCTCGGTCATCGCTCGCGCGGGCAGGATCATCACGACGCCGAAGAGCTTCTCGAGCAGATCGAGCTCGACGGCAGACAGGCGGCGACGGCCATGCGCAGACTGGCCACGTGCACCGTGTGCTCCTGCGGAGTGAACACCAGCGTGTGCAGGCACTCGCCCATGTGCCCTCATCGAGTCGCAGATCCCGGCCCGCAGCCCCGGCAGCGACGACGAAGCCCCCGCCACATGGCGGGGGCTTCGTCGTGTGCCCCTCGAACGAGTCTGCGCGCGTCTCAGCGTCCGGGGCCGAGCCCTCCCGGCCCCGGACCCGGCCGCACGCCGATCCCCGGCGCGCCGATGCCCGGTCCGCGCCGTATGCCCGGCCCGGGCGCGCCGAGGCCCGGCGTGGCCACGGCGACCACGGCCGCCGTGCGTGCCACCGGCCGGCCGATCACGCCCGGTCCTCTGCGTCCCGGTCCCAGTGGCATGTCAGGCTCCTTCCGTGGCTGCGGCTTCCTCGGCAGCTTCCGCGGCGGCGAGGATCGCCTGCATGGGGATGCGGCCGCTGGCGACCAGCTGCCCGCCGGACGTGCGGATCGAGGCCGCGAACGGCGCGGCCCAGGTGTTCTCCCAGACCAGCGCCGCGGCCACGGTGCCGGGCTCGAGCGCCGCGGCGATGTGCCCGACGTCCTCCTCCGAGAGCAGCTGCGCGAAGCCTGAGGCGAGGTCGCGCAGAGCACCCGCGTCGCCGTCCTCGAAGTCGTGCAGCTCGAAGGCGTCGACCTCGCCGCCCTCGCCTTTGGTGATGATGAGCAGATCGAGCACGCGCACGGTGCCCGCCTCCACCAGTTGCTTCAGCTTCTCCGCCATAGCGCCGGAGAAGTCGGCCTTGCCGGCGGGGAACTCGACCACCAGGTAGTCGATCGGTCCCAGCTCGCCCACGATCTCGTCGTTCATCAGCTCTCCATTCCTCGAGAGGTCGCCGGGTACCGGGTCACGCCGCCTGTGACGAGCCCGTCATCCGTCCGCGGTTGCCCCACGCTCCGCCGCTCCAGAAGGCGACGTCGACGAAGATCGCGATCCCGACCCACAGCCAGTCGATCCCCCTCACACCGCCGGGTGCGACGATCACCCACGTCATCGTCGTCCAGGGGGCGAAGATGATGCCGAGGATGGGCCAGAGCGCGGAGCTGAAGGCAGCGTCCCAGCGGGCCGGCTGGGCGATCCACCAGACGACGTCGACGGCGCGCGCGCCGAGCAGGAACAAGATGGTGAAGAGACAGCACACGGGCTCTCCGATCTCGATGGCGGGGGAGCGCAGGCGACCGCCCCGTCGCCACTCAAGACCCGGAAGCGCGCCTCCCGAAACTTACCATCGGGTCAGATACGGGCGCAAGGGGCGGTGGGGAGATCCCTACTTGACGCCCGGGACCTCGCTTCTGAAGATCCCGAGGATCACCTGCTCGATACCGTCGAGGAGCTCTGCGTCGTCCATGTCGTCGAGCCCCGCGGCCGGGCGCACCCACGACTCGGTGGCGGCCCAGCCGAGGAAGAGCGAGACCACGCAGGCGACGACGATGCGGGGGTCGAGGTCCTTGGCGGCACGCTCGGCCGGCGACGCGGAGGCGGCGGCCTGCTGGGCGAGCTCGATGAGCCGCTCGGTGGCCGCGAACCTGCCGGTCGTGCGCTTGTAGGGAAGACCGCTCATTGCGCTGCGCACGATGAGGCGGATGTGGCTGCGGCCGTGCGCCAGCCCCCGCCGCAGCATGAGGCTCGTGCTCTCGAGCAGGTCGGGATCGTCGGGGGCCGCCGCCAGGATCGTGTTCTCGTCGCGCACGAGCACGGCGCGGAAGATCTCAGCCTTGCTGCCGACGTACTGGTGCACGAGTGCGTGCGTCACCCCGGCGCGTTCGGCGATGTCGCGCACGGTGACGGCGTCGTAGCCGCGCTCGGCGAAGAGGTCGCGTGCCGCGTCCAGGACCTCCGCGGTGGTCGCCTCCCGCCCGCGCCGGCGCCGGCGTTCGCGCTCCTCGCTCATGCCCCCTCCATGTCGTGCGGCTGACGCGCCGAGCGACGGTCCTGCCCCAGCCGACCGCCCATTGTCGGTATCTGACCCTTTGGTAAGATGTGCCTCAGGCTGGTCACGTGCGCGGTCGTTCACGTCCGCCCGCGAGCCCATCTTAGTAGAGCCCGGTGCCGGGCGCCGCCCAGTGCCGCCGTGCGGTCGAGCCCACTCACAGCGGAGGTCGTGATGGCGATTGTAGAGTACCCCGAAGGCGCGGCCTTCCCCGGCGTGATAGGCCGTACCACCGACGAGTCGAGCCCGGCCTGGCCGGCCCCCGTGCGCGCCGCCGAGGGCGCCCCGAACGTGCTGTTCGTCGTCCTCGACGACACCGGGTTCGGCAATCTGGGCTGCTACGGCAGCCCCATCGAGACACCGAATTTCGACGCGCTCGCCGCCGACGGGCTGCGCTACAACAACATGCACACCACGGCCCTGTGCTCGCCGAGCCGCTCCTGCATCGTCACCGGCCGCAATCACCACAGCAACGGCATGGCGGCCATCACCGAGCTCGCCTCGGGCTATCCGGGCTACAACGGGGTGATCCCCCTCGAGAACGGCTACCTCTCCGAGATGCTGCTGGAGCGCGGCTACAACACCTACATGGTCGGCAAGTGGCATCTCACCCCGAGCAACCACGAGACGGCGGCAGGACCGTACACCCGCTGGCCACTGGCGCGCGGCTTCGAGCGCTTCTACGGCTTCCTCGGCGGCGACACCAGCCAGTGGTATCCCGATCTGGTCTACGACAACCACCAGGTCGAGCCGCCGGCGACGCCCGAGGATGGCTACCACCTCACCCCGGACCTCATCGACAAGTCGATCGAGTTCATCGCCGACGCCAAGCAGATCGACCCCGACAAGCCCTTCTACCTGCATCTCTGCTTCGGCGCCACGCACGCGCCGCACCACGTCCCGCCGGAGTGGGCCGACAAGTACGCCGGCCGGTTCGACGACGGCTGGGACGCCTACCGCGAGAGGACCTTCGCCAGGCAGAAGGAGCTGGGGATCGTCCCGGCCGACTGCGAGCTCTCGCGCCACGACCCCGACGTCCCCGACTGGGATGCGCTGCCGGCCGAGGCGCGCAAGCTCTACAGCCGCATGATGGAGGTGTTCGCCGGCTTCCTCAGCCACACCGACCACCACCTGGGGCGGCTGCTCGACTTCCTGCGCGCCAAGGGTCTGCTCGACAACACCATCGTCATGGTGATCTCAGACAACGGCGCCAGCTCCGAAGGTGGCCCCACCGGTACCACCAACGAGGCGCAGTTCTTCAACAACGCCCAGGAGCCCCTCGAGGAGAGCCTCGCGGTCCTCGACGAGATCGGCGGGCCCAAGCACTTCAACCACTATCCCTGGGGCTGGACCTGGGCCGGCAACACGCCGTTCCGGCGCTGGAAGCGCGAGACGTACCGCGGTGGCGCCTGCGATCCCTTCATCGTCGCGTGGCCGGCGGGCATCAAGGCCAAGGGCGAGGTGCGCACCCAGTACGCGCACATCATCGACATGGTGCCGACCGTGCTCGACCTGCTCGACCTCGAACCCCCGGCGACGATCAAGGGCGTGACCCAGGCGCCCATCCAGGGGGTCAGCTTCGCGCACACCTTCGCTGACGCCGCCGCGGCCACCCGCCACCACACGCAGTACTTCGAGATGCTCGGTCACCGCGCCATCTACCACGACGGCTGGCGCGCCGTGTGCCCGTGGCCGGGCCCATCGTTCACCGAGGCCGGCATCCCCTTCGGCGAGCCGATCTCCGCGGAGAAGCTCTCGGACCTCGACGCCCACCACTGGGAGCTGTACCACGTCGACGAGGACTTCGCCGAGAACCACGACGTTGGGGCGGACAATCGCGACAGGCTCATCGCGCTCATCGCCACGTGGTACGCCGAGGCGGGCAAGTACGGCGTGCTGCCCGTGGACGGCAGCGGCTTGGCGCGCATGATCGCCGAAAAACCGCTGGTGTCGCCGCCGCGCGACAGGTACACGTACCAGCCGGGCACGCAGTCAGTGCCCTTCTTCGCCGGCCCGCGGGTGCTCAACCGCCCGCACAGCATCACCGCGAGCGTCGAGATCCCCGAGGGCGGGGCCGAGGGCGTCCTGCTCTGTCAGGGCACCGCGGCCGGAGGCTACTCGCTGTACGTCAAGGACGGCAGGCTCCACTACGTCCACAACTACGTCGGCAGGGGCCTCTACCGCGTGAGCACGCCGGAGCCGCTGCCCGCCGGCGCACACGAGCTGCGCTTCGAGTTCGAGCCCACGGGCCAGCCCGACATGCCGCACGGCAAGGGGGCACCCGGCCGGCTGCAGCTCTACGTCGACGGGGCGCTCGCGGCAGACGCCGAGGCTCCGGTGACGACGCCGTTCGCGTTCAACCCGGGGGCCCTGAGCTGCGGCGCCAACCCTGGGTCGCCGGTCACGCCCGACTACTCCAGCCCGTTCAAGTTCAGCGGCACACTGCACGAGGTGACCATCGACCTGAGCGGCGAGCTCATCCACGATCCCGAGGCGGAGCTGCGCGCGCACATGGCGCGGCAATGACGCCGCGGGCCTGAAGGCGGGCGGCAGGCAGGGGCGGCCCCGATGGTCGCGCTCGCGACGATCGTCGCCATCATCGTCGTCTGGGGAGTCGTCTCCGCGCCGCTCGACCGGCGCGGGGTCACCTCCGCGCTGGTCTTCATGGCCGCGGGCTTCGTCGCCGGCGCGACCATGCTCGGTCTTCTTGACGAGCCGGTCGAGAGCGCCGCTGTCGAGCGTCTCACCGAGGTGGCGCTCGTGCTGCTGCTGTTCAGCGACGCGGCGCGGCTCGACCTGCACGCGCTGCGGCACGAGCTGACGTGGCCGAGCCGACTGCTCCTGATCGGGCTGCCCCTCACTCTGCTCGCCGGCACCGGGGTGGGCCTGCTGGTGTTCCCGGGGATGGCGCTCGTCTCGGTCTTCCTGCTCGCCACGATGCTGGCCTCGACCGATGCTGCTCTCGGCCAGAAGGTCGTCAGCGACGCGGCCGTCCCGTCACGCGTCCGCCAGGCGCTCGACGTGGAGAGCGGCCTCAACGACGGCCTGGCAGTGCCGTTCTTCCTGGTCGCGCTCGACCTCGCCAACGCCGAGCTCACTACGGGGATCACGTGGGCGGTGGTCAGCAACGCGGCCATGCAGATCGGCTGGGGGCTTGCCGCGGGACTGGCGGCGGGACTCCTCGGCGGGCTCGCATTCCGCTTCGCCAACCGGCGCGGCTGGGTCGGCAGCGCCTGGCGGCAGATCGTGCCGCTGGCCATCGCAGTGCTCGCCTATGCTCTTGCCGTGACCCTCGGCGGCAGCGGCTTCATCGCTGCCTTCGGCGGCGGAGTGGCGTTCGGGACGGTGGCCGGGCGCAGAGCCTCCGCGGTCACGCTCTTCACCGAGGAGACCGGCAGTCTGCTCGCCGGCGTCGTGTGGATCGGGTTCGGCGCCCTCGCGCTCGGCCTGGCCATCCCGCACATCACTGGGCAGGTCGTCCTCTATGCCGCCCTCAGCCTGACCGTCGTGCGCATGCTCCCCGTTGCCGTTGCGATGCTCGGCCAGGGCGCGCAGGCGCCCACCGTCGCCTTCATGGGCTGGTTCGGCCCACGCGGCCTGGCCACGGTCGTGTTCGCCTTGCTCGTGCTCGAGCGCGGTGTACCCGAGGGGCAGACGCTGCTCACCACCGTGGTCGTCACCGTGGCGCTGAGCGTGATCCTGCACGGGCTCACCTCGGTCCCATTCATGCGTGCCTACCACCGCTGGTACGAGGGTCACGCGGAGGCCCACCCGGCCGCCGCCGAGGCGGTGCCCACGACGATGCCCCGCCAGCGGCGCCAGCTGACGGCCGCCGACATCGAGCGGTTGCGCATGGCCGACCCGCGGGATCAGGGATAGGAGTGACCATGGCTGCACCCGGACAACCGCACGACGACCCGACGCCGCTCGCGAGCGTCGCCGAGCGAGGCCTGACGACGCCTCGGGCGGCCGGCGTCGCGGGCATCGCCTTCGCCGTCCTCTTCGTCGTCGCGCTTGTTCTTCTCGAGGAGGTCGTGGGCATCACTTTCGACACGGAGACGGTGATGGACAACCTCAGCGGCCCGAGCTCGACGCCGGCTCTGGTCGGTCTCTACATGATGCCGTTCGCCGGGATCGCCTTCATCTGGTTCATCGGCGTCGTCCGCGACCGCATCGGCGCACGCGAGGACAGGTTCTTCGCCACCGTGTTCCTCGGCAGCGGCCTGCTCTTCGTCGCGATGCTGTTCGCCGGCGCGGCGGTCCTCGGCGGCCTCATCGCCGGCAACCGCTTCGGGCTCGCGGCGCCGACCAACATCGAGACCGTCGGCTTCGCACGCGCGGTCGGCTACTCCTTCCTCTTCGTCTACTCCGCCAAGGTGGCGGGCGTGTTCATGCTCGCGACCTCGACGATCGTCAGGCGTTCTCGCTGGCCGAGGTGGACGTTCCTCAGCGGCGTCCTGGGGGCAGCGGTGCTCATCCTGAGCGTCAGCTTCTTCGAGCCGATCGTGATGATCCTGCCGGCCTGGGTGACGGCGATCAGCTGCTACGTCCTGGTCACGGGAGGCCGGCAGTCCAGGAGTACGGGAAGCGCGCGCAGCGACTCCGGGCTTCCTCTCCCCGCCGAGGTGCGCGAAGACGAGCCCGAGCGGCCGGCTGACCCCGGCAGACGCTGAGATCCGGCACCCGACCGAAGCCCATCGCCGCACCTTCCTTCGCCGGCGTCGTGGCCAGCGGTCCGGTACCGTGCTGCCGGGTGAAGTCGGCGCGCAGCGTGCGGTCCAGGCGTGTCTCGTGTCACGCTCTTCCTGCCGCGCACGACCCGGGCGGGTCCGCGAACGGCGACGTCGGCCGGTGACGGAGACCGGTCAGGTGGGTCTCTTGGGCAAGGACGGTCTGATGGCGTCGTGTTCGCTGCGGAAGGGCCCGGGGTTGTACACGGAGAGCAGCGTCGTGCAGCCCGGCGCGGCACACAGGCGGCCGTGTCCGCAGGCGGGGATCCTGTCGCTCGCCCTGCCGGCCGTCGACCACAGGGAGCTGCTACCGGTGCGGGCCTTCATGCGGACCCTTCCGTCGATGGTCTGATGGGGCGCAGCGCGGCTCAGCCGGCCGGCGCCGCCGACGTCGTCGTGGAGAGCCCGATGAGCCCGGCGCCGAAGACGTCATCCCAGTCCACCGGCGCGAGCTGCGGGCAGCAGATGCGCACGCCGTGGCCCGCGGCGCGCAACGCGGACCCGCTCATGGGCAGGCCGAGGCGCGGGTAGCGCCACGGCGACATGAAGTGCACGCTCGGCGGCGCGGGCTCGACGAGGCGGATCATCACTCGCTGGTCTCCCGCAGGTGCTGCGCCTCGCGGCAGGCCCTGAGCTTGTGCAGGCTGCGGGCCTCGATCTGGCGGATACGCTCGCGGGTCAGGCCGAACGCCCTGCCGACCTCTTCGAGCGTGCGCATCCTGCCGTCCTCGAGGCCGAAGCGCAGTGTGATGATGCGGCGCTCGCGCTGCGAGAGCGTGCCGAGGACGGCGTCGACGTCCTCCCTCCGGACGATCAAGGCGACCTCTTCCGACGGCGACGGCGACACCGTGTCTTCGATGAAGTCGCCCAGCTGGGCGTCTCCCTGCTCACCCACCTGCAGCTGCAGGCTGGCCGGCTCCTGGTCGATCCTCTGGAGGTCGTGGAGCCTGGTCAAGCTCATGCCCAGCTCAGCCGCCACCTCGTCTTGCGACGGCTCGCGTCCGAGCTCCTGCACGAGGTGCCGGCGCACCCGCCCGAGTCGGTTGATGTGGTCCACCATGTGGACCGGAACGCGGATGGTGCGTGACTGGTCGGCCAGTGCCCGGCTGATGGCCTGCCTGATCCACCACGTGGCGTAGGTGCTGAACTTGAAGCCGCGCCGGTAGTCGAACTTCTCCACGGCGCGCATGAGGCCGAGGTTGCCCTCCTGGATGAGGTCGAGCAGCGGCAGCCCGCGGCCGCCATACCGGCCTGCGATGCTCACCACGAGCCTGAGATTGGCCTCGATGAGCTTCTGTCTGGCCGCGGGGTCGTGCCGCTCTATGCGCTTCGCGAGGGCCACTTCCTCCACGGCGCTGAGCAGGGGCACACGGCCCATCTGCTGGAAGTACACCCGCACCGGGTCGCTGCTTCCCGACCTGGCGGAGAGATCGAGCTTCGCCGCTCCCTCCTCGTCGCCGGGCGAGTCCTGCGATGGTGCGGTGTCGGCGGTGTCCTCATCGACGATCTCGATGCCCAGGTCCGCGAGGGTGTGCAGCAGTTCCTCGACCTGCGAGGGCGTTACCTCGAGGTCCAGCAGTGCCTGGGCGACGTCGCCCGTGCTCAGGTGGCCGAGCGTGTGGCCCTCCTCGATGAGGGCCGTGACCTCGGCGCACTCCGCCAGCGGGGACGGTCCGGGGACCACCCCGGTTCTCGCGGTCGGTTCGGGCACGCAGCTTCTTCCGCCGTTCGTCCTACGCCCAGGAGGGATGGATGGGACGTGCGCAGAGGGACCGGGGCGCCGGCGTCCGCGGCTCGCGGCGGGCGACGCGGGCGCCG
>Ga0172371_10006058_pt1 | contig 17723 bp, 23 predicted proteins | sample Lak12m_FD_114543 | JGI IMG/M metagenome (GOLD analysis project Ga0172371, IMG submission 114543) | Freshwater microbial communities from Kabuno Bay, South-Kivu, Congo - kab_022012_12m | ecosystem: Environmental > Aquatic > Freshwater > Lake | place: Democratic Republic of the Congo: South-Kivu...
GATTACGTAAAGTGCGTAAGGCATGGTGTCTTCTACTGAAGACCTTACGCACTGCGTACCAAGAAATTCCCACGCAGGGGGAATATTCTGTCTGCCCTGAAAAGGTGTGTAGACGGCAGGACTTGCTGAGGAAAAAATGGGAATCAATAAACTGCTTGGTAATGTTCTAATCTTTCTACCGACCCATTATTCTCCAACACAATCGCCACCACGTCAACCCTACAAGAAACATTAATACCTTTATCTTGTAAATACACTTCCCCCATTCTTTTTACTTTGCCAATTTTGCTTTTATTAACCATTTCTTCAGGTTCACCAAAATCATGCCCTATTTTTGTTTTTACTTCCACAAAAACCAAAGTTTGGCCGTCTCTACAGATAATATCTATCTCCCCAAAACGAGTACGAAAATTGCGCTCTATTATCAAAAAATGCTTTTTCTGTAAGTACACTACAGCCAGCTCTTCACCCCGATTTCCTGTTACTTTATTATTACTTTTCATTATCAAAAAACTCTTTCCCGATACTGCAGCGCCTCTGCCAAATGGACTGACTTTATATCCTCACTACCTTCAAGGTCAGCTATTGTTCGAGCCACTTTGAGTACTCGAAAATAGGCTCTCGCTGACAGATCAAACTTCTCCATTGAGAGTCGGAGTATCCTTACTCCCCCAGAATCAAGCTTACAAAACTCTTTCACCTGCTTATTTTTCATCTGAGCATTACAAAATATCCCCGTACTCTCAAACCTTCTGCTTTGTATTCCTCTCGCTTTCATCACTCGCTCTCGAATTACCATTGAGCTCTCGCCTTTGCTCACTGTACCAATTATTTTCTCCGCGTCAACTGCTGGTACATTGATGTGCAAATCAATTCGGTCAAGAATTGGACCACTTATTCTTCTTTTGTACTTTTCAATATCTCTTATCGTGCATTTACATTCATGAGTAGGATGGTCTAGGTACCCACAAGGACAAGGATTAACCGCAGCTACCAACTGGAATGAGGCTGGATATGTTACCCGTCCGGCAGCTCGTGATATCTCCACCTTGCCATCCTCCATCGGCTGTCTCATGGCTTCGAGCACAGAGCGAGGAAACTCCGCCATCTCGTCCAAAAACAACACCCCCAAATGTGCCAAGCTCACCTCACCAGGTACAGGATGGCTACCGCCACCAATTAATCCGGCCAGGCTCGTTGAGTGATGCGGCGACCGAAATGGCCTGCGTCTGATAATCGCTTCACCAGGTTGCATCAGCCCTGCCGAAGAATATATTCGTGTTACTTCCATTGTCTCTTCCTCAGTTAGTGTAGGCATTACACTCGGCAAGGCTCTTGAGAGCATTGTTTTCCCCGACCCAGGCGGCCCAGACATCAAGATATTGTGACCTCCCGCGGCTGCAATGGTAAGTGCTCTCTTGGCCATCTCCTGCCCCACGATTTCTTCCATATCGAAGTCAGGTGTCGCATTTTCAATTAAGTCTTTTATCGCAATCGTCTTCAATGGGATCAACAGTTTCACTCCCCGTAGATGCTCTACCAAATCTTTAAGTCCTCGCACAGGATACACTTCTACTCCAGCAACCACGGCCGCTTCATTGGCCGACATAATGGGTACAAATATTCGTCGCACTCCGACTTTTTTGGCAAAAATTGCCAAAAGTAAGGCGCCTTTGGTGTGCCGAAGACTACTGTCCAAAGACAGTTCTCCAAAAAATATTCCCGACTCGCCCGTCTGGATATCTCCATTGGCCACTAGTATTCCAATCGCGATTGGTAGATCATATGCCGAACCCTCTTTGGGTAAGTCTGCAGGGGCCAAGTTAATAGTTATTTTCTTTTGCGGAAAAGCAAATCCACAGTTTACGAGAGCTGTTCGCACTCGCTCTCGCGCCTCCCCAACTGCCTTATCAGGCAGTCCTACGATATTAAAGCTAGGGAATCCCTTTTCGGCCACATCAACTTCCACGTCCACAGGGAAACTCTGCAGTCCAACGCAAGCAACGCTTTTAATGCAGGCAAGCATAAAATAAGTATGTCATACATGAAGTAAGTTTGTACCAAAAAAAAGACTCCCAATATTTGAGAGTCTAATTTCTGGAACAAGCGTTATTAAACACGAACCATTATTTCATATCCGCGCTGACCCGCATACTCAACGAGATAATTAATTAAAATCTCCTTCCTTTCATCATGTAAAACAAGGGCTCTATTAATGAAACTTACAATGTAGGCCTTACCCCAACACCGGTCAACGGCTTGCCAATCAACTTTTTCCATCAAAGGATCGGCCAATACTTTCTTTACATTTGCCTCAAGTAATTCAAACGAGTCTTCTTGCTTTTCAATGATTCCTGCCATACCAATCACCTCCTCACCAGTATTCTTACTTCAAAAGTTAAATTACAGCTCGAATCATACCACGAATATACCAAAATGTCAAGTTATAGGTCTATTTAGCCACGAAATACTTACCCGTCTTCTCCTCTATCAACCCATCCAGTTGTAGGCTCAAAATCTCTTCCACTACCCTCTCCACAGGCACCTTCAAAACTCTAACCAGCTCATCCACGCTCTTCTCCCCACTCTCTAGTGCTTCAAGTACTGGGTTAGTTGTGTCTTTCACCCCAAACTTCATTTTCATCTGTCCAACTCCAAGTCCCATCTCCATAAGTACACCCTCTGCCGAGGTCACCATCGCCGCCTTTCCGTTTTTAATCAAGTTATTTGTCCCTTCGGCCACCTTACTAGTCACTAGCCCAGGCAAAGCCAATAGTGGCACCCCAAACTGGCGCGCCAATCTGGCCGTTATCAGACTTCCCGATCTCTCCGCTGCCTCAATGACGAGAACCGCATCAGAAATACCCGCCACGATCCTGTTTCTTTGCGGAAATGTCCATTTATTAGGAGCTCGTTCTCCCTCATACTCAGACACTATCAAACTATTAAGTTCTATTACTTGCTGATACAGTTTTTCGTCATCAGACGACACTTCCCAATCAATTCCATACCCCAAAACCGCAATCGTCTTCCCTCCATTTTCCAAACAGGCTCTATGTGCCGCCTGATCCACACCATACATAAATCCAGACACAATCGTAATACCTTTCTGAACCAATGTTGGCATCCATTTTTCAATGACTCTCTTGCCATAGTCCGACATCCGCCTACTTCCCACGATAGCTAGCTTGGGTGAATCATCAAGTAGCAAATCAATATTCCCCTTATAAAGCACTATCTCCACTTTTGGCTTGATCGATTTCAATTTCTCACTCCACTTTTCCTTTGGCAGGTTCATTAAGTAATCATAAATTATTTCTACAAATAAACATAAACCATCGCATATCTTTAAGGTCACAATCAAATAATGTTTTTGAACAAAGTCCGTAGTCTATTCCCTTTTCGGCAGGATTACGTAAAGTGCGTAAGGCATGGTGTCCATGTACTCAATGGACCTTACGCACTGCGTAACAAGAAATTTCTACGCAGGAGAAATATTCTGTCTGCCCTGAAAAGGTGTGTAGACGGCAGGACTGTGAAAAAACAATACAAAAAAATAAAGAAAAAATACTTAATTTGGAATATACTATATTACTAGTGATCATCGAATTTCAAAACACCATTGAGCCCAAAAACCATTCCGCCATGGCCATGGCCATCGTGATCACGGCTTGTGCCCTCTTTTTTATCCCCACAACCCTCATCGTTCTCGGCTATTACACCAGCCAGCCAACAGGTAGTCTCATCTCTCCTCTCCCCGAAACCACTCTCAGTCAAAATGCCCCAAAGACTGCTACTCCTTCTGTTACCCCAACAATTGCCCCCGAAAATCAGCCCATCATCGCCGCCGACAACATTGCCACCAAATCCGCCGACACCCAAGTCGCTCCAATTTCTGGCAGCAATATTACCGACAAAGTCGCTGTCATCGAACCCAATACCACAGAAAGTATCATCACAGATGACGAAGTCACCGAAGATACCCAAATCTATCTCTCACCCAGACCAGGTGACAAAGCTTTATACTCCCTCCGCTCCAAAGCATCGGGCCAGTTTACCATTGCCGTAGCACAGTCAGCTGATGCTATTCGATACATTGACTACTCAATCGTCAATCCCTAAAATGTTCCTATGCGCCAAGCACTAGACAAAATCTCAACCAAAATTCTTAGAATCATTCCTTTCGTCATTAGTGTAATTACTCCACTTCTTTTTCTCCCCATTACCGCTGACCACTTTGCTTTCAACAAGTATTTTTTCATCGCCATAATCGGCACCGTATCCCTCATTGCTTGGTGTATTCGTAACCTCACTCGAGGCAAACTTCATTTCACTACCTCACCAGCTTTAGTTCCTTTAATTGTCTTGGTCATAGCCAACATCATCTCTTCGGTATGGATAAGTCCCACCAAACACGTTAGTCTATTTGGCCAAACCTCATTATTTTTCTTCCTCGCTATCATTTTTATCACTGTCACTTCATCTCAGAAAAATCGCTTCACCATCATTTCCAGTATCTACGGGCTAGTTATCTCAGCCTCACTTCTCAGTCTTATTACTCTTCTTCATTACTTTGGCATTCTTGGAAATATTTTTTCCTCCACGCTTCTTACAGATCGTTTTTTCAACCCAACAGGTAGCATTCTCCCCGCCATCTCATTCACTCTACCAATTCTCTTAGCCACCATCGTCTTCACAATTGGAATAAAAAATTGGATCATAAAATCTACTCTTTTTGCTTCTGTTCTTCTCATGATTATCGGCACCATCATAAATATTAGCCTCATTCTTCCTCAAAACGGAGCTCCTGTACTATCAATTCTTCCCATTAAAGCTGGTTGGTCTATAGCGGTTGACACCTTCAAGGCATGGCAAACCGCTCTTTTTGGTACTGGCCCCGAGACATACTTCACCGCTTTCACTCGTCTTCGCCCAGTTTATCTAAACCTAAACACAAATATCTGGACTGTTCGCTTCTCAGAGTCCAGTAACTTCATCTTCACCCTCATTACAACTACAGGTGTCATCGGCACTCTTGCCTTTATATTCTCTTTCCTAAGACCACTCGCAGTCTCTTGGAAAAATAAAACCAACAATGAAGAAAAAGGCTCACTAAACTTCCTTCTTACTGCTCTCGCCATGATTATTCTATCTTTCATCGCTATCCCAACAGGTATTGTCTCTCTTGTTCTTGGAATTATCCTTCTTATCTGCATCACCATTTTCCAAAAAATTCAGGGTCTCAAATCCGTCAAAGATGTCACCTTTAGCCTCTCTTCAGATACTTCTACGCCTTCATATCACGACCTTCCCGAGACCTCACGAACCACTATTTCCACCTCTTTCCTACCTTGGCTGGTCACCATTATTTCTGTAGCTCTACTCACCACTTTCTGGTTCTTTGGCTCCAAGATGTACTTGGCATCCACTGTTTACAAAAAAGCCATTTCTCTAGTTCAGGCTGATCCATATAGTTCATATCTAAACTTCCAAAAAGCTGCCTCCATAGATACATACAATCCATATTACCCTCAAAAAGTCTCCCAAATCTATCTTTCTATAGCCAATGCCTATCTCTCCAAAGAAGATGCCACAGAAGAAGACAAGAAAAATGGTGCCGACTTTGCCCAGAGAGCTTTGGACGCAGGGAAACAATCAGCCAAGCTTGATCCTCTAAACGTCACCGCATGGGAAAACCTCTTCTCTATTTATCGTGCCCTTATTCCTTATGCCGACGGATCTGTCGACATGGCCTACTCTCATGCCATCCAAGCCGCAACTCTCGATCCCACAAACCCTGCCATCTACCTTCAAATCGGTACCCTCTTCTACAATCTTGGTGACGCCGATCAAGCCATCAAATTCATTGACAGATCCTCAGAGCTCAAACAAAACTGGGATCTTCCTTACTTTAATCTCGCAAGCATCTACAAAGCTAAAAAGGACTACGCCAGAGCTCTCCAGTACGCCAAGGCCGGTCTCCAATACACCGACCCCAAAGGAGAAAATATTACGGCCGTCCAAGAAGAGATCAAGTCTCTCGAGAAGCTCGTCCCAGCTCCCGCAGCCACTCAATCTGGCACTATTCAGCAATAAAGTAATTAACATACAAAATACCCCGCGATGCGGGGTATTTTTTTATTGTGGACCCGGGGGGAATTGAACCCCCATCTTGGCAATGCGAATGCCATGTCCTACCGTTGTACTACGAGCCCAGACACTAGTATTTTATCCTAAAAAGCCACCCGTTAGGTGGCTTTTGTGGACCCTATCGGACTCGAACCGACTACCTCTTCTATGCCATAGAAGCGCTCTACCAGGTGAGCTAAGGGCCCAACAGAGTGTATTTTACCCGTTGCTACCTCTTGACGCAACCCAAATTACCAAATATCATCACTCAACGAACTTTAAAAAAAGGAGAAAAATTGAAAGACATCTATTACGTGTATTTAGCTGGTCCAATCCTCGGAATCACTCACGGACAAGCTGTCGAATGGCGAGAGTACGTCAAAACACTCTTCCCCGAAAACATCATCTGCCTCTCCCCTATGAGAAACAAAGAAAATCTCCAGGGAGTCGGCAAAATCACTATCCAGGAATATCCCGACCCTCTCAGCACCCCCAAAGGCATCAACACCAGAGATCGCAATGATGTGATTCGTTGTGATGTCATGTTGGTCAACTTCCTCGGTGCCACCAACCTCTCAATTGGCACCGCGATCGAGTTCGGCTGGGCAGATATGCTTCGCAAACCAGTCGTCGTCACTATGACCGAAAAGGACATCCACTACCACAAAATGATTCGTGACATCGCCGGCTACATCTTCCCCACCATCGAAGAATCAGCCGAAATGGTCAAAAAAATTCTTCTTCCATAGAACTACACCCGCCTCAACGGCGGGTTTTTTATTCGTGTAAAATATCTCCATGCCCGACAAAGTCCTTATCTGCCAAAACTGCCAAAACCCTTTTGTGTACTCCGAATACGAACAAATCAAAGATACCAAAGAAGGCAAACCAGCTGCCATTTACTGCCCTATCTGTACCGCCATTAAACAAAGCGCGGCCCAAAGACCCGCCAAGCCAGCGAAAGAGACTTAATTCCTGGCTGACATTTCCAAAATCATGTTGTAGAATCCATTCATCACCTTTAAAGGAGGTATATACATTGAAAAAACGTTCCGACAGACTGGTACCCATTTCGTTTAGTGTAAATGGTAGACAATATCAAGCCAAGGTGTATCTCAATAGGCCAACTGCAGTAGTCATTCCCGATCAAAAAGTCCTTGCCTATACCGCAATCGGACCAAAAAACGACTCAAGCAGGAACAAAAATCGCTACTCCAAGATCATTAATCCGAGTGATGAAATAGAAGAAAAGATTGAACGTAAACAGTACAAACGTCGCAGTCGAACCATCTACAACCACAACCACGAACTCAATACTTTAAAACTTGTGGAGCGCTCAGAAAGTGAGCCTTTTGTCTGCAACTGCCGTAATGTTATCCTCGCCACCCGTCTCCCTATCAACTCGAACTAGCCTCCAACCAACCCCGTCACAAGCGGGGTTTTTCTTTTAGATCTTAAAATCCAGCTTCTTGTAATCTCCAACTACGGCAATCGACATATTTTCTTTCTTAAATATCTCTGCCGCCAAGGCTTTTATCTCATCAACACTCACTTTTTGCACCCTCTCGACAATCTCCTCGGGGGTATATATTTTCTCGCGGAAAAGTGAGTCTTCCAAAGCCGAACCTAGCACTTCTTCAGGTTTATCAAAATCCAAAGCCAGTCTGCCTCGGAAACAATCCTTGGCAATTTCCACCTCTTCTACCTTTATCGCCCATTTATTTCCTCCACCCAAACCCAAACTAATCTCAGTAATCAGTTCTACAGCTTCATTTAATTTACTTTTTGGCAAACCTGCTCCAACCAACATACTTCCAGCATCAGTAAACTGATCAGAACCAGATCTTATTGCATAGGCCCAACCTCGTTCCTCTCGCACTTCTCTCATCAAACGAGACATCCAGCCATCACCATAGATAATGTTTAGTAGTTCCAAGGCAAATCGCCTCTCGTCAGTCATCTTGATGCCCCTAAAAGCCATGTATACGGCAGCTTGCTCTACTTTACGACTGACTAATTTAATACGAGGCTCAGACTGCTCATTCCATGCGAATTTATCCTTCTCAGGCAAACTTCTTTTGCCATCGATTAGGAGAGCAAACTCCTTCTTGATAAGCTCCAGCATCGCCTCATCCGAGCCATAATCACCTACTACGCCCAAAACCATATTTTCCGCCACAAACCACTTATCAAAATACTTACGAAGCTCCTCTACAGTCATCGCCTTCAAGCTCTCCACTGTGCCTATTATTGGTCTACCCATATTTGTCTTGCCGTACAACAGTTTTTCACACTCCTCGGCTGCCTTACTATTTGGTCTGTCCTCATACATATAAAGCTCTTCTAGGATTGTGCCTCGCTCTTTGTCAAAGTGATCCTTGGGAAGTACAGGCTCCGAAACTACTTGGCCCACAATCTCGGTTGCCAAAGCCACATTACCTTTATCCATCTTGACCCAAAAACCCATCTCATTTTGGCCAGTGTAGGCATTAAAAGCTCCTCCGACTTTCTCCACGGCCTCATTGATATCAAACATCTTGGGAAACTTACGTGTTCCCTTAAATACAAAGTGTTCCAAAAAGTGAGCCGATCCAGCCTCCTTATCAGTCTCTTCACGCGAACCCGTACCGATCATTACTCGCACTGTTACCGACTCACGTTGTTCGGGAACCAAAATTACTCGTAGCTTGCCTAATGTATATGTTTTTGGTGAAAATCTCATGTGTTTATTGTATCGCATAGGACTTGAACCCATGTTCTTTGTGCCACGTTTCGCAGGTGTAAATTGCTTGGATTTCAGTACTCTGAAAAATTTACACCGAGAATCGAGGTAATTGTCGCTCGCAGGAAGCGACAAATTACTGGTGGCCAACAAAGAATATGGGTGATGAACCCAAAAGCGATACAAAAAAACATTTTGAGAACAAAGAAAAGGGGCTTGGTTTCTCGCCTCGCCCCTTGTCTCTTTACGAACACAAACACGAACGACCGAAGATACAAACGTGGCCTTACGCGAACTTACATGCAATGTGCAAACAGGCTTATTTAATCGACGCAACCTGATCAGGGCTATCGAGAGTTTCCTCTTGAACGTCTTCAAGGCACTTTTCGATTAAAGCGAGCGACTAACAAGGATGTTCTTAGCATCCTTATTCATACTAGTAGATATTTTTGCAAACTTCAAGTCCTTTTACTTCTCAGTAAAAATTCTGAGCCTGCCAGCATCATAAATCACCTCAGTACTTCCTTGCAGATCAGTTCGCAGTATCTTTGCCCCAACCTGTTCTAACCGCATCAAAGTATCCCCATTCGGGTGACCATAGCTGTTTTTGGCCCCAACAGATATCACTGCCAACTCTGGCCTCAAACGCTCTAAAAACAAAAGCGAAGAACTAAATTTTGACCCATGATGAGGCACTTTTAATACGCTCGTCTTTTTTAGCACTCCCGACTCGAGTAGTGCCAGTTCGGTCTTTTCACCAATGTCTGATGTAAACAAAGCTGAGAAGTCTTGATACTTCATATATACAACCATTGCCTCTTCATTTTCCTCACTGCTACTTTTTCCCAATACTTTTTCTCCTGATTCCTCTCCTTGCAATATATCAAAATACAAATCACCATATCTATAGGCATCATTTTTACTCGCGTTTTCTATCACCTTTCCTATCTTGTATCGTTTTTTCAATCCCTTCAGTGCCCCATTGTGATCTGCTTGAGGATGGCTGATAAATATCAAATCAATTTCTCTATCCCAGAAAGGCATCTCATTGCCCAAACAGGTAAAGAGCTTTTGCTCACTCGGACCAGTATCTATAAGAGCCTGAAACGAGCCCAAAACCACGAGGGTTGCATCCCCCTGCCCCACATCACAAAACACCAGCCTCAGCCTTCCATCAGGCCACTGCTCCCAAACCCAAAACAGGCTCAAAATTACGATCACTAATCCCCACTTTTTCCAGTTCACAATCCATCTTACAGCTCTCTGCAATTTAGGTTCAGTTAGCATTTCTGGAAAGAATATATATTTGTATCTAAAGCGTCGTAGTCTATTCCCTTTTCGGCAGGATTACGTAAAGTGCGTAAGGCATGGTGTCACTACTGTGACCTTACGCACTGCGTACCAAGAAATTCCCACGCAGGGGGAATATTCTGTCTGCCCTGAAAAGGTGTGTAGACGGTAGACGCAGATACAAATATCCCCACCGCTTCAGCTCCCAAAGAACCTAATCACCCCCACCATCCAATGCGCCACTACAAAAGTCGGCCATGCAAATACTTGCGGCAGTATCTGCATTAGTGCCCCTGTAATCATTAGTATTGGAACCAAAGGTAATATCAATATGTTACTTACTATACCAATCCAATTCATTCTTCCAAAATGCCACCAGATAATTGGTATCGTCATCATCATTGTTGCCAAAGAAGTTAATATCCCCAAGCCGCCTAGAATTTCAGACATCTTTTCGTGCCTAGTGCTCAATAATTCTCGTATTTGAGGTTCAATTACCATCAGTCCCACGCTGGCCGCCATTGATAGCTGGAAACTAGTGTTTATCAATAGCCGTGGCTCAATCATAATCATTACCCATCCAGTTACAAATAATATCCACCAAGATAATGCTCTTCTACCCACCAAAGCAGCCCAGAAGCACGTTCCAGCCATAATCACAGCTCTTAAGACAGGTGGATCTCCACCGGCTTCTAAGGCATAAAAGAGCATCGCCAGAATAGCTAACAAGCTTGCCCATTTACGTTTCAAAAACCAGAAGCATACTGCAAGTACAGTTCCACCCACAAGCATTATGTTGTATCCTGATGCGACAGCAATATGAATCGTCCCGCTCTTTACCATCTGCTCATAAAAATTTTGCCCTATATCATTTTTGTATCCCAAAACAATTCCCGCAACCAAGCCTGACTCAGGCACACTCAAGTATCTTCGATACACATTTACAGAATTTTCACGAATAGCTCTCAAAACAGATGTAACACCCAGCAAATTTGTGGTAGCGCCAACATCACTCTCCAAAACAATTAATTCCGCGCTATCAAGCCATAATCTGCCCAAAAATCTATCTATCACTCCACTATTTACTCTGCCAATTATCTGTACATTATCATGTTGTGAAAAGGTACAGTTGCTTCGGGAATTGATAATAAACCTTCCTACACTAATGATACATTCAGAACTATTATGATATATATTGTCTATATTCCCCGTAACCTTTAAACGAGATTCCTGAGGGTAATCACTAGACTCAATAAAGCCTAGAATAAAACGAAAAATAAGTAATAAAACTAAGAGAAATACTCTCTGTTTCATCTTAGTAAACACTCAATAGATCACGATTCTTTTCAATCAAAGAACTTGTCAGTGCTCCTTTTGTTTCCAGTTCTTCTATTGATTTATAGGGTCGATTTTTCACAATTGACTCAGCCCTTGCACTACCTATACCCCTTAGGGTATCCAATTCAGCAACTGATGCTGTGTTTACATTAACCTTTTTACTGCTCAAACTAGCCTCACCATACCCCTGCTGGGCATTGGTATTTTCAAAAAATGGAACATATATCTTCTCTCCATCATTCAATATCTCTGCCATATTCAAATTCTTTTCACAATATTCTCTATCAGCCCCTTCACTAAGTCCACCAGCCAAAACCAAGACATCTTTAACTCTAGAGTTTTCCGGTAACTCATAAACTCCAGGGGAAATTACAGCTCCCTCAATATCAACAAAAATAATTGAAACAGCTTCATTATTACCGTTCCTCCCTCCAGAAAGATACTCAACTTGAACTCGACGATCCATCACAATGCCCCTAAAAAGACTTATGACTGCAACCACTGTTCCAATTAATATAAACGAAATTAGAAAACGATCTAGACCATTCGATTTTTCAATAAATATCTTTATTGTTTTTAATATCACAAATAAAATATAGCACTTCCCAAATATTTCCTAATTGAAATTCTACATTTTCCGCACTAAATTTATATACAATATTATTCCCTAGTATCCGATTAATCGTTTATCTATTTCAATATTGTAGGCATAAAAATATAAGCAGAATAAATAATATAGTGCTAATTATGAAACAAAATATATCACAAATATCCGCATACGAAATAGATATTCACCGCACATTATTTGCCTATTACCTTAACTTGCATTATTTGAATTACTGCTATTATTAGAGTATGTCTAGTAAGTTCGTGCGTACTATGTTTCTTTCAATATCGATTATTTTCGTATTTGTCTGGTCAATCATTCCCTCTCTGAATCCTTACAATCTCCAGCTTACCGGAGCCCTTATACTGCTCTATTTCGCCTCCAGATTAATTTTTCGATCAGTTGCTCGTTCATTTTTTGTCGCCACCATAGTACTCATCAGTATCGTTTTACTTCTAATATTTTCCTCAGGTGGGATAAACTCACCCATTTTCTTCATTCTAGACTTTTTACTATTTGCCATTGCGCTTTTTATCGCTCCATACCAAGCTGCAGTAGCCTCAGTTATTCTCATCTCAATTTTTCTATTCCAAAACTACACAGCTCTAGATACATCGATTATTATTAATCTCTTATCCTTAATTCTCATCACTCCACTAGCCGTAGCCTTCAGTAAAAGCTACCTTCAAAACCTCCAAGCTCAAGGCAAAATTATGCTTCTCAAAGAAGCCATCAAAGACGAACAAACAGATAGTTTGTTATGGATCTCAACCACTGCCAAACCGTCTCTTGCCACAGTATTAAACTCTCTTACCGACATCGTTATTTATCTCAACTCAAAAGGTCAATCAACACAAATTCCCAAGCTACTACTTGATAAATTAAAAACAATTCAAAAGGATCTAATCAGTCTTTACGCCTCCACAGGATCTTTGGAGAAGTCAATAGAAGACTCATCCGATAAGATGGATTTATAACTTAAAATGTTGTCTAATCTCTTCGGGTATTTTTCCTCCTCTCAGGTACAAAACACAACTATATCACTCTTCAACAATCGATAATATAAAAATATATCAATCACCAACACCTCACACCTAAATATCTCAAATAGAATGTTCTCAAACCTCAAATTAGACCCAAAAAAGAGCTTGATATACCTCATAACGTCTATTTGTTTGTTATATATTTTCACAACAATCCCTGTTTCAACAATCAAAGCAGACGACCTAAAATCCCCTACTTTTGAAATCCAAATGAGTACTATAAACATCACTGGTGGCAACAAAAGTAACCTCAGTGGAACCATCAATCTTTCAGACACAGTCGGTCAAACTTTTCAAGGTCGTTTTGATGGTACTGGCTATGTTATTCAAGCCGGTTTCCAATACATCTACACCCTTATTCCCTTCTCGTTCAAGATCTCCAATCTCGATATTGATTTTGGCTCTGTAGTCCCCGGAATACCGACCACCAGATCAAACATACTAACAGTTACCACGGGTAGTGCCTTCGGCTACTCAGTCAAAGCCATCGAAGATCATCCCCTACGCCTTAGTGACGGCACCACCACCATTCCTGATACCAGCTGTGACTTGGCCACACCCTGTTTACAGACTGATGCAAACACCTGGAGCGACAATCTCAGATACGGTTTTGGCTACAACATGTCTGGAACTGATATTGATACAGGAGATTTCGTCAACTCAAACTACTACCGTCCTTTCCCAGTCCAAAACATCGATCAACCAGCCATCGTTATGTCCAAGAGTGGTGCAGCAACCTCTTCTGCCGCTACAGTTACTTACAAACTCAACATCGATAGTTCGCAGGCCGCAGGTGAATATCAAAACTCAATTCAATTCATTGCCATTCCTTCCTTCTAAATGAAAAAAACGTTTATCACCCTACTATATATACTCATTTTCCTTTTTCTCACTCAAGAAGAGACATACGCTGCCAACTACGGTCTTTCTATTTCTCCTCCTCTATTACGAGTCCACATCAAGCCAGGCAAGTCAATTACCCAAGTCTTCAAAATCGAAAATCTTGGAGCAACCGACAAAACATTAGTCGCCAGCATCGTTCCCTTTTCTGAAGCCGATAACTACGGCAATCCAGTATTAAACCCCAAAGCGTCTGCCCCTTGGCTTTCCTATTTTGGTCTGGCCAACTCACAAATCAAATTCAACGAACCTTTTACCTTATCCGCCGGTGCCACCGAGCAGTTAATTCTCAGCCTAGCCGTACCCGAAACTGCTTCAATCCAAGATATTTACGCCACTTTACTGGTTTCTACATACGAGAACTCACTTGGCCAAACTTTCCAAGGTACTTCCGTTCGTGCCACCATCGGCTCCAACATGCTCATCACGATTAGCACCCAAGCTTTCCCAGATACCGATCTCAAAGTAATTGATTTCAAGCCGATTGAAGGTTCCTTTATAAAAATTGGCAATCTATATTTCCTAGACAGCATCTCTCCTGTTAGATTTTCAGCTTCCGTGAAAAACGAAGGTAGTTTTACTGCCGAAACCAAAGGTGTATTTAAAGTCACAACAGGAAGCAATAAGCCTGTCTATCTTGAAGGAATCCTCCCTGTATATGTCATTGCCAAGTCTCAAAGACAGCTTTACAACACAACAGGTTCACCTTTTGAATACTCGCCATCCCTTAACAATATCGGACCTCATCAAGTCACTCTTGAAATCAAGACCGACAACTCAAATACCAAAAGCTCTATCAATGTTATCTTTTTCCCCCTCAAGCTCAGTATAGGTCTAATAGCCTCAATATTTATCATTATTACTATTGTAAAAATTACTTCAAAAACACCCAAAAACTCAGTTGACAACCCAGAAACATTCTGACATATTTGATACTAGACATGAAAAAAATACGTCTTATTGGGTTTATTGCGATTATCACACTTCTTCAGCTTGCATATTTCTATAATGCAGTTTTAGTCCAAGCAGCTAACCTCACCGCCGTCAAAGATACGCTTCAATCCTCCAGACTTTCCTTCTCAGGCAGAGTCAAAACCCCAACTGTCACCGGAGGTTCCACTGTCTATATCTACAACGCTGTCTCAGGCAACTTCACTTCCATCTCAACAGCAGGCCTCAAAAATGGCGACTCTCTCACTATTGGTACAGGCACATATACGGTTGTTAGCATTCTAGACGACACCACTTTTACCGTCACTCCAGTTCTTCTTGCTGGTGACTCCACCGATGGTGCTGCCATTTATTTTCGTGCCAAGCCTCAGCAAGTGATCACCTTCACCACCCCTTCAGCTGTTGCCGCTGGGTTTTTTCAAGTATTGATTCCTGCAGCCGCCACAAACTTTAACGACTCAATTCCCGATGCAGGTGGATTTGATTTTGGTGGAGGCAGTGTCACCCTTACACCTACCGATACCGCAGACTACACTTTTGTCGGTGCATCTAGCGCAGCTACCGCTTCAGGTACGGGGAGCTGTACATCTCCAGCCAACTATCACTGTTTTGAGTTCCACTATACTGGCAATGGTGCCATCGGTGCCAATATTTCACTCGCCATCGGTACTAATTCCTACACTAATAATGTCCTCGCTCCTGCCCCCAAAGCCAGTCGTACTGCAGCCACTGCTGACTCCTACAAAATCTACATCAAAAACTTTCTCAATGGTGCCGATCCGGCAAACGGAGTCGCCGTTGACGAAGCCCAAGGCAGTGTCGCATTTATCGAAGGTGTTCGTGTCACTGCTACCGTTGATCCAAGTATCACCTTCAAAATCGAAGGAACCACAGCAGGATCTCACTGCAGTCTTACAACAGACGTCAGTACCACTTCATACTCAGTTCCTTTTGGAGTCTTAACCCTCGACACCTTTAGAACTGCCGCTCAAAAAATTACTGTCTCAACCAATGCTGCTTCTGGTTACTCAGTTACAGCCATCGAAAACGAGCGCATGAGCAATCTTGCTACGTCCCCTTCATATATTCCAAACACTACCTGTGACTCTGGTACACCTTGTACTCAATCAGGCGCTGGTGGAGCTTGGGCGACAGCCGCAGGTAACCCAGGTTTTGGTTACACTATGGCAGTTGTTAGTAGTACTCCTACAGTTATTCCAGTTGCACCCAGCTATCGTCGTTTTGCCAGTTTAGCTGCCACCGAAGACCCAGTCGAGATTATGTCCGCTGCAGGTATTGCCAGTTCACAAGCCGCCGATGTTTGTTACCAAATTGCTGTCGATTCCACTCAAGCAGCCGGAAACTATGAAAACCAGATTACATACACAGCCACAGCCTCTTTTTAAATCATAAACAAATCATTCTGCCCAAATGAACAAAACCAAAACTCTTCTCACAACAGTAATTTCTTCACTTATCGCACTTTCTTTTGTTCCCCAAGTTCACGCAGATGCCATGAGTATGACTGCCATCCCCCCCAAAGTCGAGCTCAAAGGCAATCCAGGCCAAACCCTAAATGCCACCCTCAAAATCAGAAATGACTCAACTAGTACCCAAAACTTTGATATTACCGTAGAAGATTTCGTCGTAATTGATAGTATTGGCACTCCTATTCCAGTAACCACCAAAGCCACTAATCGCTGGTCTCTCGCCAACTGGATCACTGCACCCAAGGAAATTCCAGTAGACGCTGCCGGTATTCAAATCATCAATGTGAGTATCAAAATCCCCATGACCGCTCTTCCTGGTGGCCATTATGCCATGATCACCTACACCCCCAACGCCTCTTCCAAAACTGGTGATCTAAAACAAACTGGTAGCATTATCACCCAACGTGTAGGTACTTTAGTCTATGTTTCAGTCAACGGACCAATCAACGAAAAAGCCACTATCACCAAATTCTCAGCACCCAAATTCACCGAGATGGGGCCTGTCGAGTTCAAAGGAACCATCGAAAGTCTGTCCGACATTCACATAAACCCCAAAGGCACTATCACCATCAGCAACCCTCTCAATCAAAAAATTGCTGACATCACCGTTGACGCTGGAAATATTTTCCCAGAAACAGTTCGCGACTTTACCGCCACATGGAACCAAAAATGGGGCTGGGGACGTTACAAAGCCGATCTAAATCTAGTCTATGGCACTGCAGGAACCGCCCTTACAGCCGTCATTTTCTTCTGGCTCTTCCCCATTCGCATCGTAATCTACTCACTTCTTCTTCTCATCTCTATCCTCATCATTATCCTCGTCCTCAACAAGCGTAGTAAGAAACACCAGCAAGAGCTCGAGAAAGAAGTTCAAACTCTCAAAGAAGAGCTTCAGCAAATCGAAAATAAATAATTCGGTTGTTTCCCGAAACGAAATAGACCGTAGCCTTATATTCAAGCATCATAACGAAGTTATGAGCGAATATAAGAGGAAGCACAGGAACAATATTTCGATAATGAATATTATCGAAAAGGTGACGAGCAAGCTCTTATGCCTTTTCAAAAATATTGCACGTAAAGCAAAACGAAGACACTCTCGCAGTTTACCTTTTCGAATGAATAAGCTCGCTCACGTATAGAATTTATTTTTGAATTCATATATAAGAGTGGCGACTTAGGCAAGCTTGACTTAGCCTAATTGAGACCACACAGTATGAAAAAATAAATTTAGTGACCGATGCACTAATGAGAAA
>Ga0172371_10006059_pt1 | contig 17721 bp, 24 predicted proteins | sample Lak12m_FD_114543 | JGI IMG/M metagenome (GOLD analysis project Ga0172371, IMG submission 114543) | Freshwater microbial communities from Kabuno Bay, South-Kivu, Congo - kab_022012_12m | ecosystem: Environmental > Aquatic > Freshwater > Lake | place: Democratic Republic of the Congo: South-Kivu...
GCGACTTCGGAAGAAAAGCGCCGCGGCCCGAGCAGCTTCCGCACCTCAGCCGGGGCGATGACCGTGGTCTTTGTCCGGCCTTCGGCAAACCGGCGCGCGAGCTTGCGCATCACCGAGCCGATTTCCCGTTCCAGGTTCCGGACCCCGGCCTCACGGGTGTACTCGCTTACGATCAGCTTCAAGGCCTCGTCCTCGAACCGAACCTGCTCTCTGGTCAGTCCGTTCTGGTCAAGCTGTCTTGGCACGAGGAAGCCCTTGGCGATTGAGAGCTTCTCTCCGTCGGTGTAGCCCGGGAGTTCGAGGATTTCCATCCGGTCGCGCAGGGCCGGGATAATGGTGTCGGCGACGTTCGCCGTAGTGATGAACATCACCTGCGATAGGTCAACCGGCACTTCCAGGTAATGGTCGGAGAAGCTGAAGTTCTGCTCCGGGTCGAGCACTTCGAGCAGGGCCGACGACGGGTCACCCCGGAAGTCGGTCCCGACCTTGTCGATCTCATCGAGCATGAAGACCGGGTTCATCGAGCCGGCCGTACGCAGGCCCTGGACGACACGCCCGGGCAACGCCCCGACGTAGGTCCGGCGGTGGCCGCGGATTTCCGCCTCGTCGCGGATCCCGCCCAGGGAGAAGCGGAGGAACTTCCGGCCCAGCGCCCGGGCAATCGAACGGCCGAGCGACGTCTTGCCTACGCCCGGTGGCCCGATGAAGCAGAGGATCGGCCCTTTGGAATCCGGCTTCAACTTGCGCACCGAAAGATACTCGAGGATTCGCTGCTTCACCTTCTCGAGGTCATAGTGGTCTTCATCGAGAATCTTCCCTGCCCGACGCACGTCCAGGCTGTCCTCGGTCCGCACCTTCCACGGCACCGCCAGCAGCCAGTCGAAGTAGTTGCGCGTCACCGAATACTCCGAGGCGGCCGGCGACATCCTCGTTAGCCGGTCCAGTTCCCGACGGGCTGCATCGAGCGCGGCCTGCGGCATGCCCGCTTCTTCCACCTTCTTCCGCAGCTCCTCGATTTCGGCCGTCGCCTGGTCCGACTCGCCCAGCTCTTTCTGGATCGCCTTCATCTGCTCACGCAGGAAGTACTCACGCTGGGTCTTGTCAAGCTCACCCTTCACCTGGTCACGAATCTTCGCGCCCAGCTCCAGAATGCCGATTTCCTTGGCGAGAAGCGGCATCAGTTCCTGCAGCCGTTCCTTCACATCCAGCATTCCGAGCAGCCGCTGCTTCTCGGACAGGTCGAAGTTGACATAGGTTGCCGCGAAGTCGGCCAGCCGGCCCGGCGATTCGATATTCGAGACCACGGTGGTCACGTCGTCGGGCAGGTACGGCGCCAACTCGGCCAGCTTGCCGAACGTATCCGCCACACTCCGCATGAGAGCCCGAGTCGCAACGTCCTTCTGGCCGCTGTCCTCGAGCGGTTTCACCTTCGCCCGCAGATAGGGGACCCGCGACACGTATTCCTCAACCCGAGCCCGCCGCATCCCCTGGAGCAGCAGCCGCATGGTTCCATCCGGGAACCGGAGCATCTTCAGGATTACCGAGATTGTGCCGACCCCGTACAGGTCGGCCGGTTCGGCCTCGCGTTCGAGTGACGAATCACGCTGCGTCACGGCGCAAACCAGCTTGTCACCGGCCAGCGCTTCGTCGACCAGCTTCGCCGACCGCTCGGTCGAAACCACGAGTGGCGACACTAGACTGGGGAACACCACTCCACCCTTCACGACCAACACCGGCAGTTCGTCCGGGAACTGGCCGATCCGACCCTGGAGCAGGCCATCCAACCCCGGCTTCGACTGCTCCTCGGTATTGACTACTACATCAGGCTTGTCACTCAACTCGTATCACCTTCACGGTGCTGCCGACGGTCCGCTCCAACTCCAGGCTCAGCACGCCGTCCTTGATACTGACCTTGATGCTGTCCGGGTTGACCGGAAACGGCAGGCTCACCCGTTTCTCGAACCCGCCATACGGAATCTGCGATTCATAGAAGGTCACCCCGCGTCGGACCTTTCCCGGGGGGCGCTTGATGCCGAGGATATGGACCATCCTGGCCCCGACCCGAACGTGGACCTCTGCACCCGGAACCCCGGGCACCTCAGCCATCAAGTACACCTTGTGCTCGCTGACGAACAGGTCGACCGGCGGCTCCCAGACGGCATTGCTCTCTCCGACCCCGAAGAACTCCTCAAACAAATCGTCGATATCGTGGCTGATTAAAACCAGGGCGCCGAGTCGCCTGAATCGATCCATGCCCTATTTTAGACGCTGGCCGGTCGCGGTCTGATTCCCGCCGAGGACAACCGGGTGGGACAGGCGACCGATCGTGAGGGCCCGTCCGCTTTCCGGCTCCACGTCCACCCAGACGCCGTTGATGCGAACGTCACCGGTCGCCGGGTTTAGCCGTACCGGCACCATCTCGATCATCCGGCGCAGAGATGTGTCCTTGCTCATCCCGAGCACCGAATCAAACGAACCGCACATACCGGCGTCACTGATGTAGGCGGTGCCGCCGGCCATAATAGCCTCGTCCGCGGTCTGAACGTGGGTGTGGCTGCCGAGCACGGCCGAGACCCGGCCGTCCATGAACCAGCCCATGGCCTGCTTCTCGGCCGTCGCCTCGGCGTGCATGTCCACGAACACCACCTGGGTCTCGCGCCGGATTTCCTCCAGCGCCGGCAAAGCCCGGCGAAACGGGCAGTCCAGCGCCTTCATGAACACGCGCCCCTGCAGGTTCACCACCGCCAGCTTGACATCGGGACATTCGCCATTCGTAATTCGGCACTCGTAAATCCCGTATCCCCGTCCCGGTGCCTGCGGCGGGAAGTTGAGCGGCCGGAGAATCCTCGACTCGGTGCCCAGGTACTCCCAGACTTCCTTCCGGTCGTACGCATGGTCCCCGGTCGTGATGCAGTCGACGCCGGCCTTCAACAGACCATCGGCAAGGACGGGCGTGATGCCGTACCCGCCCGCGGCATTCTCTGCGTTGACGATGGCGAAATCAACGCCCAGCCGCTGCCGCAAACCGGCGAGCTCCTGCTCGACCGCCTTCCGCCCCGGCTCCGCGCACACGTCGCCGAGGAAAAGCACGCGCAGCGCCCCGGGGAGAGGTAGAGGCAAAGGTTGAGGCTGAGGTTCAGATTCGGAACGTCCCACCTGACTTTGCCTTGGCCTCGACCTTGACCTGTCCTACCGTGCGTAGTCTACTGCCCGCGTCTCGCGGATGACCGTGACCTTTATCTGCCCCGGGTACTTGAGCTCGACCTGGATCTGGGCCGCGACCTTGGCCGCGAGTTCCGCCGAATCGCGGTCGGTCACCTTGTCCGGTTCGACCAGGACCCGGATTTCCCGGCCGGCCTGAATCGCATACGCCCGCTCGACCCCTTCCATCGAGGACGCAATCGTCTCGAGCGTATCCACGCGCTTGACGTAGGTTTCAAAGCTCTCGCGACGGGCCCCGGGTCGTGAGCCGGACACGCTGTCGGCGGCAGCAACCAGAAAGGCGTAGTGGGAGTCGAGCGTTACCTCTTCGTGGTGCGCGGCGATGGCATTCGCCACCAGCTCGTCCTCGCCGTACCGGCGCGCCAGTTCCGCCCCGATACTGGCGTGGGGTCCTTCGATCGACTGGTCGGCGGCCTTGCCGATGTCGTGCAGCAGCCCGGCCCGCTTGGCCAGAGCCGGGTCGAGGTCGAGCTCCTGCGCCATCAGGGCGGCGAGGTACGCGACCTCCTTCGAGTGGTTCAGGACATTCTGGCCATAGCTCGTCCGGTACTTCAGCCGCCCCAGCAGCTTCGACAGCTCCGGGTGCAGCCCGACGATGCCGAGCTCCAGCACGACGGACTCGCCGGTCGACTTGATGATCGCGTTCATCTCGTCCCGGGTCCGTCCCACGATCTCCTCAATGCGCGCGGGATGGATACGGCCGTCGGCCACAAGCTTCTCCATTGCCAGCTTGGCGACCTCGCGCCGGACCGGGTCGAACCCGGAGATGATGATCGCGCCGGGCGTGTCGTCAATCATCACCTCGACCCCGGTCAGGGTTTCAAATGTACGGATGTTCCGCCCCTCGCGGCCGATAATCCGGCCCTTTAACTCATCCGAAGGGAGACTCACGACCGAGACTGTGGTCTCTGCCGCGTGTGACACGGCGCAGCGCTGGATCGCCCGGATGATGATCTCCCGCGCCTCTTCTTCGGCCTGGCCCCGGGCCTCCTCCTTGATGTCCCGCACAATCTGCGCCGCCTCGAGCCGGGCCTGGTTCTCGAGGTTCCGGCACAGCTCGCGACGCGCCTCCTCCGAAGAGAGGCCGGCGGTTCGCTCGAGCCTTGAATTCTCCTGATTGATGAGCTGGTCCAACCGCTCCATCTTGGCCCGCACGACCTTGTCCCGGGCCCCGATATCCCGGTCCTTGCGGATCAGGTCCGCCTCCTTCTGAGTCAGGACGCTGTCCCGGCGGGCGAGGGAATTCTCGCGCTCGGACAGCTTCGCCTCCAGCCGCTCCAACTCCCGCCGCGTGGTCGCGGTTTGGGTCTCGAACTTCAGCTTCTCCCGCTCCCACTCGATCCTGGCCGCGGCCTCGGACTTCTCCCGCGCCCGGTCAGCCTCCTCTTGCGCCTGCTTGACGGTCCGCTCGCGCTCCTGCTCGGCGCCGTTCACCAGTTGGCGTGCGGCCCTGCGACTAACCACGAACCCGACCCAGAATCCTGCAACTCCCAGAACTAAGAAGCCGGCGATCGCCGGAACTGCGTACTTCAGCACCCAATCCATGCTTCCTCCAAGTAAAACAAAACCCCGCAGTACCGTGTAGTGACAAGTCTATGAACCCGCGGTAAGACTGGGCGCTTCAGAACCGCTTCGTGCCGCTCAATGAAGAGGGCAGTCCACGGCCCTATGGCAGCGCCCGCAGCACGGGTGTTGGCTCAAGACTCAGCCAACTATCACGAGCACAGCAGGGAGCCTTGTAATGACGGGGCCGGGCTACCGGCCCCCAAGAACGGACTCCAGTTTGTTGGTCAGAGCGCCGACCCGGCGCGACATCCAGCGGACGTCCTCCCGACGTTGCAGGAGGTGCTCGTCGACCAGGTTCATACAGGCCAGCACCGCGGTGCGAGTACTCGAGCCCTGATTGAACTGCCGGTCAATCTCTCTCATCTTCCGGTCGACGATTTCTGCGACTGCCTGAACATGCTCGTCGCCGCTGTCGGCCCTGACGTTGTAATCACTGCCAAAGACGTTAACGATGACTGATTTCATCGGCTCCCATCGGACTTCACTCTATAGCAGACCGTCAATCTTGTCAACCAGAACATCGATCCGGCGCACCGCCTCGGCCCGGGCTTGTGTCGCTTCTTCAAGCCTCGCTTCCAGCCGCTGCCGGTCCTGTTTGAGCTGGGCTATCAGCCGGACGGCCTCGTCGACCCTGGCCTCGAACTGCCGGAACCGCTCCACGAGTTCGGACGAAGGGCCGCGTCCCGCTCGCCCGGGCTCTCCCGGTTCGGATCCCTCCCGGTTCGACTTCGTCATTCGTCCCTCGGACTTCGGACTTCTCTTCAGTGCCTCGTCAGCCGCAGCCCGGGCAGAAGCTGGTACCATGTCTCCAGCAACACCCAGCGCTTCTCGGCATCGACGGCCAGGACCTTCACCAACGCGTAGTGGCTGTCGGCGGTAAAACAACCGATGCTGGACGGCGCGTTCAGGATGTCGGTGTAGTTGAAATATGTCCTTGGCGAGAACGATGGCAGCATCGCGTTCTCATCCGGCTGCGAGTCGCTGAAGGCGCTCACCCGCCAGGAATCGGTCGGCACGACGTTTCCAGGATCGCTCGGCCCCATGTCCGGGCTGGCAATTGAGTACGGCGTCTGATTCAGGTTCGGGGGCTTGAAGTCGGTTATATAGAAGTCAACCGAACCCGAGTTGCGTACGTCGGTCATCGAATACGTCTGGCCCCGTCCCGTGTTCCGGTCCCAGCCGAAGCCGGCACTGCCCGTCGCGTTCAACTCGGCCAGCGACATGGTGTCAGTCCGGACCGGAACCGTGCCCGGCGTCGTACCGGCCGCATAGGTCTCGGTTCCGTAGTCTGCCTCAACCCGGTACCAGCCGGTCGCTCCCTTCGGGTCGTGGACCCACAGATTCCCGGTTGTTTCTGCGACCAGACTGTAGCTTGTCTCGCCGACCGCCCGGAAATAGACCAGGAACTTGTCCGGGGTCGCGTCAACCGGCAGGCTCCAGATGACCTTCACTGTGCTGTCGGTATCGGCCGCCAACCTCAGGTTCGAGGGTGCCATCCCCGAACCGCCGCAGCCGCACAGCATGAGCAAGCCCGCGACCAGAATCGGTCCCAGCCAGGACATGGTGCTGCCTCTTCCCGGCTCGGGGCCTGCAGCTTGTGGCTTGTGGCTGTCGCTCATCTAGTGTTGTATCAACCTCAGCCCGGGCACGAGCTGGTACCACGACTGGAGCCAGACCCTGCCGGACGCTGCATCCGCGCTGTCAACCTGGATCAGGGCGTAGTGCTTGACCGTATCGCCGGCGGTATAGCACCCGATGTAGCACGGCTCCATCGTAATCTGGGTGTAGATGAAGTAATTGGCGTTCGGTGGCGGCTGATAGCCGGGCACCGTATACTGCGGATACGTCAACGGGTTGGTGAAACCATTCGTCTTCCATGAAGCAGAGGGCACGATCCCGATTGCGCCGGAGTCGACGGAGTCGGCCTTGTTCGGGCTGACGACATCGAGCTCGCCACCGGTTCCGGCCTGCAGGTCGGAGACGTAGAAATCGACAAAGACGCAGTTCGCGCTGTCGATCATCGAGTAGACCTTGCCGATGCCGGAGTCCCGTGACCAGCCGAACGCGCACCGGCTCGAGTCGGTGTTGATCTCATACAGCGTGACCGGACCGCCCGCAACCGGAATCGTCGTCGGTTTCTCCGCGCCGTCGTACGCGTCGCCTCCGAACACGGCCGTCACCTTGTACTGGCCGGTCGCACCGTGGGGATTGTGAGCGTACGATGTCGCCGTTGTTTCCCCGAGGACTCCGAAGCCCGAATCGGAAACCGGCCGGAAGTAGACCATGTACTTGTCGGGCGAGCCCTCGGCCGGCGTGGTCCACGAAACCAGCACGGTACTGTCCGACTCGCCGGGCCCGGCGCTCACCGCGACTCCGGTCGGCGGCCCGCCGAGCACGCCACAACACTGAATCACAACCAATGCCGCGACACCCGCCAGCGCGGCCAGTGCCATTCTTTTCATCTCATACTCCTTATAGTTCTTGGCAATCTCAGGAGCTGTCCCGCTCTGTTCGAGACTGCCCCAAAGGCCACTGTTAGGCTACTACCAAAACCGGCACTGTCAAGAAACAGGGGCGCCACGCGAGTGACCGGTAGCCGGTCCGCAGGCTGCAGCGGACATGCCGATGGCACCATGGCCTCTTGAACAAAGTGCGGGTGCGCGCGGCACCCGCACTCCCTGCCCGGGAACTCAGCTATTCCAGCCAGACCTCGACGTGCTGGTTCTTGTCGTCATCATCCACGTCGACGATCTTGCCGGTGATACCCTTCTCCAGCGCCTCGCCGATCATCTTCATGTCAATTTCATGCTCTTCGATCTTGGCCTTGGCCTCGTTCGGGACGAAGTTCATCCCCCACTTGACCAGGCCGATGGGCAGGGTCACGTTCACCTTCGCCCGGTCCGAGCCCCGGTCGTATACCCGCACCTTCAGGAAACGGTTGCGCTTGCTCCCGTCCATGCTGCCTTTGATTGCGTCCAGCAGCTTCGCCGCCTCTTCGGCGGTTATCTTCTTCTCCTCGAGCAGCTTCAACACGCGGTCCTTCTCGTCGCTCATCTCGACCTCCTTATCTCAGTCACTGCCTTCTCCACGTCGATCTTGCCCGACTCGAGGTCGGTGATGACGGCCGCTGCGCTCCTCCGGTGCCAGCGCCGATACCGCTGCACCCGGCGCACGATGATATAGACCCCGAGCGCCACTATCAGCAGCGGCCAGTTCCGGCTGAACTCGATGTACGGGACGCCGAGCGCCGACAGCCATATCCACGCGCCGAGGACAACGAGGAAGATACCCCAGCCGATCACTCGCCTCATCCTCGCCTCCCGCGCTTGATTGCCCAGGATATGCCCTCGCCCACGGTCAAGAGCCCGACGATGACGATGATAACAGGCCAGTCGCGGCTGAACACAATGCCCGACGTAACCACACCCAGATTGGCCATCCATATCCACATCCCTATCGCTATGACTATCAGTCCCCAGATGATCGTCCGTATCACTCACTACTCCTCTCCGCATCCTCTTTCGACTCCTTGTCCTGCTCCTCGCGGTCCGGCTCGGCTTCTGCCTCGCCGCACTCCTCATCTCCCGCGCAAATGTCGATGTCGCCGTTCCTGGTGTTCACCACCAGGGTCCGGCTGCCCACCCCGAGTTTCACCTTCAGGTGGCCATCGCTCTCCTCCAGCACCTCGTGCGGCAGGTCGTCATCCACCTCGATGTCGCCCTCCTCCTCGATGGTCATGTCGACCACGAGGTCGGCATCTTTGCCCAACTCGACGCTCACGTCGCCGGATACGGTCAACACGGACCCCGAAATCGGCCCGACGGCGCCGAGGTCCAGGTCGCCCGAGCGGGTATCGATCTCGAAGCTTCCGGCGACCCGGTCGAGAGTCACGTCCCCGGAGACGGTCTTCACCGCCATCTTGCCCGACGTCCCGCTGATGTCCACGTCACCGGAAACCGTCTTCACCTCGATGCGCGTTCCGACCCCGCTGATCGAGACGTCACCCGACACGACCTCCAGCTCCAGCTGCCCGTCGGCCGGCATTGTCGCCGACACGTCGCCGGCCATCGTCCTGACCAGCACCTCTTCGCCCCGCGAACGGACCTTCACCATGCCGCCGGAGTAGCCGAGCCCGATGCGATCTTCGCTCCCGCGCGTCACGTCCAGGTCGCCGCTCACGCTCTTCACCACCAGGTTGCGCTTGCCCGGGAAGTCGTCACTCCGCTCCTCGCCCGGCTCCCCGAAGCCGTTCTTCATCGCCGACGCGACCGCGGTCGCCACGACGTCGGGAATCTTGTCGAACGGCCTCGGCCGGCGCATCCGGATGTGCCGCGTCGACCGGAACGGGCCGTGCGACGGCATGCGGAAATCGAAGTCGGCTCGCTCCGAGCCCAGCGCCTCAATCAGGCGCGTCGCCTGGTCGGCGGTAATCTTCCCGTCTTCCAGCAGTTTCAGAATCCGGTCTCTCTCATTGCTCATCTCTCTCTCCTCACTTTGTCCGCCGCGTGCCGGCCTTCTTGCCCTGGCCGTGCATGTCACGGGCCCGGCTTTCGTATTCCGACCACGGCAGTAATGGCAATATCATATTCGGTCCTACTTCTCTTCGTCCTCGCCGCGGAGCATCTGCTCGGCCTCTTCGGCCGTAATCTCCCCGCGATCGAGCATCTCAATCACCCGGCTGCTCTCGCCCCGGTCCCCGCTCTCGATGAACCCCAAGGCGGCCAGCACCGCATCCAGCCGCGAGCGCACGGTCGGGTACGAAATCCCCAGCTCCTTCTCCACGTCGCGGATGACCCCCCGGTTCTTCACGAACACGACCAGGAACTGGTACAGGTCATCCGGCAACCGGCACAGGTCGGGAACCGGGAACCGGCCGCGCACCGAAGTCCCGCACGACTCACAGGTCAGCTCCGACACCGCCATGCCCGAATCGCAGACCGGGCAGCGGGAAACCAGCCCTTTGCGTGCCACGCTCTCCTCCTAGTAGACGTTGCTGACCGTGCCGCTCACCGCCATGGTCCGGAACGCACTCACTTCCACGGTCGGCATTACGAGCCTCGGCATCTCCGCCGTCACAACGACCTCAGGCATCATCCCCGCGTCGCGAGACACAGGGACATGACCGAAACCCACCGAGGGTTTCGGATCGCGTCCCGTCCGAGGCACGGTGCGTGCCCCGAGCCTCTCGCTCGCCAGACCCAATCCGACTACAACGGCCGCGACCAAAGCCACGGCCAGCAGACCTTCTATCATCCTCTTCACGGCTACCTCCATGTCTGCTCTCAGTACCTCAGGCCTCCTCAGGCACCTCGCGGCTACCGCCACGCTCGAACCGGTGTATTTCGTCATCTGACCTACGTTCATGCCTGTCATCATACCTCTTTGACGCAGGATGTCAACAAGAAGTTGCACTTAATATTGATTTCATTAATGTAGAGATAAAGTTAATCAATATAGAGCATGTGTTGGTATCCATAATCTCACCGATCTTGCATTAGCCGTCCGCTGCCTAACCTACCAATTTTCAACGACTTGTCATGTAACCCCGGTCCGGTCTGGCTCAGGACTCCATGAACCCTACCACCGCTGTATCATATGCGGCATCTACCCTTCGCGCACCGGGCGTTCACGCCTCCAATCGGACGATTGAACCTCCATGCAGGCCAAGAGGGCTGCCGAAAGCAGGCCGCGCATCCTTCCGCTTCCCCACCCTGTTCTCTGGTCTCAGTCTTCGGAATCCTGGACTACCCGGTTGAGTTACCGCCCCTCCCCTTCCGCTCTCGGTCACTGCAAGATGCCACCTGCAGACTGGCCACGCGTGACCTCGCCACGTGGCCCCGCGTCCTGTGCCGTTCGACACTTGGCTTTCGGGGAGTATTGTGCTATCACTAGACTCACATGCCAGTAATCGCCCGATTCTAGGGCATCGCGGTCAAGATGTACTTCCGCGAACATGGAGTCCCTCACTTCCATGCCATCTACGGTGAGTTCAGTGGCGTATTCGACGCGCAGACGCTGGAGTGATGGAAGGTGATCTGCCCGCCCGCGCGCAGCGGCTGGTCCGCGAGTAGGCCGAGCGCTACCGCGCCGAACTGCTAGAGACATGGCGGACACAGGAGTACCGGCAGCTACTTGGTCTGGACTAGCATGGGCAAGGTCGAGCACTACCCGCTGGTGAAATCCGTACGACCACTCCCCGGCAAGAGGCTTCAGGTCGAATTCGACAGCGGCATGACCAAGATCTACGACTGCACGCCGCTGCTCAGCTCGAAGGTCTTCAGGCCGCTTGCGGATGAAGCCATCTTCCGTTCGGTTCGAGCCGACGTACACGGCTACGCGGTCATCTGGAGCGACTTCATCGACCTCGCCGAATCGGAGCTCTGGCTCAACGGCCGGGTCGAAGCCGAGATTCCAGACGCGCTTCTGGCCCGCGACATTCCCAAGTCCGGCGACTGAGCGCGGCCCAAGCTACAAGCGCAGACTCAAGCCGGCTGCCGACCCCCCCGCTCTGGCCCGCCATCCAGCATTCTGATCTCTGAATTCTGGACCATCCATTCCCGCAACTGCAGTTCCCACGCGTTGACTGCCGGGCTGGCTGGGGATACAATCAGTCAGTCAATGGAGGTATCTTGAAGTATCGTGTGACTATCGAGCAGGACGAAGACGGCGTGTTCGTGGTCGAGTGTCCAAGCCTACCCGGCTGCGTCTCGCAGGGCCGGACGCGGGCCGAAGCGCTGACCAACATCGCCGACGCAATACAGGGCTACATCGAGAGCCTGGCCAAACACGGGGAACCTATTCCGCCGGCCATCACCGAGGAAGTCGTCGAGGTCGCGGTTTGACCAAACTGCCGTTGGCCTCCGGTCGCGATGCGGCCAAGGCCCTGCGCAAACTCGGCTACGAGGTCGACCATCAGACCGGCAGTCACATCATCATGCGGCAGAACTCTCCGCCGCATCGCCGCCTCTCCATTCCGGACCACAAAGAACTTGCCAAAGGCACGCTCCGCGCCTTGATTCGGCAGGCAGGTATAACGCCCGCCGAGTTCGCTGCCCTCCTCTAGTCCCACCCCGCCTTCCTCTTTCCTCCATCCGCCCTATTCTAAATTCTGATGTCTGGTTTCCGAATTCTGCATTCTCCGAGTCCTCATTTTGCCTTTCGCAGTTTGCATTCTGCAGTTTGGGGTATTAAGGGGACACTTCACTAAATAGAATCTGAGGCGCGTCAAGTAGGCTACTTGCGGCGGAGGTGACGGGCGAGGCCGTTGGCGACTGCGTCGCAGCTACAAGCCGCAAGCTTCATGCCCACAGCTAGCCGAAGCGCAAGCGCGGGTGACGGCCGGGGTCTTGACGTGAGGCGCTCGGCCGGGATAATCACGCACCTTGAGCGTTGAGCCCACGCTGCCGCGAATCCCGGTGGAACTGTCGGGGCTGCTCGGCAGTATCCGGGCAGACTTCCCGATGCTGCTGGTCGACAACCTCGTCGGCATCTACCTCTGGGGTTCGCTGACCTACGATGCGTTTGACGAGCGCTGTAGCGACGTCGACGCGGTCGTCGTAACGCGGCGCGATTTTAACGACCGGGAGTTCGCCGCGCTGGAGAAGTGGTTTGCGGGGTCCCTGGCGCGCAACCGCTGGACCGCCCGGCTCGACATGCGGTTCGTCATTGACGGCGAATTCCTCGACGAGAAGTCCCGGTGCTGCGGATTCCAGGAGAGCAGGTTCAGGCGCTTTGGCTCGGATGGCAACCCGTTGATCTGGCTGAACATCGGGGAGCGCGGCGTGACCCTGTGGGGCAGCGAGGCGAAGCGGGTCGCGCCCGGCGTTCCGCCGGAGTGCCTGGGTGCCGCTCTGGTTCGGGAACTCGATTACCTGAGGGCTGGCCTCGCGAGGTTCGCGGGAGACCGGTCAATCGACGCGTTCCGATACAACGCCTATGCCGTCCTCACCGCCTGCCGCATCATGTATACGGCGCGCCACCGCACCGTCGTTTCCAAAGAGCAGGCATACCGTTGGGCGCTCGACACCGTGACGCCGGAGCTACGCCGCGTCGCGGCTGCGGCGTGGAGGAACCGCCTCGACGGCGAGGGAGAGACAACGCCGGAGCTGGAGCGAGACGCAGCCGCGTTCGTGCGGTTCGCCGAAAAGCGGACAGGGCCGGCGCCGGCGTCCGCTGTCCCGTGACCGAGTAGAGCCGTACCAGCGGCTGACCGCAATCCCAAGCCATCTGTGTACAAGGTCAGGCGAACAGAGCGTGGGCAGTGCTGCTTGCGCCCGAGCCGGCAGTCGAGGCCGCCGACCATTTTGGATTCCAGATTGGAGATTGGCGCGGCCATGGGCCGCGAGAGAGCAGTCTACAGTTTGCGGCGCGGACGGTCAGCGCCGGCGCACGAGCCGGTCGTATTCGTCGTGCGGGCCGATCCAGACCCAGATGTAGTCGTCGCCGTCCGGCACGGCGATAGCTCTATGCGCTATGTCGATTCGGACTGACCAGAACGAGCCGATTGGCTTGAAGTGAAGTGACGGATGGCGAGGATTCTCGCGGAGAAGAGCGAATGCCCGGTCAGCTCTCTTCCGGACTTCTCCAGGCAACTAGCGGTAGCAGCGCCAGTACCGCCCGGTCGCCCGATGCATCAGAGGTCGCGAAGGCGCTTGGAGCGCTTGGCGTCGCGCGCCTCCTGCACGAGGAAGTCCAGCTTCCCGGCAGCCGAATCGGCCTCGATCTCTCGGTTCCAGTCCTGCCAGTCGCGCTCCAGGAACCAACGGCGGAATTCGCCGTAGTCCCGTTCGGACAGACGTTCGACCTCGGTCTCGAGTTCGGCCAGCCGACTGCTTGCTTTCGCGCGTGCCATTTACAGTAGTGTAGCCGCTGGCTGGCGTGAGTCAACGTGCCCCGCGCATCACCACTTGAGATTCTAGATTCCCGATTTCAGACTGGCGCGGGCGTTGGCCAGCCCAAGCACAAGCGCAAGCTCAAGCGGCTGACGGCTGACAGCTCACGGCCGACGGCCACTGGGCCAGTTGACGCAAGGAGTCCTTTTGCGTAGTATCTAGGCGATGAACAACTCACGGAGACGTGCGCAAGCTCGTATCGGGACAACAGGTAGACAACGGGACTTCGACGTCGTCATCGAACGAGATGAGGATGGCTACTACGTGGCTTCGGTTCCGGCCCTGCGCGGCTGTCACACTCAGGCGAAATCCCTCGATGTCCTGATGGAACGCGTGCAGGAGGCCGTCGCGCTCTGCCTCGAGGTCGAGGAGCCGAGCGCCAACCAGTTCATCGGCGTACAACGGGTGACCGTAGCGGTGTAAGCGACTTCCCTTCGCTCTCTGGCCAAAGCCTCATCAGGGCCCTGCGCAAGCAGGGCTTCGTGTCGATTCGGGTACGCGGCAGCCATCATTTCCTGCGACACCCGGACGGACGCCGAACGGTGGTTCCGGTTCACCGGGGCGAGATGATCGGCACCGGCCTGCTCGCCAAGATCCTGCGCGACTGCGACCTCACAGAAGAAGATCTCAAGTCCGTGCTGTAGCGTACACGGGCCACGACGCTTCGGATTTCGAAACCAGTCGTCCGCAGGCACTTCCGATTGCAGATTCTCCCGGACGTGAAGCAGAATACCCGACAAGGCATTTCAGGTTTCAGATTGCAGGTTGCAGATTGGAGATTGGCGCAGCCACCATACGCCTTGACCGTTGCGCGGTGCTAAGGTATCATGACGCATGAGTAGCGTAGCTCGTATGACGAAGGAGCAGCTCCGTCAGATGATCGGTGAGACAGTCGAGGAGAAGCTGATCGAGTTGCTCGGCGACCCGGATGAAGGACTTGCCGTCAGGCGGGCACTTCGCGCCCGGCTCTTGCGCCAGCGGCGCAAGGTGGCGAGCGGCGAGCGGGGCGAGTCGCTCGACGACGTTGCTCGAAAGCTCGGCCTGCAGTAGCCGTGGCGTTCCAGGCTCGTCTTCTGGATGCCGCAGCCCGCGACTTGGCGCGGCTGGACAGACCTGAGGCACGTCGCGTCGTGCAGCGCATCAACTGGCTGGCGTCCAACCTTGACACAATCAGGCCTGAAGTCCTGAGTGGCGACCTGGCCGGGTTCTTCAAGCTACGGGTTGGGGACTATCGAGTCATCTACGAGATTCTCGGTGCCGAGCAGATACTGCTGGTGCACGCCGTCGGTCACCGCCACGAAGTCTACCGCAGACGCTGAGTTTGAAGTCTGGCATTGAGGTCGCACATCGCGGCCTCAAAGTCGTCCACACCCCGTCGGTGGGCTGAAGAACGAAGTTGCCGAGTCCCTTGCCACGGAGCAGGCGGCCGAGGCGATGTCGGCCGACGTCTGACAGCTCACGGCTAGCGGCCCTTCGGCATTTCAGATTGCAGATTGCAGATTGTAGATTCGCCCGAACGGAAGGACAGAAGACCTGACAGACCAGTTCAGATTGCAGATTGGCGCGGGCGTTGGGAATTTCAGATTTTGAATTCTAGATTGAAGATTGAGCGGCCCGGAGGTGTTTGAAATTGCGGAGGCCGAGGGCTGACGCGGCCGGGGTCAGCTCTGCCTGAGGGGGATCGAACGACCTCGGGCTTCAGACGCTACGGTGAAACGACCCTCGAGTGGCCATCCGCCGGCGAGGATCCGCGAGAGCCGGTCATGGATGACTCGACCGAGCGGGTCGCAAGCGCAACCGGCTGACCGCTGACGGCCGACGGCTAACAGCTTGCGGCTAACGGCCCTCAGCGAGCCGAGTTGGGCGTCGCAGGCGGGGCGGAGTCAGCGTCCGCGCTTGCCGGTGTCCGAGCTGAGCCAGCGGTCGCGGAGCCAGTCGAGTGCGCCCTTGGTCGCCTGCCAGGCTTCGCCCAGGTCGCCAAGGACGAGCATGGCCTCATCGTCGGTTCCGCGGCTGAAGCAGTCGGGCAGCGCTTCCGGTTCCGGACGCAGCGCTATCAGGTACTCGGGAAGGATGTCGTTGGACCGGAAGGCGCTCGCGAGCGTCTCGCGCGTCCGGTCGGAGTCGCCCCAGGTTCGGAATTCGAGCAAGGCCCGAGCGTAGAGCCAGCCCGCGGTCACCTCGTCAAACCGGTCGAGCAGTGCGATTGCGCCCCGGTCGTTCCCGACTTGCAGCAGCCAGCCGACGAGCGTATAGCGGATACCCTGATTGTCATTGGGGTTGAGGCGCATCAACTCGCGGGCATGCTTGATGGCGGCCTCTCGTTCGTCCTGGTCCCAGAGCAGACCGGCGAGCAGGAAGCGGGCACGCTTGTACGGGCGCGTCGCGTGAATTCCCCAGAACCGGCCGACGTCTTCCCGGAACGGCTCCGGACCGACGGCCCGCTCGCCCGCAGCCACCGCCGCTTCGAGCAGGCGGCGTTCCTCGGCCATTGACTTGGCGGTCTCGGCCAGCAGGCAGTAGGCGTCGGCGCAGTCGGACCAGAGTTCAAGCGCCTTGCGCGCCATCTCCGCACGACGTCTGCCGCTCTTCTCTTCCCATGCGTCGTAAACGAGGTCCTGAGCCTTGTCGCGAGGCGTCAGCTCGGGCATCGGCAATTCGTCGAAGGACTTGCCGACCAGGCTCCGCATGTACTCCTCAAGCTCTGCCTTCGACTCGAACTGCTTGCCTCGCATCAGGCGGTCGAATTCCTCCGACGTCCGGGCGGCCTCGGCCCGGAGCACTCGCGGGTCGGACAGGTCCTTGGGCTTATGCTTCATCGCTACGAGATTAGCGGTTGGGGCGCGAAGGTCAACCAAGCCCGAGCCCAAGCTCAAGCCGGAGCGGGCCACCGCCGGGTTTTTCCCGAGCGCTTGACCGGTTGCGCCGGGTGTGCTAGATTCAGGCGTGGCCCGTGCATCCCACCCAACCTCGGAAATCGACGACCTGCTCACTGCCGATGTGTTGCTGGAGTTCGCGGGCGAGCGGTCTTTTGCCCGCGGCGAGGAGTACTTCGAGGATGGTCGCGTGGAATCGCTGGCCGAGGACTCGAGCGCTGTCAGTGGCCGAGTGCAGGGCAGCGAGACGTATGAGGTCCGGCTCTGGGCCGAGGATGGGGAACTCGCGGCCTCCTGCACGTGCCCGTGGGCCGCAGACGGTAACTTCTGCAAGCACTGTGTCGCAGTCGGCCTGGCGTGGCTTGCGCGGGACCGGACTGCAACGAAGCGCGAACCGGGGAAGGGAAAAGCGCGGGCCAAGCCCAAGTTGACGCTGGATGACGTCCGGGCCATGCTCAAGGCCGAGGAGAAGGACCAACTGGTAGAGGTGATTATGGACCAGGCGGCCAATGACCGAGGGCTGGCTGAGCGGTTGGTGATGAAGACCGCCCGGCGCCAATCGGGCGGCGCGGACATTCCGACCTTTCGCCGGGTGATCACCAATGCGTTCAGCACCGGCGGGTTTGTGGACTGGAGAGAAGCATGGGGCTATGCGCGGCGCATCAATGTGGCAATCAATGGAGTCGAGGAACTGCTGAACGAAGGCCACGCGGCCGAGGTCATCGAACTGGCCGAATACGCACTCGAGCAGTGCGAGGGCAGCTTCGGTCGGGTCGATGATTCAGATGGAGGACTCGGCGGAGTTCGTGACCGACTTCTGGAACTGCATCTCAAGGCATGCCGCGAGGCCAGACCGGAGCCGGTGGCGCTGGCACAGAAGCTTTTCGACTGGGAGATGAAGTCAGATTGGGATATCTTCAGCGGGGCTGCCTGCACCTATGCCGGAGTCCTCGGGCCCAAGGGGCTGGCGACATACCGGAAACTGGCCGAGGTGGTCTGGGCCAAGGTTCCCGCGCTCAAGCCGAACGACAAGCGCGACAGCTTCGAGCGCAGGCGGTTTGCCATCACCTCGATCATGAAGACGCTGGCCGAGTCGTCGGGCGACATTGAAGAGCAGGTGGCGGTCCGTAGCCGCGACCTCTCCAACGCCTATGACTTCCTGGAGA
>Ga0172371_10006061_pt1 | contig 17718 bp, 13 predicted proteins | sample Lak12m_FD_114543 | JGI IMG/M metagenome (GOLD analysis project Ga0172371, IMG submission 114543) | Freshwater microbial communities from Kabuno Bay, South-Kivu, Congo - kab_022012_12m | ecosystem: Environmental > Aquatic > Freshwater > Lake | place: Democratic Republic of the Congo: South-Kivu...
GATTAAGCGCTCGTATTTCTCGTCTGCTCTCTTGATTTGAGCCCGAGTCTTACGGACTCGCTTTGAGAGCGGAACACCGGTGGCCGGTTTGCCGTGCCAACTCGTCATCATGCCCGTCAATTCCAGCCATTCTTCCAGCCATTCCTTGTATCCTTCAGTGATCGCGGTTTGCGAGGATTCCTGGGGGTGATGATGCTCCTGGTAACCGCCCAACATGCCGGGAATCTCATAGCGATCCCATTTAGTGTATCGCGACCAGGTCGTCCACGTCGGGCAGTCGAAGTCGTCATCCTTGGCCGGCCAGAATCCGTGGTGCGTCGCCAGCCGCAGTTTCCGATGCATCGCCGCCTTGTCGCGCTGGCGCCGTTGCGCATGCTTCCACGACACTGCTGACATGGCGTCTACTTCTTCCAACTCATCTACTACTTCATCAATCATGAGTCGAAAGGATAAGTCGGCGTTTTTTTGGTCTTCGCGCTCTTCCGCCTCGCGCGCGGCCTCTTTCTCAAAGTAGAACAACTCATTTTCCCACTCTTTGGGATTTTCGACTTCAAAGGTGATGTACTCCTCTTGGGCGGGAAGATAATCGTTCCAAATCCTGGCCTGCTTTTCTGTTACCTTGGTTAACTCCCCCATTGTCGGAAGGTGAGGAGCCAAGGCCCATTCGTCCTCGAGCTTTTGCTGCTCTTGTCGGATTTCCCAAGCCAAGGCCGTCGTTTCGACAATCAGCGACTTGAATAGCTCCATGTCGCCATGACGGACATCAATCCAGTCGATGACTTGCCGTCGCGGTTCGGTTGAAGTCGCCCCAAAGTAGGTCTCTTCCCGCCGTCGTTGCCAGTCATCGGAAAGCGATTGGGCAAGCAGCTCTTCTTCTTGGGCAATCATTTCCTGCTCAAGTTCGTCGAACTTTCTCGCCTTCTCGTCAAATTCTCGAGCAAGCTGATTCCAGGTTTTTACCTGCATACTTCACCTCCTATTTTGCCTCGTTTTTCACTTCTTTTTTATCTGAACACAGCCGAAATTTAGCCGCGTTGTTAATGTGCTTAATGGCTAATCATAGCACATCTAAATTTTTTTGTCAAGCAAATTTTCCCCTCGTTTATTGAAAAATAGTTATTTTATCTAATTTTGGCTGAATTTTTGTTTCGGCGATTGGCTGATTATTGATTATTATGCCGGCTTCTTGTATATTTAAAGCATCCACTATGCCTAAAATCGAATTGGACAAGGCGTATAACGCCCAAACAGTCGAAGACGGAATCTACAAGAAATGGGAGGACTCAGGATTTTTTAATCCGGATAATCTGCCTGGCGATCGGCCGGAGGCCTTCGTCATTGCCATGCCGCCGCCCAATGTGACCGGAATCCTGCATCTCGGCCACGCTTTTGAGAATGCCTTGATGGATACGCAAATCCGTTACCAGCGTTTGAGCGGCAAGCGCGTTTTGATCGTTCCCGGCACGGATCATGCCGCAGTCGCGACTCAGGCCAGAGTTGAAAGCGACTTGAAAAAGGCGGGGCTGGCCAACCCGCGCCAAGAACTGGGCCGCGACGGCTTGTTGGAGAAAATCCGCGAGTTTGCCGAGAATCACAAATCAATCATGATCGGACAGATCAAGAAGCTGGGCACATCCTGCGATTGGTCGCGCCTGGCTTACACTTTCGATGAGCCGAGATCGAAAGCGGTCAACGAGGTTTTTCGCCGGCTGTTTGCCGACGGTTTGATCTATCGCGGCTATCGGGTCATTAATTGGTCGGTCAAAGGCCAATCGACTTGCTCTGACGACGAGTTGGAATATGAAACCAGAAAGACCATCGTTTATACTTTCAAATACAGCGAGAGTTTCCCGATTCCGATTGCCACGACCCGGCCGGAAACGAAATTGGGCGACACGGCAGTGGCGGTCAATCCAACTGATAAACGTTACAAGCATTTCATCGGCCAGAAGTTCACGGTTGATGTCGGCGCGGCTCAGCCACTGGTTATCACGGTCATCGGCGACAAGAATGTTGATGTCAATTACGGCACCGGCGCTGTCGGCGTGACGCCGGCGCACAGCCAGATTGATTTTGAGATGTATCAGAAGAACAAAGAGATCGGCCTTATTCCCGTCATCGGCCAAGATGGCCGGATGCTGGCGGCGGCCGGCCCTGATTATGAAGGACTGGCTGTTTTAGAAGCGCGGGAAAAATTCGTCGCTTGGCTGAGAGCCAATAACCTATTGATCAGTGAAGCTGAAATCGAGCATAATATCGGCTTATCCGACCGTTTCAAAGACGCGGTCGAGGCCTTGCCGATGGAGCAGTGGTTTGTCGACGTCAATAAGGAGATTCCCGGACGCGGTCAGAGTTTGAAGGATTTGATGCGCGAGGCCGTGACCGTCGGCCATCATGGCGATAATAAAAGGATCATTAAAATCACTCCCGAAAGATTCAAAAAGATTTATCTGCAACGGCTCAATAATCTTCACGATTGGTGCATTTCCCGCCAGATTTGGTGGGGGCATCGTATTCCGATTTGGTATTGCGACGAATGCCAGGAGATATTTTATGCTGATCAGAAACCTGGCGCTTGTCCGAAATGCCAGTCAGCTAAAATTCGTCAGGATGAGGATACTTTAGACACTTGGTTTTCTTCCGGAACCTGGACATTTTCCACTTTGGGCTGGCCGGAAAAGACCGTCGATTTGGAAAAATACCATCCGACGTCTTGGATGCAGATGGGCTATGAGATTGTTTTTTTGTGGTTGATGCGGATGGTGCTGCTCTCGGCTTATGTTTTGGACGATATTCCGTTCCGCGAGGTTTATATCCACGGCATTTTGCGCGCCAAAGACGGCCGGAAGTTTTCCAAATCATTGGGCAACGGACTCGATCCTTTGGAAGTGATCAAAAATTACGGCACTGACGCTTTGCGGCTGAGTTTGATCAAAGGCGTTTCGGCCGGCAATGATTCCCGCTACTATGAGGAGAAAATCGAGGGCGCGAGGAATTTCGTCAATAAGCTGTGGAATATCTCACGTTATATCCTGTCGACAGTCGCTGATCCGAGAATCATCGCTGAGCGGCCGGCGGCGGCGACTGAAGCCGACAGCTGGATTCTGCGGCGGTTGGAAGAAACGGCGGCCGCGGCGGCTCAGGCGCTCGATCAGGCGGATTTTTCTGGCGCCGGCGAGTTGCTTGGCGAGTTCACTTGGAATGATTTTGCCGATTGGTATCTGGAGATCGCTAAGATTGAGAAAGATAAAGACGAATTATTGCTTTTCGTTTTGCAGAATCTACTGAAACTCTGGCATCCTTTCATCCCGTTCGTGACGGAAGAAATCTGGTCGAAATTGGGTGGGCCGAATTTATTGATGGTCGAGTCGTGGCCGGTTTTTGCCGACCGGAAAAAGGGCTTCAGAAGCGCTTGGCGCCGGACTAAGCCGAATGATTTCAATTCAGTCAAGGAAACGATTGCGGCGATCAGGAATTTGCGGTCGGAAAACAAGATTGATCCGGCCAAGCCGGCCGCAGCTGTTATTTTTGCCGGCAATCAAACGGAGTTTTTGTCGGCTCAGCGAGAGGTAATTATGAAATTGGGGCGTCTGGAGAATTTAGTTGTTGCCGCTCAAGGGGAAAAACCCAAGGGCAGTGCTGCCAAGATTGCCGGCGAGATCGAAGTTTATCTGGATTTGGCGGGCTTGATCGACATCGAGGCGGAAAAAAAACGGCTCCGACGGGAAGAAAAGGAACTCGAGCAATACGTCAAAGGGTTGGAAATCAAATTAGGCAACAATGATTTTGTCAGCCAAGCCCCGGCGGCGATTGTGGACAAGGAGAAAGCCAAGCTGGCGGCGGCTCAGGAAAAATTTGATAAATTGAAAGCCCAATTGGAAAGTTTGGGGCGATAGTAATTTTTAATTTTTTAATTTATGGCGATGATTAAAAAAAAGCTGCCAGTCGTGACTGATGAAAAAAAAATCGAAGAGGCCTTGAGCCGCGGCGTAGAGAATATTTATCCCGACAAGGACAGTTTGAAAAAATTATTGATGTCGGGCAAAAGAATCAAGCTTTATTGCGGTTTTGATCCGACGGCTTCGTCTTTGCATATCGGCCACGGCATTCAGATCAAGAAGCTGGAGGAATTCCGGCGTTTGGGCCATGAAGTGATTTTTCTTTACGGCGGTTTTACGGCGATGGTCGGCGATCCGACCGATAAGAGCGAGGCGCGCAAGGTCTTATCCAAGGAAGAAGTCAAAAAGAACATGCGGGGCTGGAAAGACCAGATTAAGCATCTGATCGATGTTGGGAAAATCAGCTTTAAAAACAATAATGATTGGCTGTCAAAATTGAGTTTTTCCGAGTTGCTCAAATTATCATCGTATTTTACCGCTCAGCAAACTTTGGCGCGCGGCATGTTCAAAGACAGATTGGCGGAAGGCAAGGACTTGTTTCTGAATGAGTTCATGTATCCGTTGATGCAGGCGTACGACAGCGTTACTCTTGATGTTGATTTGGAAATCGGCGGCAGCGATCAGATGTTCAATATGCTGGCTGGTCGGACATTGATGAAAAAAATGAAGCAGAAGGAAAAATTCGTCTTGACCACTAGATTATTGGCTGATCCGAGCGGCAAGAAAATGGGCAAGACCGAAGGCAATATGATCGCTTTGACTGACAGTCCAGAGGAAATGTTCGGCAAAGTGATGAGTTGGACGGATGAGATGATTGTGCCGGCTTTGGAGATTGTCACTGATGTGCCGATGGAGGCGGTGCGCGAAGTCGAGGCCAAATTGAAAACCGGCGGCCTTAAGCCGCGCGACGCCAAGCTGGACTTGGCCTATGAAATAGTCAAGCTTTATCTAGGTGAGGTGGCGGCCGAGCGGGGCCGGGAAAATTTCAAGCGGGTCGTACAGGAGAAAGAGAAGCCAGCAGAGATTCCGGAAGTGAAAATTGCCGCCGGTGATGGCGGCAAAATCGGCGTTTTGGATTTATTCGTTAAAGCCGGATTGGCGAGCAGTAATAGCGAAGTGCGGCGTTTGATCGGCGAGAAGGCGGTCAGGATTAATGATGTTCTAATCGAATTTGTTGATTCAGAAGTTGCCATTCCGGAAGCGGGCTTATTGTTGCAAAGAGGCAAAAGGCAGTTTATGAAGGTCGGGAGGAAGTAGTTAAGAAACAAAAAAAGAGCCATTATCGGCTCTTTTTTTGGATTGGAATTTGCAGTTTGGCTTTGAGGTCGTTCAGCCGCAGGTAAAACCCTCGCGAGTGGATGGAGTTGAGCTTGAGTTTTTTAAAATCATAATGATGCAGCCATTCGTGCAATAAGGTGTCCAAGTATGATTTAGCGGCAAAAACCTGGCCGCGGCCGGCGGTGCGATGATGGATGGTGATGGTTTTGCTGTTGACTTGATAAACTCCGTAGCGTTTCATGACGATCCGTCCGGCGCGTTGGCGATGAATTTGATTGCTGTCGACCAGATTGAATTCGACGATGTCGACGCCGGCCAAGTCGCACAATTCATCCAGCAGCCGTTCGCTGAGATTTTTCCTTTCTTCATATTCGAAAACATTCAGCAGCTCTTTGGCCAAGTCGGACGCTGCCTGAGAAACCGGCATTTTGATTTTGGTGACGGAATTGCTGTAATCGTAATTTGATTGTTTGAAAAAGAACATACTATTTTTCCCAGATCGTGATTTTCCGCCAAACCTTTTGACTGGCTCGTTTGTAAATCAGATTATCGCGGTCCAGCCGTTTGAAACCCAGCCGTTCGATGGCCGGGAAGATGTCCATTTTCAGGACTCGGCCGCCGATATGCCATTCGGGAATGACAACGACAGCGCGGCCGCCGGCTTTGAGCGCTTGGTGGAATCGGGCGAATGACTCGGAATATAATTTTTCCAATTCGTTGATGGTTTTTTTAACCGTTTCTTCTCTCTCGTTGCCTCGCATCGGCCGGCCCAGGTATGGCTCGGTTATAATTGCATTGATAGTTTCATTCGGAATTTTTTCCGCCAGTTGTCTGGCATCCAGCTGTTCAATTTTTAAGTTGCAATTTTTCAGGTTGAGTTTTCCGGCCAGCCAAGCTAGATTCTTTTTGGTATCGCTGACGGCTTTGGCCGACAGGTCGGCGCCGATCAGATTAGCAAACCCCAGGTCCAGCGCTTCAGTCAGAATCGTGCCTGAGCCGCAGAACGGATCGAGCAGGACTTCGTTATCGGTCAGCCCGGCCAAGTTAATCATCAGCCGCGCCACTTTGGGCGGCAACATGCCGGAGAGCGCGTCGGCTGCCGGCCGGCCGAAATCCCTTCGGCCGAAAGCGGCAAAGTCCTGCACGGCGGCAGTCAAAGCGAAAATTCCCGGCGCGATAATGAAGTCCAGGCATTTCTCCTTGGTGACGATGACGGCTGACAGGGCGTCTGCCTGGCTTTCCACCAACCGGGCGGGGATGCCGCGTTCTTTGAGTATTCTTTTGGCTTTCAGGCCGAAATTATTTTTTTTGACGCCGTAAAAACTGACGCCGAATTTGAATTTGCCGGCGACGGCGCTGGAATTGGCGGCGCCTAAAATCGGGCCGTAATCGGGATTTTTTCCCAAAATCACGGCAATTTTAATCGTCCCGCCCAGGCGCCTCATAATCTTGAAGTGATCAAATCGGTCGGCCTCGATTGCCAAATATTTTTCGCCGCCGGCCAGGACTTTGGCGCGCGGCAAAAGAGCGGTAATTTCCGCTCGCGACAGTTCCTGATTATTGCCCAAGATGAACAGGTATTGCATATGCTTCCATCTTAACTTTTATGGCAGAAAAAAGCCAGCCCCAAGCGCTGGCGGGACTGGCAAAAAGGCACGACAAGGAATTTGATTGAGCGGATTCCTGATAAGGCCATTTTAACTGTTTCTAATTTCTAAGTCAACTTGATCGCTGGGGATAAGTTTTAATTTTTTTGTAAACTAAAATCTCGTCCTGATCGTAATCGGGACGAGATTGATTTGATTGATTAGGAACAGGATTGGGTGGTGGTCGGTTTGCCGCTGGTCGTGCCGCAACGATTCGTATCCAGGCAATCGCGGTATTGCTGGCCGCCGGAGCAAGTAGTCCAACCAGTGCAAGACCAATTGGTTTGGCAGGTTTTTTGGCAGATCTGGTTGGTTGCCGGTTTGTTTTTGGTTGTGCCGCAAGCATTGGTATCGGCGCAGGTGCGGAATTGCCAGCCATTGGAGAGACCGGTGGTTTGGCAAGCGCCCCAACTGCCGCAAGTCCAGTTTTCTTGGCAAATCTGCTGGCAGGTTTGGCTGACTGCTGGCTTGCTGTTGGTTGTGCCGCAGTTATTGGAGTCAGAGCAAGTGCGGTAGGACTGGCCGTAAGCGCAAGCGGACCAGGCGCCGCAAGTCCAGTTTTCGGAGCAGAGATAATTATAACTGGAACAGGATTGCCCGGTGATCGGTTTGCTATTGGCTGTGCCGCAGGCATTCAAATCGGAGCAGTTGCGGTATTGGTAATTATTGGAACAAATCGACCAGGCGCCGCAAGTCCAATTTTCCGAGCAGTAGCTGTTGTAGCTGTAATTATAACCGTTGTAATAATTATAGTTGGCCAGATAATAATTCAGATCGCTGACGCTGTAGTCGCGTCCGTCCAAGATTGGCCCTTCAACATAGCTCATCGACCAATCAACGCCAGTGATGATTGATTCGTTGCGCAGGTTATTGGCGCTCAAGCCGTAACTGGTGACTCGGCGGCGCTGGCCGTTTTGGATGTAATAGATGTCGCTGGAACCGGAGTAACGCAAAAGCGTGCCGTCCGGCAAGTCGGCGTTGGCGGTGATATCGCAGCTGCCGTCGGAGTAATAATCGGCTTGGAAGCCGACCGGGATAACCAAGGCGCGATTGTATTGGTAATTGCCATAATGCGCCGGAGCGTGGCACAAGCGGCCGCCCGGCAGAACCGCGTACATTACTAAACTGTTTTCGAATCTCAAAAGCGCGTGGCCGGGCCGAGCGGTGATGTTTTTTCCGGCCGGAATCAGATTGAATTCATAATTGGAGACCGTGGTGATTGATTGGTCGCGCCAAGAGCCGGCATACCAGCTGAAAAAAGTCGCTTCCGTCGGGAAAAGGTGGCGATAGCCGCTGCCGTCAATAAAATAGACGGCCGGATTGCCGGAAATCTTGATCAAGTCGCCTTGGCGGGAGGTGTAAGCCAGGACCGGCGAGGCCGATAAAGCCAGAGCGGCGCTGAGGCCGGTTAAAGCCAAAATAGATATTAATAGCGTTTTTCTCATATTTTTTGTTATTTAAACTGTAGTTATTTTATCGTAAAAAAGCCGTTTTGTCAAGGCCAGGCTAGTAATCAGCCGATTCGATTTGATTTTGGCAAAATTCAGCCGGTTGGTTGAATATTTTATGATTTCCGGCTATAATAATGATTAATTGCCCAGATGGCGGAATTGGTATACGCGCATGCCTTAGGAGCATGTGCCCTTGTGGCATGGGAGTTCGACTCTCCCTCTGGGCATCATGAGCTTGACTTTAATGATTATTGATGCTACTCTAAAACAGTCAGGAGTAACAATCAAACTCCGGATCTCTAATTTTATTAAACTTTAAACTCCATTAATTATGCCGAATAAGAAATCAGCCGCCAAAGAATTGAGAAAAAGCGCCAAGAAGGCCTTGCGTAATTTCAAAGTGAAGAAGGCAATCAAAGAGGTCGTCAAGGATTCCAAGAAATTAATCGAGGCCAAAGAAAAGTCAGCCGCTGAGAAAGTCAAATCAGCGATCAAATTGATCGATAAGGCCGCCGCCAAGAAGGTGATCAAGAAAAATTCCGCGGCTCGCCAGAAATCGCGGTTAATGAAAAAGCTTAACGCCTTAGCGAAATAACTCAACTCCTCCCGATATCGCATCGGGAGGGATTTTGTAAATTATGGATTTATCAGCTGTTAAAAAAATCATGGCCGATCAGCCGAATTACCGCCAACGCCAGGTTTATGAAGCGGTTTATCGGCAATTAATTAGCTCTTGGGACGAAGCGACGGTTTTGCCGCTGGCTTTGCGTCAGCAATTAACGGCCGAGGCGCCTTTGGCGATCGGGGCCGAGCTTGCCGCCGAAGGTACGGCCCAAAAAGCGATTATCACCTTGACTGATGGCGCGCAAATCGAGGCGGTGTTAATCAAGAATACGGACGGCCGCCAGACGGTTTGCGTTTCTTCCCAGGTTGGCTGCGCTTTGGGCTGCGTTTTTTGCGCGACCGGACAGGCCGGCTTTAAGCGCAATTTGACGGCGGCGGAAATCGTCGAGCAGGTATTGCTGTTCGCCCGTTGGCTGAATCGGCAAGTTTCTGAAGGGGCGGCAAGCGAACCGGCCGAGCGCGTCGATAATGTCGTTTTTATGGGCATGGGCGAGCCATTTTTGAATTGGCCGGAGGTCAAGCGGGCGATTGAGATTTTCAATGATCCGGACGGCTTTAATATCGCCGCCCGTTCGATCTCGATTTCGACTTGCGGTTTGCCGGACGGGATCAAGGAGTTGGCCAAGTTTCCGTTGCAAGTCAATTTGGCCGTTTCTCTGCACGCGCCGAACGATGAATTGCGCCGCCAGCTGATGCCGATCGCCAACAGTTACAATCTGAAGGAATTATTCGATGCCCTAAGCGGCTATTTGCGGGCCAAGGGGCGCAAGGTGATGTTTGAATACATGATGATTGCCGGCGTTAATGACGGTTTGGCTCGCGCCGAGGAATTGGCCGAGTTGCTCAAATCATTGCCGCGCAATCTCATTATGGTTAATTTGATTCCTCATAATCCCATCGGCAAGTTCAAACCCAGCCCGATGCTGGCGGTCAAGAAGTTCAGGGATATTTTATTTCGAAACGGGATCGAAACGACGATCCGCAAGTCCCGAGGCGGCGAAGTCAAAGGCGCTTGTGGGCAGTTGGCAGGTAAGGGCAAGAATGATGTCCGCCAGTCGGCGAAATGAATGAATTTTATGGATTAAAAAAACCGCTCGGATGAGCGGTTTTTAGATTTTTAAGAATTCCTGGCAATAAACAGATCAAACAATAATTCCGGATTTTTGGCGCCGGATTTGAGCTGGATTTCGATTTCCAGCAGTTCGTTTTGGATTTTAATCAGCTCGTCCAGTCGGAATTTTTTGATGGCCGGCAGGTTTTTGGCGACAACGAAAGAATGCAGGCCGGCTTGGCTGGAGATGCCGGCGGCGGTGATCAGCGGATTGTTTTCCAACAGCCCCTTGATTTTCAGCAGGGCTTTGAATTGCCAGTTGATCGTGCCCAAGAGGGACAACGGCTCATTGCCGGCGAGGAGCTGCTGCGAGACCAATTCCAAGGCGAGGCGGCGGTTTTTGGCGGCCAGAGCGTCGGTCAGGCGGAAGATGTCATTGTCGTATTTGGCTTTGACCAGGGCTTTAACATCTTCCGGCGCAATAATTTCTCCATCTCGATAAGCTTTGAGCTTGGCCAATTCGTTTTCCAATTGCAACAGGTCGTTGCCAACCGCTAAAATCAATTTCGCCACGGCCGGCGCTGAAATTTTCAGTTTATTTTTGTCGCAATACCGATTGATCCAAGCGGTCAATTGGTTATTTTTGAGTGCCGGCAATCGCCAGGAGTATTTTTGGCTTTTCAGCAGATTGAATAATTTGTCTTTCTGCGGGATTTTCTTTTCTTCTTCGAAAACATCGACGAACAGCAGATTATTTTCGATCGTGCCTCGGTGCTTTTCCAAGAATTCAAAAATTTCGTCGCGGATTTTTTTCTGGCCGGCCCGGTTGTCGGCGATCAAGCCGCTCGCGATAATGAGCTTTTTCTCGCTCAAAAATGGCACGGTCAGGACTTCTTGGGAAAAGCGGCTCAGGTCGGTTTCTTCGGCCGTCAGGCGGATGACGTTCAAATCGGCTTTATCTTTTTTTTCGATAAAGCCCTTTTTGATTTCTTCGGTTTTGGCGCGGCAGAGGTAGCTGTCCGTGCCGTAAATATAGAAAATCATAACGCTATTATCTTAGCTTATTTCGGGTGAGAAAACAAACTGCCTGTGGATAAGTATTAAAATGTAGGAAAAAAGTTGATAGAATATGTATTAAATAATGTTTAAATTTAAACAAAATAATGTAAATAATTTAAAAAAGTAGGAAAAGTATTGACAAGTTTAGAATAAAGGCGTAAACTGGAAGCAGGAGCGGATATAATTAAAAAACAAGTTAAAAATATGGAAATACCGGCTTTATTGCGCAATTTCGGCTTAAGCGACAAGGAAACGGCCGTTTATCTGGCTTTGATCGAATTAGGACCGTCTTCGGTGCGAGCCGTGGCTGACCGGGCGGCAATCAACCGCGGCACGACTTACGATATTTTGCGGGCCTTGATCGCTCAGGGCCTGGTTACTTATTTCCATAAGCAGGCCAAGCAGTTCTTTGTGGCCGAACCGCCGGAGAAATTGCTTAATGCCATTGATGAGCGCGAAGAAAAATTGGCCGCAGTTAAAAACGATATCCGGGAAAGTTTGCCGCGTCTGCAGGCGATTTTCGAACGCAGCGGCAATCGGCCGGCGGTGAAATTCTACGAGGGCGAGCGGGGCATGAAGCAGATTCTGCAGGATATTTTAGAGACGATGAAAGGCCGCGAAGATAAAACTTATTTCGTTTATTCTTCCGGCACGGCGGAGGATCGCAAGCATTTGTACGCGGCCATGCCCGAGTTTAACAAGAAGCGGACGGACAAGAAAATAATCGTCCGGGTGATTTCTTTGGGCGAAGCCGGCGGGATTTTCGGGCTTGATGAGCGCCGGCAGATTCCCGGGGCGCCGGCCGATTTGAAAATGACGCATGAATTGATTTACGGCGGCAAGATCGCTCATATCGGTTTGGACGATTCCGGCAATTCGGTTGGCGTCGTGGTGGAGAATGAATCGATTTACGGCATGCAGCAGCGGATTTTCGAATTCAATTGGCAAGCGATCAAAAAATAATCGAGTTTGACGGGCGAAGCACTTTGACAACCAAACAGGAGGGAAAGACATGGCTAGTCCCTTGACTAACCCGGAGGCCTTGCTGGCGATTTTTAAGCATTTTTTGCTGAATTCCCCGGAGTACGCTTCGCAGATTAAGATTAACCGTTGCAGTTTTGAGAGATTCGGCCTTGGCTGTATCCATGATACTTATAAGGTCTCGGCGGATATGCAACCCTGGTCTTTCGTTTGGAATACTTTTTTGTTGCAGCGGATCAATAGCGATTATTTTCGTCAGCCGGAAATCTTGGACCGTAATTATCTCTTGTTATGCCGCGCTTTTTCCCACTATGACCGCCGGCATCGATTGACGGCCGTCCGATTAAAGGATGGCTCATCAATCCACTCCGATGAGAATGGCTGTTATTGGCGTTTGTTTGAATTCATCGAAGGCAGTTATAGCGTCAACGCAATAGCGAATAATTATCAGGCCTACGAGATTGCTCGGGCTTATGGCGATTTTCTGCGGGCGGCGGCGGTTATTGGTCTGGACGAAATCGGTTGCGCCATTCCGCGACTCCATGATACGTCAGCTCATTTGGGGCAATTAATTGAAAGCGCGACTTTTAAGCATGGCTCGGAGCGAGTCAACGAGTGCGCGCCGGAAATTGATTTTTTTCTCAAGCAGGCGGATTTGATTTATGATTTGGCGCAGCAAACTCAAGAATATCTGCCGCAACGGGTAACTCATAATGACACCGGCTTGGATAATGTCTTGCTGGATCAAAAGTCGCAGGCCGCTCTGTGCGCGGTGGATTGGGACACGGCGATGCCCGGCACTAGCGCGATCGATTTCGGCGACTTATTCCGTTCGGCTGTCAGTTTGGATTCGGACTTTGATTTGTCGGGAGTATTCGAAGCTTTGTTGCGCGGCTATATCGCCGGCGCCGGCGGTTTGCTGAAACACTTGGAGATCAGTTGTTTTTTGGCAGCCGGCGAGCTTGTCTCTTTGGAGTTGGGCATCAGGTTTCTGGTTGATTATTTGTGTGGCGATCCGGTTTTCCGCGGTCGTGACGGTTCCAGTTTGCGCAGTTGCCGCAAATCGATCGCTCGTTTTCAGCTTTTGCGCAATCATAATCATGAATTAAACGCCGTGCTTAATAATGTTCTGCGCGCTTAATGCTGTTTTGTACTTTTCAAAAACCGCTTCGGCTTGGCCTCGGCGGTTTTTTTTATTGATTAATATAAGAAATCTCTCCACTTCGCTTCGATTACGAAGCTACGGTCGAGATGACAAAGGAGATGTCTACAAAGCTACGGTCGAGATGATAGCGGAGAGGTTTCGCCCCAGTTGTCGCCGCTTAAAACCTCCACCTCGATCGGCGCGCGCAGCTTCATGACCGAGCTCATTTTATCCGTTATGAATTTGGCGACTTTTTTGGCGTCTTTGGCCGGCGTTTCAAACACCAATTCATCATGCACTTGCAGGATCATTCTGGTTTTGGGGCTGACTCGGGGCAATTCTTGCTGGATGGCGATCATGGCCAGCTTGATCAGGTCGGCGGCACTTCCCTGGATCGGCATATTGACCGCCATGCGTTCGGCCGAGCTTCTGACTTGGGAAATGCTGGAATTGATTTCCGGCAGATAGCGGCGTCGGCCGTAAAGCGTTTCCACATAACCCTTGTCACGAGCGATCTCGACGGACTCGTCCAGCCATTGCTTGACTTCTTTGAAGGTTTCGAAGTATCTATAGATGAATTTCTGCGCTTCGGCGTTAGATAAGCCGGTGCGCGACGACAGACCCCAAGCGCCCATGCCGTAAAGCACGCCGAAGTTGATTTCTTTGGCGGTGCGGCGGATTTCTTTGGTCACTTCGCTCGGCTGGAGGTCGTGGATGATGGCCGCGGTCTGGGTGTGGATGTCGCCGCCGGAGTTGAAAATGTCCAGCATCGCCCGGTCGTTGGCGAGCGAGGCAATGATCCGCAGTTCGATCTGCGAATAATCGGCTTTGATGATTTTGAAGCCCGGCTCGGCGATGAAGGCCCGGCGGATCGGGCCGCCGGTTTCCGTGCGGATGGGAATGTTCTGTAGGTTCGGTTCGGAAGAAGACAGCCGGCCGGTGGCGGTGACGGTCTGGTTGAAGCTGGTATGCACCCGTCCGTCCAGCGGACTGATCAGAGTCGGCAAGGCGTCCAGATAAGTCGATTTCAATTTGGACAATTCGCGGAACTCGATGATCAAGTCGATGATTTCATGCTGGCCTTGCAGTTTTTCCAATTCGCCGGCGGCCGTGGACAGGCCGGTTTTGGTCTTGCCGATGCCGGCCGTGGAAATTTTCAATTTATCAAATAGGATCTCTTTCAATTGTTTGGGGCTGGCCACATTGAAATCCGTTCCGGCCAAGCGCCAGATTTTTTGCTCAATCGTTTTGATTCGCCCGTCGAATTTCACGCTCAATCTTTTTAATAATTTGGCGTCGATTTTAACGCCGTTTTTCTCGATCGTCGCCAGCACCTCGATCAGCGGCATTTCCAGGGTTTCAAATAAGTTATTCAGATTTTCTTTGGCCAGTTCGGGAGTGAATTTTTGGTATAAGCGGAAAGTCAGGTCGGCGTCTTCGCCGGAATACCAGCTGACTTTTTCCAGCGGCGCTTCAGCTAAACTGATCTTGCTTTTGCCCTGGCCGATCAGCTCCTCGATCGGCTGCATCTGATAGCCGAATTCCGTAAAAGCCAAAGTGTCCAAGCCGTGCTGGCGGTGGCCGGAGTTCAAGAGATAAGAGGCGATCATGGTGTCGAAATAAAGCCCGTTAATAACCCCTCCCGGTCTCCCCTTTCGCAAAGGGGAGGAATTCTCGCCGAAGTAATTATTCAGGACTTCGCTGTCGAATTTAAGATTATGGCCGATCTTTTTGATCTTCTCGTCAGCGAAAATATCCAGCAGATCTTTTTTGATTTTTTTGCTGATCAAACCGACCGGCAGGTAATCGGCCTCGCCGGCTTGCCAGCAGAAAGAAATGCCCAGCAGTTTGTTTTGGAACGGATCAAGGCCGGTCGTCTCGGTGTCGAAGCAGAATTCCGGCTGTTTTTTCAGATCGCTTAAGAATTTTTCCAGATTTTCAGCTGTCAGCAGCCGGTAATTCTGGGCGCCCAGTCGTGATTCAGTCGGTTTTTTTTTCGGTTCGTCAGTGGTTGTCTTTTCTTTTTTTGTTTGCTGATCGAACAGATTGCCTTGCCCGGCCGGCGCAATCAAGCCGCTCTTGGCCAGGCCGGCCAATTGACTCATCAGCCGCTTGAAGCCCATTTTTTGGAAAACGTCGATGACCGCGTCTTGGTCAATGGCTTGGAATTTGCAAGCCGGCAATTGAAAATCAATCGGGACATCCCTGATGATAGTGGCGATCTTTTTGGACATCAGCGCTTGGCCTTTTTGTTCTTTCAGTAATTGCCGGACGCGATCCTTTATTTTATCGGAATCGATATTTTGGTAGATGTTTTCCAGCGAGCCGAAATTATTCAAGAGTTCGATAGCGCCCTTTTCGCCGATGCCTTTGACTCCGGGGATATTGTCCGAGGCGTCGCCGCGCAAGCCCTTGTAATCGATCAACTGTTTCGGTGTCAGTCCGCCGAATCTCTCTTTGACTTCCGGCTCGCCGTAAAGGACGGTTTCGGACAAACCCTGATGCGGCGACAAGACCTTGGTGTTGTAGTCGACCAATTGCAGACAGTCCTGATCGCCGGTCAGAATGATGGTCTCGATATCGGGCCGGTTGACGGATTTGAGTTCGGCGATGGTGCCGATCAGATCGTCGGCCTCGTAGCCGGCCTTTTCGAAAACCGGCACGCCGAAAGCCGCCAGCACTTCTTTGACCAGCGGGATCTGTCCGTAGAGCTCATCGGGCGCTTTGGCTCTGGTCGCTTTGTAGTCGGCGTATTCGTCATGCCGGAAAGTTTTTTCCTTGCGGTCGAAACAGGCGGCGAGATAATCCGGCTTCAGGTCTTTAAGGGTTTTTAAGAAAATCGAGGTGAAGCCGTAGACCGCGTTGGTCGGCCGGCCTTGGCCGTCAGTTAAAGTCGGCGGCAGGGCGTGGAAGGCGCGGTGGATCAAGGCGTTGGAATCGATGATGACCAGGGTTTGTTTTTTGGCGCTCATAATTTGGGGCTAAAATCTGGGTTAATTATAGCTTTTTTGAGGTGATAATTCAATCGCGGTCCGGCCTTGACAATTAATCGTTTTGGGACTATATTAACCTGATATTAACGCACCTTTACAATTTGTCATTTTTAACCGCACTGGCAGTAATACTGGAAAGGAGACGACGATGATTATCGGAGCTTTCGGCGATACCCATAATTGCGATAATGAATGCATCAGTCGCACTGTTTTTGATGAATTCGTTCCGCGAGGGGCGGAAGTGATTGCCCATACCGGCGATATTGAAATCCAGCACATTAAACCGGAACTTTACTCCAGTCTGCCGATGATCTGCGTTCTGACTAAAACGCAGTCATTGGATCCGAGATTTTCTTTTTCACCCGGCAATTGGCGGTTTGTCCGTCCCCCCTATCATGAAGATCCGCCCAAGTTCGTCGGCAATTTCACCGATCCTAAAGCCAATGAACAGATAGCCAAGCTGGTCGAATATTTCCATCGCCAGCGAATTTACTGCCGTTTGGTGCCGATCGTTTCCGGCGATGAAATGATCATGGCTTATTGCGGCCATGAACGCAGTTTTGATATCTTGAAAGACCCGCAGAATGTGGCTGATTTTTTTGCCGAGCTTAATCAGGTTCATGACGGCGTCAATCTGGTGCTGACCGGCCACACCCATCATCAGTTCGTTTATCGCCACGGCAATATGACTTGGGTCAATCCCGGTTCGGTTATGGATTCTTGGAACAAGACCAACGAGTTTGCAGTGATTAACACGGCCAATTGGGAGGTGGTTCTTGGCCGTTTAAGCAGCTTAGAAGTGCAGATTGAGCCAGTGACTGTGGGAATCATCTCCGATACCGGCAATATTGACCAACTTGATCGCAATTTTTGGAAACGGTTGGTCATTGAGTTTGGCAATCGCGGCGTCACCCATGTCATTTGCTGCGGCAATTTTCTGCCGGTAGATATCGGCCGACTTGAATTGGCCCATTTTCAGGTTTATTATTATCTCTTGCCCGGATTGACCGATAAGATCGATAAGCCGTCGAATTGGCATTTTTTGCCTTATCATTGCCCGGTTATAGAAATCGGCGGGCATCGATTCTATGTCCAGCATGAAATCGGACCGGAGTATGCCAATTTTTCGGAGATTGAAAGCAAGAAGGCGTTTGGCGGCTTGTCAGCCGCGCATAAGCATTTGGATTTTGTCGTCGCCGGTTTAGTGCCCGGCACTATTTTCCAAGAAACGGACGGGACTTACGCATTCATTAATCCCGGCGACGCTCGGGAACATGGTTATTTTGCGACTGTTTGCCTGCCGCGTCGGGAATATACTCTTGGAACGGTTGGTCTCTAATAATAAATTCACCAAGTAGTTTTTTGTTATTGTTTCGCCCGCAGTTTCGGCTGCGGGTTTTATAATTTTATGTCTTTTGCCCAATTAGCCGTTTTTTGTTAAAATATAAGCAATCCTTCATCAGCAATCATTTTTATGTATTTACAGCGCCTCGAGCTTTTCGGCTTCAAGTCCTTCGCCAATAGGACGATTTTAGAATTCCCCAGTTCGGATAAAAAATCAAAAACTTGCGGCATTACGGCGATCGTCGGGC
>Ga0172371_10006065_pt1 | contig 17711 bp, 12 predicted proteins | sample Lak12m_FD_114543 | JGI IMG/M metagenome (GOLD analysis project Ga0172371, IMG submission 114543) | Freshwater microbial communities from Kabuno Bay, South-Kivu, Congo - kab_022012_12m | ecosystem: Environmental > Aquatic > Freshwater > Lake | place: Democratic Republic of the Congo: South-Kivu...
CAGGCCGCCGGCGCGACATGACCGTCTGGAGGGCAAGCACAAGGACGGCGTGAGCCAGCCCGGCGCGCCGCCGGGCCCGACGGAGCCGCGGTGGCCCGCCACCGTGGGCGGCTGCGATCCGGCCTGCGGCTGCGGGCCTGCTCTTGCCCTCCAGGCCGCCGGCGCGACATGACCGTCTGGAGGGCAAGCACAGGGATGGCGTGAGCCAGCCCGGCGCGCCGCCGGGCCCGACGGAGCCGCGGCGGACCGCCACTGAACCAGGAGTCCAGCGACCATGAAGCAGGCATCGGCCAGCGCCGGGATTGACGTGGTGTTCGGCATCGACATGGAGACCGATGTCGGCTCCTTCACGGCGAACTACGAGGGGGTCCGGCAGGGCACGCCGCGCCTGCTCGAGCTTTTCCACCGGCAAGGGCTACGCGCCACCTTCTTCTGGACTGGCCATTCGGCCGCGAACAACCCGGAGGTGGTGCAGACGGTCCGCCAGGCCGGCCACGAGACCGGCTGCCACAGCCTGGTCCACGAGACGCTGGGCGACCCCATCTTCCCGCTGCCGAACAACTGGCCTGTCATGCCCTCCGAAGTCGAGGGCCGCATCGCCGAGGCAACCCGCCTGGTCGAGAAGACGTCGGGGGTCCGTCCGGTGAGCTTCCGCTGTCCGCGGCTGTGGGGCAGCACCACCGTGCTCAACGTGCTGGAGAAGCTCGGGTATGTGGCCGATGCCTCTCTGCCGCTGTACTACTACCGGACGATGTTCGTGCCTTACCACCCATCGGCCAGGGACTGGACCCGTCCCGGCAAGCTCAGGATCGTCGAGATCCCCAACTTCTGCGATCTGGCCATGGAGAGCCAGGACCCGGAGTACAACCGCGACCGCGACCAGTGGCCGCTCTTCCGCACCAAGTCGGCGGCGGCGCTGCTGGCCAAGTGCGATGCTTTCAGCGACTACGTGCGCGAGCGCGGGAAGCGCCCCGTGCTCTGCTTCTACTTCCATCCGTGGGAGTTCCAGGAGATGCCCCAGGGCTGGATCGATTTCGGTGAAGCGCGGGTGAAGCCGCAGCCCTTCATCGTGAAGAACTGCGGGGCCAAGGCGCTGGTGCAGTTCGACCGGCTCTGCACCGGCCTCAAGAAGCGCGGGGCCCGGTTCCTCACGGCCAAGGAGATCGCGGATGAGTACTGACAGGAAGCCGGCGGCGGAGAGCGCTGCCGGGCTGATGGTCGGGAGTCACCCCAAGCCGATGGCGTTCCCGCACTTTCCCACGGTTCTCCAGGCGGTGGTCTGGCGCAACTGGGAGCTGGTCCCGGTGGAGCGGCTGGCGGAGGTGCTGGAGACCACGTCAGAGAACGTGGTGGGTCTGGCGCGCGACCTGGGGTTGCGGGTGCCGGCACGCGTGGTCCCGGAGTGGCTGACGCGCGGGTATGTCAGCCTGATCCGAGCCAACTGGCACCTGTTGCCCTATGACCAGCTCTGCCAGTTGCTGGGCTGGTCGGAGGAGAAGCTGGCCTACACGCTCCGCGAGGACGATTTCCTCTGGATCAAGCTCGGGCAGCTCAAGCCCGATGCGCCGCGGGTGGTCTACCGGCCGCTGACCGAGGCCGAACGGGTCCGCACGGCCGCCGTCCGCCAGCAGGTCGACCAGGGGTTCCCCGCCATCCAGGAGCCTGACCCCGAGCCGGCCTTCGGCTTCCTGAAGGCGCTGGAGGCTCCTCCCGCCACCCCCCGCCGGCCGCCAGCCGCCGGCATCGACTCGCACTTCGGTCTGCGCCTGATCTACTCCTACTCCGCACTCTATGGCGACCCGCTGATGACGCCCGAGCTGGACCCTTTCCCGGAGGGCTGGCTCGCGCGTCTGGCCGAGGTCGGCGTCAACGGCGTCTGGCTGCAAGGCCTGCTCTACACGCTCTACCCGTGGAAGGACGCCCCAGGGTACTGCGTCGGTTGGGAGACCCGGGTCCGCAACCTGCGCGTCCTGGCCCAGCGGGCGGCCAAGTACGGCATCGGTGTCTACCTCTACCTGAATGAGCCGCGGGGGATGCCGTTGTCGTTCTTCGATCAGCATCCGGACTGGAAGGGCGTGGAGTTCCCGAGCCTGGGCGTGGCCTCGATGTGCACCTCCCAGAAGCCCGTCTTGGACTACCTGCGCGAGAGCACCGCGTGGCTGTTCCGGCAGGTCCCCGAGTTGGCCGGCGTGTTCACCATCAGCATGTCCGAGAACGTCACCAACTGCCACTCCAAGGGCGATGCCAGCCAGTGTCCGCGCTGTCGGCAGCGGCCGGCGCCGGAGGTGGTGGCCGAGGTGAACCGGGTGATCGCCGAGGGTGTGCACAGCGCCAAGCCCGAGGCCCGCGTGGTGGTGTGGACGTGGGCCTGGCCCATGTCCTGGGCAGGGAAGGCGGTGGAGCTCCTGCCGCCCGACGTCGAACTCATGTGCGTCAGCGAGGAGCTGCTGCCCACCCGCGTGGCGGGCGTCGCCAACGAGGTCGTCGACTACTCCATCTCCCAGGTGGGCCCCGGCCCCAAGGCCAGGACCCTCTGGCAGCAGGCTCACAAACGCGGGCTCAAGGCCGTGGCCAAGGTGCAGCTCAACATCACCTGGGAGTGCTCTGCGGTACCCTACCTGCCCGTCTTCGACCTGGTTCGGCAGCACCTGGCCAACCTCAAGGCCGCCAACGTCGACGGGCTCATGCTGAGCTGGACCCTGGGCGGCTATCCCTCGCCCATTCTGGAGCTGCTGGTGCGCTCTCCCGCCGAGGTGATCCGCCAGCGCTACGGTGAGGCCGTCGCGCCCCAGGTCGAGAAGGCCTGCCGGCGGTTCTGCGAGGCCTTCAAGGAGTTCCCCTTCCACATCTCCGTGCTCTACTCGGCCCCCCAGAACGTCGGGCCCCGCAACCTGCTCTCCCTGGAGCCCACGGGCTTCCATGCGACCATGGTCGGCATTCCCTACGACGACCTGGCCACCTGGAGGGCCAACTACCCGGAGGAGGTCTTCGAACAGCAGTTCCGCCTCCTGAGCGAGAAGTGGCAGGCGGGGCTGGCCATCCTGCGCGGCTGCGCCGCCGCCGTGGCCCCCGAGAACCGCGCCGAGTTGGCCGACCTCGAGCGCGTGGCGACCGCCGCCTGGTGCCACTTCCGGAGCACCTACTGCCAGATCGCCTTCGTCCGCCGCCGCGGCCAGCGCGACGCCGAGTCCAGGCGCCAACTGCTGACCCTCCTCGATGAGGAGATCGCCGTCGCCCGCACCCTCCACGACATCCTCCGGCAGGACTCCCGCATCGGCTTCGAGGCGACGAATCACTATGCCTACAGCCTGAACGACTTGCGAGAGAAGGTGCTGAACTGCCTGCACCTGAAGCAGACCATCGCCGGCTGGGCCTGACTACGGGGCGCGACCGCCGCCGGCCGCTGAGCACATACCGCGCAGGCCGCAGGCCCAGCTTTGGACTGGCGGCCCGCCTCCGCCGGGCTACGGCAGGGCAGGCGGCATGACCCCGCTCTGCCTAGGGTCGGCGCGCGGTCGCCAGGGCCTTCCAGGGTCCATGCCCTCAAGGCAGCGGACCCGGGCCTGCATCTGTAGGTCACCACTCCGATGGGGACCTCTGTGCCGAACGGATTTCGGCCCTACAGTCGCCAGACGCGCCACGGTTCCTTGGAACAGCCCTGCGCGACCGCGGCCACCGGTTGCTGGCCGGGGGTGCAGGTAGTGTAATGGTAGTATGAAAGTCGAGACTTCCATCACACTCTCGAGCGACGTGCTGGCCGCCATTGACCGCCATACTGGCGAGTTCCGCAGCCGGTCGGAATTCCTGGAGGCCTCCGCCCGCGAGTTCCTGCGGCGGTTGGCGAGGACCGCCGCCGACCGGCGGGACCTCGAGATCCTCAATCGCCGCGCCGAGGTCCTGAACGCCGAAGCGGAGGACGTGCTGAGTTACCAGGTGCCGCTGTGAGGCGGGGAGAGCTCTACCGGGTACGTCGGGCTACCGTCGACGATCCCAGACGGTGCCGCGTGTTCCTCGTCGTAAGCCGCCAGGTGCTGCTGCTGGACTCCCGCTTCTCGACGGCCATCTGCGCGCCAGTCTACTCGGCCTATGAGGGACTATCGACCCAGGTTTCTGTGGGGCCCGATGAGGGACTGAGGCACCACAGCGGCATCCTGTGCGACGAGTTGGTGAGCTTGCCCAGATCGCTCCTCACGGACTACGTCGGCTGCCTCTCCGCACAGAAGCTCCAGCAACTCGATCAGGCCCTGAGGGTGGCTCTCCAGCTTCAGGATGCCTGAGTGCCGCTTCGCCTCACAGGCTCGTGGCCAGCGACCCGCGGGTTGCTCTGCCTGGCCAGGCGGCTACCCCAGGCGCAGGCCAGGGCTTCGCCAAGATCAGGCGGCCAGGTTCGCCCTCGCTGGACCGCCCGCGGCGGCATCTGAGGCTCGTCGTTGCGGACTTCAGCCCTTTCGGGGGACAGGGAAGCGCCTGAAGGCGCCACTACGAACCCCCGCCGCTGGGCGCTCGCCCGGCGGGGCTGCGCCGCGCTTGCCGGCCTATAGTACTCCGCCATGAGTTCCCAGGGCTCCACGACGCCCGACGTCCCGCTGCCGCGGCCGGAGTTGCTGGCCCCGGCGCAGGACTTCACCTGCCTGCAGACGGCCATCCGCGCCGGCTGTGACGCGGTCTATTTCGGCATCGACCAGCTCAACATGCGCACGGCGGCGCACAACTTCCGCCGAGAGGACATCGCCGAGCTCTCGGCGGCCTGCCGCGCCGCTGGGGTCCGGGCCTATCTGGCGCTCAACACCATCGTCTTCCCCCGCGAGCAGGATGAGGTCCAGGCGGTCCTCGATGCCGCCGTGGGGCAGGTCGATGCGGTGATCTGCTGGGATCCGGCCGTGATCCGGGCCTGCCGCGCGCGCGCGCTGTCCATCCACATCTCGACCCAGGCCTCGGTGTCGAACGTTGAGGCGGCCCGGTTCTACCGCGAGCTGGGTGCGGTGCGGGTGATCCCGGCGCGCGAGTGCACCCTGGAGGAGGTCACGGCCATCCGCGAGGGGGCAGGGGTCCAGGTCGAGGCCTTCGTCCACGGGGCCATGTGCGTGAACTACAGCGGCCGCTGCTTCCTCGGCCAGGATGTCTTCGGCGGCTCTGGCAACCGCGGGGCCTGCCTGCAGCCGTGCCGGCGGGAGTACCGCATCACCGAGGTCGAGGAGGGGCATGAATACGTCCTCGGCCAGGACTACGTCATGTCAGCCCGGGATGTCTGCACCATCCCCTTCCTCGAAGAGCTCATCGCCGCGCGCATCGACGCCTTCAAGATCGAGGGCCGCAACCGCAACCCCGAGTACGTTGACACCGTCGTGCGCTGCTACCGGCGCGCCATCGACGCCTGCCTCGCCGGCCAGTTGTCCGAGGCGCTCAAGGCAAGCCTCGTCGAGGAGCTGCAGCGCGTCTACAACCGCAAGTTCTCCGATGGCTTCTACCACGGCCGCCCCGTGGCCTCCTTCACCGGTTCCCGGCGCAGCCAGGCGCAGTACCGCAAGGAATACGTCGGGGTGGTGAAGAACTACTACGACCGGGCCCAGGTGGTGGCGGTCACCGTTCTCGGGGATACCTTCCGGGAAGGCGACGAACTGCTCATCCAGGGCCGCACCACGGGCCAGGTCCGCTTCCGTCCGGCCGAGATCCAGGTGGACGGCCAGCGGGTCAGCGCCGCGCCGCGCGGACTGGTGACGATGAAGCTGGACCAGGTGGCCCGCGAGGGCGACAAGGTCTACATCGTGGTGCTGCGCCAAGGCAAGAGCGCCGGCGAGTGACAACCCAATGCCGGTTCTCAAGGGAGTGACGACCATGCCTTCTGCCAGGAAGTCTCCAGTACGCCACCTGCGCGCCGAGGCCACCGGCTGCGAGTTCCCCGGGGTGGCCCCGGGTCGGGCTGCACGCCGGCCGGCCAGCGAGACCGTCAACGTGGCCATCGTCGGCGCCGGCGGCATGGGCCGTGGCGTAGCGCAAGAGCTCATGCGCCTGCCCGATGTCCGCATCATCGCCGTGGCGGACCCTGCCGAATCCTACCAGGACGACTTCTTCTACAAATGCCCGGTCGGCCGCCTGCCGCTCAAGGCCGAGATCGAAAAGCACTACGGCACCACGCTGTCCGGCTTCCGCTGTGCGGAGTATGAGGACTTCCGCGTCATGCTCGAGCGCGAGCCGGCCGTCGACGCCATCGTCTGCGCCACGCCGGACCACCTGCACGCCTATGTCTCCATCGTCGCCATGCGCCAGGGCAAACACGTGTACTGCGAGAAGCCCCTGGCGCACAACCTGCGCGAAGCCCGGCTCATGGCCCGCGTGGCGCAGGAGATGGGCGTGGCCACGCAGATGGGCAACCTGGGCCATGCGCGCGAGGGCATGCGCCAGACCTGCGAGTGGCTCTGGGCCGGCGCCATCGGCCCGGTGCGGGAGGCCCACGCCTGGGTCGGGGCCGCGCGCTGGCACAAGGGCATGACCGCCCGGCCGACCGACACGCCGCCGGTGCCCGCCGGACTGAACTGGGACCTGTGGCTGGGCCCACGGCCGGAGAGGCCCTTCCACCCGGCCTATGTGCCCGTGCGCTGGCGGGACTTCTGGACCTTCGGCCTGGGGGCCATCGGCGACTTCGTCTGCCACGACCTCGACAACGCCTGCTGGGCCCTGGACCTGCGCGAGCCGGTGAGCGTCGAAGCCTTTGGTGCCGGCCAGACCTCCCCCGAGCTCACCCCCCACGGCGAGATCTGCACCTTCGACTTCGGCCGGCGCGGCCGACAGGTACCGGTGCGGGCCGTCTGGTATGACGGCGGGCTGCAGCCGCCGGTGCCCGAGGGCTGGCCCGCGGGAGAGGCCCTGCCGGGCCGCGGCGTGTTCTTTGTCGGCGACCGTGGGACCCTGGTCTCGCCGGGACTGGGTGCGCCGCCGGTCCTCTACCCCCGGGAACGGGCCGAGGCCTTCACGCCGCCGCCGCCCTCGATCCCGCGCTCGCCCGGCCACCACCGCGAGTGGATCGACGCCTGCAAGGGCGGCCCCGCGGCCGGCACCGAGTTCGGCTATGCGGCCCGGTTGACCGAACTGGCCCTGCTCGGGGCCCTGGCCCTGCGCACCCGGAAACGCATCCGCTGGGACGCGGTGGCCATGAAGGCCATCGACGTGCCCGAGGCCGATGCCATCATCCAGGGCGAACCCTACCGCCAGGGCTGGGAACTGCCGGAGTAGCCCCTGCCGCTGCGGCACCAGGACGGTTTCCCGAGACCGTCGCCGCCGGTCCGCCGGATTGCCCGCGGCACTCTGACCGGCCGGCCGCCTCGGAACGCGGGGCCGCTGCCGCCGCCAGGGGTTCCCCCGGAAAGGGCCGAGGCCCTCACTACGAGCCTGTCGAGGCCCCCGGGCCGCACCTCCCTTGGGCAGACCTTCCTCAGCGCCTGGCCGCAGCAGGCGGGGCATGGCATTCCCTCGGGACAACGGCGGCCCCCGCCTGGCGGCCGGGGTCGGCGGTGGCTGGAGGGCGCGCAGAGAGCTGGCGCCAGGGCAGGAGTAAGCCGGCTCCTATGACACTCAGCCCGTCGCGGGGATCGGGTTTCCTCTCAGCCATGATCGGGCGGGCGCGGCGCCCGGCAGGGGCTGAAGGCGGCACTCCTGGCGCCAGAGCCATCCCGGCCCCTGGTGGGTTGTCTTTTTCCGGCGGCCCGACGTCGCGGGCGCGCGACTGCGATACTATGGTCGTGCGCGCCTATCGTGTTGTTCCATGCCCTCAGGGATCCCTCTGCGAGCCACGCATGCCACCATCCGAGACTACTCCCCACCCCCGTGGCCTGCTGGACGCCCTGGGGCTGCACCGACCGCAGCTCCGTGCCTGGGCCCTCTACGACTTTGGTGTGTCCGCGATGCAGACCACCATCATGACGGCGGTCTTCCCGATCTTCTTCGTCAAGGTGGCCGGGGCCCATCTGCAAGGCACCGGTGCGGCGCAGTGGTGGGCGAGCGCCAACACCTGCGGGTCCGTCGTGATGGCGCTGCTGGCACCCATGCTGGGGGCACTGGCAGACTTCAGGGCCGCCAAGAAGCGCTTCCTCCTGGGCTTCATGCTGCTGGGGGCCTCGGCCACGGCTGCCATGTTCTTCATCGGACGAGGGCAGATCCTCTATGCGGCCGTGACCTTTGTGCTGGCGCTGGCGGGAGCCACGGGCAGCATGACCTTCTACGAGTCACTGCTGCCGCACCTTGCCAGGGAGGACGAGATCGACCGTGTGTCCACCGCCGGCTACGCCTTGGGCTACGTCGGGGGCGGCGTGCTGCTGGCGCTCAACCTCGCATGGATCAGCAGACCGGGGCTGTTCGGTTTGCCCTCTGGCGAGGGTCTCTCGCCGGCGCAGGCGTCCCTGCCGGCGCGACTGGCCTTCCTCTCGGTCGCCGTCTGGTGGCTGGTGTTCTCCATCCCGCTACTGCGCGGGGTGCCCGAACCCGCCCGGGCCATCGAGGCTGACGAGACGCCGGGGCAGAGCCCGTTCCGGGTGGCCTTCACCCGCCTGGCCGAGACGCTGCGCGAGCTGCGGGGCTACAAGCAGGCCTTTCTCACCATGCTGGCCTTCACGATCTACAACGACGGGATCCAGACCATCATCAAGATGGCCAGCGTCTATGGCACTGCCATCGGCATCGGCCAGGGCGACCTCATCGCGGCCATCCTCCTGGTCCAGTTCATCGGCATTCCCTGCGCTTTCCTCTTCGGTTCGCTGGCTGGCAGGCTGGGCGCCAAGCGCTCGATCCTCCTCGGCCTGCTTCTCTACACCGGCATCTGCGTCTTCGCCTATCGCATGACCACCACGCGGGAGTTCTACACCCTCGCCATCCTGGTCGGGCTGGTCCAGGGAGGCACCCAGGCGCTCAGCCGGTCCCTCTTTGCCCGCATGATCCCGAAGCACAAGAGCGGCGAGTTCTTCGGCTTCTACTCGGTCTTCGAGAAGTTCGGCGGGATCCTGGGGCCCCTGCTCTTCGGGGTGGCCTTGGGCCAGACCGGGTCGAGCCGGACAGCCATCCTCTCCGTCATCGGGTTCTTCGTGGTGGGCGGCGCGCTTCTGGCCAGAGTGAACGTGCGGGAGGGCGAACAGGCCGCCCGGGATGCCGACCTGCGGACCCATTCGGCGTAGCCCGCACGTGTCCGCGTGTCTGCGCAACGCCGCCGCCGGCCGCTACCCAGTAGCGCTTCCGGTGGGACGCCCCCGTTCCGCCGGAAGGGCTCTACCTGGCCGGGGCCAGCAGCACGGCTTCGACCTGGCCGGGCGGGACGGTGAGGCGCAGGGCGAACGCAGGGCCCGAACGGCTCAGGGGGACGTCGGCATTGGCGGCCAGCGCCAGGGCTCTGGCGAAGGGCTGGTCCGGCGCCTGTGCTCCCGGTTCCAGGGCCACCTCGAAGGCCTGGTCCTGGCCGGTAGGGTTGTAGACGCTGATCAGCGCCTCCCTGTCCTTCAGAAACCAGTGCGCTTCACCGGGGCCGGCGAGGGTCAGGCCGACGTCATCGCGGAAATCACCGTCCAGGAAGAACGAGGCGGCGCGTTCGCTGATGCGTCGTGCGCGGGCGAGGTCCGTGGCGCACCAGTAGGGCACGCCGCCGAGGGTGGCGTCGCCGAACAGAGGGTGTTCAGGCAGCGTGTAGCGGTACATCTGCGGGAAGGGCTTGGAGCCTGGGTGGTCCGGCCAGAACCCGCCCTGGGAGATGTCCACATACTGTCCCGCGCCCTCCCACGCGCCCTCCGTCCAGCAGAAGAAGTCCGGGTCCACGGCCCGGACGCTGCGGTAGATGGTCTCGAGCAGGGCCGTATGGCCGCCGGCCCAGGCCTTGGCGGGGGTGGTGTGGCCATGCGCACGATCGAAGCAGAGGACGGACCAGGCCGCGCCGATCTGGTCCAGTTGCACGCCGTCGCCGCCATAGCGCCGGGCCACGCGCAAGACCTCGCGCGCCAGGTGATCGCGGTAACCGGGGCACCCGGGGCAGGCAACGTGGAAGGTCTCGCCGCCGATGGTCTCCTGACGCGGTCCGCCGCTCTCGGTGGTCGCCGCCCAGACCGGGTGCGCCTTGTAGCTGGGGCTGGTCGCCTGGTTCAGGAGCCGGGCATTGAGATAGTAGACGGCCATCAGGTGCCGCTGCTGCATCAGCGCCGCCAGGCTCAGCAGGCCTTCCTCGCCGCCCATCTCGGGCGCGGGCAGGTGGTCCGGATACGTGGAATCGTGGCCCTGTCCGAACCAGCCGACGACGTGAACGCCGCTCACGCCGCTGCGGGCGTAGTCCTCGACCTTGGCGTAGGCGGCTTCGTAGGTCCCCACTTCCTGCGACTTCGTGACGTCCTTGAGAAACTCGTCCTCCTTCAGGCGGGCGCGGATGACGATGCCGGGGACGATCGGCATGGAGCGCACCAGGGGCGAGACCTGCGGCCGCCGGGCCCAGCTCCGGAACCACGTGCGGTAGCGGTCCGCGGCAGCGTGCCAGTCGGTGGTCAGGCCCTGCCAGATCACCGGAGGAGAACCCCAGTCGCCGCCGGGGGGGACGAAGGGATACTGGATGAAGGTCATCTGCCGGCCTTCGCCGCCAAAGGCCATCTGCTTGAAGCCCATCTCCCGGTCCTGAACATGAACGGCCACGCCACCGCCATGGCCGGCGTAGGCCAGGTACTGCATGGAGGCGGGGACTGGGTAGCTGAGGTGCTGCACGGACCGGGCCAGCGTGGTCCACGGGTCGTCAATGCGGTGGCCGGGCCGGTTGGGGACAGCCAGGGACCCGCCGGGGCGATCCTGGACGTTGCGCAGGCACGGGCCGATGAGCCCGACCACCGTGCCCCGTGAACGGTTCTCCAGCCGGACGTCCCAGGCCACTTCACAGGCGGCCTGGTCCACCAGGGCGCGGGCGCTGACGCGCACGGAGAGGCCCTCGAAGGCCCCTGCCTCATAGCGCCACCCGCCTGCGACGGGGGAGACGACCTCGGCGTCCGGCCCGACCCTTCGCCACGTCCGGGCCTCCCAGATCGCCGGCGCGTCGGAGTAGAGGATGACGAAGAGAGGGTCACCGTGGGCGAAGGCCAGACGTTGCCCGGCGAGCGCCAGGTCAAAGGCCTTGGGCTGCAGATCGAGCCGGAGGGCTGCAGCCGGCTGTGCCAGGCCCGCGGGGGGCATGAGCAGAAGGCCAACGCCCGCAACGAGGCGGAGCGACCTCCTTACAGCGTCCGCAGCCACCCGCTGCCGCCCTCCTGTAGCCATCGTGCCGAGGTCCTTTCCAAGGGCAAGACCGGACGGCCTCGCCCCGCACTATACCGTGCGGATCCGGCTCTGGTGGTGCGCGGGGGTCCCGCGGGTCTCTCCGGCCGGCCCCCGCGCATCCTGCCGGCGAACCGGTCCGGGGGCCACAGGGAAGGGACGGGCCGGGGGCCGGGGCCGTTCACGGCCACTGTGTGCGGGAGCAGCCGACCCGCCGCGGCTCCTGCGGCTTCCAGTCCACGGCCTCCGGGAGGGGCCCTGCCACGTCAAGGCCCTCGGTCGTGAGCAGCCTGAACCCGGTGCCGCGGGCCTCGTACGCGACGGGGCCAAGCTGCGAGTGCTGATCCTCGGCGAAGCGCTCCTGCCACTGCCGGAGGGTACTGTTCGGGTTCCAGTGGTGCCGCATGAAGGGCGTCCAACAGGTGTTGGCATAGAGGTTGTAGTCCGAGTGCACGGTCAGGTTGCGGCGCCGGCCCGGGCTCCATTCCGGACCCTCGGCATCCATGAACAGCGTCAGGTCGCAGCCGCGCGTAACGTCGTCCTGGGTGACGTAGTTCCGCACCAGCAGGTTGTTGAGGACGGTGACCTCCGCCAGCGTGAAAGGAGCCTCCCGCGGCATGCAGACGATGCCGGCCCCATTGAGGGCGACCGTGTTGTGGACAATCCATGTCTTCTGGGACCCGGAGAGGTAGATGCCACGCCCCTTGTTGGCATAGCAGAGGTTGTTGGCGATGAGGCCCCCGCCCGGGTTGATCTCGAAGAAGATGCCGCAACCGTCGTTGTGGTGGCTGACGTTGTCGAGGATGCGGATGGCGGCGTTCTCGGCGTCGAACCAGATGCCGTCGGAGGCCAGGTTGTAGGCGACCTCGCAACGCTGCACGGTGCAGCGCTGGTTCCCGGGGATGCACTTCATGCCTCCCGCGTGCCAGCCGGAGTGGAACCGGCGGTAGTTGTTGAACAGGAGCCGGCAGTCCTCGATGGTGCAGTCCTCGCACTGCCCGAAGCTGAAGCCGGTGTTGCCGTTGTACGACAGCTCGCAATCGCGCACGAGGCAGTCCTTGGACCTCCCGACGCTCAAGCCGCAGAAGTCGGCCTGGAGGAACCGGCAGCCCTCGACCGTGACACGTTCGCACTCGCCGAGGCTGGCCAGCGGCCACTGCCCGCCCGGCTGGCGGTTATGCCGCACCTCCAGTCCGCGGATGACGACGTCGTGGACCTTGTTGGCCGTGAGGCCCCAGCCGCGCACACCGACCTCGATGTTGAACCAACCCGGCTCGCCCCCGAGCTTGATGTAGAGGGTCTGGTCGACCGCATCGAAGGTGAAGCTGTCGTCGATGAGGTCTGCCAAACCACGTCCGACCCAGGCCAGCTTGGCGTAAGGCTCGTTCGGATACACCGGGTCGGGCCCGATCCGCTGCAGGGCCTTGTCGTCGTCGACGAAGACCTGCGACACCCAGCGCCTGGCCTTGTCGGCGTAGCTCGCCTGAAAGTCCGGGTCGGTGAAGTACTCGTCGCCGAGGGTGACCTTCCACACGCCGGTGAAGGCGTTGGGATAGGGCTCCTTGGCATGGGCGTCGTCCTTGGCCCTGCCCCACTTGCCCTTCACGATCTCCGAGCCCTTGATGACCACGCGGTGCCCGGGCGCAGCGGCGAAGGTCACGGGCTTCCCCGGCGCGCCCGACACCCGAATGGCCATGTGCTCCCGGTACACGCCAGAGGCGATGAGCACTGTGTCGCCAGGAGCCAGTTCCTGGGCGCCGGCGGCACGCGATAGCGTCTTCCACGGCGCAGCTTCCGTGCCGGGATTGGCGTCGGCGGCATGAGCTGCGCCCCGGTCGACGTAGTAGGTGGCCGCGCTGGCAGAGACCGCAAGCATGAGCGTGAACGGCAAGGACACCATGCTCTTCACTCGACATCCCTCCGTTGGCCGTGCGTTGGCGCGGCCGGGGCAGACCGCCCTGCGCCTCGCGAAGGAGGTCAGGTGCGCTCCACCGTGCACGATCTGAACGTAGCCTGACCCCGGCAGGGGCGCAATGGGAGCCGCCCGTCGGCAGGGCTGCCTCAAGATCGCCGTCGGCGCGTCGATAGGCCCGCGCCGGCGCGCATGGGCGTCGAGACTAGCGAAGTTCCGCCTCAGACCCCAAGAGGTCCCAGCGGTCTGGAGGCCGGGATCTCCGCATCCCGGCGGCGGGTTACGGAGAACCCGCCCTCCAGGCGTTCCCGGCTTGGCCGGGAACCTACTGCAATGGTGCGGGCCCACAAACGCGAGGCCGACAAGGGGTCCTCCAAGCAGCCCTGGAGGAGCTCACCGGACAGTGGCGGATGGGGCCTGAGCGCTGTAGACTTCACTGGAACATCGGCATCCGAGGGGGGCCTGGATGGAAAGGCTCCCGATCGCGGCGGGAAAGGATGGAGCCAATGCCTGGCCATGAGCCCACGGCGGCGGAGCCCGGTTCCGAGCAGGCAGCCCTTGGCATCCGCGGCATGAACTGCGCAGGCTGCGTGGCGCATGTGGAGAAGACCCTGCGCGGCGTGCCCGGGGTGACCGACTGCCAGGTGACCCTGGCGCGAGGGCGAGCCACGGTATGCTACCGGACCGGTAGCACCACACCGGCGCAGATCGCAGCGGCGGTCAGCGAGTCCGGCTACCCGACGACGCCCGAGCCAACAGGACTCGACGCGGCGGCCGCAGAGGAACAGCGGCAGACCGAACGAGGCACCGACGCGCGGCTGTGGTTCCGACGCGCGGCGGTGGCCATGGGGCTGTGGTTACCGGTCGAAGTGCCCCACTGGCTCCACTATGCGGTCACGGGTCACGGGCACCCGCCTCTGCTCGAGTGGGCAGCCCTGGTCACCAGCACCCTGGCGATCGGCTATGTCGGAGGGGCCTTCTACAAGAGCGCCTGGATCGGACTGAAGCAGCGGACCACGAACATGGACACGCTGATCGCGATGGGCACCACCGTGGCCTACCTCTACAGCCTGGTGGCCTTCGTCGGCTTCCGCCTCACCGGGTGGGAGCGGATGCCCGACCTCTACTTCATGGAAGCCACGGGGTTGCTCGGGCTGATCAGTTTGGGCCACTGGCTCGAGGCCAGGGCGCGGGCCGCCGCCGGCTCCGCCATCCGGCAGATGCTCGAACTGGCGCCTGTCCGGGCGTGGCTGATCGGGGACGGCACCCCGCCGCGCGAGGTCCCCGTGTCCGAACTCCAGGTGGACGATCACGTCCTGGTGCGGCCGGGAGACCGGGTCCCGGTGGACGGGGTGGTGGTGGAAGGAGACTCGAGCGTTGATGAGTCGATGATCAGCGGCGAACCGATCCCCGTCACGCGCAGCGTCGGCGACCGTGTCACCGGCGGCACCATGAACGAGGACGGACGACTGGTCATCCGCGCCACCCGCGTGGGCGCTACAACGGCCCTGGCCCAGATCGTGGCGCTGGTGGAGACGGCCCAGGCCAGCAAGCCCCCGGTACAGAGACTCGCCGACGCCATCTCGGCGGTGTTCGTGCCCGCGGTGCTGCTGGTGGCAGTGGCCACGGGGTCTGCCTGGTTCGCCTGGGGCCAGCTCCACGGTTGGGCCGCCGCCGCCGTCTGGGCCCAGATCGCCAAGGCCGTGTGCAGCGTGCTGATCATCGCCTGCCCTTGTGCCCTGGGGCTGGCGTTGCCGGCCGCCCTGATGGTCGGAACGGGCCGCGGGGCGCGCCGCGGGATCCTCATCCGCGACATGGATGCCCTGCAGCATGCCGAGCGCATCGATACGGTCGTGCTGGACAAGACCGGAACGATCACCTACGGCAGGCCCACCGTGGTCGGCGTGACCTCGCTGACCGCGATGCCGGCCGACGAAGTCCTGCGCCTGGCGGCGGCCGCCGAGCAGTACAGTGAGCACCCCCTCGCCAAGGCCATCACGACGCACGCCAGACAGCGCGCCCTGGCGCTCCCGACCCCCAGGGGCTTCACCAATGAGGCCGGATTCGGAGTGCTGGCCGACCTCGATGGCCAGGCCCTGCTGGTGGGAAGTCGCGCGTTGCTGGGAAAGCATGACGGCTCGCCCCTCGGGACCCTGGCCGACACCGTTGCACCGGACCCGGGGCAGGCCGTCAGCACGCACGTTCAGGTCGCCATGAAGCGCCAGGATGGCACGGTGGAGAGGCTCGGACAGATCGATATCGCGGATGAGATCAGGCCCGACTCGGCCGCGGTGCTGGCTGACCTGCACCGTCTGGGGATGAGGACCGCCCTGGTAACCGGCGACAACGACAGCACGGCCCGGGCGATCGCCCAACGGGTGGGTATCGGCGACGTGCGCAGCCAGGTGAAGCCTGATGAGAAGGCCGCGATCATCCGCCAACTCCAGACCAGCGGCCGCCGTGTGGCCATGGTGGGCGATGGCATCAACGACGCACCGGCACTGGCGGCCGCCGACCTGGGCATCGCGCTCGGCTCCGGGTCGGATATCGCCAAGGAGGCTGGCGGGATCGTGCTCGTCGGCAGCAGCCTGGGCGGCATCGCCACGGCCATCCGCCTCTCCCGGGCGACGATGCGCAAGATCCGCCAGAACCTGTTCCTGGCGTTCGCCTACAACGTGCTGGCTATCCCCCTGGCGGCATTGGGCCTGCTCAACCCGCTGATCGCCGCGGCGGCCATGGCGCTGTCGGACGTCAGCGTGATCGGCAATGCCCTCCTGCTGCGGCGGAGCAGGATCGACTGAGGCCCGCGATGGTGACGCGTGTGGAGCCGCCCTGGCCGCCAGCGCCATACCCGTCCCGCGGCGGCGCGGGAGTGCGGCGGCGGCGCGGGAGTGTGTCGGCGGCAGGGCGAACGGGCCGTGGCCTGGACCTGTCCCGGAGGGCCGCCGCACGCGGGCCAGCCCCCGCGCCGGGCCCCTTCGCCCAGACAGGAGGGATGCCTGGTGAGGACCCGACCGTCGGAAGCTGGAGGACAGCCAATGATGACTGGTGGCTGCTACGCGGGTCTGCCTTCCCTGAAAGTCGGGAGCGACGGGCCGTCGCGGTGGCGTCTGAGCAAGTATACCGGCGTTTTCCTGGCGTGTGGTACGGGGTTGGCCGTCATCGTGCATCGCCCGTGGCGGCATCATCTCCTCTCCGTTCACCCCTACCTCGGACTGCTGCTCGGCGCGGCGCTCTTCAGCCCGGTCATCCTCTGGAACGCCCAGCATGACTGGGCCAGCTTCCGCTTCCCGTTCGCGGGCCGCTGGGACCCTGAGCCGATGGAACTGCGTCACGTCCTGGCCTTTGCGGGACTCCAACTGGCGACGGCAACCCCCATCGTGCTCTGGGCCTGCTGCCAGGCAACGGCCGCAGAACAGACCGTACGGCTTCACGACGCCGTGGTGGCCGCCATCCCTGAAGGTCAGATGCCGATTGAGCGTGAAGTTCCAGCTCATGGCCACCCAGATGGCCAACGCCCGTGACGGAAGGAACGGGGGGGGACCGGAGCAGCACCGCCAGCACCGTCAGATCCACGACCATGCCCGTGGCCCCGACCAGGCAGGATCTGGCCGGGCAGGTCAGGTGCTCGAAGCGGTAGTCCGCCAGGCGCGCCATGTGAATCAGGTAGTTGAGCTGCTCGCGAAGGTTGAGCTTGCTCTGCCCCAGCCTGCGGTCCTCAAAGCGGATCGGGATCTCGCGGACATGCCGGCAGCCGCACTTGACCAGGAGCTCCAGGCCGATCTTGTAGCCGATCGGGTTGACCTCGTCCGCCTGCCTGTAGGTCTCGCGCCGGAGCGCAAAGAAGCCCGCCATCGGATCCCGGACCCGGGTGAACGGCCGCGCCAGCAGCGTGGCGACCCTCGAGTTCAGCCAGCGCAGGAAGCCCCACCGCTCGTCGGTCTGTCCCCGGCGACGTAGCGGCTCCCGATGGCGAGGTCCACGGCCCTGTCGGCCAGTGCCGCGACCAACTCAGGGACCCTCTCCGGCGGATGCGACAGGTCCACATCCATCACCACCAGCACCTCGCCCTGGGCATGCCGCATCCCGTGCAAGACAGCGCTGAAAAGGCCGCGCTGGCCGTGACGCACCAGGAGCCGTAGCGGGTACTCCCGTGCCAGCTCCTGGCAGACTTCGCCGGTACCGTCCTGGCTGTCATCGTCCACCACGACGATCTCGCCCCGGTACCCCGCACTTGGAAAGCCTACCGCCAGGCGCGGGATCAGCAGCGGCAGGTTCGCCGCCTCCCGGTAGGTCGGGACAATGACCGAGACCTCACACTCCATCCGTACGTCCTCGCGCCCTGAGTTCTTCCGTCGTGCGCCCGAGCACCGTGGTCCGCCGCTCGGTCCCGCTCCCTGCACCTGGCAGCCCTCCGGGGGCTGACCCCGCAGGTCCGCGTCCATCCACCCCCCGGGCCTGTGTGAGCTCGGACGCCAAGGCGGCCTATGGCCCCCCTGGAGCCGCCACCGGGGTCGGCTTGCCCTGGGTCGGGTGGTAG
>Ga0172371_10006067_pt1 | contig 17709 bp, 22 predicted proteins | sample Lak12m_FD_114543 | JGI IMG/M metagenome (GOLD analysis project Ga0172371, IMG submission 114543) | Freshwater microbial communities from Kabuno Bay, South-Kivu, Congo - kab_022012_12m | ecosystem: Environmental > Aquatic > Freshwater > Lake | place: Democratic Republic of the Congo: South-Kivu...
AGGGATGAACGCCTCAAGGACCGTGATGAAGAGCCAGATGAGATAATCTATTTGGACTGATCGTTGCCGAATTCTGACATGTTGGAAATCCCCAATCCAGCATCGGCATGATCTACAACTTACCGGTCGAATAGGGCGCTCTCCAGCTCCCACGCAGATTCTCTCTCCAACAATCGATTCCAAACTACATTCACACACTTCTGTGCCCTGCACGCCGGCAGAGCACTGGAAAGCGCACCGCGCATCACTTCTTGCCTTGCTCACCTACAGGAGTGCAGCATGATTGAAACCGATGAACAGCGGCGCTGGTGGTTTGCCACGCACCCGGAGTATAGCTGGAGTCGCACGGGCGACGGCGCCTCAAAGCCAATGCAAAAAGAAGGAGGCGTCAGACAAGGTGCGTCCTGAACACGTTGACGCCTACGTTGACAACGCCCTGAAATACGTGGATGGCGACGTCGCGTATCTGCTGAAATCCGTTAAGCGGCATTTCGGCACTGAAGCTCAGTTGTCGAAGCGTGGTGAGCTGCTCGCATCGGCGGACGAACGGCCCGAGAACGGATCAACCGCAAGGAAGGAAGACGGTGAAAAACGAGAGCCGACCTTCGAGGAAGCAGTAGTCGAAGGTATCGACAATACCCTCAGGTTCTGGGGCCTCGCTGAAACGGTCCGGCGCTACGGCGTCGCCGGCGGTAAGTCCACTCGACAGCTTCGGCGCATTTTGGAGGAAGACGGGAGATCGGTGAAAGCCGGCGATGCTGCACACCACGTGGTCCCGAGGTACGATGCCCGCTTCCGAGAGGCGGAGGAGGCACGAAGGCTTCTTGTTGACAAGTTCAAGATAGACTTGGATACTGCCGCCAACCCCGTCGGGCTTCCCTCCAAGGCAGGTGTCACGGAAGGGGCGTATCATCCCGCCCTTCACACTCGTAAGTATTATGCCGCGGTCCGTGACCTGCTGCGCAAGGTCGAGACTAGAGATCAAGCCCTTCAAATCCTGAGACAAATCGGGCAGCGGTTGTCCGAGGGATCATTCCCCCATTAGGAGGCGCTCTGTGAACGTATTTATCCTGGATGCCGACGTGAACAAGTATCGCGGAATTTACTACGCGGACGATGAGACCGTGGTGGAATTCAATCAACGTTTCGACGGCCGGCCAATGAAGCTTACCTGGACAGGCAAAGAGGAGTTTCATTACGTTACCGGGCGCTTGCGCGAAGGGGATACGCCTGGCTTGAGCAGTCATATCCCGGTGTTCAACGCCAAGGCAGTGGAAGTGCTGAAAGATTTGCTGGAACCAAACGGAGAGCTCTTGCCCATCGCCTGTGACGGAGTCGGGCTCTTTCTCTTTAACGTGACCCGTTTCAGTGACGCGTTGGACGAAGCCAATTGCGACCTTGTGCGGTTTGATGACGGCAGAATCATGATAATCGATCGTTATTCCTTCATCAAAGCAGAGCTCGTTGGGGAAATTGCGTTCAAGTTGCGGCAGGAACCTTTGAGCTGGGTCTACGTCACCGATCCCTTTGTGGAAAGGGTCCGGGTGGCTAAACTGAAGGGATTCGAGTTTCGCTTGGTGTGGAGTAGTCAGTAAGACAAGAGAGACGACGACAGATACAATTAGGGCTCGCTAAACTGCGCTCGGCTGACGAGATGCCGTGCGCCCCCGCCTACCTCTCGCATTTTACCTCAAATCAACTACAAAGGGAACGAAACCATGTCTGAAGTCGCGTTCGATTTCATGAAGATCTGGACTCAGACCGATGCGGAATCCGAATTCGAGATGAAGACGGTCTTGCTCGACAGCTTGGATTTCGTGGTTCAGGGCAAAAGCGATGTGCTGTCCAAAATCCGGGTGGCAACTGTAGTCGGCCGCATTGGCTTGCGGACCGGAATCCCCGAGCAAACATCGGCATGATCTACAACTTACCGACTGAATAGCATCCGAACGGCCGACGCATATCTCATTTCCGGAAACCCTTTCTCAAACTTCATTAGCACACTTTCATATCCTGATTGCTGAGGGCGCACTGGGACGCGCTTCCGCGCAAAACTTCACTCTTTCCCTACCCAGAGGAGCAAAGCATGATTGAAACCGACGAGCAGCGGCGCTGGTGGTTCGCCACGCACCCGGAGTATAGCTGGAGCCGCAAGGGTGAGCGAACATCCAGGCCCAAGCGCGAAAGGGAGGCGTCCGAGAAGGTTAGTCCTGAAGATGTTGACGCCTACGTGGACAACGCCTTAAAATACGCAGATGAAGACGTCGCGTATCTGCTGAAATCCGTAAAGCGGCATTTCGGGACGGAAGGGGCATCAGCCGGCCCGACAGGAGGTTCAGCGACATCGGGGTGGGAGACCGAGGCTGGCGGCCGAACCGGATCGGGGCCCGGTCGCGGGTCGCGTCGGGGTCTGGAAATTAGAGACTGGCACCACCGCTCGCGAGAGGAGCGCCATGCGAGAGATCTGATTGAGGATGAGTTGGAACAAGCGGGAGCCAATCGTCATGATTATCGGTTGACATCCTTTGCAGGGCAACGAGCTGCTCAACGTGATGGACTTTATGACCCGTATCAAATGGATCACTTGGGGCAAACAAATGTCCAAAGAATGCGCGAGGGAGAGGCGCCATTGGATAGAAACGGCAAAGCGCTTCACCTGCATCATGCAGGCCAGAAACCTGAAGGACCGATTATTGAAATGACTCAACGAGAGCATCAGTCCGTCCGGGTACGCCGAGACTCTTCCCAAATAGATCGCACTGATGCCCGCAACTTCAGGGAGAGCTATTGGCGCGCACGAGCTGCGTCTATTGGGCGTTCCACCCCACCGCGCTTCTATATTAGGTAATGCATCTCCAATGAAAGGAAGACCAGAAATGGCATCACGCAAAGAAATCGTTGAGAGAGAACTCGGCGTACGAGTTCCGGCGCAATACGCAGCTTTCCTCGAAAAATATGGGATATATAAGACCTTTGGAGTCGAGGTCTACGGGATGAATGATTCCTTGCTGGGTTATGGTGGCATTCCCTGTGTGATTGGGGCCACAGAGATCTACAGGCAGATGGATGACCTGCCGCATCGTTTTCTTGTCCTCTATCATAGCGGTTATGAGGATGAGATTATCTGTCTGGATACGGAGGATGAAAAGGTTTACTCAATCAGTTGGACATTTGGAACCCACAAGATGGCAGACTCATTCGACGAGTGGTTTCAGACGGATATCCTTGACTACGTCCGGAAGAGGGATGAACGCCTCAAGGACGGTGATGAAGTGCCGGAACAGATCATCTATTTGGACTGATTGCGGCCCGCGATTCTTGTACGAGGCCAGGATCAAAGAACCGACCATCGATGCGCAGAAAAAGATTGGGGAACAGTTCGCCAAAGCAGCATTCCCGAGATAGGAACATCACTTACGACCCAAAGCCCGGTATCCTCCGGCCCTGATTGACGCTTCCCACGACCAAACGAGCTCTCAGCCGACCCATCCCGTACCGGTCTCGCCCCTGAGCTTGCCGTTCTACGGTATTTGGCGCATTTTCCCGACCGTTTCCCGAACCAGGCCCGGCGATTCCCGAACGAAGGTTTAACGGCTTCGCGTTGTCCGAAGTGAGGGAGTGCCCCGGCCGGCTGCCAGCCAATCCGTCATGATTTTTGAAAACTGCACTATGAACTCGGTTCAGTCTGTCGCCCTCCACAGCCGCGTCAAATTAGCATCGTCAACATCTTCACACATCTCACTCAACCTCCACCACAGAGAAAGGACAGAGAAATGGCCGCACCAGGAACGTACTACAGCGAGTTCGATTACACCTCCGCCTACGGAAGCAACCCGTTTACCGAATCGACCAGACAAATCAGTCAGCACGTGAATCGCTTGTTCGGTTCGTCGGCTTCTTCCCCCGGTGCCGCCTCTTCGTCCCGCGGCACGTCCGCGTCCTGGGGAGCCAACGTTGCCAACCCCGACGACCCTGCGGTTCAGGATTACATGGAGCACATCCTCGGCGGCCAGCGGCAAACCCTGGACGATTACGTCAGGCGGGCCGCGGGAGCCGGAATCAAGAGGGGCGGAATGAATGTGGTCGGCGGACCGGCCCTGGATTCATCGCTTCATCACATGGCGATGGACACCCTGGCAAAGGGCTATTCCAATCGCTTTCAGGAGGCCATGAACTACAACAAGTACCTCAAAGGGGCGCTCTACAGCCAGTACCAGGACAGCATGCAAAATCTCCAGAACATGCTGGGGATGCAGCATCGGTACCTCTCGAGCCAGTCTGATTGGCAAAACCAACTCGCCAACGTCATGCACGGCGACTGGAAGGGTGACGTGGACTGGACCCGCCAAGAGCCGAAACGAGATCTCGAGCTGTCCCGGCTAAAGGATCAGGTGGACATGGACCGCTGGAAGAACACGATGGAGCGGGAAAACCGCACCCGCGCGGAATACGAGAAGCTCGAACAGGAAAACCAGTGGGGCAACCTGGCGCAAAAGTACGGACAGGCGTACACGGTCGGGAAATTCGGCGCAGGCTGGACCTGGGAAGATGACCTGCAAGCCGAACGCCTCGGTGTGGGGATGGGTTACCTGAAACCCTGGCAAAGGAGCTTCCAAAGCAAACAGCAGATCGGGTAGACACGGTCGAAATTGATGGGGCTGTCCGGGAAGGGACGGCCTCGATCGTTCCCTTTCCCGGTTGAACACCCTTCCTTCTCCAGGAGCCTGCCGCGATACTCGAGACAGGCTCCTGGACCCCTCCCATGAACCTCCAAAATCCATTCGCTCGACCTTTTCGGAAGTCCTGGGACGGGCCGCACTCAGGTATAGCGCATCAGATCTTGGCTAATGAGGTTTTTTTTTTGAGTTGACAAGTCAGGTTAATTATGGTCCGATTGGAGAAAAAGAGAACAAATGTTTTCTTTTTCTGTCGGATCGTCGAGACCATCTCCTCGGATTGTCAGGATAAGTCCAGGATCAGCCGGGGCGGTTAGATTAACCTTCAGGTAATCTTTCCCCCGCGTGGCTCGAAGGACCATCCGGGCGCTTCGGCAGACCGCGGCGACAGAGCAATAGAAACGAACCGGTCGATCAGCCGAGAAAATCTCGCAGAATCGTCTTCGCACCACAAGGAGGGTGTCATGGAAGCCACTAATCACCGCAAGTTGATGTCCAACGCATTCAACAAGCTACACGAGCAGCTTTCCCTCGTGAGGTCCCACGTTGAGGCCCTGGACGATCCGGTCGCCCAGGATCTCCTCGATTCCATGGAGTACGGACTGTTGGCTCCCATGCGGAGGCTCAGGCTCCACCTGGACATCCCCTACGATTGGCATGAGCAGCTGCCCGCGGCACAGGAGGTGGCCTAATGACTTCCGTAGCGAGCGTGGAACAATGGAAACAGGAGCACGGGCTCGTCAAGTGCCGCTGGGGATGCTCGATCACCGTGGACGCGTGCCGGTCGTACCAGGCGAGGAGTGCGAGGTACGTGATTCACTTCAACGGAGCCGCGGATCCCCTTCCTCGCGTCAATGCTGAGTACATCAGGTGTGTCTTGCCCGAGGCTTGTCCTCACCTTCTGTCCGACGACGAGGCGCACAGGGCGCACGAAAGACTTCGCGCTTCCGGAGCGCTCCGCGGGGACAGGCGCCTGCAGAGAGCAGTCATTGGCCGTGCCCGGAATCGATTGGTCAACCCGGATCGCATGTTGAACGAGCCGATGTGGCGCCGATCGCTCCTCCACGGATAGGTATTCGGCTCCATTCCTCGAACACCCCAAAACAGAAAGGACAGGATGATGAATCGATCCCACATGATCTGCACAGGTTGCATCAAGTTCGACGGAACCGCATGCCGCCTTCAACCCACCCAGCTCGCCATAACCGATCCCAATGTTCACTGGTGCGCCCAGGGACAGTGGCAGCAGTGGTCGGAACGCTACAACGAAATGGAACCGTATTTCTGGGGGGAATGGGGAGAAACCGCATAATGTCGGCCTGACAAGGAGGAGTCACCCATGCAAGGACCTGACGAGCTCATCATCTTCGGCCGAACCTACCGCATCGAGGAGATCTCCCCGATTCATGCCGCGGAGGGGGTGCTCGGTCTTGCAGCTTTCCGGGAGGGCGTCATCTATCTCGACGCGAGCCTGGACGCCCCGCTGGCGCTGAGCACCCTCTGGCATGAAGCCATCCACATCGCTCAACAGGAGCTTCTCGGGACAATGGATGAAGCTCAGGCCCGATGGATAGCACTGTTCGTCCATTGTCTGCTTTTTCAGAATCCCGAGATTCTCCGCTGCTATCTGGAAGGATTTTCCCCCGGCCTGCTGGACGAATCGCTGTGATCGCGGGAACGACCGGCCGACGCCGCGGAGGCGAAAATTCCGGCGAAATCGATTCACCCCCGCGGCCAAGTCGAAAAACCCGTTCCCCTGCCGCATCGGGAGCTGAGGAAGTCACGGAATCTCACGCTCCGGAATCCGCTGACCTCAAGGCTCCCGAATGTCTGACCGCGGCGTCCGCACTGGCGCTCATCAGTCGGCTGATCGGAGAGGTGTCCGCCGCCTCTCCGGAGAAGCTCGACCGCATCAAGCTGATGGACAAGCTGATCAACACGGCACGAGCCATGATGGAAACCCGCCTCAAGACCGAGGAAGCCGCCGCGATTTCGGCCCGAATAGACGAACTGGAAAACCGCATCGAGAACATGACCCGCGCGCGGGAGGGAGGAAACTGAAGACAAGCGAGGGGAGACCTTTTTGAAAAAAGGTCCTCCCCCCGCTCCCCCCTTCCAAAAACTTTTGATATATCGGCCGTTCCCGTTGGTCGCCGCTTGGTGGTCGGTTGCGGTTTTCCCCCTCCGCATTCGCATCTTCCCAGGATCCCTCATGACGACCATCAATGATTCCACTGCCCGTGACGACCCCGGCCTCAGGCGAGCTCGGGGCCGTTTAGAGCAGCTTTCTCAACAAATTGACGAGATGGACCGGTTTCGCGGACGACGCTCGTTCGACATTCAGGAGTTCATCGAAAATCTCAAGATCATCAACAAACAGGGGGAAATGGTCTCCCTTATCATGAACCGATCCCAGGAGACAGTGTTCCACAAGCTGATTGCCTGCCGGGAGCAACGCACTCCCGCGCGGTTCATCTGCTGCAAATCCCGCCAACTGGGCATTTCGACGCTCATCGAGGCGTTCATCTTTGCGCTCCTCACGCGATACGCCAACCGGTTCGGCCTCGTGGTGGCGCACTCCATCGAGAGCGCTCAAACGATCTTTGCCATGACGCAGCGGTTTCACCGTCACCTCGGCGAGCACGAAGCGCTCCCCCTGGCTCGGAGCAATTCCCGCCGGATTGCCTATCCCCCGCCCCACTATTCGAGCCTTCAGATCGACACCGCCGGCAACCGAAACCTCGGCCGTGGCGGAACCGTGCACTATGTTCACGCGAGTGAGGTGGCCTTCTGGGAGCGGCCCGAAGACCCGGTGCTCGCCATTAATCAAGCCGTGCCCCAGCACTGGGACACTTTTATCTTCTGGGAATCGACCGCCAACGGTGTCCACAACCTCTTTCACCGCACCTGGATTGCAGCAGAGCGGGGCGAGACGGACATGGAGCCCATATTCCTCTCGTGGAAGGCTTTCCCTGCATACAGTCTCCCCGTAGCCTCCCGCGAACGATTGAGCTTGACGGACACGGAAGCCGGCTATGCAGAGCTCCATGGTCTCTCCCCCGAACAGATCAAATGGGCGTGCCACACCATGAAGAATCAGTGCCACAACTCCTGGGACAAGTTTCACCAGGAGTATCCGGTTTCCGCGGAGCTCGCGTTCATCTTTACGGGCATGCCCTGGTTTGACCCTGAAATTGTCCACAGAATGATCGCGGATGTGACACGACCGCCGCTGAGGAGAGGGTTTCTGGAATCCGCGGCCGATGGCGGTTCCACTCCCCGTTTCGTCGACGTGAACCATGGGCCGCTGAAAATCTGGGCGGTCCCGGACCCGTCACAAAGCTACAGCCTCGGCATGGACGTAGGTGAAGGGGTCGGCGCGGACTACACGGTAATCCATGTGATCTGCAATGAAACCGGGGAGGTGGTGGCCACCTATCGTTCCAACCGCGTACGGGCCGAGATGGCCGGCCTGGACGCCTGCCTCCTGGGCGCGTATTACCGGTACGGGCTCCTCGGAATCGAGCGCAACGGTCCGGGGCTGGCCACGCTGGCCGTCTGCGAGCGTGGCATGGCTGAATACCCGCATCTTGGCGGGTATCCGAACCTTTACTACCACACGTATACCGATCGAAAGATCCCGGAAGAAACCCGCAGGCTCGGCTGGATCACGAACCGGACGACCAAGGAGGCCATGTTGAGCCGTCTGGCCCAGACGCTGGAGAGCGGAGGGCTGACCATTTTCAGCAAGAGCACGCTCCTGGAAATGCAGGGATTCGTGTGGGACGCGGAGAAGAAGAACTTCCGGCAGAACTACCGATCGCCCGCATCGCGAATCCCCCATGACGATGCCATTATGGCCCTTGCCATCGCGAACGAGATGCGGACCCACACGTGGGAAAACCGGTTCATCACCGGCAGACTGCCCGAGGGAGGTGAATTCTGACTTCATGCACGCTGAATATTTGGAGGACGGGACCGTTGCGATTTCCGGCGTCGCGCGGGCTGAGAAATTCAGCCGCATCTGGGCAGGCATCGGATGGCCTGACCGGGATCAGGGCCACATCGTTGTCGTAGGAGAGCGCACCGATGCGCGGTACCATTGCCTCTGGGAAAAATCGGGCGGCCTGTGGGAGCTCGGCGACGCTGCTGTTGAGGCCAAGGACCGATTCCTTGTGGAATGCGTCTGGGTAGACACGAGGGACGAGGTGGCCACGTCGTACCTGCGAACGCTCAACGGCCTCTGTTTCTATGAGGAGACTCGCGGCGGCGAAGGGACCTCTGCTGCAACCCAGCCTTCAACGACAGCGGGCCATCCTCTCAGGGATCGTGATACCACGGCAGCGGTCGTTCCGGTTCCGGGTCGCATCACGGGCAGCTACCGTTCCGCGCTGGAAAAGGCCCGCGGGGTGATCATGACCGGTGGACTCCTCATTCACGAGCGCAACTGTCCCCGGCTCGTCTACACTTTACGGCAGCCGCTTGACGACCTGATCAAATCACCGGTGATCAAGGCCCTCGTCTGGGTCGTCAACGCACTCGAAGAGCTCAAGGGGAACGGAATCAACGGAGAAGGGCCTCAGTCACCGTGGTATGGTAATGCGCCTCGGTATCCGTGAAATGGACGTCTGTTTCCGAGCTCAGTCGAGAGCGCCTCAACGCATCCATAGGCGCATACCAGCTTCTCCTTGCCGCGCGCGCGGAGGATGGATCCGGCCGCGGATTCGTTTGTGATCGGCCGGAGTTTCATGGTATGGAGGGATATCAAATCACCCCATGGAGTGGAGAAAGTGTTCACCATGAATACAAGTCTGGAGAGCCCGAAGGCTGATCGGCCTTTGTGGAGTGTTGATCAGCAAGGGGCCGTGCGTCCCGACCCTGCCTGCGACGAGGAGCTCCATGCCGACCCGCGGGCGTTGTCTTCCCTCCCCTTTGCTCTGGCATATCGCGCTGAAGACGACCCAAAAGATGAGGAGGAGGACCTGGAAGACGAAGACGAGGAAGATGACGACGATTACGACGAAGAAGACGATGAGGACTGGGATGACGAGGACGAAGAAGATGAGCATGACGAGGACGAGGAGGACTGGGACGACGAAGATGAAGAAGATGACGAAGAAGATGAAGCGGAATAATACCGATTCTCGTTCAAACCTGTAACACCTGAAACAACGAGCCACGGACCCGTCAAATCGCAGGTCCGTGGCACCCAAACCTCACGAATATTGGAGGTGTGGTGTGGCGCCGAGCTGGGGGCCGGATCGGAATGAAAGGAAGATAGGAGCCGGTCCGAGCCCCCCGGCATGCACGGCTTGCAGGCTCATCCCCACCCGCTCCCCGTGGTGTGGCCATTTTTGGTCAGAAACCGTATGGAATTGTACCAGACACAACGAACGATGGGAATGCTGTAGTGTCCTAATTTGTAAGGAACAGACCGGTTAGAACAGAAAAATCTTTCTTTTCGGAATTTTCTCGGTTTGTGGTAATGATGGAGGCTGGAGGCAACTACAAGATGACCAAGCAGCAATCGAAAGAATCCACGAACCGGTTTGGGGTACAGCGTCCGACGCGTGATCGTGTTTTTTATGCGAACGCCGTCAATGTCGCGTTCAATCAGGAACAAGAAGCCATTTTCGATTTCAAGTTGGTCATGCCAGAAGATTTCACGATGGTGGCTGAGCCAAGGACCGAACCTGAGGACGAGGAACTGAAGCAAGGCCCAGTATCTGTTGACCTTCAGCAGGTGCCCGTAGAAGTCAGGGTATATATGCCCATAAACCAATTCCTGGGCGCGTGTGCTCGGATGGCGCGCTTGTGGGAGCGGGTTAATGCCTCAGTGGAGAACGAACCTCGAGTCGGCGAGAGCCAACCGAGGACGGAATCCGAGGTGGTTCAAGATGGCTGAGCATTACTCGGGTGTTTGGGAAAAGGAAGAAGAGGTCTCTTACACCCGCTCCCCGGTGATCCGAATCCAGGAAAAGCGCAGAGAGGAGAAACATGTTACTAGATTCCCGGCACATCTTGGAACCCAGGCAGTAAGAATTGGTCAATATTTGTGGGCTTACTCTAAGTCGGGCAAAGGAGTTCCCCTCATGACTGAGACCACAATGGGGCAGTTCAACGTCCTGATGGATTTTGTGCGAGAAACGAGAAACCAGCAACAGAAATATCTGGAAACCATACGAGCGGAAAATGCCGCGTTAATTGAACGATATCGGAATGAGTCCGTTGACTTGATAAACAGAGTGGAGAGCCAGTTAGAAAAAAGCACTGAAAGAATGAGCCGCGATTTGACGGAATTCAAAGGGGAAACGAAAGGAGAATTGGGCAGCGTTCGGAGGTGGTATGCGAGCACTATCGTAGCCATCTTGCTGACCGGCCTTGTTGGTTGTGGTGGGATCATCTTGTCTATATGGATGACCGCCAAATAACTTCTGATTTTGCGACCCGTTACACCCCTGTCATCTCTATTGGGCTCCCAGTGGCCTATTACGGTGCTCTAACCCCTGCTTCCATCGGGGGCAGTGCCCACTCTGGGGGAGTCGCCCGCCCCTTCCACAATTAGGCCACGACCCGACCGGCGGGAATAGCCGATATGTTTAGCGTTTCTTGAGAGGGGTTCCTGGGAGGGACTTCTCATCGGAACTCCGGTGCGGCCGCCAGCAGTCGCCTGAGACGGCTTGCCGCCTCACGAACCTTCTCCGCGTCCACCCCGGTCCGGTATCCCAGCGAATGGAGCCTCTCCACCGTCGTTTCCGTGGCAATGTTTCCCGTCGCCCCCGGAATGAACGGACATCCTCCGAGACCTCCCACGGACGTATCGAATTTCCTGATTCCCATTTCCAGAGCGGCCATGAGGTTTGGCCACGCGAAGCCGTGAGTATCGTGAAGATGGAGCGCCAGCGGATCGACTCGGGTGACGCGGTCGAGTGCGTGGATCACCCTTCGCACGGAATCGGGCTCGGCCATCCCGGTCGTGTCCGCGAGGCCGATCTCGGTCGGCGAGGCATCCTGGAGCTTCTCGACAATCGAGCGCACCGTCTCGACCGGAACGTTGCCCTCGTAGAAGCAGCCGAACGCGCACATGACCCCCGCGGTCACGGTCAGCCCGGCCCCGAGCGCTCGTCCGACGAGCAGGACGGCTTCAGCAAGGGCCTTTTCCACCGTCGTTCCGGAATTCCTCATGCTGTGGGTCTGCGACGCGGACACGTAGATTTCCACGTGCGGCACATCCGCGGCAATCGCGAGATCCAGACCGCGGGCATTGAGAACCAGCGTGCTGTATCTTATCGCGGGCTGCTTTCGGATACGCTGCCACACGAGCTCCGTTCCCGCCATCTGGGGGACTCGCCGCGGGTTCACGAACGAGCCTATCTGAATCCGAGGCAAGCCGGCATCCACCAATGCTTCGATGAGGCGGGCTCTCTCCTCCGGAGACAAAATGCGTGGTTCGTTCTGAAGGCCATCCCGGGGGCCCACCTCCTGAAGCAGTACCTGTCGTGAGTTATGTTCGGGTCCCATCGTTTCTCTCTCCCCGTTGGCCACAGATGCGGGCGGGGGAACTTTCTTCGGTCAAGGGGGTCTTGACATGGGTAAGTCCGGCAGATAAGAGTGCCGGTACGAAGGTGCCGACGACATGATCAACACAACTCGATGCTCAATTCCGACGAATCCTATTTTCACATAGGGCGAACGATAACCTCATGGATTTTGGCTATAAATGCGGATGTCCTCTCTCCGGAGGGCGTCCTTTTTTTTCTGGAGGAGAATGATGGAAATTGTCTGTGATTATCCCTCTCCCGAGGAGTGTTCCGTACGAATATTCGAGAGCAGCGGCCACCGGTTCGAACCGGACATCGCATCGGATCTCTGGGCGAAGATCCAGCAGCACAAGTGGGTCCTTTCCGAGAAGCTGGGACGGGACGTCGGCTTCAAGGTGGCCACCGTGGATTTCATCGAAAACACGGGGTCGATCAAGGAAGAGTTGCGTAACGCGGAAAACGTGCTCGCGCTTCGGGAACTGGGCGCGCGAGTGTACGACCGGTCCGTATGGGAAACGATTTCCGAGTCTCAGCCTCCCAAGCAGATTGTCAACAAGCGGATCATCCTTCCCCTGACCGCGGTGGACCTGGCCAGGAAGCACGGCGTGATCCCACCCAGGACGATCATCTTTTTCGGACCTCCGGGCACGGGAAAGACCCACTTTGTCCGGGCCATAGCCGGAGTCCTCCAGTGGTGGTACATCGAGGTCAGCCCCAGCACACTCATGGCCGACGGCGCGGACCGGCTGGGAGCCAACCTGAAACGACTCATGGAAAAGGCTCGCGATCTCGACGAAGCGGTGATCTTCATCGATGAGTTCGAGGAGATCGCCGGTAGCCGTGACCAGGCGTCGAGGATCGACAAATCCATTACCAACGAGTTCCTCAAGCAGGTGCCGCTGTTGAAACGAGCGGACCGCAACAATCTGCTCGTATGTGCCACCAACTACATCAAGGATTTGGATGACGCTCTGCTCCGGCCGGGAAGATTCGATCTCATCATCCCCGTGGGCGGCCTCGACGATCAGGGACGCAGCACGGTCTTCGAGCACTACCTCTCGACGACCAACCGGGGAGATGTGGACGTGGACCTGATCGTATCGCGGATTCCGTTCTTCACTCCCGCGGACATCGAATACCTCTTCCAAAAAGTCACCCAGCTCGCTTTCGAGCGGGAGCTCGAGCTCGGAAAGGACTATCAGCTCAATACCGGGATATTCCTTGAAGCCATCGACCAGATCAGACCGTCGCTGACCGCCGAGATCATTGATCAATTTGAAGAGGATTGCCTCGAGTTCAGTCGGTACTGACCGAGAGCCACCGAACTGGAGGAGTCAGGAGGTACCGTAGATTTTGACCTGATTCTTACCCGCGCGCTTGGCCGCATAGAGCGACTCGTCGGCGCAGCGGATGAGATCGGTGGCCGTCTGGCCATGGTGAGGAAAACAGGCCGCACCGACGGAGACCGTCAGGCTGCCCGAAGGAAGCGCTTCTGCGGCTTCAAATACCGCGTCCCGAATTTCGTTGAGGATCCGGGCCGAGAGCTCAAGCGCCTTTGAAGGCCGAGCGCCGGGAAAGATAATAGCGAATTCCTCACCGCCATACCGTGAAACGGTGTCATAATTTCGACACACCGACTTGAGGAGGCCACCCATCTTCCGGAGAGCCTCATCTCCCTTCTGATGGCCGAGCAAGTCGTTGTACATCTTGAAATTATCAACGTCGATCAGGAGCAGAATGAAGGATGACTCTTCCCGGCCGGCTCTCTGGATTTCAGCCTGGAGCGCCTCATCAAAATATCGCCGATTCGGGACTCCGGTGAGCGCGTCGTGATATGAGAGATTCTCGAAAAATTCCCTCTCTCCAGCCTTTCTTTTCAGATCCCGGTGTTCCAGCGCTTTGCTCACCGCCAACTGAATCTGGTCCACGGTGAACGGCTTGATGAGGTAGTCGAGTGCGCCCTCCTTCATACACTCCACGGCATTCTCGATTGAACCGTATCCCGTGATCACGATGACGTCCGTGTCGGACTTGACGGATTTGAGCTCCTTGATCAGCGAGAGCCCGTCGAGACCGGGCAGTCTCATATCGGTGACGATCAGATCGTAGTTCGAGGCACTGTTCTGCTCGAGCGCTTCGATGCCATCGCCGCACGCGTCCACTTGGTATCCGGCAATCTGAATGGATTCCGCCAGAAGCTCGCGAACCACGGGATCGTCATCCACCACGAGGATGGTCGGTTCGGGACTCTTTTCTTCGGACAACAGAGGCGATTTCATGGATCGTGTTCCGCGTCGCCCTACCGTGGCTACCCTGGGCAAGAGCCATCTGAAAGAGAGGGCGGGGATCGTTGTCTCAGGTATACCTTGTTTGATGCTGCCGAAACAACGGCTTTCCGTTTGCAGGAGAGAATCTACGAGCCGCACCGTGCCTGAAAGCGGGTATTCTTGCCAATCATCGGAAAGTGCGCAATCTCGCCGGCCGGCCTAAGAGTCCCCCCTGCCCCCCGTTTGTCAAATGGAGGAGACAAGCGCTTCCAGGTGCGCTTATGCCCCCGGTCCGATTTCCATGATACCACGGTCTCATTCCGCGGGAGATTTCCGAGGGCAAAATCTCTCCGCGGTGAGTCCGGTTCGTGTCGTCAGGTGCCCATTTCCCAGGACGAGAGATAGCGCTTCTGCTCTTCCGTGAGCGTGTCGATCCGAATTCCCATGGAATCGAGCTTCAAACGGGCGATGCGGTCGTCGATTTCCTGCGGCAACGTGTGTACCTGCTTTGAGAGGCCTTTTCCGCTCTTGACGAGGAACTCCGCTGCCAGCGCCTGGTTGGCGAAGCTCATGTCCATGACGGAGGACGGATGTCCCTCCGCGGCCGCAAGATTGATCAAGCGCCCCTCGCCGAGCAGAACGATGCGCCGACCGTCAGGCATCGTGTACTCTTCGACGAAATCCCTGATGATCCGTTTGGAGGTTGCGGCCTGTTCGAGCGCCTCAATCTGGATTTCCACGTTAAAGTGGCCGGAGTTGCAGACAATTGCTCCGTCCTTCATCTTCGCGAAATGCTCCTCTCGAAGCACATGGATGTCTCCGGTGACCGTGCAGAAGAAGTCGCCAAGCCCTGCGGCCTCTTCCATGGGCATAACCTCGTATCCATCCATGGCCGCTTCGAGGGCGCGCAGCGGGTCGACTTCGGTGACGATGACGCGAGCCCCCATTCCTTTCGCTCTCATGGCAACGCCGCGACCGCACCATCCATAGCCGCAGACCACGAACCAGCTCCCGGCAATGAGCCGGTTGGTGGCCCTGAGAATGCCGTCCATAGTGCTCTGGCCGGTTCCGTACCGGTTGTCGAAGAAATGCTTGGTGTTGGAATCGTTCACCGCTATGACGGGAAAGAGGAGCACGCCCGTGGCGGCCATACTCCGGAGCCTGATGACTCCCGTGGTGGTTTCTTCGGTCCCGCCGAGGATGGTCGCAACCAGGTTCTGGCGCTGGGAATGGATGGTCCCTACCAGGTCGGCTCCGTCGTCCATGGTGATCAGGGGCTTGGGGTCGAGACACGCGTTGATATGCTTGTAATAAGTTTCCGTGTCTTCACCCTTTATGGCGAACACGTGGTACCCGTCGGCCGCGAGGGCCGCGGCCACGTCGTCCTGGGTGGAAAGCGGGTTGGACGCGCAGACGTACACCTGAGCACCGCCCGCGGCCAGGGTGTGAACCAGGGACGCGGTCTCTGTGGTGACATGAAGGCAGGCCGCCAGCACCACGCCTTCCAGGGGTCGTTCCGTTCGGAAGCGCTCCCGTATCATCCTCAGAACGGGCATGTTGCGCTCTGCCCATTCAATCCTTAGCTTGCCGCCGTCTGCAAGGGACAGGTCTTTGACGTCATAATCCATACTATGCTCCTCAAAATATTCTTGTCACCAGGAGAACGATTCGCAAATACCTTTCCATTTGCTCACAAAGCCTAACCGCTGTGTACGGAGCGACCGGCGGTCGCCCGTCACGCCGAAGGCTCGATCCTGGATTCCCGGAAATTCTGCCTAATTCGGCTTCGCCGTAGGGGCGACCGCTCTTTCCGTGAAATACCGCAAAGGGACTTATGAATCGATCTACTAGATGCCAGCGAGGCTCTTGAGCTCCTCGGCTTTATTCTTCTTTTCCCACGTGAAGTCCGGATCTTCTCTTCCGAAATGCCCGTTGGCGGCCGTCTTGGCATAGATCGGCCGGAGCAAATCGAGGTAATCGACGATTGCTGCGGGTTTGAAGCTGAACACCCGACCCACGATGTCCGTCAGCTTCTCGTCATCGATCTTTCCGGTGCCGTAGCTGTTGACCATCAAGGACACCGGTTCCGGGTAACCAATGGCGTATGCCACCTGTACAAGGCATCTCTCGGCCAATCCCGCGGCAACAATATTTTTCGCCACGTGCCGTGCCATATAGGACGCGGACCGATCGACCTTGCTGGGATCCTTGCCCGAGAAGGCTCCGCCGCCGTGCGCGCCATATCCGCCGTACGTATCCACGATGATTTTCCGCCCGGTGAGGCCGCAGTCCCCCAGAGGCCCGCCCACGACGAACCGGCCCGTGGCGTTGATGAGGATCCGGGTTTTTTCGTCAAGAAACTGGGCAGGTATGACCTTCTTGATCACTTCCTCGATGATACCTTCTTTGATCTGCTGGTAGGTGACGTCCGGCGAGTGCTGAGCCGCGAGCACGATGGTGTGAACCTTTTGCGGGGTTCCGTCCTCGTAGCGAATGGTCACCTGGGATTTGCCGTCAGGCCGGAGAAAGGGAAGGACATTCTCTTTCCGGGCGTTCGTGAGCCCTTCGGTGAGCTTGTGGGCGTAGTGGATGGCCATGGGCATGAGCTCGGGTGTTTCCCGGCATGCGTACCCGAACATGAGGCCCTGGTCTCCGGCGCCTTGCTCTTTGAAGAGTCCCTCGCCTTCGGTCACACCCATGGAGATGTCCGGAGACTGTTTGTCCAGGGTGACGATGACCGCGCAGGTTTCTGAGTCGAATCCCATGGCCGCGTCGGTGTATCCGATCTCGCGGATGGCGTGCCGAGCAAGATGGGGAATGTCGACGATCGCCTTGGTGGTGATTTCGCCTGCGATCAGGGCCAAGCCTGTCGTGACGAGCGATTCGCAGGCCACCCGGGATTTGGGGTCTTGTTCGAGCATGGCATCCAGAACGGTGTCGGAAATCCTGTCGGCGATTTTGTCCGGATGACCTTCGGTAACGGATTCGGACGAGAAGAGGTAGCTTCGACCCCTCATCGCGAGCTCTCCTTTCGCGGTAGTGATTTTGACCAACCAAATCTTATGATTAAATCACAAGGCGGGGGAGCGGTCAAGTGAGAAAACGGCCCAGAATCCACGGTCTGCTTTTGCGATGGTTCCGGTATGGGCCGCGATAGGCTCCCGTAATCGGCTGACGGCAAGAGGCGGACCGCAACAATGGGTCCGGTGCCACGTCCTCAGCAAA
>Ga0172371_10006068_pt1 | contig 17707 bp, 9 predicted proteins | sample Lak12m_FD_114543 | JGI IMG/M metagenome (GOLD analysis project Ga0172371, IMG submission 114543) | Freshwater microbial communities from Kabuno Bay, South-Kivu, Congo - kab_022012_12m | ecosystem: Environmental > Aquatic > Freshwater > Lake | place: Democratic Republic of the Congo: South-Kivu...
CACCTGCTTGAAGCGCTCGTCGAGGCTTCGGGTGAAGTCGTCCAGAGCTGCCTGGGTCGCGTGAGTGACTTCGGTGACGACGGCCTTCGCCTCTTCGCCCATCTCCCTCTGGTTCGCCAGGAACTTCCCCACCTGTCTCCCGGCTTGTTCCCTGAGGTTCGTCACCTTCTTCTCCGCTTCTTCGCGGATTGCGCTGACTGTGCGCTCTGCTTCCCCCTTCAGCGCTTTGACCGGCGTGGCGATCCGTTTCTGCAACAGGTCGCTGCTGGTGAGTAGGATGTCCTTCAGTGCTCCCAGCGGAAGGCCGCTCTTCTTGGCGCGCTCCTGCTCGTAAAGGATCTGGGCCATCGTGACCGAGGTGATGTCGTCCTTGGTCTTGTTGTCCACGATCTGGACCTCGTGGCCCCCTTCAAGGAACGTCGCGACCTCCTGGAGCGTCACGTAACGGCTTTCCGCCAGGTCGTAGAGCTTCCTGTTGCTGTACCTCTTGATGACGCGCACTTCGCTCATTTCTTGCCCTCCTGCCTGCCGCCATCGTGAGCCGCGGCCGGCGCCAATCTCCATTCGACATCGGTCCACGTAGTGTCCGTGAACTCGGGTCCTCCCTTCCTTGCGCCTACGATGAAACGCTGGATGGACACCCCCTTTACGCCGCAAGCTTCCACTCTCCCTTTGGCGAGGTTGAGCAACACCACGGAATCCGTGCGTCCAGAGCCCTTCACTTCCGCGTCCATCTCTTTGCCCGCAACTCCTCCGGAGACCGTGAACTCGCCGCGTGTCCGGACCACCGCACACTTCTCCGGGCTGCTCCCGCAGTCGGCCCAGCCCAGGAACTCGGAAGAGTAGCTCGCATCCAGGACGTTTCTCGACGCCCCTTTCTCCGTCGCCGAGCTGCGCCGCGTCTCCCAGGTCCCCCTGGGTGCCACCGCCTGCTCGGACAGCACGACCGACGAGTCCGCAACCATCCTCTCGATAAGCTCCTTCATGCCCCGAAGCTGCGCTGCCTGCGGCCCCTCCAGCGCCAGGTCGAGCACCGTTCCTCTCGGGTCGGTCGTGACCTTGAACCGCAGCGACTCCAGCGCACTCCGGAGCGCAAGCAACGGCCCTTCCGCCGTCTTGTCCTCCTTGCCTTCCAGCGGCTTGATGCTGACGTTCTTGAGCTGGATGACGGACGTCCAACTCCCGCCCTTGTTCTCCTGCAGCTTGTTCTCCAGCCGAAACGTCTGCCGCGACCCGGTGGTCATCTTCTTGTCCGCCCTCTCCTGCGCGGATTTCTGGACCATCGCAACGTCCCAGGCAGCGGCCTCTACCGGCTTGAACGCGAGGACCAGGGCATCCTCCGGGCTGGTATCGATCTCCAGCCCTTCCAGAAGCCGCGGGGCCTCCAGGTCCGGCAGCTCGAGATCCGCCTGCTCCGATTCCTTGCATTGCGGCGAGACCGCCAGGGCGAACAGAACCACCAAGATACGCTGCGAACTCATTGCCGGCTCCAAGCCACGTTCCTGACCGACATCAATCCTGCACAAATGACGCGCCTAGTCAATACTGTTCGGCTTCTCGGCCTGCATTCTGCGGATCCCGGGAGTGAAATCCAGGAGCAGGCGGAGCCCGCCGCTCTCGACCGTGGTGAGCGTCTCGCCGAACGGCTGCACGCCGAACGCATTCGCAAACCTGGGATGGGGGCCCAGGTCCACTTCCGCACCGTCCACGGTCATCGGGACATCCCAGCCGACCACGATCTGCCCAAGGGAAGGAGAGTCGAAAACGATCGCGTCATCGGGGTTCGTCTCCGCGTCAGGGAATCCGGGGAGTGCGTCAATCAGCGCGTCAACGAACGCGTCAAACGACCCGATTTCGGACTTGGAGCCCAACTCCACGACCCAGGAGTTGGTCACGCCTGGAGCTATCCACTCGTAGTCGTTCGCATCGGACCAGAAACCGGGATTGCGGGATGCAAGCGCCACGTAGCCGTCCCCCTTGCGGCCGAACAACCAGCCGCCTTCTTCCCTGTATTCGTCAAACCCGGACCGAGGGAAATAGGCGTGCGTGTGGTCCGCGGTCAGGTACTCGTCCAGCATCGGCATCTTGGCACTTCGATACTGGACTACAGCCACGTTGCGGTGGGCCGTGACACGGGGAATCCAGCCGCCGATCCAGGCAGCGCCGAACTCCATCTGCTCGCCGAGGTCCGCCATGTTGCCGGGGAAGCTGGTGAACACGAAGGCCTGGCGGTCCAGGGTCGCCTGCCAGATCTGCGTCTGTGCCGACCAGAATCCCGGCTTGTGGTCCTGCGCAACCGATAGCTGGTAATCCGCAGTCCGAAAAGTATAAGTGCCAACGCTTTCGAGCGCGATCCCTCTGGAAACCGCTTCCATCTCCTTCGTGAGCTGCACCAGCGTCTCAGTGCCGGCCATCTGGTGGAGCATCGACATGTACGGTTCCGGGATGTCGCCGAACAGGAAGCCGTTCCAGAGGTCGTAGTCGTCCAGCATCTTCACCGTACCGTTGACCACCTCGGGCGCCACCAAAGCGGACAGCCCGGCCCAGAAGATGACGTCATCCACGTCCTCGTAGCCGATCCCCCATCCCGGCCCTTCGGCCACGAAGATGCTGTCCCTCTGGCGGTGCTCGAACGTGCCCGACGCCGCCGCCGCGGCGTGTTCGAGGACAATGGTCGGGACATAGCCCTTGCTGGTGGCAAGGAACGACGCCGAGAAGTTGCCCGGGTCCTTCCACTCTCCAAGTCCCGTCATCACCCAGGCCGAATCCGATGTCGAGTCGTTCAGGCCGCCAAGGAAGTGCCCCTCGTAGGTCCTGCCATGCGTCGTGGCGAACAGTCCCTTGTACATGTTGGTCAGCATGTCGTAAGCCATGAGGTCCAGGACCATGGCCGCACGCATGCGGATCTCCGGGTCGTCCGAAAAGTCGGCAAGGTTCACCAGTGCAGGCATGTCCTCGTTGAAGTAGACGTTCGAGTGCCACTCGGAGAAGCCGAACCGCCCGCGCATCGCCAACCACCGAAGCACCTGAGGCTTCGCATGTGCCACGTGCTCCGCACCGGTCCAACCTGTGTTCTTGAAGAACTTGTCCGGAAAGAGCTGCCCGACCAGCAGCTCGCCGGAATGGAACAGCGCCTGGTGGTTCTCGGTCCAGAAGCACATCTTGTCGTCGCCCGGCTGGGTCAGCCAGTAGCGGAAGCCGAGCAGAGCGTCCTCGATCGATGTCCGGATTGCCCGCGGCAGGACGTGGGTCTGGTTGTCGAGATACAGGAGACGGACCAGCGCTGCCACCCTGAAATCCGCCGTGTCGTTTCGCGAGTTCACCTTCTCCAGCGCCTCTGCAAATGCGGCCTCTTCGTACCCCTCCCGGCCCAGCGCTACGCGGCACACCTGAGCGTAGAACGCGGGCGTCGGGGGCTCTGCATGGTCAGCGCACGCTTTCAGAAACTCCTCGCTCCTCGCCTTGAACGCGTCCCCGGCCCCTATCTCCGCATCGGGCCACTGCCCGGGCACCTCGGGCAGAGGAAGGCCCGAAGTCTCGGTCAAAGCAAGTATCGCTGCTCCGATCCCATACGGAAGGTCGTACGCCAATCCCACCTTCGCATATTGCTCATACTTGTCCGCGCTCGTGGGGCCCGAGCTCCCGGTCACGTACGGCCCGACGTCCTCCCATGCTTGCCCCGTCCCTCCGTCCCCGCCTCCGTCCCCGCCTCCGTCCCCGCCTCCGTCCCCGCCTCCGTCCCCGCCTCCGTCCCCGCCTCCGTCCCCGTCCCTCACCGCGGCCGAGACAATCCGGCCCCGGAGCCCAGACATGGCCAGGGCGATCTTGGGGAGGACCTCGTCGGACACGAGCCCGTATCTCCACGCCCTCGCCATCGCGTACGCGAACAGTGCGCTTCCGCTCGTCTCCTCGTAGATCTCCCCAGGCTTGTTCGCAATGGTCCACCAGAGCCCGCTGCCCGGATCCTGGGCCGCAATCGCAGCATCCAGCAGCTTGTCGGCAATTGCCTTCACGACACCCCCGTCCCCGTCCTTCCTATTAATCCTTACTCTCAAATAGTCGTACGCAGCGGCCGCTGCCCATCCGTTGCCGCGGGTCCAGTAGACTCCGGGCGTCTGCTCCACGATCCAATTCGATGCGTGCGTGAAGAACCCCGACTCCGACTGGAGCACTTGCGCGAAGATCACGAGCTGCGCCGAAAGCTCTGCAAGCGCAGCATCGTCGCCCTGCGTCTCGCCCCAGCCCGAGAGCACGCTTCCGAACATGTAGAGGGAATCGACCCAGAGTGTGACGATGGGCAAGGTCCCGAGGTGGCTTATCCCTCCCTCCGGAGTCCTCGCCGCGACTTCGTAGAGGTAGTCGAGCGCCTGCAGCGCCACCAACTTGTACTTCTCGTGCCCCGTCTGCGCGTAGAGAGCGACGGCTACTGCGGCCGGCACGCACGTGTCGCTGGTCTTTATCTCGAAGCCCTCGTCGATGTGGTGGTCCATCCATGCCCGGTAGTACTCCTGGAGCTCCGCGTCGCCCGTGACTTTGTACAGCTCCACGAGGCTCAGCATCAGCACTGCTTCCTCCCAGTTCCAAGCGAGCATCTCCGGGGGGTGGCGTTCGATCTGGCGATACGCAATCTTCAGGGCCAGAGCAACCCCCGCAGACGCCGGGTCGCGCTTTGCCGCATGGCACTCCGCATCCGGCGGTTGGTCCGGCAAGCACCAATCGAACGGAGCTTCCTGCCCTCCTTGGTCACACCCGTCATCCTGAGCGCAGCGAAGGATCTCTCCCATGCCTTGGCAACGATCGTCTCTCCCGTCTGCGCAGCGAAGGACTTCTCCCATGCCTTGGCAATGATCGCCTCCTCCGTCCGCCGGGCAGCCGACGGCCTCTTCCATGCCTTGGCCACCATCGCCTCCGCCACATCCGACCACCGACAGAGCACCGAGCAAGGCGAGCAGTCTGTTGCAACGCATGTCGCAAGCCCTCCTGACAGTACCTCTAGCATACCGGCCCATCCTGTGCTAGAACGATTCCAACGAGTGGGGGACGGCATGGCTGTGTATCGGATGCACGACGGCCGGCACTTCGACATCGAGCAGGCGTTGCTGGATGCGTTGCGGGCCAAGGCGTTCGCCAAGCCTGTTCGCAGGCGGGTGCTCGGGGTAGCATCGGCCCTGCTGCTTGCCGTTGCCATGGTAGTCTGCCAGCTTGCCTTCTCGACCGGGAACCTGGTTTCGGAAGCAAGCGCGGTGGATGCTCTGGGACTCAGCCCCGCTGCTTTTGCGGCCCAGCCGTGGCGGATGCTCACCTGCCTTTTCCTGCACCGGGATGCGGCGCACCTTCTGTTCAGTGTTCTGGGCATCATGTTCTTCGGATTCACCGTGGGCTGGCGCGGCTGCTGGGTCACCGTCGTGACGATATTCGTGGTGGGCGGGGTGGTGGGTGCTCTGGCCGCGATGCCGTACTCGGTCGCGCACGGGAGGGCAGCGTTCATCGGGGCGGAGGGGGCAGCGTTCGCACTGATGGCCGCGTCGGTCCTTTTCGTGCCGAGGCTGCTGGACCGGGACGGCTGGGTACCGTGGAACCTGCTTGCCGGGTATCTCTTCTTCGCTGCGTTCGTGAGCGTCGGTCGAGCGGCCACCGGCAATGCGGGGCCTCCGTTCCTGCACGTCGGGATGGCGGTGCTGGCGGGGGTTCTGTCAGGCCTCACGCTGGTGGAAGCGCAGCACCGCAACGACTACCGGTTCTCCGCCATTTTCCTCGTGGTGGGGTTCTTCTTCTTCATGCGGCTGTTCGGGCAGACGGCCTGGATGCTGCGTGGGTTGACCCCGGTCACTTCGGTCGGCACGTGGCTCAGGATGCTGTTCGACTTCGTCTGCCTCTGCGTCGGCACCCTGTATGTGATGATCCAGGCTGAGGTGGTCCGAGACCGCACCCGCTTTGCTCAACAGGCGGCGCTGGACGATCTCGTCGAGCTGGAGATGGACCGACCCGCCTAGACACTCTCGCCCTCAGCATCGATCATCCGGCGCTCACCGGTCAGGCGATTGTGCACAATCCGTTAGCTGCGAAATGAGCTGCTCCAGGGCTGCGGCCAGGCAATCTTCCAACTCGATCTTCGGCTGGACTTCGCATTTGGCGACCGCGCCTGCGACGCTCGCGGCTTTGGCCAGGTCGATGAGCTCGGCTCGGATTATGTAGGTGTTGCCCAGGCGGACGATGCTGGTTGCAAGCAGTGAATCGGCAGCGAGGGCCTGGCCAAGAGGGATCTGGCAGGTGCGGTCGTAACACTTCTTGTAACTCTCCGCACGCAGGTTCTTCACGATCTTGTCTCGCGCCTCCTGCTGCCTTCCCTTGTCCACCACCACGTACCTTCCCGACCCGGCGAGGAGCACGCGGAGGTAGTCGGTGAGCGTGGCCAGCGTCTTGTCGGAGAGGTCCGAGCTCCGGTCCTCCACGTCCATCACCGCGACGATCGGCCGGTCGTCCGGGGCCACGCTTCTCCCGGCCGTGGCGCTTCCTTCGGCGACTTTACGCCATGCGGCGTCTTCCACCAGCCTTCGGTTGACGTGGTGCAGCCCGTAGTCGCATCCGCAAGTCACTACCGCACACACCGCGATGAGCGCAGCTCTGCTCGTAGCGACAAGCGCAGCTCTGCACGCAGCGATGGGCGCAGCTCTCATCTGTTCGCCTCCGGCGTCGCAAGCAGCTCGCACAGGCCCCCGGCCGCTCTGGCTATAGCGTCGGAGGCAGCGTCGTCCAGGGCTTCCCGGTATTCGGATTCGGTGCCCCAGAACCACTGGCAGCGGCCGTCGCCGACGAACAGCCGTTCGTATTGGATGCCTTGCGGCGTCAGCACCTCCAGGATGATAGCGACCTGGCCGTAGATGTCGCCGCCGAGGGCACCCAGCTTCGGCTCTACGAAGAACTGTCGGACCACGACTGTGATCGTCGGCGCACCGAGGGGAGCTGGTTCCGGGCTCCGCACGACGGTCACGCCCGAGGTCTCCAGCTCCTTGGCAAGAGCGTCGTTCACCCACCCGGGAACGTCTGCGGGCCCGGCCTCGATGTAGATGCTTGCGGACTCGTTGCCGTAGCCGTTCTTCTTGATCCCGATAAGTTCCTTTTCTGGGCGCTGGTCCACGGGCTGGGTGAGCACCACGGTTCGGCCCTGCGCGGCGCAAGCGGGGAGGCGAGGGACATAGGTGGGCTCGAACGTCGCGTCCACTATCGCACACGACGAGCACATGCACGCCGCGACCGCCAATACCGCCACCTTCTCCCACCGCATCAAGCCGCTTCCTTCGTCCACACGTTACCTTCTTCGGGTTGGCATCAAGCCGCTTCCTTCGTCCACACGTTACCTACTTCGGGTTGGCGCAAAGCTGCGTCCACCCCGAGTCGATATTCCCGCCGAGGCCGGGGAACGATTCGGCCTCTCCGTCGCACTTGCCCGGCACTGTATGGAATTCGCCCACCTGTGTCCACCACAACGGGCACGGGTTCGTGCTTGGGTTGTCGCACTCCAGCTCGGACACCAGCAGCTCCACTCCCAGCAGGCCGGTCGGCTTGCACATCACCATCCAACCCGACTGGGTCGTGCCGTTCTTGTACCCTTCGCCCGAGGTCTGCCAGCAGGTGGGGCCGTTGTCCTGCTTCTTGCCGACGCGGAAGCGGCCGGCCGTGGCAAAGCCCGCGGGGCACCCGAGATAGGGGTGCGCACCATTGCATTGGTCTGAAAAGACATTGACGAAGTACTTCTCGGGGGCAAGAGAACAATAAGAAGCCCAGACAGCGTCTTTCGGATCCTGCTCGAAACCGCGGAGATCCTCCTTGCCGTCAGCGGTGTTGACAGATGTGAACCACTTGCCGGCTTCAGTATAGCCGACCGGGCAGGTGCCGCTTTGGCGGATCATCGCGGTGGGCTCGCAGGAGTGCGCAAGGCACGAGTAGCCCGCGCCGCAAGTGCCACAACTTCCCCCGCACCCGTCGTCGCCGCAGGACTTGTTCGTGCACGACGGGATGGCAGGGTTCGCGTCGTTGCAGTCGTTGTTGGTCTTGACGACAAAGGGGGAAGCGGGTGCACACTGGCACTGCCCCTGGCCGGTCGTGCTTCCCGCACCGTCGCCGTCGAGGTCCTTGTAGTACATCTCGCAGCCTGGCGAGCCCACGGGATCGGTCTTCCCGTCGCAGTTGTTGTCCAGCCCGTCGCACTTCTCGGGCGCACCCGGCTTCACGTCCTTGTTCTTGTCGTCGCAGTCCTGGTGGTCGAAGACCTTCCACGCACCGTTTGGCCCGCAGAGACACTTGGTTGGTCCAGCGACCGCACCGTAGGTGTCGGAGTCCTCGTCAGGGTAGTACACCTTGCACCACTTGGAGCCCTCGGGGTCCGAGATGCTGTCGCAGTTGTTGTCCTTGCCGTCGCATGCCTCTTCCCCCGACGGATTCACGCCTGCGTCCGAGTCGTTGCAGTCGTCGTTGTTCAGCGCCTTGAAGACGGGGTCGGGCTTGCACAGGCATTGGCCCTGGGAGCCGAGAGCCCCGAAACCGTCGCTGTCCCCATCTTTGTAGTAGGGTATGCAATTCACCGAAAGGGCCGGGTCCGTGGCCCCGTCGCAGTTGTCGTCCACGCCGTTGCAGGCTTCGAGCGCCAGCGGGTTGATGGTATCGGCCGCATCGTTGCAATCCAGATCGTTTGTCGACGTGAACACCCCCACCGGAGCGCACAGGCACTGGCCCGCAGTCCCCAGAGCGCCGTACGAGTCGGAGTCCTGGTCCGAGAAGTACTGCACGCACCCGTCAGTGCCCGGATCGTCCACGGACCCGTTGCAGTCGTTGTCGACTTCGTCGCAGATCTCCTTGCCTTCGGGGTTGACCGCGGCGTCCGAGTCGTCGCAATCCATGGTGTTGTACGCAGTGTAGGTCCCTTCCGGCGCGCACAGGCACAGGCCCGGGTCGGCCCCGTTCCCGTACAGGTCCAGGTCGACGTCGGGGAAGTGCTGCATGCATCCGGATACGTCGGGCGGGTCGGCGGTGCCGTCGCAGTCGTCGTCCCAACCGTTGCAGACTTCGGCGGAGTTGGGGTTGGCAGCGGCATTCGTGTCGTCGCAGTCGCCTGAGACCTGCGAGTACCCCGGACCCTGCCCGCAAAGGCAGACCACGGTTTCGGCGCCGAAGCCGTCCATGTCGGAATCTACGAAGAAGGGAGCGCAGCCTGAAGAATCGGCCTCGTCGACTTCCAGGTCGCAATCGTTGTCCTTGCCGTCGCACGCTTCGGCGGTCCCAGAGCTGATTTCCGGGTCGTAGTCGTCGCAGTCGTCGGGCAACGTGCTGGTGTACGGCGCTTCGGCGTCGCACAGGCAGGAGAAGGCCAGGCTGGTTCCCACGCCGTCGCCGTCGAGGTCGGCGTAGTAGATGCCGCACCCCCCGGAGTCCTTCGGATCGACCTCGCCGTCGCAATTGTCGTCGATGCCGTTACAGACTTCCTCCGCTTCCGGGCTCACGAGCGCACTCCCTTCGTCGCAGTCGCCTGCCTGCGTAACGTACCCCGGAGTGCCTGCGCACACGCACTCGCCCTCCGGTCCACCGTAGCCGTCCCCATCCGCATCGGGCAGGAAGTCCGTGCAGCCGAAAGCGTCCTTCTCGTCCGTTGCACCGTCGCAGTCGTCGTCCTCGCCGTCGCAGACTTCCTCAGCATCGGGAAATGTGCTTGCTTTCGAGTCGTCACAGTCTCCCTGCACGTCGGAGACGCCCGGCTCCTTCTTGCAGTAGCACTGTCCGGGCTGGTCGCCGAACCCGTCCTCGTCTCCGTCCACGAAGAGCTGCGCGCACCCCTGTGCCCCGGTCTCGTCGGTCTGGCCGTCGCAGTCGTTGTCCACCTCGTCGCAGGTCTCTTGACCGGGCAACGTGGCGCTGCATTCGGTCAGCCCCTCTTCGGAGCAACCCCGAGTCCCCTTGCAGGCCCCCACGCCGTTGCCGACGAAGCACTCGGTCTCCGCACTCTCTGCAATCGCTTGGGCGTTGCACTCGCACGGCTCCAGCGACACGCACTGCTTGATCGCTCCGTCGGGGCCGGAAGCCACCTCGTTGCAGGAAAACCCCGCCGGGCAGGCGTCGTTGTCGTCGCACTGAGCGCCGCAGTAGCTTCCTTCTGCCCCCTTGGACAAGCAGATGTTGCTGGAGAAGGCGCCCTCGTCGTTGCACACAGCGTCATCCATGCACGGCCTGCACAGGTTTCCGTGAGGCCAGATGCAGATCCAGGTCACGTCCGGATCGTTCTGGATCTGGGCGCAGGCCCACCCCTTTGGGCAGTCTTCGACGCACAGGGGTGCGCAGACCTTTCCATCCGGTCCAGGGATGCAGAACCCCGACTCGCAGCCGGTTCCATCCTCGCAAGGGACCAGCTCTACGACTTCGAATCCGTCCGTCCGGGTCCCTTCGCCCCAGCTTCCCTCGCCCCGGTTGTCGCTGTCGCCGGGTCCTGTTCCGTCCGCCCAGATGATCCCGTCGCCCTCGACCGCTTCCGGCCCGGCGTCCACGTCCGCGCCGTTGCCGTTCTCCCCGGTCGACTCTCCCCCGCCGCAGCCGACCGCGAGAAAGGCAGCGAGAACGACAGCCGTTCGGAAAACCCACGTGCAAGCGTCGATACGCATTTCTCTCCTTGGTGCGCACGGATGAATCGCGCGCACGACGCGGATAGCATACGCGCATGAGGCGGACCGGCAAGAAACCGGGCACCACCCGTGGCATTGCACACACGCGCAGAGGTCCCTTGCTGCTCGGCAGGATGGCACGGCCGAGTGCGTGGATGGGATGGCCTGTGCGCGCGGGATGACGTTGCCGAGCACAACAGCCGATGGTGCCGAGTGCGGAGTCGCCGGGGCCGTTGCCTTTCCGGATCTTTCCGATCCTTCGCGCCCCCCCGCCCGGGGGGGCGCCACATTGCAGCCAGGGGCCCCGCCCCTGTGCCTGCGGATGTGCCGATGCAAAGTGCGTTGCGGATGTGCCGCAGCAGCATGCACGGGAAGGATCGGCCGATCCCGCAAGGCATCCGTCATTCTGAGCGGAGTCGGCCTCAAGGCTGGGATGCTCGGCAGCGATCACCTGCCGCTGAGCGAAGAATCTCTGGTTGCCTTGGCACTGCCCCCGGCTGTTAGCATCAGTCCCAACGTGGTATGGTCAAGAGATCGCCGGGTTCTGCCGTGGTGAAGCGCCGACCGGGACTTGGCGAAGGGGGGAGCGATGAGGGTGACTTCGCTGTTGTTCGTGTTTCTTGCCGCGGGCGGTGGGTGCAGCGGCGGCGGTGGCGGTAACGGAGGAAGCGGTGATGCCGCGGGCGAGGCTCGGCAGTGGGGGCCTTCGACCATCGGACCCGAGGGCGGCATCGTGGACCTGCCTGGAGGGGGCACGATCGATATTCCGGCAGGCGCGCTGGCAGAGCCGACCGAGATCACACCGACCGGGATCGATGCGCCGGAGGGCGAGGCATTCACTCCCGTGGGGCCGTTCCACTCTCTGGCGCCTGATGGGTTGGAGCTTGCGCAGCCGGCTTGGCTGGCGATCCCGTATTCTCTGGACGACGTCGAAGGCGATGAGTCCACGCTGGCAATGGTCTGGGCGTCGCCGGACGGAACTTGGGAGTTCCTGTCGGGCGCACAGGTGGACCCGGATGAGAAAAAGGTCCGGGCGCCGGTGACGAAGCTGTCGAAAGGCGGCCCCGTGTGGCTTCCGGCTACGTCCGCTGTCTGCTGCGTGCAGGTCGGAGCAGACGGCTACGAAACGTCGATCGTGCTCGAAGGGCAGTGCCAAGATGGTGAAGGAACGTTCTCGTTTGGCGACCTGGCCGCATGCGAATCCGTGTGCTGCGCCTGGAACGACGGAACCGGGAACGTGTCCGAAGTGATTCCCGCGGGCATCTGCGACAACGTATCGGGCTCTGCCGGTCCCCCGGATGGCTGCAAGGAGGTGTGTTGCATCGTCGACGACGGTATCTCCCACCCATGGGCGAAGCTGATGCCCGGATCGGAATGCAGCCATCAAGACGATTCCTTCAGTGAGCCGGCCGCAGCCGACCCGGCCAAGTGCGAGGCGGTCTGCTGCAACTTCTCTTCGGGGCTTACGGAGGGTACATCCTCGTTTCTGCTGATGCCTGCTGGCGTTTGCGAGCTTGCCAATCTCGCGGCCTATCCGCTGGATGCGTGCAAGGAAGTGTGCTGCCTGGTGAAGGGCAAGGCCGGGTCCGCTGCGGTAGTAATCTCGCAAACGGACTGCGAGGCTGGGGAGAACAACACGGTATACGATTCGGCAGCGTGCCAGGAGGTGTGCTGTGACCTGCCGACTCTGGAAGAAGGGGAGGCCCCGGAAGAAGGGGACGGACCCGTCAGCGCTGCGGGGTTCTCCATGGCGGGAGCGGAATGCCTGGCCCTCGGAGGCGCGGTGGGACCTGCTGCGGATTGCCTGAAGACCTGCTGCGTGTTTCCCGACGGGGCCGACGTCCCTGCCGCAATCGTCCCGCAGGCGGATTGTGACGCGCAAGGAGGTATTTCGGCCGGCGACGAGGTCGAGTGTGCGCCCATGTGTTGCCGACTCGATCCGATTCCCGGGCTGGGAGAGTACGTCAGCATTCCGAAGACCCTGTGCGACAAGGAGGGAGGATCGATCTACGACGCTGAGGACTGCGTAAGGGTCTGCTGCACCGATGAAGAGGCGCCAGTGGAGACGATGGCCGCGACCGAATGCTACTCAGTCGGAGGGGCGCCGACGGACGTAGCTCTCTGTCCAAACGTTTGCTGCGATCCGGCGGGTGCGGGGCCGGACGCGGTCGGGCTTGGGGCCATGGCGGTGACCGAAGAGCAGTGCAACAAGTTGGGCTCGGTCGTGGACGACGCACAATGCGCGGGAGTATGTTGCCTCCTTGCCGGAACGCAAACAGCGGAGTTGACGGTGGGAGGGTGCGCCGCGGCAGGGGGCACGACGGTTGGCGACCTGGCTGCGTGCAAGGAATCCTGTTGCACGGTAACGCAGGAAGGGCCGAATGCGGGGGACTCGCTGCTGCTTCCCGCGGGCCTCTGCCAGTTGCTGGGTGCCGCGGTCGCTGAGGACGAGCACCAATGCGACGCGAAATGCTGTACCGTGGGTGGCGGCGGATTTGCCAGATCCGACGGGGGCTGCGCGGACGTAGGAGGCACGGCAGGCCCACCGGGCGGGTGCGAGGAGGGTTGCTGCACGTTCACCGATGCCGTCATGATCAGGGAAGCCCCGAGCATCAAGATGCAGAGGGATGCTTGCGAGAAGATCGGGGCCTACTCGCCGTTCGGGTGCTCCGAGGAATGCTGCCTGCTCGGCCCGAACGGAGGTGCGGCACTGGTCTCCGACGCGGAGTGCGCCTACTTCGGCAGCACGCTCGCACAGGACGCCTCCCAGTGCCAGCCCGTCTGCTGCCAGACCGCGGACAAGAGGTTCACCGCGACGTTCTTCAATTGCACCGCTGCTGGCGGTACGCCCGTGGCCCTTGAGAAATGCCAATCCGCCGCGCCCTGAAGGGGCGCCGTTCTGCAACCTGGGCCGAAGGCCCAGGGCCTGCGGATGTGCCGTCTCGGCGGGCCTGCGGATGTGCCGTCTCGGCGGGCCTGCGGATGTGCCTACATCTTCGGGAATTGGAATTCAGCGACCGCGGCAGCGTCGCGCTCGTCGATGATGCGGACCACATCGACGGCCCAGCGGCGCTTGGTGATCGCGAATGCGGGCTGCTTGCGGCCTGCCATGAGCGTGGCGAACTCCAGGGTCTTGGGCAGCAATTCGGGCAGCGGGTATGCGGCCCGTGCGAAGCCGACCGAGACTGCTTCGGGGCCGGTGAAGCGCTTGCCGGTCCAGAGCATCTCCCGGAGAGCGGCCTTGCCGATTCCGTGCTCGCACACGGCGAGCATTCCGGGAGTTCAAGGGATGTTGACGTCGAACTCCGGGAAGCAGGCGTAACCCCTGTCTGCACGCATGAGCCTGAAGTCCATGGCGCACGACCAGATGCTTCCCAGCCCGAACGCGTGGCCGTTAATCGCGGCGATGAGCGGCTTGGCGAACAACACGGTTTCCCTGAGCAGTCCGGAGACCTCGGCCAGGAAGAGTTCCAGCTCCTGTCTGGTCCTGGTCAGCATCCACGGCAGGTCGAGGCCGTTGCAGAAGAACTTCTCGCCTCCGCCCGTGATCACCACGCTTCCGACCGACTGGTCCTTCTCCAGCGCGGCGAATTCGGCCCGCACCTCTGCGATCGAATCTCCGTTGAACCGGTTCTCCTTGCCGTCGTTTATCGAGACGATTGCTACCGGCCCCTGCATCGTTCGGCTCAGCACTCCCATGGTCACCTCCAGGTGAGAACGCCGTAGCGATAATAGATGTGCCGACCAACGGTTTCAACGTATAATGTCTTGCCCGTCTTTGTGGCATCGTGGAGTGTGCCGATGTTTTTTAGAGCTTCCTTGGTAACTACCCGCGTGAACATGGCGTTCATCAGCTTTGCCCTCATGGGCTTCGCTTGCAGTGGCGGCGGAACCAGCGTGCTCATCGATTCCGGAAGCGGGGACGAGAGCGGCGCTCCGGACACGGGCAGCGAAGCGGGAGGGCCGGACGGGGCCGTGCCCGACTACGCTGTCGAGGTGGTGCCTGAGGAGGTCGCGGCGGATACCGGATGGGATTTCGGCAAGCCTGAAGAGGTGGAGCCCCAGTGCCAATCTGGCCAGGGTTGCTTCGGCGACCAGTGCGGCGGCAACGAGGATTGCCTGTCGGGCTACTGCGTGGAGCACCTGGGGGACGGAGCGTGCACGACGGAGTGCAGCGAAGAATGCCCCGCGGGCTGGACGTGCAGACAAGTCGGCGGTGCGGGCAGGGACGTGGTCTACCTTTGCATCTCCGACTACGCTGCGTTGTGCAAGCCGTGCCAGGCGAATGCGGACTGCCTGTTGCAGGGGACGGAGGACGTCTGCGTCTCGTACGGCGAGAGCGGAAGCTTCTGCGGAGGCACGTGCGCCGGTACGCCCGACTGCCCTTGGGGGTTCGTCTGCAAGAAGGCCAAGACGGTTGCGGGAGCGGACACGATGCAGTGCGTTTCTGACACCGGGGTCTGCCCATGCACTGCGAAGTCCATCGCTCTCGGTCTGCACACGCCATGTTCAACCGCAAACGAGTGGGGCATGTGCGAGGGCAAGAGGGTTTGCGCTGAAGACGGCCTCTCGGAGTGCGACGCTCCGACGGCTGCGGCCGAGACGTGCAACGGGCTGGACGACGACTGTGACGGAGACGTGGACGAGCCGGACCTCGTGGAAGGCGACCTGGTCCCGCTGTGCAACGACGACAACGACTGCACGGATGACTCGTGCCTGGGCGAAGCGGGGTGCGAGTACGCGGCAGCGGAAGAAGTCGAGTGCAAGGACGGGAACCCTTGCACCATCGCGGACGCGTGCAACGCGGGGGTCTGCGTCGGGACCGCGGTGACGTGCGACGACGGCAATCCGTGCACGGATGACGGCTGTGCGGAGACCGGGGGCTGCGTGTTCACTGCGAACCAGGACTCATGCGACGACAAGGACCCGTGCACGGTTGCGGACCAGTGCAAAGACAAGATGTGCTCGGGATTCCAAGTGGCGTGCGACTGCCAGGACGACAAGGATTGTGCTGAGTTGGAGGATGGGAACGCGTGCAACGGCACGCTCGTGTGCGACGATACTTCCCTCCCGTACAAGTGCGTGGTCGATGCGGACTCGGTCGTAACGTGCCCGGCCGCTGCCGGGGTGGATGCCCCTTGCCTGGCCCCGAATTGCTACGCTGCGACCGGGAGCTGCTTGGTGATCCCGGCAAACGAGAAGGCACCTTGCGACGACGGGGACGAATGCACCATCGGAGACGTGTGCTCCGCCGGGAAGTGCGCTGCGGGCAAGGAAGCGAACTGCAACGACGGCAATCCCTGCACCGACGATTCGTGCGACCAGGTGGCGGGTTGCCTGCACGCACCGAGCGCCGGTTCCTGCAACGACGGCGACGCGTGCACGGTGAAGGACACGTGTGCGGTCGGGCAGTGTTTCTCGGGCCCGCCGCTTGCATGCGACGACGGCAACGTGTGCACGGACGACTCGTGCGACCCGCAGGCGGGTTGCGTGTTTACGCCGAACCTTGGGGAATGCTCGGACGGCAATGCGTGCACGAGCGGCGACCATTGCGTCGGGTCCTCGTGCGTAGCGGCCGGCGTGACCGACTGTGCGGACACGAACCCTTGCACCGACGACTCGTGCGACCCGGCCAACGGGTGTGTCTACGCTTTGAACACCGCGCCGTGCTCCGACGGCGACCCGTGCACGCTGACCGATGTGTGCCAGTTCGGGGCGTGCGTGGGAAGCATGAAGCTCTCGTGCGACGACAAGAACGTATGCACGGCCGACTACTGCAATCCGAATGCGGGTTGCGAGTTCCTGCCCAAGGATGGAGCATGCGACGACGGCAACCCATGCACCACTGGTGACGCATGCGACCAGGGGAAGTGCAAGGGGACGCAGGCTCTGTCGTGTGCAGATGGGGACCTGTGTACTGACGACTGGTGCGATCCGCTCTCCGGCTGCAAGCATTCGTTCAACGCTGCGCCGTGCGACGACGGCGACTTGTGCACGCAGGGGGACCACTGCGACGCCGGCCAGTGTGCAGCGGGGCCGGGGCTGGATTGCGACGACGGCAACCTGTGCACGGACGACCTGTGTGACGGGAAGAGCGGGTGCTACCACCAGCCGAACGTGGTCCCGTGCGAGGACGGCAACAAGTGTACGGAGAACGACTCGTGCAGTCTTGGTGCGTGTCTGCCCGGCGCTCCGGTGGTCTGCATGGATGAGAACCTCTGTACGGACGACGGCTGTGCACCGGAGGTGGGGTGCTTCTTCAAGAACAACTCGTTGCCGTGCACGGACAAGAACGAGTGCACGAATGGGGACGCGTGTGCGGGCGGCGCATGCGTGCCCGGGCCGGTGCTGGAATGCGGCGACGGGAACGTCTGCACGGACGACTCATGCGACGCTGAAAGCGGGTGCGTGCACACGCCGGTGCAGGAGGGGACGCCGTGCGCACCGGAGAAGACGTGTAAGTCCGGGCAGTGCCTGGGCAAGTGTGAGGCGGGAAGCCAGATTTTCAACTACACCGGGGGCCAGCAGACGCTGGTCGTGCCTGCCGGGTGCGACACGGTGACGATAGAGACGTGGGGAGCGCAAGGAGGAAACCGATCCAGCTACTCGCTCGGTGGCAAGGGCGGGTACGTAAAGGGGACGCTTGCGGTGCAGTCGGGCGAAACGCTCTACGTGTACGTCGGCCAGTACACGGGCGTGGGCACTGCTCCCGGCTGGAACGGCGGCGGCACGGGGGACATCGGCGGCTACAGCGAAGGCGGCGGCGGCGGCGGTGCGTCCGACGTGCGCAAGGGGGGGACGGGCTTGAACGAGCGAGTGATCGTTGCGGGCGGTGGTGGCGGCGGCGGCGGGTTGCACGAGACGTGGCTGGTGGGCGGACCGGGCGGCGGGGAGACGGGCGGCCCCGGCTCCGGCACGTGTCCCGGCCAGGGCGGTACGCAGACGGGGGGCGGGCAGCAGGGCTCGGACATCTGCAACAACCCCACCGGCTCCGGCGGTTCGTTTGGACAAGGCGGGGACGGGGGCTCCGGCGGCTGCGGCAACGGCGGCGGGGGCGGCGG